>Ga0181573_10003971_pt1 | contig 12751 bp, 7 predicted proteins | sample 101ome_25_FD_148643 | JGI IMG/M metagenome (GOLD analysis project Ga0181573, IMG submission 148643) | Coastal salt marsh microbial communities from the Groves Creek Marsh, Skidaway Island, Georgia - 101409BT metaG (spades assembly) | ecosystem: Environmental > Aquatic > Marine > Intertidal zone...
GAGTAGTACATACCTCCTCTCTCGACACTGACCTCACGCGCAACACACGCGCACCCCACTTCACCCCGCAGCACTGGTTTCTGTGCCATATGGGGTTGTATTAGTTCGAGTTTGAGTTCGCAGGGAAGTTGTATAATGGAAGGCGGCTTGAGAGGAAATTCGAATGGGCGGAGTTACCCGCGGTCTTGGCAAAAGGGCTGCTTCGCCAGGCCGCTGCTTAATGCCCCCAGGGCGGAAATTCACCACCCCATGCGAGTAGGAATGGCTATTAAAATCAAAGCCCCTCCCCCCACCTTCTGATCAAATGGAGTAGAGGACCCCGTGCATCGCGGCGAGTTGGTGGGAGACTTCCAACCCGCGCTGCTGCAGGAGCACCACCGCCGGGCCCGACACCCGTGAGCAGCCCCAGAGGCCGAGGCGCGACAGCCGCGGCGCACCGGCGCACAAGTGCCCGACCCTGCATGGAGTCAATGGCGCAGAAAGCACCAGCAGTGATGTTGTCGCCAGCTTGGGCGAGAGCTGCCCGTGACCGTGACGAAAAGATAGTGCGCTTCAAAGAATTCCAAAACCGCGAGCGCTTTTTGAATCAAAAGAAGATTGCAGTACCAAACAACTGCGCGCCCCGCCGAGAGAAGAGGGTGGTTTTACCCCGTGTCCGTGACGAGGTCCGCGTGCTCGACGTCGAGGCATCGGAGGCGCGGGCAGCCGCGGCCGAGCGCGGCCAGGGCAGCGTCGTCGACCGAGCCGCAGCCCGCGAAGGAGACCTCTTCGAGCTCTGGGCAGCCCGCAGCCACCGCGCAGACCCCGGCGGTGCTCGCCCCGCTGTGGCTCATAAAAAGGCGCGCGAGGCCCGTGCGGCAGGGGCCGGTGGCGAGGGCGGCGCAGGCGGCATCCCCGACGAGCGGGTCGTGCCGCACCGCCAGCCACGCCAGCTGTGGGCAGCGTGCCGCCACCGCCGAGACCCCGGCGTCGGTAACGCGGGGCACCAGGGACGAGTCGAGCTGCTTCAGGCGCGGGCAGCCCCAGGCGACCCAGGCCAGGCCCGCGTCCCCCACTGCCTCGCAGCGCGACACGTCCAGTACTTCGAGGCTGCCCGCGCGCTGGCCTAGGGCCGCAAGCGCCTCGTTGCCCACGGAGGTCCCCGGGATGCGCAGCTCCACGAGGGACGGCGTCGCGGCGAGCTCCATGGCCGCGCTCGAGAAGCTGCGGCTAAAGGGTGCTGCAACCGTCCGGAAGAGGCACGCCGTGGCGGGATGGCTAGGGTCGAGGATGCGCTCCCGGGCCCAGGACATGCAGCAGGCCCGCACCGCCGAGAGCTCGCCGAGCCTCCCGAAGCTGCAGATGAGCTGCACGAGCTCGCGGTTGTCGCGGATGCAGGCCGTGGCCGTGTGGTGGTCGCAGGGTGCCGAGGCGGCATCCAGTGCCGAGGCAGCATGGCATAGCATCGGCGCACGCCCCAGTCGAAGAAGTGTCCTTCGCGCAGCGCGCTGGAGGTCCGTGGGGCAACAGCTGGTCAGCTGGTGGTTGGTTCTTCCCAACGATGATAGATTACAGTCATTTACAGTCCACTGTAGAAGAGAGAGAGAGAACGTGGGTATTTCGTTGATCGTGGCGCGGCTGCGACGCTTGTAATTGAAAGGGCATGACGGGAAGACGGGAACATCAAGCTTGACAAAAGTGACGGGACATCCTGCAGGTGAGTAGACCTGCACGACGATGGGCCACCCGCCGCCGCGGCCGCCGCCGCCGCCCGAGCGCCATTCCCCCCCGCGCAAACACTTCCCTGCACACTTTCCACTTGTCTTCACGTTGGCACCGCAGATGAGAAAAAAAAAAGAAACATACGAAACCCGCGCACACACTTCCCTGCACACTTTCCGCTTGTCTTCACGTTGGCACCGCAGACGAGAAAAAAAAATAAGCATACGAAACCCTCAAGAGGTATTCAGGGTTGAGGGTTGAGGGTCATGCGCAACCACCCGATCACGAGTTTGCCCTCGTGCGACCTGTTTTCTTCATTCCAGGTGTGGTCTTTTTTTCTCGAGAAAATGAACTCGGATATTGCTGCCCTTCCCGCAACTCTGAAGCTGGACTTCCCCGACGGCGACATTCCCAAGTCAAAGGCAGAATCGTACAAGCCAACTTACTCGAACGAGTTCAGAGTGCTCGCGAAGGTAGTAGAGGACTGTGACGATCCTCCCGTGAAAGCGCTTCTAGAAGATACATTCAAGAGCCACACCACGGATGCCACCCCTAACTTTGGCCCGTTCGGAGTGGGGTTTCGGCCTGGTATTTGCGGTGCTTTGAAAGACACCGTGATATCTGTACTTCCCCACACTTTTCGGAAATGCCTTGGTGGCTTTTGCATCCTCGAAGAAAAGTCGCCGACCCTTGGCTCGGTGCTGGGAAAGTCAGCTTGGAGCTTTGGCACGAACGTCGCCTCCATTGTGTTTCCTCTGTTTGTCCTCTCAATTGTTGATCTCATCTATCATCCAAGAGACTTCTTGCTCAAAGCGTGCAACGAAATGGCCTATGGATCTTCTCTGGTCCTCAACGCATCGTCCCCCTGCGACTCCATTCCGGTTCAGATTTATCAAGAAAGTGAAAAAATATCTTCTCATCCAGCACAGGTGTTTTGGCTTGATTATGAGGAGAACTGCACCGGCGTCGCCTCTCAGATAACCAAAGAGGACAACAGCGTAATGGACAGGTCGTATATTCTCAAGTATTTTATCTTCGGCGCCGTTCTGGCTATCGCTTTTTGTCTTGCGAAGATGGAATTTGACGAAGTGCGGCTGGTCCGTGTGAGCTTGTCCCAAGGTGGAATCTATCTTCCCAGTGCTGGTAAATCGAATTTCACGATAATGCGCTACAAAGTGTACTTCATAGTTGATGCTATTATCATTGTGTACCTCTGTACCGTATTCGGAGAAACCATCTCTTCCGCGCAACAAGATTGGTATGTGTACCCCACGAAGACTGAATCATTTGAAGCCTGGATGGATGCCAAATCGGATGGTACCTTTTATGATGGCCATCGCGATGGTAATACCTTTACGTACAAAACGAACTATGGATTTTGCTCTGCGTTGACCCGGCCATTAAAGTTAAAGTACGTGTGGGAATCAGACAGTAACTGGATGATGGTTGCCCTGGAGACTTTCTTGTTCATAGAAACGTGCTACTCGATGATATCGACGCAGAGCCAACTGTACAACTGGATTGACCAAGATCAACTTATGGACGAGGACTGCAAGGACACGTGCCCCTATTACAACATTGTCGAGAAGCGCACCCGGGTGTTCGTGGAGCCAATGTTGCATGATTGGATGACGATCAACCTTTACTACCCGATCTGTCGCACAATTTTAACGGATGAGAAGTACATCTCAACGAAGGAGAAGTGGGATAGCAACGAGGTTGTCTCGAAGGTTGAAGCGGCCCTCAAAGAGATCCACAAGAAGCATAGCGGTTCGTCGGAGCTCGCCGAGTCGCACTATGAAATGCATATTCGGGGCGTTAATGTTTAAACGCGGCGCATCATCCTCCTTCGAGCGTAATCAGAGGGGCAACATTTATACGAAGAAGACGCTCGCGTTGATTCAATGTGGTCTTAAGACGAAGCAGCTCGAACGACCATGGAGAGCGCTGGTCGCCCGGTCCTCGAGCGCACGGAGCGAGCAGCCTAAGAAGACCCCGAGAGAGAAAACAGAGAGAAATGTAGTTAAGTTGACGCCTGGAGCCAAGGCCACGAGAAACTGCACACCGGTGAACTTTCTTGCAATGAGACCCACCACCCACCACACTCACCACGTCGACACCAAGGCCACGAGAGAAAAAAACATCCCCGATGCATTTTCTTCCGGCGTGAGCTACCAACCCCCGCCACACTCGCCCCGCTGGCGCATGGGGCCAAGGTCAAGGCCAAGGCCAAGGCCCGCAATTAAAAACACTGGCCGCCGATGTAGCCACTCGGTTACTGTGCCGCATCCGGCATTAGAGTTGGCAACTAAGGCGAGGAGTGAGGAAAACGGGTGCCTCGCGTGATTAACCCCCCTCTCGTGCGGTCGGTGGTCGGTGTGCTTGTGCAGAGTGCAGAGCACGGTGCTCCCTTTCTGTTCAGATGCGGGTTTCGGGGAAGCATTGCGCCGGTCTGCGCGGTAACGCATTTGTGTTCATGTTCTTGGCGGCAGGTCTATTGCCCCCTGCCCTGGAGGGGGGCGGGTTACATGTGGTGGGTCTCATCGAAAGGGCGAAAATTGTAGGCGTGAGTGTGCTATGGGCACGGTCACGCTGCAAAAAAATGTACATAAACCAGGTCTATCTACGTCGGTGGGCCAGGGAGTTACAATCCCCGGCTGATGGCACATGCGAGTAAGCATTTAGCCTCCTTCCTGCTGCCTAAAAAGGTAGCGAAAAATAGCACGGGGAGATCAAGGAGGGCGATTAAGGGCCGGGAGCCGCTGCGTTGTGCAGAGCTCTTGTGGCGGAAGCCGGAAGCCGGACGCTAAGGCCTGAAGTCGGAAGTTTAAATTATCACCCCACTCGAGTCGACGAAACACGCGCGACTTGCCGCAGCTCGGCTTCGGGCTACAAGGGGGTCACTTGGCTGTGTGTTATCATGATACTCGAACTCGAACTAATACAACCCCATATGGCACAGAAGCCAGTGCTGCGGGGTGAAGTGGGGTGCGCGTGTGTTGCGCGTGAGGTCAGTGTCGAGAGAGGAGGTATGGGCGAGCGCGGGTGTGCAAGGCGCTTGGGGGGGTGGGTGTGGGTGTGAAGCCGATTAGGGCGCACGAAAGCATTCTGAGCTCGCAGCTGCTGCGGGGCTCTATAAAGAAAGGAGAGGCCTCCTGCGCTACACCCGAACCGCCGGGTAAGGTCAGCGGCGAACTGCGGTACCCCCGCCACCGTTCGCACAAGCACCCGATGTGGGCTCCGACAGCCGCTCCTGGTCGCCATCCGGGCCGATCCGCGTCGTTTGAAGCCCGCTAAGCTGCCCAATCGAGTGGCCGAGTGAGCCGTGCAGCCTGTGGTCGGGCCCGGGTGTCTGCCAGCGAGGCCAAAGGCCAACGGCGGTACTGCCATTGATGACTAAAATTCGGATAATTCCGGAGGTCCAAGTGAGGTACAAACGAATATTAACCGTTTCTCGCGCATCTAACCACAGTAAACCAAAGAGCCCGCTATATCCGGATCTATTTGATTAGTATCGAACTACCACCCAACGCAACGAGGCGAATCCAACGCACCATTGCTGGCCTCTGCTCTGGGCGATGAGGGGAAGTAAGTGGACGAAATCTAAGGTAGATAAGGTAGGTGAGGTCCGCCCCCTTACCCCACCAGCCACCAGGCCGCATCAAGCCCCCGGTTGGAGGTCGGTCGAAATCGCCGCGTGTGCAAAGCGCGCTAAGTTAATTAAGTTCCAGGAGGTCGCTTAATTTCCGCGCTATCTACCTAGTACCTAGGGCACTGACTCCGCGCATTAAGCCGTGCGCATTTGCTTTCACAAAAGGCACCAGACCAGGAAGAAGGCGGCGAGGGCAGTCCGGTTGCGGGCCGATGCGGACACGCGGCCCACAAACCGCCCCACCGCGCCCATGGAGCTCCTCCAGGCGCGCTCCCACGCCACCACCCCCGCCGCGCGTGCGCCTCGCCCAATCGCGGCGGCCACGGCCACCTTCGACCCGGCCAGCCCACGCACGGCCCCGACCCCCGCAACCCCCCCCGCGCCCATCCCTCCTGCAACCTGCCGCCCCATCGCTTGGCCCGAGGCCGCCTTGGGCCCACGGTCGCCCACCGTGGCGCCTCTTGCTCCTCCGCCGCCCGGCGCGGACAGTGGGGAGCCCGCGGCGCCGCCCGGCCGCCGACGCCGCCGGTGCTTGGAGTCGTTCGCTTCCCGATCCCCCCCGCCCTCCTCCTTCTCCTGCAGCGCCGCTTCCTCGCCCCGCTGCCTGTATGTATGCTCCTGCTCCGGCTCCGGGTGTCCGTCCGCGCGTGGCGGGGCGTGACTCGGCGGCAACATCGCCGTCGCCGCCGCTGCCGCCGCCGTGACGTCGACCTCGATCCGCTCACGGCTGCGCCTCGCTTCAGCCGCCGCTGCCGCCGCCACGCTCGATGCCGTACTCGATGCCGCACTTGATGCGCCGTCGTCCCCGGCGGAGAAGGCGCTGGCCGGTTGGCTTTCTGCTCTTGGCTGTTCGAAAGCAAAGAAGGCATCCGGGGAGCCCGGTGTGGCCGGCGGGTCCACACGTGACGACGCAAAGGGCCCGAGTGGCGGCGGCGGCGGCGGCGGCGAAAAGGTGGGCGAGAAGGCGGGCAGAAGGCTCCTCGCCCCTGTTTCTCGGTGCACGTTACGTGCGTTGGCGACGAGGGCGTAGACGGAGAACCCCATGAGGCCGCAGGAGCAGCCGACGAGCAGCAGCCACGCGGGCCAACGCGCCATGGCCTGCTCCACCGCGTCTAGCTCAGCGGAGCCGTCCCCACTGCTGGCGCTGGCGTTGCCGTCGTCGTCGTTGTGGTTGTGGTGGTGGTGGTCTTGTTGCCAGCCCCCCGACCCCGCTGAGTACGACGACGAGGAGGACGACGTCCCGGACGAATATGACGACGCTTCGCCGCCGCGGCCGTCTCCCCTCTGCTGTCGCCGCTTGAGCCCCTTTGCACCGCTCGTTGCGCCGCCCTGTGCATCGTCCGAGTGAAGGCTTTCCTCGAAGCCGCTCAGGGACTGCTCGTCACTGTCCCACCCCCCGCCACCACCGCCGCCACCGCCGCTAAACGGGTAACCTGACAGCGCCCGGTGGTGCCTCGGCGGTGGCTGGTAGGCGCGCATAATCACGCCCCGGGCAGCGCCGCGCGCCGCCTCCGCGGCTTGGGCCGCGGCTGCCGCAGCCTCGGCGTCCCGAGCCCGCTGCGTCGCCTGCTGCGTCGCCGCCGTGGCTGCGAGCAGGGCAGCGTAGGTGCCCGCGGCAGGGGGCCAAGGGAAAGCGGGCCGGTCCGATGACCGGGCCCGCTGCGCGAAGGGCGAACTGCTGTAGAGGGCGGTGGCTCCGGCGGCTGACGCGCCGGTGGCCGCAGCGCCGTAAACGGATGCAAGCTTAGCGCGGCCGGCGGATGGTGAGCCGTGCAGTGGAAAGGTCGGCTGCTTTGCGGGATTCGCTGGGCTGGCAAGAGCAGGCGCACCACCACCACCGCCGCTGCCGCCGCCGTGACCGTCGCGGTCGCCGCCGGCGCGCGGGGGCGACGACCGCACGAGGGCTGCGTACGACCCCTGCCCGGTACGGCGCTTCAGCGGAGACGACGGCGCCGCAGGAGGCGGGCTATCCGGCCGCGCGGAGGCGGCGGAAGCGGCGGAGGCGGCCAGCAGCTCTTCCTTGGCGCGGAGGCGGCTGCCGGCGATGCGGGCCGCGGCCTTCTTCGAAGCGAGCTCGGCCCGGCGCGTTGGGGATGGGAAGTGCCGGTGCAGCGGGCTCGCGGCCGTGCTCGCTGCCGCGGGCGGGCCCCGCCGAGCGCCGCTCCCGTCGCTCAGCTCCGACACCGAGTCCCAGGCCGCGCCGGCGGCGCCGGCCGCACTGGCAGCGTCCGAGCGGCGCTCCGGCGAAGCCTTGTCGCCCCCGAACGCACCGAGCCCGAGTCGCGGCGGTGAGGCACTGTTTAATTCGCTCGTGGGCCGCGATGGGAGCCCAAAGAGGCACCGCTCGCGGCCCGCGTCCTCGTCCGTGCTGCTAATGTCGGCGTCGTTGTAATCGCCTGCGCCGCCGCCGCCGCCAAAGCCGTGGGCCATGCCGCGGGTCATGTCGTGGGCCCCAGCGGCGCGCGGTGGCGAAAGCGACGACCTGGCCGGGGACAGCGAGCATTCCACTGCCGCCGCCGACGCCGCTGCTCCGTCGCTTGCCCGTCGTTGCGGGGAGAGGGTGCGCACGACACGGGCGTCGTCCACCAGCGCATCGAGGTCGTACCGGCTGGAACCTACTGAGGTGCACGTCAGCGCGTCGCCGTCCTCCGCGCCGCCCCCGGTGGGGTCGTGGGCAGCACCTGCGCCCTCCGCACCGCGTGCCCCTACTAAGTTCGCGTCGTCGTCGTCGTCGTCGCAATACGTTGCGCCATCCTCCGCGTTCAGGTAATCGTCGTCGACCTCGTTGTCACCGTAGTCCGCCCAGGATGGAGCAGCCGCGGGTGGCACGACGGGCGGGGCGGTGGATGTTGGCTGGAACACGAGGCTGCACTCCTCGTCGTCCGTTTCCACAATCCCCAACTCGTCGTCCGAGTCGGCTGCCTCCCCTGAAGACGCGCCGGAGCCGCCGGGACCAACAGCCGCGCCAAGAGCTGCGCTGCGCAACGCATCCGGAGGGGCGGGCGGGGAGGGCCGCCGCTGGATGGGCAGGCTCTGCCGGCCCGGAGGCCGCCAGGGCACGGGCGGGCTCCAGGGGCTGTCCAGCGGGCTCTCGGCCTCGCCGCCCCGCCCACCCGCTGCCTGCGCCTCCTTGGCACCCCAGGGCAAAGCCTCGCCTCGGAGCGCATTCGCAAATTGTCGTGGCGGGTCGGCGTCTGGTGCGGGGGGCTTCGCGGGCCACTTCCGTAGCTCCCCCGCGGCGAGCGCGCGCATCAGATCCGCCGTCGCCGTGGTCGCCGACGGCGTGGGCGTCGGGTGCTCCCACGGCCTCGCAGCGCCGGACGCAGTGCCGCCGCCGCCGTCGTCTAGCGGGTCCGGGGTCAGGCGATAGGCAGACAAGGGAGGTGGCGATGGTGGCCCCTCCGGCCGCTGGCTGCTGCTGCGTGCATGGGCCTGGGCTGCCGCCGTCTGGGCCGCGTTGGAGGCCGGTGCCGTGGCCTTGATGGCAGCCATGGCCACCTCGAACTCGGCCTTCATCGCACCTTTGAAGAGGTCGCCGCGGCTCTGCGACAGGCTCCGGGGGGGTTCGGGCCGCGGCTCTGACTGGCTCAGCCGGCTCCGACTGGGTCTGCGGGCCGGAGACGATGAGTACCGCGTGGGGGACGACTGGTAGGCTGCACGATCGACGGACTCGGACCTCCGTCCCGGTGAAACGATAACATTCTTGAGGGATGGTTTCGCCCTCAGTTCCTTAGCGACTGTCTGGCGTTGGAAGTGGGCCTCCAGGGCTCTTTCCTGGCGGCTGAGGCTCATGGTATTAGCCTCGCCTCAAGTGTTTGCTTCGCCCCAAGTGTCGCCTCATGCAGAGCATCGCAGCATACGTAGCTCTCAATGAACAGTTTTTCCCCTTCTTTTGATTAGCGCGCTTCTTGGTGAGCGAGGCCAGCACTACTCGCTGGTTGTGAATCCTCGTCGTCGATCACCTTGGAGAGACCGACAGTTTCCGCTAGTGAGCAGCAGGGGAGAAGAGGCGGCGCCCACAGGGTTACGTTGATCAACATGGACCAAGAACTGTATGACGAGTTTGGCAACTACATCGGCCCCGAGCTTGACGACTCGGATGAGGAGGAGTCCGAGGAGGAGGAGGAGGAGGAGAAGGAGGAGCGCGACGAGGAAAAGGATGACGCCCCTCAAGGCCCCGACGTACGTGCGGCGCCCTTTATCGAATGGGTGTGGGGGTGCTGATCGACATCTCTGAGTTCCAACACGGGGTCATTGGCGCTTTTTCCCAGGCTTGCCATTTAAATTAACCCTCTGCGCCGATGATCCTCTCGGGGATTACGCGCGTTTGGTTGTTGCAGGGCATGGCGGACGACTTCGACGCCTCTGAGGGGCAGATCGTCCTCCACGAAGATAAAAAGTAAGCCGTCGACCCCTTTGCTCAGCGATTTGGAACAAACCTGCATATCCTGCACGCCACTGACGACCCCCCCCATTCGCCCCGCGCGAGCAGCTACTACCCGAGCGCGGAGGAGGTCTACCCGGGGGTAAGCACGGTACTGCTAGATGAGGACGCGCAGGACCTCTCGGAGCCGCTGCTCAAGCCCGTCAAGCCCAAGGTGTTCTCCGTGCTCGAGTCTGAGGCGCCCGAGCTCAAGGTGAAGCCCGAGTTCATCACGGGGCTCCTGGCCAACCCCCAGCTGACGCGCAACGTGGCGGTCGTGGGGCACTTCCACCACGGCAAGACCCTGTTCATGGATATGCTGGTCGGGGAGACGCTGGAGGAGCCCATGGACCCGGAGAAGGAAGTGCGGTACACTGACACGCGCACGGACGAGCAGCACCGGCAGCTCAGCGTCAAGTCCTGCCCCATCTCCCTGGTGCTGCCCTCGACTACGGGCAAGTCTTTCCTGCTAAACGTGATGGACTGCCCAGGCCATCCATGCTTCAGCGACGAGGCGAGCGCGGGCATGCGGGCCGCGGATGGCGTCGTGCTCGTCGTGGACGCGGTCGAGGGCGTCATGATGAACACTACCAAGATGGTGGAGATGGCCATGCTTGAGCGCCTGCCTGTGACCCTGGTCATCAACAAGGTTGACCGGCTGATCCTGGAGCTCAAGTTGCCCCCCGCGGACGCGTACTACAAGCTGGTGCACACCATAGAGGAGGTGAACGCGCTCATCGGGCAGCACTTCGTGGCCACGAGCGCGACGGCCCGTGCGCCCCGCCTGAGCCCGGAACGGGGCAACGTCTGCTTCGCGTCAGCGGCCCATGGCTGGTGCTTCTCGCTGCTGAGCTTTGCCAAGGTGTATACGGACTACCACCAGCAGCCGGGGCTAAGCGCCAAGGAGCTGGCCCTGCGGCTCTGGGGCGACGCTTGGCTCGACCCTGAGTCCCGCACCTTCAAAAAGGCGCCGCCGCCAGGGGGCGCCACCCCGCGCACCTTCGTGCAGTACCTCCTCGAGCCCCTGTACAAGATGTACGCGGCGGCCCTGGGCGAGGAGCCGGACGAGCTGGCGCGGACATTGCGCGAGGTGGGGGTCGCTTGCACCAAACCCGAGCTGCACCTCAACCCGAGGCCGCTGCTGCGCCTCATCCTGGGCCGCTTCTTCGGGGACGCGTCGGGCTTCACAGAGATGGTGGCGGCGCACGTGCCCAGCCCGGTGGCGGGCGCCGCGGCCAAGGTGCGCCACGCGTACACGGGGAGCCTCGCCGAGGGTTCGAGGGTGGCGCAGGCCATGCTGCGGTGTGACCCTTCGGGCCCGCTCGTTATCAACGTGGTCAAACTCTACAGCGGGCCCGACGGAGCCACCTTTCACGCTCTCGGCCGCGTCTACAGCGGCACCGTGCGGGCGGGCGACAGCGTCAAGGTCCTCGGGGAGGCCTACTCCCTGGACGACGAGGAGGACATGGCGGTGTGCGACGTCGGGGGGCTGAGCCTGCCGGGGGGGCGCTACCGCCTTGGCATCGCGTCGGCGCAGGCGGGGAACTGGGTGCTCCTCGAGGGCGTTGACGGGCCCATCAACAAGACCTCCACCATCACTGTCAACGGCGCGCGCCGGGGCAGCGTTGGCGGTGGCGGCGCTAGCGACCCGGTTGAGATCTTCCGGCCGCTGAGCTTCAACACGGCGTCGGTACTCAAGCTCGCCGTAGAGCCGCTGAATCCCGCCGAGCTGCCCAAGATGGTCGAGGGCCTGCGGCGCATCAGCAAGTCCTACCCCTTGGCGGCGACCAAGGTGGAGGAGTCGGGGGAGCACGTGGTCATGGGCACGGGCGAGCTGTACCTCGACTGCATCATGCATGACCTCCGGACCATGTACTCGGACATCGAGGTCAAGGTGGCGGACCCCGTGGCGGCCTTCTGCGAGACGGTGGTGGAGACCTCGGCCATCAAGTGCTTCAGCGAGACGCCCAACAAGCGCAACAAACTCACCATGATCGTCGAACCGCTGGAGGCGGGCCTGGCGGAGGACATTGAGCGCGGTGAGGTGTCGACGGACTGGGACCGCAAGGCGCTCGGCGACTTCTTCCAGGCCAAGTACGACTGGGACCTCCTCACGGCGCGGTCCATCTGGGCCTTCGGGCCGGACGCGCAGGGTCCCAACGTGCTCGTGGACGACACGCTGCCGTCCGAGGTGGACAAGAAGCTCCTGGCGCAGGTGCGCGACGCGGTGGTGCAGGGGTTCCAGTGGGGCTGCCGCGAGGGCCCCTTGTGCGACGAGCCCATCCGCAACGCCAAGTTCAAGATCCTCGACGCGGCCATCGCGTCGGAGCCCATCCACCGGGGCGGAGGGCAGGTGATCCCGACGAGCCGCCGCGTGGTGTACAGCGCCTTCCTGATGGCGACGCCGCGCCTCATGGAGCCCGTGCTGGAGATGCAGATTCAGGCTCCCGCCGACGTGGTGGCCTCAATCTTCCCCGTGCTCGCCCGGCGGCGAGGCCATGTCGTGCAGGACGCGCCCAAGCCGGGGGCCCCCTTCTACACGGTCAAGGCCTACATCCCCGCCATCGACTCGTTCGGGTTCGAGACGGACCTGCGCGCGTTCACTCAGGGCCAGGCCATGTGCTTCCAGACCTTCGACCACTGGTCTATCGTGCCTGGAGACCCGCTCGACCGTTCGGTGGTGCTGCACCCGCTCGAGCCCTCAGTGCCGCAGGCCCTGGCGCGGGACTTCATGGTCAAGACCCGCCGTCGCAAGGGCCTCAGCGAGGACGTGTCCGTGGCCAAGTTCTTCGACGACCCCATGCTTCTTGAGCTCGCCAAGCAGGACCAGGCCGCGGCCATGATGCACCAGGGCGGCTACGGCATGGGCTTTTGAGCACAGCGGGGTTGTCTGGTGTTTTGGGTCTGAGTGGTGATGAGCGCTGTGCGCGCCCTTGCTCCCGCGTCCCCCCCCCCCCCCCCCGGTTGCCCGGGGC
>Ga0181573_10003972_pt1 | contig 12750 bp, 9 predicted proteins | sample 101ome_25_FD_148643 | JGI IMG/M metagenome (GOLD analysis project Ga0181573, IMG submission 148643) | Coastal salt marsh microbial communities from the Groves Creek Marsh, Skidaway Island, Georgia - 101409BT metaG (spades assembly) | ecosystem: Environmental > Aquatic > Marine > Intertidal zone...
GCCATTACTGGCGTGGAGGCCGGCGACTTCTATATTTTCACCCATCATTGTAATCGGGAGATGATTTCGGAGCGCCTTTCCTCTCAGCTTAATGCCGTAGACCGTCAGACTCAGCCCGGTGACGGCAGCGATGCCTGCAATACACGAACTTTATTGGGCAGGCTTTTTGACCAAATTGTCGCTTAGGCAGTTAAAAAACTCGTTTTAGCGTTCGTATTGCACTAATACTTACTTGCCTATGCGCGGCAACTCTCCGGGGAAGACCCACTTGAAACGACCGAGAGCGGTTATACATGCTGTTCTGATGACAGTGTTGTCTGTGACAACACCAGCGTTGCTATGGGCATCTGAAACGCAGGTTTCGGAGAGCACCCCTATACTGCAGATCGAGAAGAAGGGCTCAATAATAAATGTTTACGGTGAGCGCCTGCTCAGCACTGCGGATGATCGAGTCTTTTTCGGGGCAGAGGATGCTGACTATCTCTTTGAGCCGCGGCTACTCGATGCTAACGATTCTCGAATTCAACTGATGCTGCCCTTTCAGCCTATTTCGGGGCGCTATAAATTGAAAATTGGGAAAACAGAGACCGAGCCTACTATCGATCTCGTATTGGTGGTCGATGATTCCCGAATTGACATTGACGATCAAACGAAAGGGACCGCGGATGCGATATTGACCGTCAGGGACTGTCAGGAAGATGAGGTCGACTGCGTTTCTGAAATGGACGACGACGGCAGTGCATTTTGCGGAATGGCTGCTGACTTTGACCCTTATCAGGGCTCCCAGGCAATTACGGTGAGCAATACGCAAGAACTCCACCTCGACGACTATTACACCATCGAGGCGCGGATCTTTTTGCGCAAGTATGTCCGAGGAGGGATCATTGTCGACAAGTATTCTGGTTCCGGTCGGGGACGAGAGTACAGACTCTCCGTTGGCAAAGATGGTTTGCTCCGTGGTTGGTTTTCAATTGATGGAACACTTTCCAACTCTGTTAGTCTCTCTTCCGAAAATCCAGTGCCCAAGAACCGCTGGGTGCATGTCGCATCGACCAACGAAGAAGGCCTCATGCGTTTGTTTATTGATGGCGAGCTAGCGGCGGAAAAAGAATACAGCGCTCGCCCCGCCCAGCTGGGATATCAGAACATAGCGATTGGCGGTAATAACTGCTGCCGCGGCTACTACGAGGTACTCAACGGCTTGGTGGATGAGGTTCGCATCAGCAACGAGACTCGCTATCGGGCCTCGTTTAAGCCACCGACCCAAGAGTTCGAGCCTGATGCGCGAACACTTTTATTGATGCACTTCACTGAGGCCGGCAAAAACGACGGCCTGGTGGGCAGTGACGCTCGGCTATCAAGCTTCAATACGGTTCGGTCCTGCGCCGCTTCCTGACGTCCTTCTAACACGTCGGTTTTTTGGGGCAATTACCCCCTTGCCATAGTCGGACAGTCTGGCATGCTCGGAGTGGATAGCAGAGCGACGATCTGCGCGCCAAAAAAAATAAAAAAGGTTTTAAAGAGGCGATTTCATGGAACACGACACTTTGTTGGCTTACCTCGACCAGTGGGCAGAGGAGAAATCTGATGAGATTTGGCTGCGTGACTTTAAAGGGGAGGGCAGTGACGATTATACCTGGAGAGAGAGTCGTCGCCAGATTCATGCGGTCGCATCTGCGCTAGAGCAGCGATTCGACAAAGACACCAAAATTCTGCTCTTGTCGCGAAACAGAGCACACTGGTTTTTCGCGGACCTAGCCATCATGGCTGCTGGCAATGTTAGCGTGGGTCTCTTCACTACCTTGAATGCGGATGTTGCTCAGTACATTGCCGAATTTACCGAGTCTAAAGCCATTTTTGTTGGCGAAGCGGAAAACTGGGATCGCATCAAAGAGGTGCTTGCTGATGATGTCACTGTCATTAGCCTACCGGGTGTCGATATACCGGAGGCAACGCTGACCTGGGATCAGCTGCTGAGCGAAGGAGAGGGTAAGAGTCCGAGTCACGTACCCAAGCACGATGACATGATCGCGCTTATTTTTACCTCCGGCACGACAGGCCGACCCAAAGGTGTCATTCAGACCAACGATAGCAACGTTATCCCTATTCGACGCGGTAGTGAGTTCCTCGCCATTGAGGCGGATCCCATTTATTTCTCCTATCTACCTCTTTCGCACCTCGCTGAGCGGCAGGTCATTGAATTTACCTCGCTATGTCACGGTGCGCCGGTCAGCTTCAATGAAGGATTGGAATTTTTAGGCCGCGACATGCAGCGGACCCGCCCAACGTTCTTCTTCGGAGCACCCAGGGTCTGGGAGCAATTGCAGCAGGCAGTTCTCGCTAAATTCGGCGGGCGTAAGGCGTTCGATTCAGCCTTGGCGGCTAACCCGGACGGGATTGCTCATACGGTTCAAACGGCACTGGGTCTTGATCGCTGCGAATTTCATCTCACGGGATCTGCCCCGCTACCAACTCCTCTGATGGAGTGGTGGGATAGCGTCGGTATCTCGTTGATGGAGGGGTTCGGTCAGACAGAGGCGATGAGTCTTATCATCAGTCGAGAAGGTGCGCGACGTCTTGGTTCACTGGGTAAGGCCGCTCCCGGTGTTGATATCAAGATCACCGAGGAAGGCGAGTTAGCGATCAGGGCGGATGGTTGTACACCTGGCTATTACAAGCAACCGGATAAAACCGCGGAGCTTATCCAAGACGGCTGGCTGCATACCGGCGATCGCTTCCGTCAGGATGAAGACGGGTTTCTGTATATCACGGGACGGATCAAAGATTACTTCAAAACGATTCAGGGAAAATTTGTTGCACCCACCCCTATTGAGGCGCAGTTTGCTGACAATCCCTATGTTGAGCAGCAGTGCTTGGTTGGATTGGGAATGAACAAAACGATCATGGTGGCCGTGGTATCAGAGACCATGCGAGATGCGCCCCGTGATGTCATTGAAGCATCCGTACTCGAGACCGTGGAGCAGTTGAATAGAGTGGTCGAAAAGCATGCGCGGATGGGCGGAGTGATTCTTACCTATGAACCCTGGAGTATTGAAAACGGGGTGCTCACGCCGACACTGAAAATAAAGCGAGACCAAATTTCAGATCGGTTTGGTGAGGAGGCGTCCGCGATGGCAGTTGAATCAGCGGAGAGCAAGACCCTGATTATTCGCTGGTGCTAAAAACGAGATTGCTCCGGACATCTTGCGCCTAAATGTGACGAATATCCTCCGATTGGCCTAACGCGCGAGGGGTAGTTCTCACGGCACGACTCTCGGCAGATGATATCCTTGCGCCTTTGCGGTTTATGCTTCTTTTAATGGTACACCCTGTGATCTCTCGCGCTCTTCGCTGCTCTGCTTTAGTCATCGCTCTTTCCTTTTTATCGTTGCAAAGTTTTGCTGAACCGTCCGCTGATGCTGTGAGACTGTCGGATGCCCCCGTCATCGACGGTGACGTCCTAGGTGATGGTGCATGGGGAGAGCGAGCGCTGAGTGGCTTCTGGCAACAACGTCCCGTTGAGGGTGCGCCGTCAACACAGCAAACCGATGTCTACATTGGCTACACCGATACCACTTTGTATATTGGCGTGATTGCTTACGATGACAATCCTGCGGGCATCATCGTCGCGGATAGTCGGCGCGATGCGTCGCTAGATAATGGTGACAGTTTCAGTTTCATTATCGACGCCTTTCGTGATCAGCAAAACGGCTTTGTCTTCGGCACTAATCCCGCGGGTATCGAATACGACGCGCAGGTGAGTAAGGAAGCGAGTGGCGCAATGAGTCGCGGAGCTGGCTTCAATCTGAACTGGGATACCAATTGGCAGGTAGCGACCAAGATTGGTGATTACGGTTGGTCTGCAGAATTCGAGATACCGTTTAAGTCACTTCGTTTCGGTAATGCGGATGTTCAAAGCTGGGGCTTTAATTTCAAGCGCACCATCCGGCGCAATAACGAAGTCGCCTATTGGGCGCCGATATCTCGACAGTACAGCCTTTCACGTCTGGCCGACGCGGGTCGGGTGGGAAACATATCCGCGCCACGACAGCGCAATCTAAAAATAACACCCTACGGCTTAGCCAAAGAGCGAAACGGAAATCGTATTCAGAGCTTGAGTGAGCAGGAGTTGGGTTTTGACATCAAATACTCTGTGACACCCAGTTTGACCTTGGATATGACCTACAACACCGACTTTGCTCAGGTGGAGGTGGATGAGTTCCAGATTAACCTCGATCGATTCAGTCTCTTTCTTCCTGAGCAGCGGCCCTTTTTCCTCGAGAACGCTGGGCAGTTTTCAGTCGGAATCTCGCGGGAGGTAGAGCTCTTTTTCAGTCGGCGGATCGGTATAGCCGGAGACGGTAGCCAGATCCCGATCAAGGCGGGCGCACGCCTATCGGGCAAAATTGGTGAGGCGACCAATGTGGGGTTTCTTCATATGCAGGCGGATGAAGTCCCGGGAGTGGTGCCGCAGACAGATTTCAGTGTTGCGCGAGTCAGTCAGGAGTTCGATAACCGCTCGAGTCTTGGGTTTCTTTTAGTCAATAAAGAAGAAAACGGATCAATTGATGGCGAGCCTGATCACTATAACCGCACGTATTCGGTCGATGGCCAGTTAGGCTTGGGTGACGATGGCTTGTTGTCGGGTTTCCTTGCCAAAACTGATACGCCGGGACTCAATGGGGACGATACCGCGCTACACCTTGCGGCGGCGGCGGATACACAGGAGTGGTCCTACTCGGCAAGTTTTACTGAGGTGGGTAAAAACTTTAAACCCGAAGTGGGCTTCCTGCAGCGAACAGACTTTCAGCGTGGTTGGCTGTTCGCGCTGAAACGATGGCGCGATCCTTCCTGGCAACATCTACTTGAGCTTCGACCTCATATCGCCTATCGCGGTTACTGGGGTGGTGATGGTTTGCACGAGACCGGGTTTTTACATGTCGATAACCACTGGGAGTGGAAATCAGGCTTTGAGATTCACACCGGTGTGAACTTCTTGCACGAAGGCGTGCGAGAGGACTTTGAGCTCGCGCCCGGACAAGTGGTCGAGGCCGGTGATTACGACGACGAAGAACTTCAGTTGGTGTTAATGACTGATGATAGTCAGCCCCTCTCCTTTGATATGACGGCAAAGATTGGCGGCTTCTTTGGCGGTGATCGTACTCAACTGACTCCAAGTCTCAGATACCGCATTGGCGAGACATTCAACGCACGGTTGGGTTGGACGTATAACGAGATTCAGCGGCCCAACAATCCTGAGAAACTTGAGATCAACGTGGGTTCACTGCGGATGACCTACTCATTCAATCCAAAGGTATCGCTTCAGGCTTTGGTGCAGTACAACGACGCGACCGATGTGGTTGCATCAAATATTCGGTTCGCTTGGCTGACCTCGGCGGACGCAGGGTTCTACCTCGTTTATAACGAGACGCGAGATGACGACGTGGGTTTATTCACTGAAAAGCGCCGCGAGTGGATTTTGAAGTTTTCTCACACCTTTGATGTCTTTAATTGAAGACTGCTTTTTCGCTACGAAGTGTGATTCTGTTTACGGTCTCAAGCCTCAGTCGTTGAGGGCGGTTAGGCGGGTAAGGTCTTACGCCAGCGCGTCACAGTTACCTGCTCGAATAATCCTGCTTGTGCATAGGGGTCTTGTTCACAAAAGGTCTCGGCTGCCGCATCACTATCGAAGTCGATGATGAGCACTGAGCCAACCATTTGGTCATCGGCGTTTAGCAGAGGACCGGCTGCGAAGAGACGGTCGCCTAGTGCTTTGACGACAGCTAAATGAGCCTCTCGATTATCGAGCCGCGTCTGTAAGCTGCCCGGTTTGTCATGACACAAAATGTGATAAAGCACAGGTCCTCCTCGCTTAGTCCAGTAGGAAAAAGTGTTACTGAACGACGGTTCACTATAGCTTCCTTGCCCCGAAAATTCTTCCGTCTGGATAGGGATTATCAGGAAAATGCCGTTGGCAGCCGCTAAAACCCTGAGTAGGATCGAATAGAGATCCTGTTGTGCAATAGACTGAGACGTTGATGAACAATAATCAAAGTGAAACATCCCGATCAGCAGAGGGTTACGACATTCCGGCTGTGGAGGCCTGGATTGACGCAAACACCGATTACTTCAAGCCGCCATTCTCATGGACGCGATTAGAGGGCGGTCACTCCAATTTGACCTACCGGCTCGAGGATTCGTCAGGCAAGCGTGCGGTTATCCGGCGACCACCTATGGGCGAGCTCTTGCCGAAAGCGCACGATATGAACCGAGAGTGGTCCTTAATCGCCGCGTTCGCGCCACAAGGATTCCCTGTACCCGAACCCATCGGCTTTTGTGAGGACCTCTCGGTAACAGGTGCTCTGTTCTATGTGATGGGCTTTTCTGAGGGTCGACCACTCTTTAGCAATGAAGACACACTAGCCTGGGTTCCCGAGGCGCAACGAACCTCCTTGGCGTATTCATTCATTGATACCTTGGCCGACATGCATGTGCTTGACCCCGATGCGATTGGGCTCTCAGCGCTTGGCAAGAAAGAGGACTATGTTGGGCGCCAAATTAAAGCCTGGTACCGATCATGGGAATCTTCCATCGCCTATGCGGAACTGGACGACCCTCGAGCCCATGACTTCAAAGACTTTTTCCTTGCCCACCAGCCGGAGCAGGTGAGGGCCAGCGTGGTTCACGGTGACTACTATTTGCACAATTGCTTGTTTGGCCAGGACTCAAAAGTGTCAGCGGTGCTTGATTGGGAGCTCGCGACGCTGGGTGACCCGTTAGCGGATTTGGGTTACACGCTTCGCGCTTGGCCCGAGAGCGCGGACGACCCTCACCTCGAGCCCACAGCACCCACCGCAGTCCCGGGGTTCCCCTTCCGCGCCGAGTTGGCGCAGCGCTATGCGGAGCGAACAGGGTTTTCTGTTGATCTTCTTGATTATTACGTCGGATTTAACAACTGGAAGACGGCCGCTATTTTGCACGGCGTGTATGCGCGTTATCGCGCGGGTCAAAAGAGCACTGAGGGCGTCGACCTGGATGGCCTGCGTGAAGGGATTTTGAAAGCTCTCAATGGTGCTGAGCGAGCCATTCAGAGGCTTAAGTAGTGATGTCTCCAACGGATTCAGATGGCTAGAGTCTGTTGAGCTCGAGCATTTTTCCCTCGTCGGTGTACTGGATGACAAACCGGCCTTGTACGCCTGATGGCGTGAAGAACGGTTGAAGCATCGACCAGGGTAAATTGATCTTCTTGCCGTCGGTGGCGGTAACTTGCACGCGATTCTTGGCGCCCGTATAGAAGACGCGTGCCTCGTCATACTCGAGATCAATTGAAAATATGGACTGCCTGACGGCCATTCAGTTTCCCCATGTTTCCAGCAGGCTTTAGCCTTACACAAAAGCGGGCTCTTTTCATAAACCCGACTGCTTGTGTGTCACCGTCGCTTCCAGTCAGTTTCGGCGCAAACGTCGGGTTTTGATTGGCGACGCTGCAGTAACACAGTACCGTGTCTCTAGAACGAGATCAGGAGGCACTATGGACTTTTCAGATGTGGTGATAGACCAGATTAAAAATCCATTGGATGCATTGTGTGCTGATCTGATGAAAGCCGGCGAGCTTGATCAATACCTCTTTTTCAACGGGGTGTCTGAGATGATTGGCGACGCCTCTGATGAGGGCGCGGTTATGATGGGCTGTATCGAGCTAGGTCGCTGTGCCTTTCTTGGCTTCACCTTTACCCCCGATGTGGAGCTTCAGGTCACCCGTATTCTTGATCACGCGATTGATTTGTCATCGATCATGAGCGCCGATTCGATGCAGTAGCTCCTTGTGATTTGGCTTGCCACTAATGCTTGGCACTTGTCTGTGCATCAGACACCGGTCGTTGCATACTGACAGGTGGGCGCTGACGCTAAGCCGAGCGTTGGGGGCAATGGTTTTCACAACACTGTATAGTGGAGGTGGTTTTGTCAGAAACGGTACTGATTTTGGGTGTCGGAGCCGCCGCGGGTGTTGGCGCTGCTGTAGCGCGCAAATTTGCTGGGGCTGGCTATCATGTAATGATCGCTGGCCGGACACTCGAGAAGCTAGATGCTACCGCTGCGGATATCAGTGCCGCAGGGGGTTCGATCGAATCCATTGTTGCCGATGTCACTTCGCAGGAGGATCAGCACCGCGTCTTCGAGATTGTTCAAGCGCGCAGCGAGCTTCTATCGGCCGTGATTTACAATGCGGGGAGTAATCTTCCGATTAAATTTAGTGACCTGTCTCCTGAGCAGTTTGAAGATTTTTGGCGCATCGGATGTTTCGGTGCGTTTTTAACCTCTCGCCTTGCACTGCCACTGTTGTCCGAACAAGGCAAAGGTTCCCTCTTTTTTACCGGCGCATCTGCGTCCCTTCGGGGTCGTCCGAACTTCGCGCATTTTGCTGTGGCGAAGGCAGGACTTCGAAACCTCGCTCAAGCGCTCGCGCGTGAATACGGACCGCAGGGCGTCCACGTTGCCCACGTCATCATCGACGGTGTAGTTAACGGCGATATTGTACGTGGGCGTTTCGCAGACTATTTAGAGTCGCTGGGTGAAGATGGCTCACTAGATCCGGATGCGATTGCCGAAGCATTTTGGGCGTTACACACTCAGCCGGCATCGGCCTGGTCGCATGAGCTTGATTTGAGGCCCTACAAAGAAAGCTGGTAATGCGTAGAAATTCCGTTTGCTATGCTTCTGACGATGGTAGCGCCCACATCGGGTCAGCTACCCCCTAAAGGGGGTGGCAGGTCTACGTTATTCAAACCACAATACTCAGAGAGCTTCAGTAAAGAAGCCGTTCAAAGCGAACCCGGTTCGCTCCCAAAAAAGACAGTGACTGACGCAGTGAGTTGTGAACGTGCGGAGCACCCGAGTGCACTGCACGGCGTTACGTCGGGTTTTATGGGAGTGAACAGTCAAATGATTTCTAATATTAAGGACACCTTGCTCGTCAGTTTGCTGATGATTGCGAGTTTGTCTTATGTCGAGCAAGCGATTGCCGGCCCCTACAGCGGAGCTCTCTATCAAGGGCAGAATTTTGTTGGTACCTATACTGCGGGTATCGGTGACTGCAATGCAGTCTTAGAGCACCACCAGAACCAACTCAAACTTCTTGGATGGCAGGTTAGTGAAGCTGAAGAAGAGGTTTGGGGTCTCGTTTTGGTAGCCAAAAACCGGGACGATCGTCGGATCGTTATCCAGTGTAATTGGGGTTAGTGATGGGTTTTAACTCTCGGTTTACCACCAAGCCCGCTATGGCCAAGTCCGCCGCGAAAAAGCCTTCTGTGGCCAAGCCTTTTGCGAATAGCGTCGATGAATGCAAAGTGAAGGAACGCACTCTGCTGAGGCCATCTGATCGGTCGCCGCAATCGGAAGCCCCCTGTGCTAATGACAGTCGATCCTTTTTTCCCAAGATTCCAAGACTTGGAAAGGAAGAGATATCCGTCGTGGCTGCAGGTGCCATCTTATTGCTTTTATTTAGCGCTTTACCCGAGGCATTGCCCTTGGGTGTTATCGGTCGATCGACGATTCTGCTTGGTACTGCGCTCTAGCGTAAATTGAGAGGTAGTCGAATTAGCGGATGCTAGGGGGCCTGTTTGGATCAAATCCCAGGCAAATGTGACGGTCGCAACATTAATTATGTTTTGACTGGCGAGAAGTGCTACCGTGGGGCTTCAGTCTTAACCAAGTGGTGCGGTAAAACAATGATGCACTCAGAGCTTGGGTACAGATTACTCAGGGCCGAACAAGTCAGCCTCGAAAAGCAAATCATTTGGTCTTTGTCGCGTTGGCGTGTTTACGGTGATAGAGATGATTTCAAAAGAGGCATGACCGGTTTAGATCAATTGGCACTCCTGAAGTCACTTGACGCCATGCGTGACGACCGTTCATTTTTTTGATTCCACCGCTGCGAGCCAACGAACGCAAGCGCCTGATATTGGTCACAGCAGGCGCGCAGCTGGAATAGTCCTCTAGTCGTTCATGGCGCGACAGTCACGATGACAACGAGTGTTTTCGGTAGGTTTTGAGTTTGGTGCCCAGGGGAGGGTAAGTTGGGGTTTCGAGCAGCATGGCTGCGAGCCAACGAACGCAAGCGCTTCTAGCGCGTAGCTGGAATAGTCCTCTAGTCGTTCATGGCGCGACAGTCACGATGACAACGAGTGTTTTCGGTAGGTTTTGAGTTTGGTGCCCAGGAGAGGACTTGAACCTCCACGCCCTTGCGAGCACTAGCACCTGAAGCTAGCGTGTCTACCAATTTCACCACCTGGGCAGGTAAGGTAAAACGAAGGATCGCGAGGCTAAGGGTTGGACATTTATTTGTCAATCGCATCACCGTACACTTCGCGTTTATCTCATAGCAATCAGCTATCCACTACCTCCATTGGCGGAATTTTGAAAAAACCCTCTAAGGCGACTACGCCGACTGACCCTCAAGCAGAGCGTGAGGCACAAAAATACGATCAGCCCATTGCAAGTCGTGAGCTCATTCTCAGTGTCATGGCAGAGCGTGATGTGCCGATGCGCTTCACTGAGCTTGCCGATGCGCTTCGCATTCATAACGATAGCGATCTCTTCTCGCTCCAGAAGCGCGTTAAGGCGATGCAGCGTGATGGGCAGTTGATCTCGGGACGGCGAGGTGCGCTGGGTCTTCCTAAAAAAATGGACCTGGTGAAATGTAAAATTATTGGCCATCGTGATGGCTATGGTTTTGCCTCGCCGACGGAAGGTGGTGACGACTTTTTCCTCTCCAGTCGACAGATGTACAGCGTGTTCGATGGTGATGAGGTGCTGATAGCTCAGTCGGGTCAGGATGATAAAGGTCGACCTGAAGGTCAGATAGTCGAAGTGCTGACTCGTGCTCACACCCATATTGTGGGTCGCTACATGGAAGAGGGCGGGATTGGCTACCTCTTGCCTCATAACCGACGAATCAGTAATCACGTATTGATACCGCCTAAATCGAAGCACGGTGCCAAGACTGGCCAGCTTGTCTCGGTCAAACTCACCGACTACCCAACGGAAGTGCTTGGCGCCAAGGGCGAGGTTGAGGAGATTTTAGGTGATCATCTCGACCCCGGCCTTGAAATCGATGTCGCCATACGTGCGCACGATATTCCTCACGAATGGCCTGATGCCGTTCTTTCTGAGGCGGGTGCACTGCGCGACGAGCCCTCAGAGTCGGACAAGCAACATCGCGTTGATCTAAGGCATCTGGGCCTTGTCACCATTGATGGTGAGGATGCCCGAGACTTTGATGATGCGGTCTACTGTGAAGCCGAAGGCTCCGGTTTTCGCCTCTGGGTAGCAATTGCGGACGTCAGTCATTATGTCCAGATCGGGAGCGCGCTTGATGAGGAGGCTTTTAATCGAGGTAACTCTGTTTACTTCCCCGAGCGGGTGGTGCCGATGTTCCCCGAGGTGCTGTCCAATGGACTCTGCTCGCTGAAGCCCAACGTCGATAGGCTGGCTATGGTTTGTGAGATCGTCATCGACGCACAAGGCCAAGTGACTGATTCATCTTTCTATGAGGCCGTCATTCACTCACATGCCAGACTGACCTATACGCAGGTTGGTGCGGTCCTAGAGAACGGGTGGCACGAGGGGGTACACACTGATCGACTGGAGGGACTGTCCCAGCTACATGCGCTGTATAAAGTGCTCAGAGAGGCGAGATCAACGCGGGGCGCTATCGATTTCGAAACGGTAGAGACCCGGATTCTGTTTGACGAGAACCGCAAGATTGACGCTATTGTCCCGGTCAACCGCAATGATGCCCACAAGCTGATAGAGGAGTGCATGTTGGCGGCGAATGTTGCGACGGCAGCATACCTGGAAGCGTCTGAATTGGCTGCGTTGTTCCGTGTGCATGAAGGACCCTCCGCCGAACGGCTGGAAGCGCTTCGCACCTTTCTTGGCGAGCTGGCGCTCGATTTACCGGGTGGCATGGACCCCACGCCCTTGGATTATCAAAGTGTGTTGTCCAGATTGGCTGAACGCGATGATGCTCAGGTCATTCAAACCATGTTGCTTCGCTCGCTCAGTCAGGCTGTATACAAGCCCGATAATGGTGGTCACTTCGGACTTAATTACGAGGCCTATGCGCATTTCACCTCGCCTATTAGGCGCTATCCGGATTTGTTAGTTCACCGGGCGATCAAACGACTCGCGACTTCCTCAGGCTCTACGCCTCGGAAGCTCTCAAAAGATAAAACCAGAGCACTCTATCCCTACACGATGACCGATCTTGTGGCAGCGGGAGAGCATTGCTCGATGACCGAGCGACGTGCCGACGATGCGACGCGAGACGTTCAGTTGTGGCTGAAGTGTGAATATCTGAGGCATCACATTGGTGACGAATTCGCGGGCGTTGTCGCCTCGGTGACTCGCTTTGGTATGTTTGTCGAATTGACCGACATCTACATGGAAGGCCTGGTTCATATCAGCGCGCTGCCGTCGGACTATTATCATTTTGATCACGCATCGCAACGCCTTGTCGGTGAGCATACGCGGCAAACCTATCAACTGGGGGATGCGGTGCGCGTTCAGGTTGCGCGCGTCGATCTCGACGATCGTAAAATTGACCTTGAGCTGGTTGGCGCTGTGAAACCCGGGGCGGGTCGCAGGGGTAATAAGCAATCTGTCAGGTCGCGAAAAGGCCGGCGTGACTCCGGGGAGGCCGGACCAAAAAAGGGGGGTGCGCGCTCAGAACGGCGATCGGATAAGTCA
>Ga0181573_10003978_pt1 | contig 12739 bp, 9 predicted proteins | sample 101ome_25_FD_148643 | JGI IMG/M metagenome (GOLD analysis project Ga0181573, IMG submission 148643) | Coastal salt marsh microbial communities from the Groves Creek Marsh, Skidaway Island, Georgia - 101409BT metaG (spades assembly) | ecosystem: Environmental > Aquatic > Marine > Intertidal zone...
CGACGGCGCCGGGATGCTGGACCTCCTCCGCAAGCCGTCGCGCGCGCCGCGTCAGCTGCGCTGAGCGTTCGCGTCCTGCCGCACCAGCGCGGCCAGCCACAGGTCGCGCGCGAACGGCAGCTGCGCGGCTCGCGCCTGCAGCCGGAAGCCGTGCTGCGCGGCGACGCGTTGGATGTCTCCCAGCGAGCTGGTGAAGCGGGTGGTGGGGGCGCCGACCGACTGCCGCGCGAGCCGCTGCAGGTGGTGCAGGCTGACCGGATGGAAAAAGCTCAGCACCACGAAGCGGCGCGCGACCCGATAGGCCTCGGCCATCGCCGCGCGCGCGGCGTCGGGCGGCAGGTGGTGCAGAAAACGAAACATCACCACGCCGTCGACGGCGCGGTCCGCGAACGGGACGTGCAGCGCGTCGGCCTGCACCTGCAGCTCGCCGCGTTCGCCGCGCGCCGCGGCCTCGCGGAGCATCGCCAGCGCGCCGTCGGCCTGCAGCACCCGGTGACCGCGCGCGCGCAGGAAGGGACGGAGTCGGCCAGCGCCGCAGGGCAGATCCAGCACGAGCTCGCCGGAACGGCCGGGCCAGACGCGCTCCAGCAGCGCCCGCTCCTGCTTCGCGCGGCGCGGGTTGCGGTCGGCGTAGGCGCGGCTGCGGCCGGGCTGCTCGTAGCGCGCGGCCGTGCCGAACGGCTGCGCGCCGGTCAACAGGGCGCGACGCAGCGACGGGCTCGCGCCGGCGGCCCGGAGCAGGCGGCAGCTGAACCGCATCGCCGCGGGCCGCGCGACCGGAATGCCGCGCACTGAACGCGCGAACCGGCGCAGCACGCGGGCGAGCAGCTTGCGCCCCGGCGCCCCCGGCGCGCCCACGCCGCCGTTGTGCAGGTCGAGCACCGCGACGCTGCCTTCGGCGTCGACGAACACGTGGTCGGCGCTGAGGTCGGGGAGGCGGTAGCCCGCGGCGAGCAGCGCGCCGCAGTGCGCAGCGACCCGCGCGCTCAGGTGGCCGTCCGCGCTCCCATCGGTGAGCTTCGTCGCGAGCGGCGCGCCGTCGAGCTCGGCGCAGAGGTAGTAGCTGGCGGGTCCGCGCCGGCCGTAGGCGACGGGCCGCGGCGCGCCGTGCCCGGCCTCGCGCAGCGCCTGGGTCACGCGGCGCTCGCGGTCGGCGTCGTCCGACGCCTGCGGGCGCGTGGTCGCGAAGCGCGCCCGGTTCTTCCACTGCGTGCGCGCGAAGCACTTGAGATAGTAGCGGCGGCCGCCCGCCTCGATCCGGACGACGTGGCGGAGGCGGTTCGGCGGTCCGGCCGGCGTCGCGTCGAGCGCGAGGGTCGCGTCGAGGTCGCCGAAGAGCGCGCGCTCCTCGGGGTCGTCGGTGAGCAGTTGCCAGGCCGCGGGCACGGCCGGAGCGTAGCCGAGCGACCGCGGCTTGTCGCTGCGTCGACTCGGCCGCATGATCGCGCCATGGCGAAGCCGTCGATCACTCCGGAGCTGCTGGCAGCGCTGCCGAAGTCGGACCTGCACCTGCACCTCGACGGCAGCCTGCGCCTGGAGACGCTGCTCGACCTCGCCCGACAGCACGGCGTGCGGCTGCCCTCGCGGACGCGGGACGGGCTGCTCGAGCTGGTCTTCAAGCGCGCCTACCGCAACCTGCCCGAGTACCTCAAGGGCTTCGAGTTCACGGTCGCGTGCCTGCAGGACGCGGAGTCGCTGGAGCGCGCCGCCTACGAGCTCTGCCTGGACTGCCGCGCCGAGAACGTGTTCTACGCCGAGCTGCGGTTCGCGCCGCAGCTGCACGTGCGCGGCAGCTTTCAGGTCAAGGACGTGCTGCGCGCGGTCTGTCGCGGCGTCGAGCGAGCCAAGAAGGAAATCAACCGCGACCCGCGGGTCCGCGCGGGCGCGGTGCCGCGCTTCGAGGCGGGCGTGATCGTCTGCGCGCTGCGCTTCTTCCTGCCCGCCTTCAGCGAGCACTACCGCGCCTACTTCGAGGCGCTGCCGACCGCGCCCGCGAGCGAGATCTACGCGCTGGCCTCGCTCGAGCTGGCGCGCGCCGCGGTCGCCGCGCGCGAGGAAGAGGGGCTGCCGGTCGTCGGCTTTGACCTCGCGGGGCAAGAGCGCGGGTTCCCGGCCAAGGACCACCAGGCGGCGTATCAGCTGGCGCACGAGCACTTCCTGGGCAAGACCGTGCACGCCGGCGAGGACTATGGCCCCGAGTCGATCTTCCAGGCCATCACCGACTGCCACGCCGACCGCATCGGGCACGGCACCTGGCTGTTCAGCAGCCGCCACATCCGCGACCGCTCGATCCCCGACAAGCGGCGCTTCATCGACGAGCTGGTCCGCTACGTCGCGGACCGTCGGATCACGCTCGAAGTCTGCTTGACGAGCAATCAGCAGACCATGCCGGAGCTGCGCCGGAACCTGGCGCGGCACCCGTTCAAGAAGATGCGCGCGGCGCGCTGCAGCGTGACGCTCTGCACCGACAACCGCCTCGTGTCCCGGACGACCATGACCGAAGAGGTGCAGAAGGCCGTGGCGGCGTTCCGGCTGGACGCGCGGGCCCTCAAGGACGTGCTGATCTACGGCTTCAAGCGCTCGTTCTTCGCCGGCTCCTACGCCGCCAAGCGCGACTGGGTCCGCTCGATCCTGAACCACACCGAGGACGTGCTCGCGGCGGCCGGGCACGACGTCCAGGGCCGGCGGGCCTGACGCGCTGCAGGTCTTCGGCGCGAGCGGGTTGCGTCGGCGGCGCCAGCGGGGATGATCCGCCCATGCGAACCCCTGCTGCGTTGCTGTTCCTCGGCCTGCCGCTGCTCGCCCAGGACAAGGTCGACTTCACCAAGCAGATCGCGCCGATCCTGGTGCAGCGCTGCGTCGACTGTCACGGCCCCGACGAGCAGGAAGGCGACCTGCGCCTCGACAAGCGCGAGTTCGTGTTCGCGCCGGGCGACGAGGACTTCTGGACGATCGCGCCGAAGGACCCCGCGGACAGCGAGCTGATCCGGCGCCTCGGCCTCGGGCGCGACGACGACGAGCTGATGCCGGCGCGCGGCGAGCCGCTGACGGCCGAGCAGCAGGCGCTGTTCGCGCGCTGGGTCCGTGAGGGCGCGGAGTGGCCCGCAGCGGGCGACGAATTCATCGCCGCCGAGCTCGCGGCGCAGGTCTTGCCCAAGATCACCTTCGAGCTGCCCTCGCTCACCGACGAGCAGCGGCAGGCGATCGACGCGGCGGTGGCGGCGCTGCGCGACAAGGGGGTCGTCGTGCAGCGGATCGCCGCCGACACGGAGGCCGTCGAGGCCAACCTCTCGCTGCTCCGGGACAAGGTCACCGACCAGACGCTCGCCGAGCTCGCGCCGCTGGCGCCGGTGTTGGTGTGGCTGAACGTCGGCCGCACCGCGATCGGCGACGGCGCCGCCGACCACCTCGCCAAGCTGCAGCAGCTCCGACGGCTCAACGTCTCCGGCACCAAGTTTGGGGACGGCGGGGCCGCGGCGCTCGCCGGCATGGAGCATCTTGAGTACCTCAACGCCTACGGCACGCAGCTCGGGGACGCCGGGCTCGCTGCAGTCGCCGGGCTGCCCAAGCTCCGCCAGGTCTACCTGTGGCAGAGCAAGGTGACGCCTGACGGCGTCGCCGCGCACAAGGACGCGCTCGCCGACGTGCAGGTCGACCTGGGCGACTACGTCGAGGCGCGGCTCGCCGCAGCGCGGCAGGAGATCGCCGACCGCGAGGAGCGGAACAAGCCGGTCAACGACAAGTGCCCCGTGAGCGGGGCAGCGATCGACGCGAACTTCTTCGTGCTGCACGAAGGCAAGCGGGTCGCCTTCTGCTGCGGCAAGTGCAAGGCGAAGTTCGAAAAGGACCCCGCGGCGTTCGCCGCGAAGCTGCCGGGCGCCGCTCCCGCGCCTGCTGCGCCGGTCAACGACAAGTGCCCGGTCAGCGGCGCTGCGGTCGACCCTGCCCACGTCGTCGAGCACGACGGTCGGCGGGTGGCGTTCTGCTGCGGCAAGTGCCAGGCGAAGTTCGAGCAGGACCCCTCGAAGTTCGTCGCCAAGCTGCCGCCGAAGAAGTAGCGCCGTCCGGGTGACGCCCCGAGTGACGCCAACGTCCGCCGCGCTGCCCTGCCCGGCCTAGTGGTCGTGGCCCGCTGGCCCGTGCGCGTGGCCGTGCTCTTTCTCTTGCGCGGTCGCCTCGCGCACCTCGACGATCTCGACGTGGAAGTTGAGGGTCTGGCCCGCCATCGGGTGGTTGGGGGAAACCGTCACCTCGTCGCCCTGGATCGCGCGGATCCAAAGCGTGATCGGCTTGCCCTCCTGAGTCTGCGCCTGGAAGGCGACCCCGACCTGCAGCTCGGCGTCGGCGGGGAAAGCGCTGCGCGGGACCTGCTGGTCGAGCGTCGGATCGTACTCGCCGTAGCCGTCGGCGGGCGTCACCGTGACGTCGTCCTTGTCTCCGGCGGACTTGCCCGCGAGCTTCTGCTCGAGCCCCGGCACGATGTTGCCGTGTCCGTGCAGGTAGACCAGCGGCTCACCGCCGAATGACTCGTCGGCGATCGAGCCGTCGTCGAGGGTCAGGCGGTAGTGAAGGGTCACGACGTGACCGTCGGCGATCGAGGCTGTCATCGCCGTCGAGCGTAGGGCGAGGTCGCACGCATGACAGGACTAGCTGCGAGAACTGCCGTCCACGAACCGCGGGTCGGTGCTTTCCTGCGCGTCGCCGTTGCTGCATAACAGAGCAGCCCTTTTGCCTCTCGCACGCCGTTGAGCTCCGACACCTTTCGGCGCCTCCTGTTGGAGGCCAATGTCCTGGACGACGCTCGCCTGCAGAAGGCCGAGGCGGCGGCGTCGAGCCGCGGCACGTCGCTCGAGCGAACGATCGTCGCGCTCAACCTCGCGGACGAAGCCGTCGTCTGGCGCGCGCTCGCCAAGGCGCACGGCATGAAGTTCGTCGACCCGACCAAGGCCCAGCCTTCGGCGGAGGCGCTGGCGAAGGTCGCGCCCGACCAGATCGAACAGAACGAGGCCCTGCCGGTGCTGGTCAAGGACGGGGAGCTGTGGGTGGCGATCGACGACCCCTTCAAGACGTTCGTCGCCGACAACCTGTCGTTCCTGGCCGGGTGTCCGGTGCAGTGCGCGCTGATGCCGCCGCAGGCGCTCAAGGCGGCGCTCCGCAAGGCGACCGGCAAGGCGGGCGGCGCGCAGGCCGGCGGCGGCAAGGCGCGCAAGGCCGACGAGGCGGAGGACGAGGACGCCCCGATCATCCGGCTGGTCTCCAAGACCATCAACGACGCCCTGATCCAGCGCGCGTCGGACATCCACGTCGAGCCGTTCCAGCGCCGCGTGCGGGTGCGCTACCGCGTCGACGGCGTGCTCAAGGAGGTCGCGTCGCTCGAGGAGGCGCTGCTGGCGCCGCTGACCTCTCGGCTGAAGATCATGGCCGGGCTCGACATCGCCGAGAAGCGCAAGCCGCAGGACGGCAGGATCAGCTTCCGCGCCAAAGACGAGGACGGCCAGGCGCGCGACATCGACATCCGGACTTCGGTGCTGCCGGCGAGCCACGGCGAGACCATCGTGATGCGCCTGCTCGACAAGGAGCGCGGCCTGATGAGCCTGGAGAAGCTGGGCTTCCAGGGACAGGACCGGGAGCGCTTCAAGGGCGTGATCTCGCGGCCGAACGGCATCGTGCTGGTGACGGGGCCGACGGGCTCGGGCAAGACGACGACCCTCTACGCGGCCCTGCAGGAGCTCAACCGCAGCGACGTCAAGATCATCACGGCGGAGGACCCGGTCGAGTTCAACATCGCCGGGATCAACCAGTGCCAGGTCCGCTCCCGCATCGGGCTGTCGTTCGCGAGGATCCTGCGCGCCATGCTGCGCCAGGCGCCGAACGTGATCCTGGTCGGTGAGATCCGCGACCGCGAGACGGCCGAGATCGCCGTTCAGGCGGCGCTGACCGGGCACCTGGTGTTCTCGACGCTGCACACCAACGACGCGACCTCAGCGATCACGCGCCTGTGCGACATGGGGGTGAAGCCGTTCCTGGTCTCGGCGTCGGTGCAGGCCGTGATGGCCCAGCGCCTGATCCGGGTGCTCTGCGAGGACTGCCGCCAGCCCTACGAGCCGGCCGCGACCGAGCTCCGCAGCGTCGGGATCGACGCCGTCAAGGTCGCAGACACGACGTTCTTCCGCGCCGAGGGCTGCGAGCGCTGCGGCGGCAGCGGGTATCGCGGCCGTCGCGGGATCTACGAGCTGCTGCAGATGGACAACACGCTCCGCGAGATGACCTTCCGCGGCGAACCGATGGTGCGGCTGCGCGAGTACGCGTGGCAGTCCGGCGGCATGTCCACGCTGCTCCAAGACGGCGTGCGCAAGGTGCTCGCCGGTCAGACGACCATCCCCGAGCTGCTGCGCGTCGTCGCGGCGGTCTGACCCGCTCGCCCCGTATCCTCGACTTGACCTCCACCATGGACATCCACGCACTGATGGACGCGGCCTTCGAGAAGGGCGCGTCCGACCTGCACATCTCGGTCGGCCGGCCGCCCGTGCTGCGCGTCAGCGGCGGCCTCGTCGAGATCGGCGACGCGCCGCTGACGGCAGAGGACACCGAGGCGATGGCGCGCGCGCTCGCGCCGCCGCGCAACTGGGAGGAGCTGCAGGAGCTCGGCTCGACCGACTTCGGGATCGCGCACCAGGACAAGTGTCGCTACCGCGTCAGCGTGCTGACCCAGAAGGGCAGCCGCGGGATCGTGATGCGCCAGATCCCGCAGAAGCTGCTCACGTTCGACCAGATCGGCCTGCCCGAGTCCGTGCAGGACCTGCTCAAACTGCACCGCGGCCTGATCTTGGTGACCGGGCCGACCGGCTCCGGCAAGACCACGACGCTGTCGACGATGATCGACTGGATCAACAAGAACCGCGACGTGCACATCATCACGATCGAGGACCCGATCGAGTACTACCACGAGCACCAGAAGTCGCAGGTCACGCAGCGCGAGGTCGGCACGGACGTGAGCACGTTCGCCGAGGCGATGCGCCGCGCGCTGCGCCAGGACCCGGACGTGATCCTGCTCGGGGAGATGCGGGACCTCGAGACGACGTCGGCCGCGATCACCGCGGCCGAGACCGGCCACCTCGTGTTCGGCACGCTGCACACGACCGGCGCGGCGCGGACCGTCGACCGGATCATCGACCAGTACCCGCGCGAGCAGCAGGAGCAGATCCGCTCCCAGCTGGCGCAGTCGCTGGTGGCCGTGATCTCCCAGATCCTGATCCCGACGCCGGACGGCGGCCGCGTCGCGGGCTTCGAGGTCATGCTGACGACGCCGGCGATCGAGAACCACATCCGCAAGTGCGAGACGTTCAAGATCGGCTCGGTCATCCAGACCAGCCGTCGCCAGGGGATGATGCTGATGGACGACTGCCTGCTCGACCTCTACCGGGAGGGGCGGATCGACCAGGAGACGGCGCTCGAGCGCGCGTTCGACAGCAAGGGGCTGCTCGCCCGCATGGGCGGCGGGGGCGCGGAGTAGGCGATGGCCGGACCGCGCAGGCTGATCGGCCAGATCCTCAAGGAGCAGGGCCTGATCCACGAGGGCGTGGTGCAGGAGGCGCTGCAGACGCAGCGCGACCAGGGCGGCCTGTTCGGGGAGATCCTGGTCGGGATGGGCGCGGTTCAAAAGCTCGACGTCGCGCGCGCGCTGGCCGAACAGGCGGGGCTGCCGTTCCACGACCTCGACGCGTCGCCGCCGCAGCCCGACGCGCTCGCCAAGATCGACCTCGCGACGGCGCGGGCGTTCGGCATCCTGCCGGTCCGCCTCGAGGGCGCGACGCTGACGGTCGCGATGGCCGACCCGGCCAACGCCCCCATGCTCCAGGACCTGGGCTTTACGACCGGCTGTGAGATCGTCGGGGCGGTCGCGGACGAGGCCAAGATCAGCGAAGGGCTCGACCGGCACTACCAAGAGGACGCCGCCGAGAGCAAGGCGCGCATGTCCGAACTGGTCAGCGAGCTGTCCCAGCAGGGGGGCGCGATCGACCTGGAGGACAAGGCGGCGATGGCGGCCGCGGCGCCGGTCGTCAAGCTGCTGAACTACATCCTCTACCAGGCGATCCGCGACCGCGCGTCGGACATCCACTTGGAGCCGTTCGAGCACGACTTCAAGATCCGCTACCGGGTCGACGGCTCGCTGTTCGAGCTGGAGGCGCCGCCGCCGCACCTCGCCGAGGCGCTGATCGCGCGCATCAAGGTCATGAGCGACCTCGACATCGCCGAGACGCGGCTGCCGCAGGACGGCCGCATCGAGCTGAGCGTCGGCGGCCGCTCCGTGGACCTCCGGGTGTCGACCCTGCCCACGATGTACGGCGAGTCGACCGTGATGCGGATCCTCGATCGCAGCAACGTCTCGCTGAGCCTCGACAACCTCGGCCTGGTGGCGTCCGTGCGCGACCGCATGCGCGACTTCGCGGGTCTGCCGCACGGCATCGTGCTGGTGACGGGGCCGACGGGGTCGGGCAAGACCACGACGCTCTACGCGGTGCTCAACGAGGCGAACGAGGTCGACACCAAGGTGATCACCGTCGAGGACCCGGTCGAGTACGACCTCGAGGGCATCGTGCAGGTGCCGGTCAATGAGGAGATCGGGGTCACCTACTCGGGCGTGCTGCGCACGATCCTGCGCCAGGACCCCGACGTCATCCTCGTCGGTGAGATCCGCGACCAGGAGACCGCCCAGACCGCGATCGAGGCGAGCCTGACGGGCCACCTCGTGTTCTCGACGCTGCACACCAACGACGCGCCGAGCGCGATCACGAGGCTCATCGACATCGGCATCGAGCCGTTTCTGCTTACGGCGACGGTGCAGGGGATCCTGGCGCAGCGCCTGGTCCGCCGCGTCTGCGGCGAGTGCAAGGCCTTCTACGAGCCCGGCGACGACGTGCTGCGCCGGCTGAAGCTCTCCCAGGATCAGGTGGTCGGCAGCAAGTTCGCCTACGGCAAGGGCTGCGAGGTCTGCAACTTCACCGGCTACCGCGGCCGGATGGCGATCACCGAGGTGCTCGAGGTCGACGACAGGATCCGGGAGTTGATCCTGGACGGCGCGAGCACGACGCAGGTCCAAGAGGCCGCGGTCGAGAACGGGATGGCGACGCTCCGCGAGAACGGCCTCAACGCCGTCTTCGACGGCTCGACCACCGTCGAGGAGCTGCTGCGGGAGACGATCGAATGAGCGACCCAGACGACTTTCAGGAGCAGGTCGCCGCGATGTTGCGCCAGCTCGACCCAGAGCCCTTTCGCGAGGGCCTTCGCGACACGCCGCGCCGGGTGCAGAAGGCCTTCGAGGCCTACACCGCGGGCTACGCCCAGGACCCGAAGGAGGTCATCGGGACCGGAGTGTTCGAGGCGGAGACCGACGAGATGGTCCTGGTCAAGGACATCGAGCTCTACTCGCTCTGCGAGCACCACCTCGCGCCGTTCTTCGGCAAGGCGCACGTCGCCTACATCCCGTCCGACAAGATCATCGGGCTTTCGAAGATCGCGCGGGTCGTCGACATCTACGCGCGGCGCCTGCAGGTCCAGGAGCGGTTGACGATGCAGATCGCCGAGGCGCTCGAGGAGGTCATGCGGCCCAAGGGCGTCGCCGTCGTCATCGAGGCGTCGCACCTGTGCATGATGATGCGCGGCGTCCAGAAGCAGAACTCGCGCACCGTGACGTCGTGCCTGCGCGGGCTGTTCCGACGCGACGAACGCACGCGCGCCGAGTTCCTGCAGCTCGTCGGCGGCCGGACGGCGTAGCGCCCTTGGCGCCGGGGGCTGCGCGCGTTTTCGCCGCTGCGAAGGCCGCCAGTTCGGGGCAAAGCCGACACATTCTGCCGGCGCCGCTTGAGGCATACTTCTCTGCTTCGGCGCAGCCCCTGCGCGAGCTGACTCCCTCTGGCCCTGCAACACCCCATGCTTCGACTCACCGCTGCCTCCTGCCTCGCTGTCACCGCCGCGAGCGCGCAAGCCTTCAACTGGACCCTCGAGGCGCCGACCACGCCGCCGACCGCGCGCGAGCGGACGGCGACCGGGACCGACGGCGTCAACTACTACATGTACGGCGGCCAGCTGGGCGCCAACGTGTTCGGCTACGACGAGCTCTGGTCGTACGACGGCGCGGGCTGGACCATGCTCACGGCATCGGGGCTGAGCGGGCCGGGGACGCGCCGCGGCGCGATCGGCGGCTACGACATCGCCCGCGGCAAGTTCGTCGTCTTCAGCGGCCAGGACACCAACAACGTCTCGGGCCAGCGCGCCAACGACACCTGGGAGTGGGACGCGGTCAACGGCTGGGTCAACGTGACGCCGGGCGGCGGCTCGCCCGACGGCCGCTGGCTGACGCACAACAGCTGCTACGTGCCGGGCCTGGGCATCGTCTTCCACGGCGGCAACGCCCGCGACGCTGCCGGCAACAACTACCGCAGCAACGAGACCTGGGCGTGGGTCGGCGGCGCGTGGGTGCTGCTCGCGACCACCGGCCCGACGGTGCAGAACGCGATGATGGAGTACCGCACCATCCAGGGCGACCTGATCCTGCACGGCGGCCAGAGCACCAACCCGACGACCGGCGCCACGGAGATCATCGGGGAGACGTGGCGCTACGACTTCTCGACGGCTGTCTGGACCAAGCTCCAGACCGGCGGCACGACGCCCTTCAACAGCGCCAACCCCTCGCAGGGCCTGTTCGCCGCGATGTCCTACTACAACCCCGACACCGGCATGATGATCGTGCACGGCGGCAACGGCGGCAGCAGCAGCAACAAGACGTGGCAGTTCGACGGCGTCGACTGGAAGGACATCTCGACCAACGGCGTCGGCTGCCGCAACGGCGGCATGCACTGGATCGCAGCGCTCGGTGAGGCGGTCTACGGCCCGTGCAACGAGGCCAACGGCGGCCGCAACCGGACCCGCTCGCACGGTCCCTCGTCGCTCGCTTCGTCGGTCGCCTACGGGGCCGGCTGCGCCGGGCTGTCGGGCGCGCCGCTGGCTTTGGCCGCCGACAACGACCCGTGGGTCGGGGTGAGCTTCTCGGCGACCTGCACCAACATGAGCGCCGCTTCGCCGCTCAAGCTCGCGATCTGGGGCCTGGGAACGTCCAGCTCGCCGATCACCGGCGTGCTGGGCGCGGGCGCGGGCTGCACGCTGCTCAACACGGCCGACTTCCTGCAGGTCGGCGTCGCGGCGTCCAGCTACACGGCCAGCCTGCCGCTGCCGGCGACGCCGTCCTTGACGGGCACGACGCTGCACCTGCAGACCGCCGAGTTCGACCCGACCCCGTCCAACCTCGCGACGTCGAACGGCCTGACGCTCACGATCGGCGGCTAGCTGTCCGCGCCGCGGCGCTCAGAAGCCGAGCGTCGCGGTGCCCCTGGCAGACAAGCTGAGGTCGTCGGTCGCGGCGTCCAGCAGCGCCGCCTGGAAGTGCAGCTGCAGGCCGGCCAGCGCGGAGCTCGCGGGCACCGCCAGCTGGAAGCTCGCCGTGGAGCCCGCGGTCACGAGCGGCCCGACGACGAGGTCCAAGGAGACGGTCAAGAGGCAGCTGGGGTCACTCGTCAGCCCTAGCGCGCTGATCGGAAGCGCCGGGATCGTCGCCGCGCCGGCGGCGAGGAACGGGACGGTGCTCGCGGCGACATTGCCGATCGAGACCTGCAGCGTAGCGCCGAGCACGGGCAGCTGCGGGGCCGACAGCGTCGGGACCCCCGCGGGGCCCGCGCAGCCCGTTCCGGAGACCGAGAAGGACGCCGCCGGCGACGCGACGCCTGCGCCGGTCGCGGGGTCGAAGACCAGCTCGTAGCCGCCGTTGGGCAGCGCGCGGAGCCCCGCGGGGCCGGCGAGGCCGGTCGCCCGTCGCCAGACCCGGCCGCCGATGGTGGCCTCGGCCTGGTTCTGTCGGTAGACGTCGAGCAGCAGCTCGTAGTCGCCGGCGTCGTAGCCGAGCCCCGGGTCGAGCGCGACCTCGTAGAGCCCGCGGACCTGCGCGTCGCTCATCGCCTCGGACCAGATCGCGGCGTCGTCGACGTCGCCGGGGAAGTGCTGGATCGTGTTGGGGGCGTTCGCCGAGCGGCCGACGACGACGTCGCCGGTGCCGGTGTTGATCACCCGGGTGCCCGAGTTGCTGTAGGCGAAGGCGCCGTCGACGTAGAGGCGGACCTGGCCGAGGTTGGTGGCGCCGGCGGGCAGGACGGCGGTCATCATGTGCCACTGGCCGTCGTTGAGGGCGGGGCCCTGGCCGGTGGTGCGGCCGGCGCCGACGCCGAGCTCGAGCACGCCGCCGTTGCTGGCGTCGATGTCCATGTCCCACTTGGAGCCGAAGCCGTTGGTGCCGAGCGTGAGCGGCGTGACGATGCCTGAGCCGGCCGTGGTCCGCGCCCAGACCGAGACCGTGCGCGCCTGGCTGGCGGTCACCGGGGACGGCCCGCAGAGGATCTCGTCTCCGGCGGCGCCGCCGAGCGTCACCCCGACTCCGAGCGGGCTGACGGCGAGCGTCACCGAGCCCGACGGGGTGCCGTCGTTGACGGCGCCGGTCGCGCCGCTGTTGGTGTAGGCGGATCCGGACGGCGGCAGGAACTCGTGGTGGACCAGGTAGTCGGCCGAGGTCTGGGCGCGCAGCGCGACCGCGGCGCAGCAGAGGGTCAGGCAAACGATGGGGGTGTTCATCTCAAGGGCTAGGTGTCGTCGCGAGGTGGGTGGCTTCGGTACGGTCGCACCGAATCCGAGAATT
>Ga0181573_10003979_pt1 | contig 12738 bp, 13 predicted proteins | sample 101ome_25_FD_148643 | JGI IMG/M metagenome (GOLD analysis project Ga0181573, IMG submission 148643) | Coastal salt marsh microbial communities from the Groves Creek Marsh, Skidaway Island, Georgia - 101409BT metaG (spades assembly) | ecosystem: Environmental > Aquatic > Marine > Intertidal zone...
GCCAGAAATCAGCTCTGCCAGTTCGTGAGTCTCGAGCCAGGGGTCCCTCGTTTGCCCAAATACGACCGCACGCGGTTGCAGACAGAGCTCGATGTGTTTATGACGTGGTTTGTGCAGGCGTTGCTGGGATACACCTGCACTGATCGTGATGCGCTGGTATTTTCTGCGTTGTCAGAAACGCTGCTAGTCAGCGCGGCAGTTCAACCGCAGGTTTTTGTCCATCGCGATTATCACTGTCGCAATCTCATGGTGACCGGCGTAGATGAGCTGGCGACTATCGATTTCCAAGATGCGGTGTGGGGCCCCATTACTTATGATGCCGTTTCGATTTGGAAGGATTGTTACATCAGATGGCCTAGAGACCAGCAGTTGGGTTGGTTGTCACAGTATTACGAGGCGATTCAAGCTGATGTGGTCCTCAATGTCGGTTTCGACACGTTTACGCGCTGGTTTGATTTGATGGGCTTACAGCGTCATATCAAGGTGCTGGGTGTGTTTTCTCGGCTCTATCTTCGCGACGCCAAAGCGGGCTATTTGTCCGATTTGCCGCGCGTTCTGGCTTATGTTTTGGAAGCGCTAGCGCTGTACCGTGACACGGATACGGCCGTCGCTGAGTTTGATTCTTGGCTGCAGAAGACTTTGATGCCTTTGATTGCTCAACAGAAGTGGGCCGAGGATGCCTCGGAGAATCAGATAGCATGATGCGCGCGATGGTGTTGGCTGCGGGAGAGGGCCGTCGTATGCGACCGCTGACTCAGCGCGTGCCTAAGCCGCTTTTACAAGTTGCGGGCCTGCCCTTGTTGGAGAGACATCTGCGCGCCCTAGCTAAAGCCGGAATCGAGTCGGTGGTGGTCAATGTCAGTTGGCTTGGGGAGCAGATTATTGCGTTCTGTGGTGACGGACAGCAGTGGGGTCTAGACATCGCAATGAGTGTCGAGGAGACGCCGCTTGAGACTGCCGGCGGCATCATTCAGGCCAGAGATTTACTCGGCGCAGAGCCGTTTCTTGTCATCAGCGCCGATGTGTACACCGACCTCGATTTCACCCCATTGCTATCGATTAGACCGGCTTGCGGCGGGGCGCATTTGTTCATGGTCGACAACCCAGCGCATCACCCGGGGGGTGACTTCGTCCTGTGGCAGGGCCGGCTCTCTCTTGATGGTCGCGGCGAGCCGATGACTTACAGCGGTGTTGGTATTTTTTGTCCAACATTGTTTTCAGGCTACGAAGCGGGGAAGCGAGCATTGCGACCGTTGCTCGAGATCGCGGCACAGTCTGGCAAGCTCACAGGAGAGCCGCTGAATGCGACATGGTGCGATGTGGGGACACCAGAGCGCTTGGATGCCTTGAATGCCCAGATGGCAGTAGTTGGGCACCATTAAATTCGCGCCTCGGCGCCGCAACCAGTAAACTAGACGCTCTCGAACAGCCTGGTGGGTCAACATGCGCGATTATCAGATAGCCCCTTCGATCCTCTCTGCGGATTTTGCGCGTCTCGGTGACGACGTCTCGGCAGTGTTAGCGGCTGGAGCCGATCTTGTTCACTTTGATGTCATGGATAACCACTACGTTCCCAATCTCACGATTGGGCCAATGGTGTGTCAGGCGCTCAGGGACTTTGGTATTACAGCGCCCATCGATGTCCATCTTATGGTGCAGCCCGTGGATTCGCTGATCGGTTTGTTTGCTGATGCTGGCGCCTCGATCATCACGTTTCATCCAGAGGCGTCTCAGCATATCGATCGTTCGCTACAACTGATACGCGATCGCGGTTGCCGTGCGGGTCTGGTTTTTAACCCGGCGACTCCCTTAGATGTGTTGCGCTACGTTATGGATAAGGTAGACATGGTGCTATTGATGTCGGTAAACCCGGGCTTTGGTGGTCAAAAGTTCATTCCGTCGACTTTGAATAAGCTCCGAGAGGCGCGCGCGCTGATTGACCAGTCGGGCCTGAATATTCGCTTGGAAGTCGATGGTGGCGTGACGCCGGACAACATCGCCGACATTGCGACCGCTGGTGCGGACACCTTTGTAGCTGGTTCGGCCATTTTTAATCAACCGGATTACAAGGTAGTGATCGATAGGATGCGCGCTGAGCTTTCAAAAGGTGCTGAGTAACGTGCAAGAGGACCAGCTGACAGTTTTAGCTGCGCAGGGCTATAACCGGGTTCCAGTGGCGAGGACTGTTCTCGCCGACACGGAAACCCCTTTATCCGTTTACCAAAAGCTTGCGCGAGGTCCACGCTCGTTTTTATTTGAGTCAGTGCAAGGCGGAGAAAAATGGGGGCGCTATTCCATCATCGGTCTGCCGGCGACCCAATGGTTAAGTGTTTCTGGTTGCGAAGTGACCGAGTACCGTGGTGATGACGTGCTGTCGGTACAAGAGGTTTCAGATCCTCTGGCTTTCGTCGAGCAATACCAGCGGTTATTTCATGTGGCGCCTCAGCCCAATCTGCCGGTATTTCATGGCGGGCTGGTGGGTTATTTTGGTTACGATGCGGTGCGGTACGTCGAGACCCGTTTGGGGCTTAGTACCCGGGAAGATCCCCTAGGCAACCCTGATATTTTACTGATGGTTGCTGAGGAGGTTGTCGTCTTCGATAACCTCGCGGGCACTTTGACCATGGTCATCAACGTGGATCCCAGTGACGCAGATTCCATCGGTGCAGCCGAACGACGCTTAGAAGCCCTGGAGTCTAAGCTGGCACAGCCCGTGGGCGAACAAGAACCCGTGGCGCTTGGTCAGATCGAGACAGCCGCCGTTGAGGCTCGGGCAACCTACGTTACGCCGAAGGCTGAATTCGAGGATTGGGTCACGCGGATAAAGGAATACATTCTTGATGGCGATGTCATGCAAGTGGTCCCATCCCAGCGCATGGTGCTTGATTATCAGGCGCAACCGCTGACGCTGTATCGGGCGCTACGTAATTTAAATCCATCGCCTTATCTTTACTTTCTTGATCTGGGTGATTTTCAGATCGTCGGTTCCTCGCCAGAAATTCTCGTTCGCGCAGAGGCAGGGCAAATCACCGTACGTCCGATAGCGGGCACGCGCAAGCGCGGCAAAAATGATGCCGAGGATGCGGCTTTGGCCGCTGACCTATTGGCGGACGCAAAAGAAATAGCTGAGCATCTCATGCTCATTGATTTGGGTCGCAACGACGTGGGTCGCATCGCGCAGCCCGGTTCGGTGCAGGTCACAGAAAATATGGTGGTTGAGCGCTACTCCCACGTTATGCACATTGTCTCCAACGTGACCGGCACCGCGCGCAGTGGCTTGTCGGCAATTGATGCGCTGCGTGCCACCTTGCCCGCAGGGACTTTGAGCGGTGCGCCAAAGGTCCGCGCTATGGAAATTATTGATGAGCTCGAACCTGTGAAACGGGGTGTCTATGGCGGCGCTATCGGATATCTCTCATGGGCAGGAGATATGGATACTGCGATTGCTATTCGTACGGCGGTGATTAAGTCAGGCAAGTTGGTGGTGCAAGCCGGCGCAGGTATTGTCGCGGACTCTGTGCCACAGAGTGAGTGGGAAGAGACAGTGAATAAGGCGCGCGCGATTCTTCGCGCTGTTGCCATGACTGAGGTTGGGGTGTAGTCGCCATGGCGCGTGTACTCATGATTGATAATTATGATTCCTTTACCTGGAACATCGTGCAGTACCTGTGGGAGTTGGGCGCTGAAGTCGATGTTGTTCGCAATGACCAAATCGATCTGGCGGGTATTGAAGCGCAGTCGCCCGATATGTTGTTTATCTCACCGGGCCCGTGTTCTCCTAATGAGGCTGGCATTTCGCTGTCCGCGATTCGAGAGTTTGCGGGGAGATATCCCATTTTTGGTGTCTGCTTGGGTCTGCAGAGTATCGGCGCGGCCTTTGGCGCTAAGATTCTGCGAGCGCCATCGGTGATGCACGGTAAAACGAGCGCGATCCATCACAATGGTCAGGGTGTATTTCGTGAGCTTCCCAATCCATTTATCGCGACGCGTTACCACAGCCTAGTGGTAGAGCCTGAGTCGCTACCCGATTGCTTGGAAATCACCGCCTGGACAGAGACTCCTGAGGGCCAACGCGAGGCCATCATGGGCCTGCGTCATCGTGAGCTGTTGGTGGAAGGGGTGCAATTTCATCCAGAATCGGTGCTAACTGAGCATGGACATACGTTGTTGCGTCACTGTTTAGAGCAGGTCACTTAATGATCAGCGGTCGCTTTGATAGAGATCTCAGAGGGTAGAGCCGATGGATATTCAACATGCACTGCAACAGTGGGTCGACGGGGAATCGCTTTCTCGGGACGACATGCGCGCGGTCATGGGGCAGGTGATGACGGGGGAGGCCACGCCGGCGCAAATCGGCGCCATGTTGGTCGCCTTGCGTTTGCGCGGAGAGACTATCGATGAAATTGTTGGCGCAGCTGAGGCGATGCGCAGTTTAGTGACCCGCGTTCATGTCGCGCAGGACCATTTGATCGACTTGGTGGGCACGGGAGGCGATGGGGCCAATCTGTTTAATGTCTCGACGGCCTCGACCTTTGTTGTAGCCGCTGCGGGTGGACGTGTCGCCAAACACGGTAACCGCTCAGTCTCGAGCTCGAGCGGCTCCTCCGATGTCTTGGAAACCCTAGGCGTTAATTTGGCACTCGCCCCTGAGCAGATCGCACGCTGTATCGATGAGATCGGTGTGGGCTTTATGTTTGCGCCCGCGCATCACAGCGCGATGAAGCATGCTATTGGACCCCGTAGAGAGCTGGGCATGCGAACGCTTTTTAATTTGCTGGGACCGATGACCAACCCGGCATTCGTGGAGCGTCAGGTGCTAGGGCTTTTCAGTGCGGAGCTCGGTCAGGCTATGGCCGAGGCTTTGGGTAAGCTGGGATCAAAGCATGCGCTTGTCGTTCACAGTCATGATGGTCTTGACGAGATCTCGATTGCGGCGCCCACCAGTGTGTGGGAGTTGCAAGATGGCAAGGTCGAAAAATTCGTGATCTCACCCGCCGACTATGATCATCAACACGATGATTTGGCAGCCCTAGTGGTGGAATCATCTCAGGACTCGGCCGATCTCATACGAGCCGCTCTCGGTGGTGAGCCCGGTCAGGCCGCAGATAAGGCGCGCTCGATGATTGCGCTCAATGCAGGTGCAGGGATTTATGTCTCGGGGGTCACGACTTCGTTGCGCTCAGGTATTGAGCTGGCTGATGACCTGATCGCAACGGGCCAGGCGATGGAAGTGATGGAAAACTTTATCGCCTATACGCAAGGCCTCTCGGCGGAGACGCCATGAGCCAAAAGCTGACAGCGCCGACCGTATTGCGTCGCATTTTCGATCGCAAGCGTGAGGAGATTGACGAGCGCCAAGCACAGCAGCCATTGCCTGTAGTACGGGCTCTTGCTGAGCGTCAAATGCCCGCGCGTGGATTTCGTCACGCGCTAGCTCAACAACAAATGCGGCGGCAAGCGGCGGTCATTGCCGAGGTAAAAAAGGCGAGTCCCAGCAAGGGAATAATCCGCGCCGATTTTAGGCCCGCAGAGATTGCTGAGCAGTATGAGTCGGCGGGTGCAACATGCCTTTCTGTGTTGACCGATGTCGATTTCTTTCAAGGTGCCGACGTATACCTTCAGCAGGCGCGCGCAGCCTGCGCGCTACCTGTTCTGCGCAAGGACTTTACCCTGGATCCCTATCAGATCTGGGAGGCGCGAGCGCTAGGTGCTGATGCGATTTTGTTGATTGTCGCGTGCCTTGAATTACCCCTGCTGAAAGATCTGTATCAGTGCGCAACGGAGGTCGGCCTCGATGTATTAGTTGAGGTCCACGACGCCGCAGAGCTCGCCGAGGCTTTGACTTTGGGTTCAGACTTGATCGGTATTAACAACCGTGATTTGCACACTTTTGATACACGGCTTGAGACGACCTTATCGCTACTCGCGGACATTCCTGAGGGCATTCAGGTTGTCACCGAGAGCGGCATTCACACTCGCGAAGACATTGCGCTGATGCGAGGTGCAGGTGTGAATACTTTTTTAATTGGCGAGGCCTTCATGCGCGCACCCCACGCAGGGGAGGCGCTAGAAGCGCTCTTTAGCAACTCGGTGTGAACGGTATTTACGCTGCAGGCTTGTCGTCTTGGCGCTGGCTCTGAATCACGATGGTCTTGCCTGAGACACTCACAATACCCTCTTCCTCCAGCGCTTTCAGCACGCGGCCAGCCATTTCGCGAGAGCAACCGACTAGCTTCCCTAGTTCTTGACGAGTGACTCTGATTTGGATGCCATCCGGGTGGGTCATGGCATCAGGCTGGCCCGAAAGACTGAAGAGCGCCCGTCGTATGCGGCCGCTGACGTCGATAAAAGTGAGGTCGGCGAGGCGTTGCGTCGTCTCCCGTAGCCGCAATCCGATCTGAGTCATCAGCGCAAAGACGATCTCAGGGAACTGACTTCGCACTTGTTGGAATCGCTCATAGGAGATTGCCGCAATTTCACAATCGCTGCGTGCAATGAGCGTGGCTGTCCGCTCCGTCTCTCCGAAAAGGCCCATCTCACCCAAAAAATCGCCGGCATTGAGGTAGCTGACTACCATCTGCTGCTCACTGTCATGATCGTCGTCATCGACGACCACTGAGATTGAACCATCAAGTAACAAAAACAGATAATCTGCGGCATCTCCGCGACTGACCAAGGTGCTCCTAGCCTTGATTTTGAAGGTCTCGCAGTAGCGCAGAAACGACTCTGCGTCGGGTAACCTGCGATTCATCTGTGAATTCATGGGTGTTCTCGTTGCTAATGAATAAGGCATCGACCGAATTCCAGAATATCACAGCTTCAGTCTACGCGCGCAAGGTGTTAGTCTCGCTTCCCCCATAAGGTTCGGAGCGATTCATGAAGGGCGTAGTCAAGTGGTTGGATGGTGCGATGTTTGTTGGCGAGTCCGGCAGCGGGCACACTGTGGCAATGGATGGTCCGGAAGATTTGGGTGGTCGAAACCTCGCTCCTCGCCCAATGGAAATGATCTTGTTGGGCACGGGCGGCTGCGCGATTTATGACGTCGTCAGCATGTTAAAAAAGTCTCGTCAGGATGTCACGGACTGCAGAGTCGAACTTCAGGCGGAACGAGCTGATGCGGTTCCGGCTGTTTTCACAGCAGTGAATCTCCATTTTGTCGTGACGGGTCGCGAACTACGTGAGCCGCAGGTTCGACGTGCCGTTGAGCTGTCGGCGGAAAAATACTGCTCTGCGTCGATTATGATGGCCGCGGCGGGTGTCGCAGTGACGCATACCTTTGAGGTGGTGGAGGCGGTAGCCTAGTTAGATCCAGTAGGTGGTGTCGGTCATCAACTTAGAGATCCGCGTCATCCAATCTTTGGCGCGACGAGAAAACTCCTCGCCACCCTGCGCCAAGGCGTGCTCACCATGACGCTGCTCATCGACTAACATTTGTTGCAGGATCAGCTGTGACTTGCGGTCCTCTGCAGGCAGTTTTTGCAGATGCTCGCGCAGGTGGCTGGCTACTCTCTCTTCGGTGGCGTGGACAAAGCCGAGACTAATCCGATCGCCGGCCGCAGCGGTGGCGACACCGATCGCAAAGGACATGCCGTAAAACAGCGGGTTGAGTGCGGAAGGTTTGGCGTCGAGTTCGGCAAGGCGCTCTTCACACCAAGCGAGATGATCGATTTCTTCTTGCGCCGCCTCGAGAAGATTGGTGCGTGTTTCGGTTTCCCGAGCGAGCAGCGCTTGCCCCTGATAGAGGGCTTGGGCACAGACTTCTCCCGTATGGTTCACGCGCATCAAACCAGCAGCATGGCGGCGCTCATCGTCTCGCAGTGCCGGTTCATCATGGGAGGCTGCCGGGGAGGCTCTCTGCGGCTGGGGCTGTCCGGTTGTGACCTGCCGCAAGATTGCATCAGCGCGAACAACGAATCGATCGATGGGAGACAGTGTTCGGTGCGACATGGTGTTACCCCGTAATCTTCTGATCTCGCTGGATCGCTCTCCAGCCGATGTCGCGTCGAAAGGTCATGCCCGGCCAGTCGATCGCCTCTGTCCCACTGTAGGCTTGTTGTTGTGCTGTGGCAATGGTGTCACCGAGTGCGGTGACACAGAGGACGCGACCACCGGTTGAGACAACCTTGCCGTCGCGCTCGCCAGTACCGGCGTGAAACACTTTTACGCTGTCGCTATCGGCGCGCTCCAATCCGTTAATGATGGCACCCTTGGCATAGTCGCCGGGATAGCCTTCAGCGGCCAACACGACGCCAAGCGCGGCGCGCGGATCCCAGGCCACAGTCCATTGATTGAGCGCACCTTCGAGTGCGGCCAGGCACAGTTGGCTCAGATCACTTCTCAATCGCATCATGATCGGTTGTGTTTCGGGGTCGCCAAAGCGGCAGTTGTATTCGATCACTTTGGGTGCGCCAGCAGCGTCGATCATCAGGCCTGCATAGAGAAAACCGACATAGGTATTTCCCTCGGCAGCCATACCGGCAATCGTGGGCTCGATCACCTCGCACATAATCCGGTCGTAGACCTCGGCGGTGACAACAGGCGCGGGTGAATAAGCGCCCATCCCGCCCGTGTTAGGGCCGGTGTCACCATCGCCAATGCGTTTGTGATCTTGACTCGTGGCCATGGGTAAGCAGTTTTTGCCATCGACCATCACGATGAAGCTAGCCTCTTCACCAGACAGAAACTCTTCGATTACAACGCGGGCGCCCGCATCACCGAATTTGTTGTCAGCCAACATATCAGTCACCGCGGCTTCCGCCTCTTTAAGCGTTTCTGCGACGATAACCCCTTTGCCCGCAGCTAATCCGTCGGCTTTAATGACGATGGGCGCGCCGTGCTCTCGTACGTAAGCGAGCGCAGGCTCAATCTCGGTAAACACCTCGTAGAATGCTGTTGGAATATTGTGCCGTGCGAGAAAGTCTTTGGTGAATGCCTTTGATCCCTCGAGCTGAGCGGCGCCAGCGCGCGGTCCAAAACAGGCCAGACCTTGAGATTCAAATCGATCGACTATGCCTGCGACGAGCGGTGCTTCCGGGCCCACCACTGTTAGACCACAGTCGTTGTCCCGAGCAAAGGCAATGAGTGCGTCGAAATCCATTGGATCAATAGCGACGTTCGCGACGCCTCGCTCGCGCTGGGTGCCCGCATTGCCTGGCGCGACAAAGACGGTTTCAACATGATCGCCTTGGGCTAACTTCCATGCCAGCGCGTGTTCTCTGCCGCCGCTGCCGATGACCAAAATATTCATGAACTCTGCCTGTTGAGTGAAGCGATTCTTCGGCGTGCCACCGAGGAATCGAGAGTTTAGTGTCTGAAGTGGCGCATTCCAGTGAAGACCATCGCGATACCGGCCTCATTAGCAGCAGCAATGACTTCCTCGTCTCGAATTGAGCCGCCCGGTTGGATGACTGCCGCAATACCACGCTCGGCGGCGTTGTCGATTCCATCGCGGAAAGGGAAAAATGCGTCGGATGCCATGACCGCGCCCTGCACCTGCAGCCCCGCGTGCTCTGCTTTAATCGCGGCGATTCGCGCAGAATTCACCCGCGACATTTGGCCTGCACCGACACCCACGGTGCGATTGCCGGATGCGTAAACGATGGCATTGGACTTCACGAACTTTGCCACTTTCCAAGCAAATAATAAATCACTCCACTCTTGATCGGTGGGCTGGCGATCGGTCACGGTGGTCAACCCCGCGCGCTCGATCATTCCATCGTCGCGGTCTTGAACGAGAAGGCCACCATTGACTCGTTTAAAATCAAGGGCCGGTCGCGGCGAAACCCACTGGCCCGTTGTGAGCAGTCGTACGTTTTGTTTGGCCGCAACCACCTCGGCCGCTGACTCCGAAACGGATGGAGCGATGATCACCTCCACGAACTGGCGATCGACAATGCTTTGCGCAGTGTGCTCATCGAGCTCTCGGTTAAAGGCGATAATCCCGCCGAAGGCAGACTCTGGGTCGGTTTCAAAGGCTCGCTCATAGGCGATGTTGATATCGTCGGCAACGGCTACGCCGCAGGGGTTGGCATGCTTGACGATCACGCAGGCTGGCGCGTCGAAATTTTTAACGCACTCTAAGGCCGCATCGGTATCGGCGACATTGTTGTAAGACAGCGCCTTGCCTTGAATCTGAACAGCTGTGCTGATGCCAATCTCTGCCGGATTTCGCTCACGGTAGAACGCGGCATTTTGGTGCGGGTTCTCGCCGTAGCGCATTTCCTGCACTTTTTCGAGCTGCAGATTGAAAGTTCTTGGGAAGTTCGTTGTCTCTGCGCCAAGACGTTGTCCAAACCAGTTGGCAATCGCGCCATCATAGGCTGCCGTGTGTTCATAGGCACGTATTGCCAGGTCGAATCGAGTCTCTAGGGTGGTGCAACCGTCGTGCTGATCAAGCTCATCCAACACACGTGTGTAGTCACCACTATTGACGACTATTGTGACATCACGATGATTTTTCGCCGCGGCGCGAACCATCGTGGGGCCGCCAATATCGATATTTTCGATGGCGTCTTCGAGCGCGCAGTTAGGATCGGCGACGGTCGCTTCGAAGGGATAAAGGTTGACCACCACTAAGTCGATCGCATCGATGCCATGTGACGCCATCACTTCGTCATCGATACCCCGCCGGCCAAGAACGCCACCATGGATCTTGGGGTGCAGTGTTTTCACGCGCCCGTCCATCATTTCAGGGAAGCCTGTGTAATCAGAGACTTCCGTGACGGCTACTCCGGCGTCCGCTAACAGACGACAGGTCCCGCCAGTCGATAGAACAGCGACACCACGCGCGGCAAGTGCAGTCGCAAACTCGATGATGCCTGTTTTGTCGGACACACTGATCAATGCGCGGCGTACAGGTGCCAACTGAGAGTTTGTCATGAAGGTTTCCTTGTCGTTGAATGCTTGCGCGTGCGGGTGTGTTTTTTTTGCGGGGTCGTCATCAGACCATACTGTCGCAGTTTGGTGCGCAAGGTGCCGCGATTCACGCCCAAAATTTCGGCGGCTTTGCTTTGGTTGCCTTGGGTGTAGTTAAGTACTGCCCTCAGTAGGGGTTGCTCCACTTGCGCGAGCACCAATTCGTAAAGGTCGGAACAGGTCTCGCCGTCAAGCTGAGAGAAGAAGTCTGAGATCGCCCGCTCAGTACATAAGCGCAATGTGTCGCCAGTCGTGCTGAGCTTGCTTGCTGATGGCGCAGCAGCGTTCTTGGTTTTGCCTTTCTCGGAAGTATGGGAAGGAGGTGTCATGCTGCGGGTCTGTACCGTCGGTTACGCCACGCTTCTTGCCAAGCGCTGAGCATAGAAATTTGTGCGGACGCAGATGATAGCGCATTAAAGCGCTGGCGTTGAGTCCGCTGGTCATTTTCTTCGCTCAGTTCGGGCAGGCTGTCAAGAAACCAGGCGACGTGTTTGCGAGCAAACAGAACGCCGTGTTCAGGGCCATAGAATTCGTGGAGTCGAAGCAGATGCTGTTCCATCCAGTAACACTGTTGCTCGACACTCGGTGGTGTGACCCATTCGCCATTAAGGCATTTGGCAATGTAACCGGGTAGCCAGAGACGACCTTGGGCTGCACGACCAATCATGATGCCGGCGGCGCCGGTGAAATCGAGCACTTGTTGTGCTTTTCTGGCGCTGTCGATATCGCCGTTAGCCAAGACTGGGATATCCACCGCTTGCACCACATCGCGAATCGTCTGGTATTCCGCGTCGCCTCGGAAGCGATCAGCACGGGTTCGGCCATGAACGCTCAGTAGGGCAATCCCCGAGTCAGCCGCAATCTGCGCGACCTCGACGGCATTGCGATGATCGCGGTTCGTACCTGTGCGTATTTTCAATGTCACCGGAATGTCGACCGCAGCGACGACGGTTTGAAGAATTTCGGCTACGAGCCGGGTATCTGCAAGCAATGCGGAGCCGGCAGCCCGACGACAGACTTTTTTAGCGGGGCAGCCCATATTGATGTCAATGACTTGTGCGCCTTGATCGGCATTGAACCGTGCTGCTTCGGCGAGCATATTTGGACTGAAGCCGACGATTTGAGTGACTCGCAGTCCCGCATCTTCATCGTGCTGTCGGCGTAGACTCGATTTTCGTGTCTGGTTGAATTGTGGATCCGCGTGCACCATTTCGCCGATCGCATAACCTGCGCCACATGCAACACTCATCGCCCGCATCGGAAGATCTGTGACGCCGGCCATGGGGGCGAGTGCGACAGGGTTGGGCAGCAGATAGGAACCAATACGCATGGGGGTTGAGCAGGTCATTAATCGATGCGCTAGTCTACGTGAGCACAGCTTGAGGGTGAAGTCGATTGATCAATTTTTCACCAAATCTGCTCAGCGCGAGTCAAGGCGCGTTCACGAAAGCCCGTTGAGCAAACTCCGTTGATTGTAGCGAAATGAGCCGAAGTAGCAGATAAATGCCAGTAAAAGTACCGTAAAGGGAACTATTCGTGGACAGTGCGGTCCGAGTAAGACACACTCGGGATTCTCGACGAGACCACCGCAGACGTGAGGAGAAAGCGCGCGAATGTCTGAAATTTTGCTGCTAAACGGCCCGAACTTGAATCTTTTGGGTGTTCGAGAGCCCGCTGTTTACGGTGCTGAATCGCTGGAAGACATTGTCTCGCGGATCAGCGCCGAAGCTGCGCGTGCCGGTGTGAGCATTGAAGCGTTCCAAAGCAATGCTGAGCACGCCCTTGTCGACCGAGTTCAGGCGGCGCGGACCGATGGCACGCAGT
>Ga0181573_10003983_pt1 | contig 12728 bp, 6 predicted proteins | sample 101ome_25_FD_148643 | JGI IMG/M metagenome (GOLD analysis project Ga0181573, IMG submission 148643) | Coastal salt marsh microbial communities from the Groves Creek Marsh, Skidaway Island, Georgia - 101409BT metaG (spades assembly) | ecosystem: Environmental > Aquatic > Marine > Intertidal zone...
CGGGGGGGGGGGGGGGGGAGGGGGGGGGGCATCGCGGGGGTCCCGAGACGGACCAAGGCCGTCGACGTCGGCGTCCGTCGACGCCACCGACGATGCGGCCTCCGGCGCTGTCGCGGCTCTCCTCGCCCCCGTCGTTCGGGGGGGGTGGGAGGGGATCGCGGGGCGGTCGGGAGTGGGGGGGATTGAGGCGGGATTTCCTCTCGGGGGGGGGGACCGCCCGGAGGGCGGTGGCCGGGGGGAGCCGTGGTGGGCAGGCGGTTGGTCGCCCCCCCATCCACCTGGGTTGTCGGCGCAAGGGTCGACCCCAGAGGCGTCTGCCCTCGCCCTCGCCCGGACCGAGGACGGACTGAGGGCGCTCGTGGCTGTGCGCCGCGCTGCGCGGGGGGCGGTGGAGCGGGGACGACTGGGTGCGCACCCTGCGGGAGCCGCCCCCGCCGCTGCCGCCGCCAAATTCGACTTCGTCACTGCCGAGTCTGCAGCCCGCGACGACGCATCCTACGTCGCTGACTGTCTTTGTCTCGCTCCCGCCGTCTGTCTCTCCCTCCTCCTTCACGGCGGGAGGGGGGCGGGGGAGGAGGCGGTGGGGGCGACGAAGCCGAATCCGGCTGAGGCGGCCTTTGCCAGTCATGTCCGGGGTGCCCTGTCCTGCTTTGCCGCGGGGGCGGCGCTGCGGTTGCGCCTCGGGGCAGGGAGTGCCGTGAGCCCCGACGAGCTCGACGCCTGGTGGGCCCTCTCGCGGGCGGCGGCGTCGTCGCCGGCGCTACGAGGGGCGGCAGGCGCTGCTGTCGTCTCAGCCGCGTCGGGTGCCGCTGTGGCGCTGGCAGCTGCCGTGCCCCGGACGAAGAGGGGGGCGGACGACGCGGGCGTTGACGACGACGGCGGCGACGGGCCGAGCCGCATTGCTGCCGCTTCGGCTATTGCTGCCGCCCTCGCCCTCGCCCTCGCGGGCGCAGCTGCTGGAGTCGAATCCGCCCCTGACCCGAGGCGCAGGGATGAGGCCTTGGCCTCGGCCGACGTGGCCGCTCGCGCCGTGACTCGAGCTCACGTCGACTCGACCGACACCACGACTCTGGCTTGGGGGCTGGGTCTCGCGGCCCTCTGCACTCCGGTCGACGCGAGCGATCCCGCCCCAGGTACGCCCCCGCGGTCAGCCGCGGCGAAGGCTCTGGCGCGGCTCGCCGTGGCACGGGGCGTGCTCTTGCGAGGAAAACCGGGAGGGGAGGGAGGGGGGCGCGCAGGGGGCTCTCGTTCCCCTCTGCCCCTCCTCGATGGCCTCGGTCCCGCGGCAGCGGCGGAGCCAACCTCCACCGGCCGGTGCCGCCCCGACGTCCTCGCTCGCATTAACCCCGCGGCCCTTGCCGCGGCCTCGGCGTGGGAACTTCTCGCCCTCGGGGGGCGCGCGGGGGCGGGGAGAGGGGGTGCCGTTGGGGGCGGTGAGGGGCCGAGCGAGGTGGCCCCGCCCCCTGCAGCGGTTCCTGCCGGCGGTCTTCCCGCCGCAGTCGCCGACGCCCTTGCGTCAAGACGAAGCCTTCTTTCAGCCCTCCCGATGGTCTCTTCCTCAGTTCTGGTCGCGATGGCCGCAAAACCGGGGGCTGGGACGGGTCCGGGGGGGGGTTCGGCGGCATCTGCCCTCCTCACCCAAGCGGCCAAAGCTCTCTGTCCGTCGGGCGGGGCTGAACTTGGGCTGCGGGCGTCGTCGAAGGCAACGGCCGGCCTCGCCTGCGCGGCCGTCTTCGCCGCCGGAGCCGCGCGGATCGCGTTCGAGGGGCCCGCTGCCACCCTTGCGGATTGGCGTGCGTCGGGTCTGCTGTCGGACACCGCTGCCGCCGACGACGACGGGGCGACAGATGGCCCCCTCCCTCTGGCCCGCGCCGCCCTCTCGAGCGCCATCGAAGCACTGCGGTGCTCCATATCCATCTTCTCGACGGCTCTGACGAAGGAGTCGCGTGATGACGCATCGGCGTGTCAATGGCTCCGCCGCGGCCTCCGCGCGGCGCGGGAGAGTGGACTCGTCGTCCTTGGGCCGGGGGCCGAGGGGCCACTTCGGGTCCTCGAGGGAGCCCGGGATGCGCTTCTCGCCGCCGGCTGGACTGGAGGGGTAGACCTCGACGCGGCGGCTACGATCGCAAACGCAGGTATTGTCGCTGCGTCGGCCGCGCTCGCCGTCGGCGACCCGGGCGTCAGCCCAGCCCCGGACTTGGCTCCTTCGCAAAGCTTGGACGACAACGACGCCCCGCGCGACGCCGCTGCTGCTGCGGCTCACCTCTCTCTTTCGCCCCTGATGCCACTGCTCGTCCCGGCCGCGTGGCTGGGCGGGACTGCGGGAGCGGGGGCGGCGGCGGGGGTCCTCTCCTCGGGAGGCGGAGAGGGAGGAGTCTGGTTTGGCCCCGGTGGCGGTAGGCCCGGCGTCGCGCCCTTCGAGTCCGCCGACGACGCTGCTGCTCTCCGGGGGGCCGTTGACGCCGCCTTGGCCGCGTCGGCGCGACGATTTCCGATTTCGCCCCTCGCTCGGGCGCGGGCTTGGGCCAAAGGGGAGAGAGGCGAGGGGGGCGACGGGGCTGGTGGGGGCTCCCCTCTCGTCCCTACCCCGGGGCATCTCCTGGCCTCGGCCGGGTCTCTCCTTCTCGACTCTCTATTGGCACTCTGTCCCGGGGGGTCCGTGGGGGAGTGTCGATGCGCCCACCCCCACCCCGGGCCTGACGCGGCATCCGCGGCGGCGGCGGCGACACAGGGCTCGGCAGCGGCGGCGGCCGTTGGCCCCGGGGCCCTATGGGTCGACGCTCCTTCCGGTCCGCCAGGGATGTCCCCCGTGGGGGTCGCAGCCATGTCGGCCGCGTTGCTGACTCAGACCGAGGCGGCACTGGAGGCGGCGGGGCTGGGGGAGGAGGCGTCCTGGGCGGCAGAGCGGGCGGTGGCGACGGCGCGGGCGCTCTCCGTGGCGGCTGCGGTCGATGGGGGGGAGGAGGGGTGCGCTGGAGCCAAGGACAGGCGCGATAGAGTCGACTGGACGACGGCGACGCGCACGGCGTCGGCGCTGCTGTGGGCTCGCGCCCTGCGGCGTCCTCCCGGCGACGACGGCGACGGCGACAAGGACGACGACACTGGCGAGCATGGCCACGGTCCGTCGTCGCTCTCCGGTCGGGCGCTGCGCGCTGCGGCGCTGGCCGAGGCCGCCTCGCTTTCGGGCGACTTCGGCATGGCTCTCGCGGCGACGATCGCCTCGGAGAAGGCGTCACGCCGGGCGACGGCCGCCCTTACTTCCCCCTCGTCTTGCCCACTGGCAGCCGCGGCCCAAGCCGGGGCGACCCGCGCCCTCGCCCTCGCTGCCCTTGTTGCGGGGCGGGCGGGAGCGGAGGCCCTTGTGGGAGGCGGCGCTGCGGGGTCGGGGTCGTCGCTCGACGACATCGACGCGTCCCACGCGGCCGACGCGGTGAGGCGGCGATTGGCGATCGAGCGCCTCGCCCCCGCCGTCCGTCGAGGCCTCGAGGCCGTCGTGGGCGACCCTGGACGTGGACATGGCCCCGGCGACGACTCCTCCGCCCTCCTCCCCCCCTTTCCCCCATCCTCTTCCTCCAACATGAACCCTGCGTGGTTTGGCGCCCTCTCCGCGGGGATCGTCACCCTCGTCGCCCTCTCCGGAGGGTCGGGGGCGGGGGCGGGACCGGAAGGCAGAGGGGCCGCGGGCATCCCCCCCCTTTCGGGCCTCGACCTTGCGGCGGCATGCCTTCTCGCCTCCGACGGCCGATGTGGGCGGGAGCACCGCCGATCCCACCTCGCGCTGGCGGCCTGGTTGGTCGGGGGAGAGGAGGGGGGGGGCGAGGGCGGGGGCGGGGGCGGGGGCGGATCGGACGGCTCCCCGCCCCCGCCCGCCCCGGCGGCGTGGGCCTGGCGGGGCGGGGACGCGTCGTGGGGGGCCGCCGGTCTCGCCCTCTGGGGCGGGGGAATCGGCCCCTCTGCCCTGGAGCGACTCCGGGCGTCGCACCTCTTGTCTCCGGGAGATCCCGGGGAGGGGGCGGGCGGCAGCTGTGGCAGCAGGGCACCGCCGAGAGCCCCGGCCCCGCCGCTGGGTTTGGCGGGGGGCCGAGGGGCGACGGCGGCCGCGCTGCGGCGATGTGGAGCGCGGGTCGCCGCCCTCGTCGATGGCCCGGCGGACGGCCCCTCGGACCCCGAGACGGATTCAAACGCCTCACTAGTCTCCCGCCTTGCCCGGTGGGCGCGAGCCCAGTGCGCCCGGGACCCCCCCCCCCGAGGTGCCCCCCTCGTCGCCCTCGCCCTCGTTCCCCGCCCGCCCGGTCGCGCCGCCGCTGAGCGGGCGGGGGGTTCGGGGGAGGGGTGGAGGACGGGGAGGGGGTGGAGTGGCGGGGGCGGCAACGTAGGCGGAGCGAGCGCCGCCGGCGACACGCTCGCGCTGCTGTCCTTGGGGGCGGGCGGCGGCGCCGCGGGGCCCGCTGCCGGGGCCGTCGGCGCCGTCGCTGCGGGGGAGGCGGCCGCGCCCGACGCCACCGCAGCCGCTGCTACCGCCGCCCCCTATGTCGCCGAGGCCGGCGCATGCGGCGACTCCATTCTCGGAATCGTCCTGTCCCCCCCCCGGGGGCGGCGGGGACGCGGCTCCTCGGCCGCCGCCGCCGCCTCCGCCACGGGCTCAGCCACGACGGAGCCGGCAGCATCTGCATGGCGCTGCCGGGCCTCCCTACGGCGCGTCGGCGGGGCCGCGGCCGAAGCTCTAGCCTTACACGCAGACCTCCTCCGCCGGTCTGTGCGCTCTGTCGCCGTCGCCGACAGTGGAGTCCCGTCCGCCGTTCCGTCTGGCCCGAAGGGAGCAGAGGCCGCGGTGGTCTGGTGGGCCCGGCGCCGTGCCCTGGACGCGGCGGGGGGTGCTGTCCGCGCCGCCCTCCGCGCCACCGCCCCGCCCCCCGAGGTCGCAGCGGCGCGCGACCCCAGGGACGGCCCTTCCCGCTCCGCGGTCGTCGCGGCCCGTATCGCTGGGCTTGCCCTCGGCTGCGGCGACGACGGCGGCGACAATGGCGACGTCACCGACGATGGCGGATTCGAACGCGATGGCGACGGCCATGAGCCGACGAAGTCGCCCGGTCCCCTTTTCCTTCTCGTGCTCGACGGACCTATCGCGCACCTTCCCTGGGAGGCGGCCTGGGAGGAGGACGAGGAGGGGGCGGGGGAGGGCAACGGAGTCAGAGAGGGAGCGGGCAACGGAGTCTCTGCCGCTGCCATCTCCGCCGCGGCTCCCCCCCCTCGGCGGGGGATCGTTCGGTGCACCTCGCTGCGCGTGGCCCTCGCCCAGGCGGCCCGCCTCAGGGTCGGTACCGCCCACTTCACCGATGGAGTCGAGTCTGCCGACGACGGCGACGGCGCCGGATCCACGTCCGCCGCGCTGGACGCCGATGCCGGCCGTGGCCTCGCCGTTGTTGATCCCCTGGGGGACCTCCCCGAGACCCGGGCGACCTTCTGGCCCCTGTTGGGAGCGCCGGCCCTGCCCCCGGTCGACCGCCGCGGCGCCCCTGTCGCCGCCGCCCGGGCCTTGGCCGAGGCGGACGGCGACGACGCCCCCCCCGCGACCCCACTCGGCGCCCCCCGCTCCGTCCCCCGCGGTGCCCTGTGGCCCGGGTGGGAGGGCGGCACGTGGGGCCCTCTCCCCGGCTGGGCCGCGCCGCCCCCCGCGGGTGGCGGAGGGCTCGCCCGTCGCCTTGCCGCCCTCGCCCCGCCGGGGCCGGCCGGTCCGCCGGGCGCCACCGGCGCCCCGAACCCCGACGCCGCCGATCCTGCCTCCTCCCCCCCACCGGGTGGTATCTTCGTCTTCATGGGCCACGGCGCCGGTGGAGACGTCGTCGGCCCCTCCCTTCCCTCCCAAAACCGCCTCCGAGGGGACGCCAATGCCCCCTGGCGGAACCCCCCCTCGGCACCCGCTGCCCTCTTGGCCGGGTGCTCCTCTGCCCGCCCCCGCCCCTGGGGCACGTTTGAGCCCTCCCTGGGCTGCGACCTCTACCTCCATTCGGGCGCCCCTTTTGTGCTCGGGTCCCTCTGGGACGTAACGGGCGGGGAACTCGACCGGGCCGTGGGGGGGGTGCTGGAGCGTTGGGTGGGGGCTTGGGGTGGGGGTGGGGGCGGCGGCGGGGGCGGCGGCGGCGCTGCGCCTGCGCTGGCGACTGCGCCGGCACCGCGGAGGCGGCGGGGTACGCTGCGGATGCTCAACGGGAGGGATGACGAGGCGGTGGCAGCAGCGTCGACCGCGGCCCCGGCGGCCTCGGCGGTGGCGCCGGAACCCGCGCCCCTGCCTGCGCTGCCGCCAAGGCCGTGCCCCTCGGCGCCCGATTGCCCCGCGTCGACGGCGGCGGCGGCGCGTGCGCTTTGCCACCTGCCTTGGCTCACTGGGGGGGGGCTGGTGGTGTGGGGGGTGCCGTCGCTGTTGCGGCCGCACCTCCGTGAGGGGGAGGCAGGCGCGCCCGGGCGGTGCTAGGGCCGTGCGAGGTCGAGGGAAACCGCGCCGTTCGCTTCCCATCGCTTCCGTCCGCTCACTCCGACTGAATTGATTCATCACGATGTTTTCCACGGCATCGGGTGAGCGCCTAGGACTCAACACGTTCGCGCGTGCGGGGCGCCGACCGACGGCGTACGGGTGGCGACGTGGGCGGCCGGCGACAGCCGTCTCACTCCCGGTTCTCCGACTCGTCGACCCTACCCTCCCCCTTCCCCCAGCTCCGGCGACCGCCCCCTCCTCCCGCACCCACGGCCGCCGCGCCGTCGTCGCCTCCCTCGGCCTCGCTGCCGCCCCAGCCTCCCTCGTCCTTGCCCGCCCACCCGCCGCCCAGGCCCGCGGCGGCCCCCAGCCGTGGAAGGGAGATCCGTGCGCCCTCTCAGCCCCCTTGGCCGACGGACCGGCGGCGGGGCTCCGGTGGTGCCGGCTGGAGACGGGGGAGGGCCCCCCAGCACCGCCCGGCTCACGGATCCGGGCGCACTACCGGGGGACGCTGGCAAACGGGGCCGTGTTCGACTCAAGCTACGAGCGGGGGAAGCCGCTGTCCTTCTCCGTCGGGCTCGGGCAGGCGAGCCAAGGGCGGTCCTCCCCCTCTCCCGGTCTCTCTCTCCATCAATCGATCGATCTATTTATCTTCTCTCCCTCTCCCTCCATCCCCCCTCCACCCCCCCTCCATCCCTCTTTCCCTCCCTCCCCCCGCCCCACCAGGTCATCAAGGGCTGGGACCTCGGCATCCTCGGCGACGGCTCCTCCGCCCTGCCCCCGATGAAGGAGGGGGAACGGAGACTCCTGGAGATTCCGCCCGGCCTCGCGTACGGCGAGCGGGGAGCGGGGGGGGGGTTGATTCCCGGGGGGGCGACGCTGACCTTTGAGGTGCAGCTCCTGCCGAGCCGGCCGGGCTACTAGCGAGGAGAGAAGCAGGAGGAAAAGGGGTCTCGAAGGGGGACGCCCCCCGCGGATCGCGTCGGGTCCCGGGCCGGCCGGGTCGGCGCAACCCCATCCGGGAGGGCGGCGACGCGGGGCTGCACCCATGCCTCGCCCGCCCGATGCAGGCGGCGGCGCGGGGATCCCGTCCCGGGCGAGCGCTCAGTCGGCCGGCCGCGCCCGCTTGGGCGAGCGGAGAGCGAGCTCGTCGTCTCCCGCGTCGTCCAGGTCCGACCCCGCGTCCGACTCCCCACCCTCCCCCCGCGGCTCCCCGAGCCTCACCCCGCACAGCGCAGCCCACCGCAGCAGGCCCGCCCCCTCCTCGGCCCCGATTCCCATGAGCTCCAGCGGGGGTGGGGGGGCGGGGGCGGCGGGCGCCGCCGCCGTTTCCGACCGCGCCGCCGGCGCCGCGGGCTCGGGCAGGAGGTGCACGGTGGCGTCAAAGGCCCCCTGCTCCCGCAGACCGGCGCGGGGACACCACACGCACTCGATCCGCCCCGCGGGAAGGAAAATCCCGGGGGCGGAGAAGACGAGCGCGCCGCGGCGGAGGGCGCGACGCGGCGGCGGCGGGGCCGCGCCCCCGGCGGCGGCCGGGGGGGGGGGGCGCGGCGGCGGAATCAGCCACAGCGCCCCCTCCTTGATCCCGCTGGTGCCCTCGGGGCCCGCGCGGAGGGCGCGGCAGGGCAGCGACAGGGCGCCCCTGGGGGCCCGTTTCGAGGGAAGCCACCGCGACGGGCCGAGGGCGGAGCCCGCGACCCCCCCGGCGTCGGCGTCCGGCCGCAGCAGGGCGTCCGACCGGCACCCGGCGGCGACGAGGAGCCGCGCGGCGGCCCCGAGCCACGGGCCCCAGGGCGCGTCCGCCTCGGGGCAACCCGCCCTCAGGAAGGCGTCGAGACCGGGGTCGGCGTCGGCGTCGGCGGCGGGGTCGGCCTCAGGCGCGGCCCCGGCTCCGACGCCGCCGACACGGAGGACAACGACGCCGGGGGCGGGCCGCGGCCTCGTCGGCGGGGGGCAGGAGGGCGACGCCCCCCCCCCGCGGCCCCACCCCGACCCGTCCGGCGCCGGCCCCGCGACCCACGTCGCGGCGCCCGGCGCGAGCGCCAACACCACCGAGACGCGGCCCGATGCGTCGTTCGCCGCGCCCGGCAAGAGGGCAGCGGCGCGGACGGCGGCAGCGGGCACGACGAGGGCGGGGGCGTCGGGGCCGACCGGCCTCGACGAGGGCGATAGGACGAGGAGCCCCGGGAAGGCGGCGACGTCGTGCTTCCCGCGCGGCTGCTGACAGGTCAGACCGGGTAGCGTCAGCAGGGGGGCGCTGGGGGGGGCGGGCGCGGGGAGGGCTGCAGCGGGGGGCGAGGGCGGGACGGCGTCGGGGGAGGGGCAGCGGCGGGGCAGCAGCCGAGGCGCTGACGGCCTCGTCGTTATCTGGCTCGCCTGCGGCTCCATTCCCAGATGGTCCCGGCTTCTCGATGTCCTCGTTTTTCACGGGCGCGCATCCTACGACGAGAGCCTCGAGAAGAACGGCGCGGAGGAGGGGCCGGAGCGTCACCGCGCTGTCGTCCAGCGCGGCTACGAGGGCAGCGCCGCTCTTCAGCCGGCCGAGCAGGTCCTCCAGGGAGGGCGACGGATCCATCATCCTGACCTACTCTCGTTTTTCGAGGCGAGCACGCTAGGACCGCGCCAGAACGGCAGCTCGAGAGCCCCCCCTGGCCAGACGAGGCCATTCTCGTGCCGTCGCGCTTCGCGAAACGCCGCCCGTCCGTCGCTCCAGTCGGAACCGTGATGAACGCATCAATTACACCCGCCGCTACTTTCAGAACGAGCCATCTGACTCCCCCGACCAGAAGACGACGCGCCCTCCCACTCCTCGGCAGCAGCCTCGTCTCCGCCGCCCCCGCTGCCCCCTCCTCCGCCGCCCGCCGCCATCCCCGCACCGCCGCCCTTGAGCGCGGCCGCTTTGACGCTGTGACCGGAGTCTATCATTATGGAATGAGAGTCAGAGACACTGAACTGGACCAGTACGGCGTCGTCAACCACGCCGTCTACGCCGCCTACATCCAGCACGCGCGGCATCAATTTGGATGGCGAGTCTGCCAGTCCGTCTCGTTCTCTGTCTCGGCATGCCCATCCGTCTCACTCATGCACACACACACACTCACGCACAGAAACACTCACACACATGGACGCACGCAACTACTGACCCACAAACGTGCGCAAACACCCGTACCCACCCACTTCCACCCCAGGGATGTCCTCGCCGTTGATTTTGACGCGGCGGCCCGGGACGGTTCCGGAGCATGGGCCCTGTCGGGTCTCGACCTGCGCTTTTTTGCGCCTCTCCGGAGCGGCGACGACTTTTCCGTGGAGTCGCGCGTGGCACGCGTGACAGGGGCGCGATGCGTGATGCTTCAACGCATCATCGTTTCTGGGTCGTCTTCCTCCTTGTCAGGGGGTGGGGGAGTCATGACGGGGCGTTCCACGGCGCCGGGGGCGCTGCGGGGAGGCGGGGCCGAGGTCGAGCCGCCCGCTGCCGCGGGCAGGATGGTCGGCGGCCCTGCGCCCGTTGTCGTGGCAGCGACAGCGGAGGCGACCATCGTGAGACTGGACGCAAGGTACCGGCCGCGGAGGTGGGAGCCGGACACACTGGCCCTGCTTAGTGAGCTGGCGGCGGCGGGGGGCGGGGGGTGGGGTGAGTGACGTCGACATTACGATTTGAATCCAAAGCCTAGCTGGCTCGCCTGGAACTCGAGGCCCCTCTCGCGCCCTCTGCCGGCCGTTGCCGTGGCGTCGGCCATCACCACTCGGCCCGACCTCGCCGGTTACACTCGGCCCCTTCCCCCTCCCCCCCGTCACTCGAGCGCCACCGGCTCGGCCACCGCTTCCCTTTGGTGCCGGTTCCGCAGCTGTCCACAGGCAGCGGCGGCGTCCAATCCCCTTGTCACGCGCACAGAACACGGCACGCCACGAGCCTTCAGCGCCCGTTCGAACCGCAAGATGGAATTTCGACTCGGCCGGACAAAATCTGATTCGTCCACCGGATTCCACGGGATCAGATTGACGTGCCAGCTCCCCCGGTGGGCCGTGCCAGCGCCCCTCGCACCACCCTGCCCCCCCTCCAGCCCGTCCCCGGCGCCACGCCCCCCCTGCGCCCGCCAAAGCACCTCGGCCAGCAGTTCCGCCATCCCCGGCTTGTCGTTCACTCCAGCCAGGAGCGTATATTCGAACGACACCCTTCTTCCTGTCGTCTTGTAGAATTGCAGACAATCGTCGATCAAGACGTCGATAGGGTATGCTTTCGCCGAGGGCACAATGGACTCTCTGGTTATCTGATCAGGAGCGTGCAACGAGACTGCCAAGGTCACCTGCGCCGGAACTAGGTCGGCAAAGCGGGCAATGGCGCCCGGCACGCCCACCGTCGACACCGTGATCTTGCGAGCGCCGATGCCGACGTCTTCGTTGAGGCAGCGGACAGCCTCCGCGACCGAGGGGACGTTGAGGAGGGGTTCTCCCTGTTTGGGGGGGATCGCGGGGGAGGGTAGGGGCGGGGGTTGTAGAGAGAGTGAGTGAAAGGGGGGGCACGGACGGACAGCACGGGCGACTCGCCATCCCCATGAAGACGACGTTGGTGCATCGCCGCCCAAACCGCTCTTCCACGGTCAGCACCTACAGGAGGGGAGGAGGGGAAAATTGATGGAGGGAGTAAGAGAGTAAGAGAGAGCGGTCGAGTGCGAGCCGCCGTCGCGTCGATAACGGTCTGAACCGTCCACCGGCATCGTGCCAGCGTCGTGACGCGCTGCCGTCGCGCTGCTTCCTCTCCCTCTCTCTCCCCCCTCCTCCTCTCCCTCTCCAATCTCGCCTGATCCACGATCTCGTGCGCCTCCAAGTTCCGCGCGAATCCTCCCTTCCCGGTTGCGCAGAACGTGCACCGCATGGGACATCCCACCTGGCTTGACACACATGTGGTCAGCCGACCGCCGGCATCAGTCGAGGTCGACGCTCCCCCGGCGGGGTCGCGAAGAGAGGGCGCTTTGGTGGCGTCTCGTTCCGGGATGCCGACAGTCTCGACGAGGCGGCCGTCGGAGACCTGGGAGGAGGGGGGGAGTGGGGGGATGGATGTCACGGATGGCTTGGGGGATGGATGTCATGGATGGCACGGACGGATCGACGCATGGACCGACGACGAGACAATGTCCAGGTGGACGGATGGACCATATGGACAATCGCGTCGACTCCACCCGCCTGCAGCAGAAACTTCCTCGTCCCGCAAGGAGACGCTAATTCCGAATGCAGATGCGATCGCCCCGTGGTCCACCCATCGTCGACCAACGCCTCCCGCAACCTCGCCGGAACCCCCACCACGTCGTGGATCGACCGCGCCCGGCGGGGAGGGGCCGCCGACGGCCCCGCACTCGCGGCCTTGGCGCGCGCCTTGGCGCCGCCGCCGAACACCGCGTCTCTCAGCTGCTTCCCGCGGAAGGAGGGTTCGCCCATGGCGGTCACGACGGCGCTCAGGTGGGCGGTCGAGTGGGCGAGGACGACCCGGGACCGACGGAGGTCGGATTGGGCGCGGCGGCTGAGGGGCTGGTGGGCGGGGGTATCTCCGGAGGGGGGCGCTTTTCCAGGGGGGGGGGATTCTCTTCGGGCGGGGTCGACAGCGGATGGGTTGGCGGCGGCGGCGGCGGCGGCGGCGGCACCGTCCCCAACCACCGGCGCGGTCCGCCAAGCCGCGGCACGGGCGTCGGCGTCCATTTGGGCTTCCCGCACGGCCTCGGCGTCGATCGAGTCCCACGCTCCATCGGTAACGCCGGATTTGCGGGGCACGAAGTCGTCGAGAGGGGGGGGGAGAGGAGGGCGGGGGGCACCGAATCCGGCGCCGTCGCGGGCGACGGCCTCGGCGCGCCGAGCGGGGTGGGCGGGGCGCGTCTTCCCGGCCTTAAGACGGCCGAGGCCGCCGAGACCCCCACCTGTCGACGCGCTGCTCGAGGTCCTCATGCCGAGGACCCTCATCCCTTGCGTCGCCTTTCGGAGCGTGGTGGAGGGTTCCGGCTGGCGGCCGGGCTGACGCGTCCCGCTCGCTCGCGGCTCGCTAGCGGTGCGTCGAGGCCACTGTCCTCGGGCCGCTCCTGCGGCGAAATGAGTCGAGCGACCGCACCTGCGCCTCCGCCGCCCCGTCTCACCATACAATAAAAAACCACACAAAGTACTCACACCCGAGGCCGCCCGAACCCGAGCCGACCCAGCCAACCCTTCCCCCCCCCCCCCCCCCCCCCCCCCCCCCCCCCCCCCCCCCCCCCCCCCCCCCCCCCCCCCCCCC
>Ga0181573_10003985_pt1 | contig 12727 bp, 6 predicted proteins | sample 101ome_25_FD_148643 | JGI IMG/M metagenome (GOLD analysis project Ga0181573, IMG submission 148643) | Coastal salt marsh microbial communities from the Groves Creek Marsh, Skidaway Island, Georgia - 101409BT metaG (spades assembly) | ecosystem: Environmental > Aquatic > Marine > Intertidal zone...
GCTGAAGTTTGGAGCTTGGAGCTTGGGATTTCGTTCCCGCAACCAGCCCGCGACATTGCGGCAGAAGCCTCCCCTCCCCTCCTCATCCCAGTTTCAACCGCGCCCTCATCGCAGCAACGGCCAAAGCGCCGTGTAATCATCCGTCCAGGTTCGGACCCGCCCCGGCATCACCGCAAATTGGACCGTGTTGGTCTTGATCGCTTCGCGTTCCAGAAACGCGGTGTTCCGGGTCATCAGCATCCAGGTGGAGGGTCCGACGCGCGGGTACGGCGTCCTGTCGGCGTCCGCTTCGCTCACGCTGGTCCTCGCCCGTTCCGGCCGGTCCTCGATCAATGCCGTTGCGACCCCCAGATCGTAGGCCGCCGCCCAGACCACGAGCGGGAGCTTGAGGTGCCGGTTGGACAGATGCAGCGCGATGACCCCGTCGGCCTTCAGATGCGACAGATACAGTTCAAACGCCTCCAGGGTCAGCAGATGCGTCGGTATGGCGTCGCTGCTGAACGCGTCCAGGACGAGCAGGTCGTAATCCTGCGCCGGCTCGGCCTCCAACGACAACCGGGCGTCCCCCGGAACGATCTCAATCTCCGCGGCGGAATCGCTCAGATAGGTGAAATGCTCCCGGGCCGCGGCAATCACGGCGGGGTCCAATTCGTAGAACCGCATCGTGTCGCCCTCCCGGCCATAGGCCGCCAGCGTGCCGGCGCCCAGACCGATCACGCCGATGCGCCGGTTTCCGATATCCTCGGACTCGCGCAGCGCCAGTCCGCCGCCGCTGGTCCTCCCGAAGTAGGCCGTCGGCTCGCGGCGCAAAGCGGGATGCATGTGTTGGAGACCGTGGACGATGTTCCCGTGCTGCATGACAAGCGCATGTTTCAGGGGGTCCTTTGTCCATTTCTCCAGCGCCATCAGGGAGCCGTAGAAGTTGCGCGTCACGTGGATTGCGTCCCGCCGCGTGTAGGACGCCTCCTGCTGGTAGGCCAGGATCGCCACCATCAGGACGGCGGCCAGCCACGCCCAGTTGACCCGATAGGCGCCATGATTCAACCGCGAATCCGGATCGCATCGGATCAACCACATCAGCGCCCCGGCGCCGAGAACCAAGGTGATCTGCAGCTCGTAGAACCTATCCAGGAGCATCGGCGCCAACAGCGACACGAGGACGCCCCCCGCCGCGCCGCCTGCGGAGATCGCCAGGTAGAACGCGGTGAGCCGCGAGGTTTCCGGCCTGAGCCGGGCCAGCTCCCCGTGAAAGGCCATGCAGCCGAAAAACAGCGCAAAGCAACAGATCCAGAGATGCAACGAGAACACGAGAACATCCCGCAGATACAATGCCGCCGCCAAGGCCAGCAGACTCAGGAAATACCCCGGCACAAAGATCACCCGCTGATACGCGCGGGAATTCCGGAACACGACCACGAACGAAGCCAGATAAAGGGCCAGGGGCAGCAGCCACAGGAAGGGCATCGACGCGACATCCTGACAGATCTTGTTGGTGACCCCGAGCAGCAGCGCCGACCCCAGTGTCGACAACGTCAGCCAGGCGGCCGGTCCGCCGCGAACTTGCGGCTCTTCCGACGTCCCCGATGAAGCGCCCCCGTCCGAATTGGTTTCGGCAGTCGCCCCCGGTCCGTTCCTGAACGGCCGGATCGCCACGACGGCGCAGCAGACGACAAACACTCCCAGCAGGACCGACCATGCCCCGGCCTGCGCCGCCCGCGTGAGATGGGGCTCGACGAGGAATGGGTAACAGGCCAGCGCCGCGATGGAGCCCGCGTTGGACCAGGCATACAGACGATAGGTCGATCGGCCATGACCCGCCGCCGCGAACCATGATTGAAGCAGCGGCGCCGTCGCGGCCAGCAGAACGAACGGCAACCCGACCGTGGCCGTCAACGTCAACAGAATCCGGCTGACCGGACTGGAGTCCGGCCCCGGTTTCCACGTGTCGGGCGGCGTGATCGGCAGCAGGCACAAGGCAATCGCCAACAGCGCCAGGTGGACCCCCGCCTGCGTTCTCAGGGACGCCTTCCTCGTCAGCAGATGCGCGTAGGCGTAGCCGCCCAACAAAGCGAATTGAAAGAACAACATGCACGTCGTCCACACGGCGTTCCCGCCGCCGAACCAGGGCAGGATGAATCTCCCCATGATCGGTTGGACCAGGAACACCAGGAAGGCGCCGAGAAACACCGCCGCCCCGAACAACGGCATCGTTCGCTCCAGGGCCTGATTGGGTTTCGCCGCCTCGTTCATTTCAGCGCCGACATCAGTGAACTGTAATCATCCGTCCAGACCCGGACCGTCTCATCCGATCCCCCCCTGCGCGTCGATGGATGCGCCGTGGCAATCCGGTCCAACGCCACCGCGTCCTCCGAGACCAACATCCATTGCGAATCGTAGAGATGCCAGTCCCGCGGCGCCGGATGATCGTTTACCGCGAGGTGGGCCAGGCCCAGCTCCTTCGCCGCCGAACGGACCACCCGGTCGAGCCGGAGGCTCTGCGATGACAGATGAAAGGCCAGGACGCCGCCCGGAGCCAGATGGCGACGATAGGTTTCAATCGCCTCCAGTGTGAGCAGATGAACCGGAACCGCGTCGCTGGTGAAGGCGTCCAGCACAAGAACATCAAACTGCTGCGGCGCTTCCCGCTCCAGCAGCAGGCGCGCGTCCCCTTCAACGATGTCAACCGTCGCCTTGGTGTCTTTCAGAAACGTGAAGGCGTTCTCCGCGGCGTCAATCACGGCCGGGTCGATCTCATAGACGCGAATCGCGTCGCCCTCCCGGCCGTACACGGCCAGGGTCCCCACGCCCAGGCCCACGAGTCCGATGCGGCGCGACCGATCGATGCGGAATGAATCCATCACCATGCCGCCGCCGCCGCCGGGGCCGTAGTAGCACGTGGGCTCTCCCCGCATGTCCTCGTCCAACAGCTGCAGGCCGTGCACGATGTTGTCGTGTTTGAGGTAGCGCGCCTTCCCGTCCTCGAACTCATGGATCGAAACCGCGCCGTAGAAGTTCCGGGATGCCTTGATCGAGGACCTCGAGGAGAACCAGGCATCAAACAGGAACACCCCGCCGCACAGGAGCGCCGTCGCGATGGTCGCGACCCGAGCACGCGTGGTCGCGCCATCGCGACAGACCAGGCGACCCAGCAGCGCCGCGCAGCCCGCAAGACCGATTCCGAATTCGTGGTAATCCGAAAACAACGCCGGCGCCGCGACGCCCACAAACAGACCGCCCAGGGCGCCGCCCGCCGAGATGGCAAGGTAATATCCGGTCAGTCGCGAGGGCGAGGGCTTCAGGTCGGCCAACTCCCCGTGGCAGACCATGCATCCAAAGAAAAGCGCCGCGGCAAGCAGCGTCGCATGCAGCGCAAAACCGAGTTCCTCCCGGAAGAAGATTCCCGCGCACACCGCCGCCAGCGAGACAATGAATCCGCCGCCGAATCTCCGCCGTGAGTAGCGGCGCGTTGCGCCAAAGCAGAGGATGAAGGTGACCAGGTAGATCGCCAGGGGCGCCACCCACAAGAAGGGCGTCACCGCCGCGTCCTGGCTCAGTTCGTTGGTCGTCGTCAGCAACAGGATCGATCCGCAGGCCGACAGTCCCAGCCACCAGGCAAGCGATCCCCGCCCTGCTGCGGGCGACGGGGCGACGTCCGGTCCTTCCTGTGCCAGGTCCGCGCGGAGGGCTCCCCTTCGCCACAACGCCGCGGCGCAACCAACGCAGACCGCGACGAACAGGATCATGCCCCCCGTCCAGAACAACGACTGGGCCCGTCTTGTCAGCAGCGGTTCGATCACGAACGGATGGACCGCCAACGCCAGCGCGGAGCCCGCGTTAGAAACCGCGTAAAGCCGATAGGGCGATCGCCCGTCATGCGTCGCCGCGAACCACGATTGAATCAAGGGCGCGGTCGCGGCCAGGGCCAGGAACGGCAGCCCGATCGTCGAACACAACAAGGTCAGAATCCGCCCGCCCGGCTCGACCCCGGGTTCCGGTTTCCAAGCCTCCGAGGGCTCGATCGGCAGGAAAAACATCGCGCCGCCCAACAGGGCCGCATGAAAGACCGCCTGCGTCCGGAGAGGCGCCGATCGCGTCAGCAGATGCGCGTAGGCATAGCCGGCCAGCAGGGCCGCCTGGAAGAACAGCATGCAGGTCGTCCACACCGACGTCCCGCCGCCGAACCACGGCAGGATGAAGCGCCCCATGATCGGCTGCACGAGGAACACGAGAAACGCCCCGAGAAACGCAGCGAGGGCATGGAGTGGATAGCCTGACATGGGAGTCGAAAACGGACCAAAACCTGCGGAGCGCCGCAGGCGTTTTCAAGACATTTGCGGATGCCGCGTCAATAGTCCGGGCTCTTGAAGCGGGCTCGACATCCGCCGCCTTTCCCGTTAGATGGAGCCTTGCTTCCCAGATCTTCGACCGCCATGAGAACACTTTCCTCCGCCGGGCTTGCCGGTTTCCTTTGTATCGCAGCCGCCTTCCCTGGCGCGTCGGCGGAAGCGCCCGCGCCGACAGCCTTCGCCCAGGTTCGCGAGACAATCCAAGCCGGCGTGTCCGAGGGCAAGGCGCCCTCGGTCGCCGTCGCCGTCGTGCGCGACGGCGCGATCATCTGGGCCGAAGGCTTCGGCATGGCCGACCTTGAGGCGAAGCGCAAAGCCACCGCCGACAGCATCTATCTCCTCGCCTCCGTCTCCAAGCCCATGACCGCAACCGGCCTGATGGTCCTGGTCGATCGCGGCGCGATCGATCTCGACCGGCCGGCGAATGATTATCTGTCCAAGTCAAAGCTGCGCGCCCATCGCGGATCGGCCGACGACATGACCGTGCGTCGCCTGGCCAATCACACGTCCGGCATGCCGATCCACTACAGCTTCTTCTACAACGGCGTGGAGCCGCCCGCGCGCGACGAGACCATTCGACGCTACGGATTCTCCTACAATCCGCCGGGAAGTCGGTGGGAATACTGCAACCTCGCGTTTGGCGTCTTGGATCACATCATCGCGCTTCACGGCGGCCCGAGCTACGGCTCGTTCTTGGAGAAGAATGTCTACGATCCGATCGGCATGAAGCACACCTCGGATCGGGTGCGGAAGGGTTTGGAGAAGCACGCGACGGCGCAGTATTCCCGCGACGCGGGCGGGCGTTTCATCCGCGTCGCGCCCTATGGGTTTGATCACGACGGCGCCTCGGCCAACTGGAGCAGCGCCAATGACCTTGCCCGTTTTCTGCTCCTGCATTTGAACGACGGCGAATTGGGCGGCAGCCGCGTGATCTCCAGGGAGTCCGCGATCGCCATGAGAAAACTCACGGGCGTGCGGGATCCGAAGGACCCGGAGAGCGGTTACGGCGTCGCCTGGGCGGTGGGACCCTACATGGGCGTTCCGGCCTTCGCGCACAGCGGCGGAATGCCGGGGGTGTCCACCCGCGTGCGGGGCTTTCCGGAGCATGATTGCGGCTATGTCATTCTGCTCAACAGCAGCTCCTACACCTTTCGCTCCGAGATTGAAAAGGCGCTGACCAAGGCGTTGATCCCGTCCGCCAAAGTGGCGAAACGCCCCGCCGCAGCTCAGGCCCGGACCAAGGCAGCCAACGACGCGACGGCCTGGCGGGGCGTCTGGAAGGGTCGCCTCGCCCACCAAGACGGCGACTTGATCGCCCGACTCGAAATCGCCGACGCCGCAACCGCCAGGATCGCCTTCAACGAGGAGCAGCCGGTCGCTCTGACGGATCTTGCCCTGGGCCCGGACGAATTCTCCGGATCCCTCACAACGCGCCTCAAGACCCAACCCGCCTTCCACGGGCTCGTCACCTTGAAGATCCGTCTTGAACGGAAGGACGACGCGCTCACCGGGGTCGGAGTCGCCTACGCGCGGGACTACTTTTCACTCTCCCACTTCATGGAGTTCGAACGTTCGGACGAACCGGTGGAATCAAAGCCCGACTTCGACATCCTGATCCGCAATGGGCGAATCGTTGACGGCACGGGCGCGCCGTGGTTTCGCGGCGATGTCGGGATCCGCAATGGCGAAATTGTCAGCGTCGGTTCCCTCGGCGATCGCTCTGGCGGGCGAACCATCGACGCCCGGGGGTTCATCGTCAGCCCGGGCTTCATCGACATGATGGGGCAGACCGCGACGCCCTTCCTCCAGGACCCGGCCGCCGGCAACAACCTGCTTTCGCAGGGCATCACGACCATTCTCGCCGGCGAAGGCGGTTCCGCCGCGCCGCTCAGCGAAGCCGACGCCAAGAAGACGGGCTGGCGGACGATGAGCGAGTACTTCGAGCTGTTGGACCGCAAGGGCATGCCGGTGAACGTCGTGCAGAACATCGGTCACACCCAGGTGCGACGGCTGGTCATCGGGCGGACCGATCGCAGGCCCAGCGCCGCCGAACTTGAGGCAATGAAAGACCTTGTCCGAGAAGCCATGCAGGCCGGCGCCATCGGCGTCTCCACGGCCTTGATCTACCCGCCGGCGATCTACGCCTCCACCGACGAGATTGCCGCGCTGGCCGAAGTCGCGGGCAAACATGGCGGCCGCTACTACACCCACATGCGCAACGAGGGCGACCGGCTGTTGGAAGCCATCGACGAGGCGCTCGAGATCGGCCGGCAGGGCAAGGCGCCCGTTCACATCTTTCACCTCAAGGCCGCCGGACAGGCCAACTGGGGCAAGATGCAGCTCGCCATCGCCCGCATCAAGGCGGCCCGCGCCGCCGGACAGGATGTGGACGCCGACATCTATCCCTACATCAACAATGGCCTGAGCCTTTCCTCATTCATCCATCCGCGCCATTCGGCCAAAGGCCCGCAGGAGTTTCTGCGTCGCATCCAGGACCCGACCCTGCGGAAGGAGATGCGCCAGGAAATGGAAGAGGGCGAAGGCTGGGAGAATTGGTTCCGCCACGCTGGACACGATTGGAGCAAGGTCGTCCTCGGCCGCATCAACACCAGGGCCTATCAGAAGCACAACGGGCTCAGCCTCGCCGCCGCCGCCGCCGCGGAGAACAAGGAACCCTGGGACTTCTTCTGGGAGATCCTTCCCAACAACGCCTTCTGCCTCCCCCAAAGCATGACCGAGGCGAACAAGATGATGGCCATGCGCGAGGACTTCGTCTCGTTCTGCACCGACGTCGGACCCGCCGGCGGCTCCCGCATCGCTTCGCATCCGCGCGGGTTCGGCTCCTTTCCGCGAGTCCTCTCCAGGTACGTCCGCGACCAGGGCGTGATTTCGCTGGAGAAGGCCGTTGCCAAGATGTCCGGCCTCGCCGCCAACCAGGTCCTTGTGCATGACCGCGGAAGAATCGCCGAAGGTCTCGCCGCGGACCTGGTCGTGTTCGACTACGACGCGATCCAGGACAAGGCCTCCTTCGCCCAACCGGACGCGCATTCCGTCGGCATGAAATACGTGTTCGTAAACGGCGAGCTGGTCTTTGCCGATGGTCAACACACCGGCGCCAGACCGGGTCGTGTGTTGCGGGGACCGGGATTCAGGCGCGCCAATTAGTTCATGACCGACGTCCCGGTCCAGGGGGAGAGGGATCGAGGGTGAGGCGCGCATCCATTTGTTTGAGGCAGTCGCGTTTTCCGCCGCCATCAAAGAATCACACCCCCGATCAAACGAACGGTTCCCCCGCGATTGCCTCCTTTGGCCCAAACCCGTAGGCTGCCGCATCCGTGAGCTCTGAAACCGAAACTGAACGTCCCATCCGCGTGGGCATGATCTCACTCGGCTGCGCCAAGAATCTGGTGGACGCCGAGATCATGCTCGGCTCCCTCATCAAGGGCGGCGTCGAGATCGTGAACGACGCCGAGGGCGCCGATGTCGTCATCGTCAACACCTGTTCCTTCATCGACAGCGCGCAGGAGGAGAGTGTGGACGCGATTCTGGAGTCCAACGAGGTCCGCGAGGCGAACAATCGCGGTCAGGGCCTGATTGTATCCGGCTGTCTGCCCCAGCGCTTCCGCGAGGAACTGCCCCGGCTCATGCCCGAGGTCGATGTCTTCATGGGCATCGACCAGGTGGAGCAGATTTCCGACAAGGTGCGCGAAGCCCTGGAACATCGCCGGGCCAGACTGGCAGAAGGCGGCGGCGAGGCGTCGGACGACGATGGCGAAGCGGAGTCCGCCGACAAGGGCGAAGTCATGGACACCCTCGCGGAGCTGGAGGGGATCCAAGGCGCGGAATCCGATCTCTCAACTCACACCGCCTCCCAACGTTCAGCCCCCCTCGTCGACATCCACGCGCGGCCCGACTACATCCCGGACTACGAGACCCCGCGCTTCCGGCTGACGCCGCAACATTTCGCCTACGTGAAGATCGCGGAGGGCTGCAACCACCCCTGCTCCTTCTGCATCATTCCCCGCATGCGCGGTTCGCATCGCAGCCGCGCGCTGGAGGACATCGTCAATGAGGCGAAGCGCCTGGTGGCCGACGGGGTGAAGGAGTTGAATCTCATCTCGCAGGATTCCACCTATTACGGCATGGACCTGCGTCCGGATCATCGCCCTTCGATCTCTTCGCCGGAGAGGTTCCTTGCCGCCAACGAGGATCTGCCGGCCGATGTCCCCACGCTTTGCGCGCTGCTTCGCGCATTGAACGACATCCCCGGCGATTTCTGGATTCGGCTGCTTTACACCCATCCGGCGCACTGGACGGACGAACTGATCCGGACCATCGCCGAGTGCCCGAAGGTCGCCCGCTATGTGGACATGCCCCTCCAGCACATCCACGGAGCCATGTTGGAGCGCATGCGCCGTGAGACCTCGCAGGAATACATCGAGGATCTGATCCGGCGTATCCGCGAGGGCATTCCTGGAATCGCCCTGCGCACGACCTTCATCGTGGGCTTTCCGGGCGAGACAGAGGCGTATTTCCAGACGTTGCTCGACTTCATCCGGAACACGCGATTCGAACGCCTGGGTGTGTTCACCTATTCCAAGGAGGACGGCACCCGCGCCGGCGCGATGGAAAGTCAGCTCGATGACGACGAAAAGGACGCGCGCCGCAGCCGTGCGATGGAAGCGCAGCAGGAGGTCGCCCGCTCCATCTCCGAGGCCTGTGTCGGCAAGACCGTCAAGGTTCTCATCGAAGGCCGCGCGACCGGGGAGGATCTGCGCGGCGCCAACGTCTCCTCTTGGGAACACGGCCTGATCCGCGCGGACGCGGAGGACTCCGAAGCGGCCCCGGAACTCGAAGGCGAATACCTCATCGCCCGGGGCGAGGCCGACGCGCCGGACATCGATGGCCGAATCTACGTGCGCGGCAGTCTGCCGATCGGTGAATTCGCCGAGGTGAGGGTCGTCGGCCACACGGATTACGACCTGATCGCCGAACCCGCTTGAACATGTCTCGAATCAAGATCATCCAGGAATCCGGGCTCGACGACGGGGAAAGCGTCGCCTTCAAGTTTCTGCGGGAAGGGAAGCAGATCGACGCATTCCTGATCCGCTTCGAAGGGCGGTTCCACGCCTATGAGAATGTCTGCCGGCACCTGCCTGTAGGGTTGGATTATGGCGACGCGCAATTCTTCAACCGGGAGAAGGACTTCCTGGTCTGCCGGACGCACGGGGCGCTGTATCATCCCGTGAATGGAAAGTGTGTCCAGGGCCCCTGCGGCGGGGAGAGCCTGTTTCCGTTGGAGATCGCGGTGGAGGAGGGAACGGTGTGGCTGGTCGAGGCGGGGGCGGAGTCTTCGTAGCCGCTGCCCTCGCGTTGCGCTGGGCGGGACGCCGTTCGATCGCACGCCGACATGAGGCCCGTTGTTCCGTGTGAAATTCAGATTCTTGCTCAAGGAAACGCTGCGCATTGCCGACATTGAGACGGAAGGCGTGTGAAAATGTCGCGCCCTCCGGGTTTTGCGGTTGCGGCAATTTTTTTCAAGCCAGGGTGCCGTTCGCGCAGGACTTGCGCGCGAGCTGCAAGAGCAGTTCCAGAAGACAGGTTGTAGAGTGCGCTGTGCCAGCGCAGACGACGGCTGTCGCGTGATGGTTCCGCTATTCGGCTGACACAACCGACGCTGCATCTGCGAAGTTGTTGCGTTGACTGTTCATGCGAAGGCCCTGGTCATTCGTGGCCATGAGCCGCAACACCGACATGGAAAAGATTCAAGAAATGTATCCGGGAAGCGGTCAATCGTTCCTCGCCAGGTTGTGCTGCCTGGCGGGCGCGTTGATGCTGTCGGCCTGCGGACCGGAGCCGGAGCCGGTTCTGCGCATCGGATCCAACACCTGGCCCGGATATGAGCCGCTCTATCTGGCCCGCAGCCTCGGCGAGTACGAGGGCTCCCGGATCCGGCTGGTCGAGCTGACTTCCGCCTCGGAGGTCCTCCACAAAATGCGCAGCGGCACGTTGGAAGGAGCCGCGCTGACGCTGGACGAGTCCCTGACCCTGCTCGATGACGGATTCGACCTGAAGGTGATTCTGATCATGGATTTCTCCAACGGCGGCGACGTTCTGTTGGCCAAGCCCGGGATCGCCTCGCTGGAAGATCTGCGCGGCAAACGCATTGCCGTGGAAACCACCGCGTGCGGGGGCATCGTGCTGGACTCCGCGCTTCGCAAGGGCGGCTTGAAACCGGAGGACGTCGAGATCGTTCCCTGCCCGATCGAGGATCACGTCGACTGTTACCCCGGGGTGGATGCGGTGGTGACCTTCGAGCCCGTGAGAACCAAGCTCAAGAAACTGGGCGCCGTCGCGCTGTTCAACAGCAGCGAGATTCCGGAGCGGATCGTGGATGTGCTGGTGGTGAAGGCCGAAGTCGTCGAAACCCATCCCCGTTCGCTCCATCGTCTGCTCGAAGGCTACTTCAAGGCGCGCGAACACCTCGCCTCCAATCCGGACGCCGCCGCGGAACTCATGGCCGTTCGCCTGGGATTGTCCCCCGGGGAATTGCTGGCCGCCTACGAGGGCATGAGATTGCCCGAGCTGGAGGAGAATCGGAAGCTCCTGACCGGTGGCCAACCGCCTCTGGAGCGCACGGCGGAGGATCTCCGGGTGTTCATGCTGGAGCGCAATATGCTTCAGAGCCTTTCCTCGATCGGGAAACTTGCAGACGGGCGTTTTCTCCCGTCCGACGAACCATGAAGGCGGTCTACTCATTGCCGCTCAAGTTGTGGCTGCCCCTGTTCGCCGCCGTGGTTTTCATCGCCTTGCTGGCGATCATTGCCTGGGCCGAGCGCCGCGACATGCGATCGGAACTCGTCTCCTCCAGTCTGTGGCTCGCGACCCAGGACATGACCCTGTTGCAACGCGAGATCAATCAGAGCTTCTCCACCGATCAATTCGGTCGCGCGAAGGAGGCGTTGACGGCGCGCGGTGTCAACGAGAACTACGAGAGTCTGGCGGCCATCGATCATGAGGGCCGGATCCTGGTCGCCACGCAGTTCGCCTTGAAGGGCCGCCGTGCGTCGGAGAATCTGCCCGGATTCGACCCCGGTCGATTCGCGGCGGCAAGACGCAACAACCGCGCGGACGTGCGGCTCAATCCGGACGGCGACAGCATCTCCGCCTACTTTCCGCTGACCCTGGCGCGCGAGCCGGGCGAGATCCGGCCGTCGCGCGTCGGAGCCATTTATCTCACGGTCGATCTGGCATCCGACCTGGCGCAGATCGGCCGCCGGGTCGCGCTGTCCAAGCTGCCGATGGGATTGTTGCTGCTGGGCGCCATGATTCTTCTGATCGGCTTCATGAGGTTGTATGTCACGCGGCCGATCCAGCGCCTTGTTTCGGCCGCGGAGGCGATCGCCCGCGACGAACCCGGCGCGATCAGCCGGATTGGAGGCTCGGGTGAACTGGCGATCCTGGGCGCGGCATTGAATGACATGAATCGACGGCTCAAGGAAAGGGCCGCGGTCGTCGTCGAGAGCGAGCGGAGGTATCGCGCATTGTTCGAAAGATCGCGGGACGCCATCATGATCCTGGACCCGGCCGCCATGGAATTCACCTCCTGCAATCCCGCGGCCTTGGAGATGTTCGGCGTGAAGGACGAGGAGACGTTTCAGGCGTTGAGCCTGGCCGAACTGTCCGCCGAGAAGCAGCCCGATGGGCGGTCGTCCAGCGAGAAGGCCGGAGAGATGATTCAGGCGGCGTTGAAGAACGGGTCCCATTACTTCAGTTGGACGCACAGGCGATGCAATGGGGAGGAGTTCCCCAGCACCGTCCTGCTGAGTCGGACGGAATGGGGCGGCAAGGTCCGCGTGCAGGGCACGGTCCGCGATGTCACCGAGGAGGTCCAGCGTGAGGAGCAATCCCGTCAGGCGCAGAAGATGGAGGCTCTCGGTCAGTTGGCCGGCGGGGTGGCGCACGATTTCAACAATATCCTGGGCTCCACCATGATGAATCTGGAACTGCTGCTGGAAACGCCCCGGCTGGACGACGAAACCCGAGAGGGGCTTGAGGAGTTGACCGCCGACTCGGAGCGCGCGGCGGCGCTTGTCCGCCAGCTGCTGCTTTACAGCCGCAAATCGGTCATGGATGTGAAGGTTGTCAGCCTCGACGACACCGCGGCCCGCATGCTCAAGTTGCTCAATCGCGTGCTGGGCGAGCATGTAAAACTGACGTTCAAATCCGAGTCCGACCTGCCGCCCATCGAGGCGGACGAGGGCATGATGGAGCAGGTGGTCATGAACCTCTGCGTCAACGCCCGCGACGCCATGCCCGATGGCGGCCGGATCGGCATCGCCATTCAGGCGGTCGAAATCGATTCCAAGAGTCGCAGGGAC
>Ga0181573_10003986_pt1 | contig 12726 bp, 11 predicted proteins | sample 101ome_25_FD_148643 | JGI IMG/M metagenome (GOLD analysis project Ga0181573, IMG submission 148643) | Coastal salt marsh microbial communities from the Groves Creek Marsh, Skidaway Island, Georgia - 101409BT metaG (spades assembly) | ecosystem: Environmental > Aquatic > Marine > Intertidal zone...
ACCGTCGGACAACAGGATGACCGGTGTCATGAACTGGACCGCGAGACGGACAGCTTCGATAGCAACATCAAAGCAATCGACAGAGGTCGAGGATGCAATCACCGGCAGCATGGTGTCACCATGACGACCGAACACGGCCTGGTTCAGGTCAGACTGCTCTGTTTTGGTCGGCAGGCCGGTAGACGGACCACCACGCTGGGTGTTGACCACGACCAGCGGCAGCTCTGTGGCTGTCGCCAGTGAAATAGCCTCAGCTTTCAGCGAGATACCTGGGCCGGAACTCGAGGTCACACCGAGTGAACCAGCGAAAGAAGCGCCGATCGCGGCACAGACTGCAGCGATCTCATCTTCTGCCTGAAAGGTCACGACATCGAACTGCTTCAGCCCTGAAAGGTTGTGCAGCAGGCTCGATGCCGGCGTAATTGGATAGGACGCAAAGGTCATCGGCAGGCTCGCCAGTTGTGCACCGGCAACCAGACCATAGGCCAGGGCCTCAGTGCCGGTCGTGTTGCGGTACAGCCCTGGCTCAACCTGGGCCCTCGGCACCTTGTAAACCTCGACACCCGTCGGCAGCTCCGCAGTTTCGCCATAAGCATGACCTGCATTCAGAGCTGCAATGTTGGCATCGGCGATTTCAGGTTTTGACTTGAACTTGGCCTTGAGACTGTCGATGGTTGCCGTGCGATCACGGTCAAACAGCCACATGACCAGACCAAGCGTCCACATGTTCTTGCAGCGCACCGCAAATTTGTGGGTCAGACCATAGGGTTTTACCGATTCGAGCACTTGTTTGGTGATGTCGATCGGCATGACGCGATAAGCATCAAGTGAGCCATCTTCAATCGGATTGGAGGTATACCCTGCCCGCGTCATGTTTTTGTCAGTAAACGCGTCCGTGTCAACAACGATCAAACCACCCGGAATCAAATCCTTGAGGTTGGTGATCAGCGCCGCCGGGTTCATGGCGACGAGCACGTCAACATCGTCCCCTGCCGTTGTTACCTCATCAGACCCGAAGTAAATCTGGAATGCTGATACACCGAAGGTGGCACCAGCCGGGGCGCGGATTTCAGCGGGGAAATCCGGGAAAGTTGCCAGGTCATTACCGGACAGCGCGGTCGCTTCGGTAAAGTTGCTGCCGGTAAGCTGCATGCCGTCACCGGAATCTCCGGCGAATCTGACGACGACATCACTCAACAGTTGCGCACCGACCTGGTCGCTGGATTCTACTGCGGACATTTATTTTTCCTCTCTCTTGACCCCTTGAGGCTCTGGAAATCGACTTGCTGTGCTCAAAAAAAAGCACGCCTTTGTGGCGTGCAGTTCGTCTTCAAAATACTAGTAGCCGGACACGTCCTGATGCAGGCGTAAAGTACCGGAAATTCGAACCTCTGCGGGGAGACAATTTTACAAGAATTTCAACGATTTAAACAAGCAGGTCTGACGGTTTTAGTGCGCCATCACCGGAACTGTCATCCGTTCATCACTCGGAGTTTCATCACCACGGAACCAATGATGATCTGATCACCACTGCTAACCGATACCAGGCCCTTGTCATCAATAGTCTGACCATTGACCGAGGTACCATTGGTCGAGCCAAGGTCTTCAATAAAAACGCGGTTTTTCATGACTTTCATCCGCGCATGTTTTCGCGAGACGTCGGCGTGATTGATGATGTAGGGCGAATCCTTGGGATTCCGCCCGATCACGACCCCGTCGCTGTTAACCAGCTGGTCGCCGGATATCCTGAGCAGATAGCGAATGCCGTCATCGTCAAGGCCATCAAGCACGTATTCGCTCAGTTCTTCTCGGTGCACCTGAGTCAGACCACTCTTCGCATTGCGGTGGTAGCTCTGGCGCTTGCCTGACATGAGCCAGTTAGGCACCAGCATAATGATGACACCCGCCAACACGATGACGAGCACGACGCCAACACCGATCAGCAGGTTTTCCCGCGACGCTGCCGCCTCCTGCTGTCTGAGAAGCAATCCCCTGAACCGCTTTTCCGCTCTCTGCCGGTCCGCTTCGATTGCCTTGAGCAGACTTTGATTTTCAGTCAGCAGCTTCGCTGTGATCACCTCCAGCTCACGGCGCGTGCCCTCAGCTTTCGCCTCTGCAAGTTCCGCAGCCTGCATCGCAGCATCCGCGCGGTCTCGGGCGCCCCGAGTCTGCCTGACAAGATCGGCACTACTGCGTTTCGAGTCCTTCAACTGCTGTTCGAGCTTGCTCGCAACGACCTGAGCCTGCTCGGCCTGATCCTTGGCACGCTGGGCTTCAGCCGATGCCAGCTCCGCTTTCTCGCGGGCTTCTGCCACCTCTGAAACACAACCCACTGCAGCATCGGTGATCTTGACGTTCTGGCTTTGCAGCAGGGTTTTGAGTGTCGCCTGGTCAAGGCTGCGGCCGTCTCCCGTCGAAGCCGTCAGGTTCAACCCCAGGACTTCACCACATTCATTCAAAAGCACGCCGCCGCTCGCGCCTGCCGTGTGCTGGTACCAGCCCGCTTCGTCCCGGGTCAGCTTGACGCCACTGCGCAGCAGACCCTTGTTGAGAGAAAATTCCTGATCCGGTCCCTGCCTCGTTGCGGCCCAGACAACCTCGCCCGACGCGGGCTCACCGCGGGCGAATTTCAGCACCGGTAGTTCCAGGCCGTTGACCTTGAGCAAGGCGTAGTCGCTTTGCGGATCCTGGCGCAGGATCTGCGCAATCAGTTGGGCGCCGCTCGTCGGCACCGTGACGACGATAGACTCAGCTTCATTGACCAGCGCCGAACTGGTGACGACATAACCGCTGAAACGGTCAGACTGCACCACAAAACCGCTGCCAAAGCGCGTCGGTGCGCTTCCTGGCTGGACCTGCACCGGCACAATACTTTTCTGGAGTTCTCTGTCAGAGAGGGCACCAAGGCCCGTCCCTGGGGCAGCCGACAGCATCAGCACCAAAACAGCAGGCGCTATCCGCTTCCACCCTGCAATCGCTCCGCCCGCAACTGCCATCATCGGTCCAGCCTCGGTTATGGCTTCATCAGCCACAGATTAGTTGCAACCACTATACCCAAAACTCACTCAATGACAATTCCGCAACGATCGCACTTCGCGGAATATTTCGAGGAAAAACAGTTATTTATAAACCTGTGCACGCCCTCACAGGCGGACTTCAATAAGGTACGGACCAGGTTCAGCGAGGGCCGCTGCCAGTGCCTGGGCAAAGTCTTCGGCTGTTTCCACCGCTTTCCCGCCGACCCCCATGCTGGCGGCGAGCTGCACGTAGTCAACCGCCGGGCGCGACAGATCAAACAGCTCGGCCGCACGTTCACCGATCTCGTTGACACCGAGCCGCAGGTATTCCGTTTCGAGAATGCCATAACGACTATTGTTAAAAATAACTGTTGTCACGTTCAGACCTTCACGGGCCTGTGTCCAAAGCGCCTGGTTGGTATACATAAAAGCACCATCGCCAATCAGCGCCAGCACGGGCCGGTCAGGACAGGCCACCGCAGCGCCGATCGCCACCGGCCCTGCCTGCCCAATTGAACCTCCCGTCAGGTTGAGCCAGCTGTGCTCAGGGCTGCTTCGGGTCGGGCCAAACGCCGCACCACCACCACCACTGTCCGTACAGACAATGGCACCCTCTGGCAACAGGTTCGCTATGGCCGCGGCGACCTTACTGGTTGTAATCGGGCCAGTGGGCAACGCCGGCAACTCAGTTCCACCCACCCGGAAGTCAAGCGAGGAAGCTCCCAACTGGTCAGCCAGATGCTCAAGTGCAGCCGCCGTATCTTCCTCATTGCTCGACAGCGTGAGCACGTCACAACCTTCTGGCACGAGCTCACCTGGCGTATCCGGATAGGCAAAAAAACTTGCCGGGGTCGGCGCGCCGGCCAGCACCAGAGTAGACACCCCTTCGAGGAATCCCAGCACATGTTCCGGAAAATAAGGCATGCGTTCACAGTCTGGCAGACCCTGGCCGCCATCAACCCGGGCGGGGAAACAACCAATCGCGACCCGGCAACCTGTGCGCGTCGCAATCCGGCCGGCAGCCATGCGGGCGGGCACCGTCAGGCCATCAGCGTCGAGCAGCAGCAGCGAGCGCTCATCCAGCCGGTCAGCAATCTGGCTGATTACCGTATCTCCGACAAGAGGTCGGGCAGGCACCGGCAGCGCCGCAGCAACTTGTTCAGCAGGGTTCCAGCAGGCATCGGCAGGGATGATCATCGTCGAGATCTGACCGGCCGAGCCGGCTTTCGGTGTCATTGCTGCCTGCAGCGCCGCCATGCCATCAGCTGCCAGACTCTCGGCAGTGGAATCGCCCTTGATCCAGGCGGAAACATTGCGGGCCAGCGTATCGATATCAGAGGTCAATGGCGCATCCAGCGCAACGTGATAAAGCGCATGATTGCCCACCAGGTTGATCATCGGGGTCGACGCCCGCCGGGCATTGTGCAGGTTAGCGATCCCATTGCCCAGGCCCGGTCCGAGATGGAGAATCGTCGTCGCCGGCTTGTTCAGCATGCGGCCGTAGCCATCGGCAGCGCCTGTGCAGACACCCTCGAACAGAGCGAGTACACCTCGCATCTCCGGCACGGCGTCAATCGCCTGCACCATGTGCATCTCAGACGTACCAGGGTTAGCGAAACAAACGTCGACACCCGCACGCACAAAAGACCGAATCAGACTTTCTGCACCATTCACAAAATACTCCCTACTAACCTCGTCGTAAAATCAGCTGGCATCATACGCCATTTGGCGGCCAGGCAAGATTAGAATTGCCCCGCTCGGTTCGTTAACCTTGCGGGCACCGCCATTCGACAGTTATCTCACGACAGGACCACATTCATGCGTATCAGCTTCTGGCCAACCCCGTCACTCCCCTTTCAGGAAACCCTGGCACTTGGCCAGCACGTTGCAGCCACGGGTTGGGATGGCATGTGGCTCGCAGATCACTTCATGCCGAACGCGGCAGACACATCGACGCCCTGGCCTGAAGCCTGGACCACACTCGCTGCGCTGGCACCCCAGGTACCCAGCATCCGCCTTGGCACTCTGGTGACCGGGAACACCTATCGCCATCCTGCGGTCCTGGCAAAAATGGCAGCGACAGTCGATCACATCAGCGGTGGCCGGCTGGTCCTAGGCATTGGCTCCGGTTGGCAGGAAAACGAACACCAGCAATACGGCATCGAATTCGGGACAGTGCGCCAGCGGCTCGACCGTCTGGAAGAAGCCTGCGCGATGATCAAGTCACTGTTCGATAAACCATCAGCAAACTTTGAAGGCCGTTTTTATACGCTCAAGGAGGCGACGCTCGAACCCAAACCGCTGCAGCCAAACCTGCCGCTGATGGTGGGCGGCGGTGGCGAGAAAGTCACGCTGCGCATAACTGCTCGTTACGCTGACGAGTGGAACGTCTGGGGCACTGTCGAAACAATGATTCACAAGATGAGAATCCTCGATCAACACTGCGAAGACATTGGTCGGGATCCAAACAACATCCAAAGGTCCGCAGTAGCGCTGCTGTTTCTGTCGGATGATGACAGGTTCATTCAGCAGATCAGAGAGACCGTGGACCGCGCCCTGATCGCGGGCAATCTCGCCGAGGTACAGGACACAGTGAAGGCCTACCAAGAAGCCGGCGTTGACGAACTGCTGGTCCCGGACTTTACCCTAGGCCAGGGTCAGCAGAAAATTGATACCCTAGATACCTTTATCAACGACATCGCCCCCCTGGTCAGGTAACGCATGAATCTTCCTCCCATCCGCCAACTGCAGTACCTTGTGGCACTGCGCGAGGAACTGCACTTTGGTCGCGCCGCGCGCAGCCTGAATGTCACTCAGTCGACGCTATCTACCGGCATCCGTGAACTGGAAAGTTTCCTATCGATCACCCTGGTAGAACGCACCAGTAAATCCGTGACGTTTACTAAAGCAGGCGAAGACATCGTGGACCGTGCCCGCTACATCATGATGCAGGTGGAGGACCTGGTTACTGATGCCAGGAGTTTCACCGACCCGCTGGCGCTGCCCGTCAAACTTGGCGCCATTCCGACAATCGCGCCCTATTGCATCGGTGACTATGCTTATCAGCTGCAGCAGGCGTTCCCGGGCCTACAACTCTATATTCGAGAAAACACTAGCGCCAATCTGATCAACGAGCTGCTCGACAACAAACTCGATGTTGGCCTGCTGGCGCTGCCGTATGACGTCGGCCGCGTCGAAACCCGCATCATGTACCGGGAGGGTTTTCATCTCGCTTGCCATACCAGCTCAAAGCTGATCGACAGCAAGCATCCCGACTTCGACAGCCTGCCGGATGAAAGCCTGCTGCTGCTGGATGACGGCCACTGCCTGAGGGATCACGCACTTGCCGGCTGCCGCCTTAGAAATCACAAGAAGATTCACACGTTTGGTGCCAACAGCCTGCAGATGCTGATCCAGATGGTCGAAAACGATCTCGGCGTGACCTTGATTCCGGATATGGCCCTTGGCCTGCTCAAGGGAACAAAGATCAAGACAACCCGCCTGCCACCGGACCTGTTCTACCGCGATATCGGTTTTGCCTGGCGCAAGGGGCATTCCCGCATCGCGACACTGGACAGCCTGATGGATGTACTGCCGATCCCTGGGAACGCGCTTTCAACCAAGCCCGATTGACGGGAACCGGGCCGACCGTGTGCCCTCAATCGGCTTGTTGGATGCCTGGTGATAGGTGTAAACCAGCGAAAACTTGACTCTATCTGTCAGGTTTCGGCCCGCCGCGTGAAACAGCTTACTGTGGAAAAACAATACATCGCCCTGCGCCAGCTCAACGACTTTGGCTTGACTGATCAGCGCCTTGTTGTCGGCAATATCAGGCCGCAGGAACAGCGCCGCGTCCAGTAGACCACGGTCCAGCGACACTCGATGGGAGCCGGGTATAACCCGCAGACAGCCATTCATCTTGTTCTCATCACCCAGAGCCAGCCAGGCACTGATCAGGTTTTCCTTATCGAATGACCAGTAGCGGTTATCTTGGTGCCAGAGAGTCACGCTGCTGTATCCCGGTGATTTGGTCATCACACAGTTGTGATGGCACTGAGACAACATGACAGTCTCATCACCAGCAAACAGGTGTTTCAACGTCTGTTCAATCTCCGCAGAAGTGCCCCAGTCACGAAATGCCTGGTCGCGCGCATAAACCTGCAACAAACGGCGGGAGGTATCAGACCCAGGCGCATCCTGCTCAAGCGGCCCGCCCGGGTAATGCACATCCACCTCGTACTCTACCGGCGCGATACGCTCCTGCAGGTGCCGTTGCGCGATGGCAGCCAGCGCATCAGCGTCTGCCGTACTGGCCATACCTCGCTTAACGAGGTAGCCGTCCCTTTGAAAGGCCGCAGCCTCGATGTCTGTCACACTTACTTTATTCATGCCTGCTATATGGGGGCTGGCTCGCGGGTTGCAAGCGCCAATGATTATCCTTCCGTTTCGAGCTCCGTTCTGTATTCGCTCTCGCCTGTATTTTGCGACATTTGTCCACTGTACAATGACAATTATTCAATAAAAATATAGCGTTTTGCCTGCTAATATACGCGCATCCAAGATTTGTCAGCAATGATATGACATGATTGTGCACGAAACTCTGGCCGACCTGGGCCTGTCACAACGTCAGACGGACCTCTACCTGACACTGCTCAAACTGGGCCCGAGCTCAATCAGAGATATCGCCGCCTCGGCCGGCCTGAACCGGGGCACGACCTATGAAGAGTTAAAACGCTTGAGGACCATGTCCCTCGTCACCTACTTCCCGCAGGGCAAGCGCCGTTTTTTCTGCGCAGAGCCTCCGGATGTTCTGCTGCGTCATGCCAGGGAAAAGCAGGCTGCCACCAACCAGGCCGTGAATCGTCTTGAGCAGGACATCATCCCCGACCTGAAGCAACTAATCCCGGCCTCAAGCAGCACTGACGTATTCCACTACGAGGGTGATGAGGGTATGGAATACTGCCTGCGCGACATCATTGCCACCATGGCGGAAGCCGCGGACAAGACTTACCGGGTTTACTCTTCTCGCCTGATCAGAAAATATCTCTATCGGCCATTTCCAGGCTTCACCCAGGCCCGCGTCAACGCCGGCATTCACGTCAATGTGATCGCAATTGGCGAAGGCGGCGACGATGCCCCGCTGTCAGAACGCAAATGGATTGATGCCGATGCCGCCCAGGCACCATCCTATATGGCCATTTACGGCTCCAAGTGTGCACTGATCTCGCTGGTCGGCGCGGACTACCCGACTGTGGTCATCTTGGATTCGGAGGGTATCGCCGCCGCCATGCGGATCGCTTTTGACACCCTCTGGCGCCGACTCTAGCGAGGTTGTATTGCAGCCGGAGTTACCGCAAACTCGAGTGACGCCATTCAGCAGGAATTTCGGCCACGTGGAGGAAATGCTGTGAACACGGGTATCAAAGACTATCTGGCGCGGGCAGACGTTCGCCTCACCGCCGATATGAATATGTACGAAGCGTCGCAGCAAATACTGATCAACAAGGCCTCGGGTGCCATGGTCGTTGATGAAAATGGCAAGTTAATCGGTGTTCTCTCGGAGCTTGACTGCCTTGGTGCGATGATGACCAGTGTTTACAACGGCAGCGACCCGGGCGGAGCACTAGTCAGCGACATCATGGAAACAGATGTTGAGATTGCCGATATTGATGCCGACATACTGAGCATTGCGACGTCCATGCTGGAAAAAAGCCGCCGGCGCAGGCCTGTCCTGGAGAATGGAGAACTGGTTGGGCAGATTTCCTGCCGCCAGATCCTGCGGGTCCTTACCGAGGACATAAAAAGAAAACGCTAAATACCAACCTGACATCCGCGAGAAACACTCTTGGCTGACTCAATCAACGACATCGACGCCGGCCAAACGAAACTTGAAGACCAACTGCTGACAGAATTGCAGCGCCTGCGTAAGTTGAGCCTGGAGACACCCTACGCTGCCCTCGACCCGCGCGTCCTGGGTGAACTGCAGCGGGCACTGGGCGCTTTGCGTTCGACGATGGAGAGCACCGGCGATTTTACCCAGCTCCGCCTCGAAACTGATCACCATGATCAGATACGTGATCGCATGCGCGTGCTCGACAGCCTGCTTACCCGCAAAATTCCGACTGTCTTCATCGAAGACTGCTTTCAGGCAGCCAGGGCTCACCGGATCAAGCCTGCTGCCCCCCACTTTGCAGCGCGGGTTTTGCTGCTGCTCGACCAGCAGTTGCGCCGTCACCATGATGACGGCCAATCCATTGATCAGGTGATGAATAGTCGTGCCAGTTTTGACGCCAAAGATCTGACCCGGACCCCCGCACCACCCATATCAGAACGAAAGGTTGCGCAGTCGCCGGAAGAAATTCGCCGCAAGCTCGCCGCAAAAGGCGCGTCCGCTCAGGGCAAAGCGAGCTTTGGCTCGAAAGACATCGAACCGCTGCAACCGACCCCAAAACCAGAGAAAAAGTCAGAACCCGCCCTGCAGGGACCTGCCATTTTCGACTCGAAAGATATTGAACCCTTGTCAGACATCGCGCAGCGACAGAAGCAGCGCCGGGAAGAAGCGGCAAAGAAAGCGAAGGCCAAGGAACCAGCGGGTAAAGCTGTCTTCCTGTCGAGAGACCTGGACCAGAACGATAAGTAGGATCCTGTCAGGTCATCATTGACTCGAGACCACCCCCGGTCTGCAGATGAGTGATGTCATTGAAGCCCCGCACCACGACTTCACCATTCAGCATGACGATACGAGAGATCGATCCATTGTCACAACCGTTGAATGCAAAAGGTCTCGCACCGGTAGCATGGGCAAGGATGTGACCGATCACACCACCGTGCACTACAAGGACAACCAGTGCATTCGGGTGCCTGGCGGCAATCCGCTGCAGGCCGGCAAAAACACGAGCATTCAACACCTCAGTTGACTCAGCACCTGGAATTACGTCCCAGCGCTGCTCCTCCTGCATTTGCTGGTAGAGCGGGTCATTTTCATGCACCTTGATCCTGAACAACCCGCCTTCCCATTCGCCCAGATGCACCTCTCGCAGATCAGGCTCCACCGCTGGCGTCATACCCAGGTGTGCGCAAAGCGGTGCTGCCGTTTCAGCCGTACGCCTCAGGTTAGTGACATAAACCGCTGATACCGGCAGGTCCTTCAACCGCTGGCCCACAGCCACCGCCTGTTCCTGCCCCTGGGGCGCCAGCTCCGGGTCACCATGACCATCAACCAGGGGAAACGGGTCATCCGATGTTGCCGCTCGGGATTCACCGTGCCGAACCAGAAGCATGTCGGTTGCGCCTTCCGGCAATTCAAACTTGTGCTGACGATATTCCTTCACGCCGGTCTCCGACCAAAAAAAGCGAGTGTACCTGATATCATCGGAAGGAAAATAACTCACAGGGATACACATGAGCTGGGAAGACGAAATTTCAGAACTGCAGCAGCGCGGTGGCCTTGCCGAACAGATGGGTGGCGCAGACAAAGTCGCGCGCCAGCACGAATTTGGCAAACTGACGATCCGGGAACGGGTTGACCGCATTGCCGACAGCGACAGCTTTCATGAAATTGGCAAGCTCGCCGGTGTCGCAGAGTACGATGAAGCAGGTGAGTTGCAGCAGTTTACCCCTTCCAATTTTGTTTTCGGCACAGCGGAGATCGATGGCCGCACCGTCATTCTATCCGGCGATGACTTCACCGTTCGTGGCGGATCTGCGGATGCGTCGATCGGTGCTAAGCGCCTCAAAGCGGAAGGACTTGCCAACGAGTTAAGACTGCCGCACATTCGTCTTGTCGACGGCATGGGCGGCGGCGGCTCGGTCAAGACGATCGAGACCGCCGGCAGAACCTATATACCCCAGGTCGCTGGCTGGGACGTGATCGTCCAGCATCTCAGCATCGCCCCATCCGTGTCACTTGCCCTCGGCAGCGTCGCCGGTATTGGTGCCGCACGCGTGTCGACCTCGCACTACTCCGTCATCGTCAAGGATACCGCCCAGATGATGATCGCAGGGCCGGCCCTGGTTGACTGGGCCAGCCTTGGCGAGGTCAGCAAAGAGGAACTGGGTGCCAGCAGCATCCATACCCGTAACGGCGCGATTGATGATGAGGCCACATCTGAGGAAGAAGCCTTCGCCATGGCGAAGCGCTTTCTCTCGTACCTGCCCAACAATGTCGACGAGCTGCCTGAGCGATCCCCGTGCAATGACCCAACGGAGCGGCGCGAGGAATTCCTGCTGGATGTTGTGCCAAAAGATCCCCGCAAGGTTTACAAGATGCGGCCTGTCATAGAGGCCACCTTTGATAAAGGTTCCTTCTTCGAGATCGGTCGGAAATGGGGTAAGTCCGTCATTACCGGGCTGGCCCGGCTGAACGGTATACCCGTTGCTGTCTTTGCTGAAGACCCCATGATTTACGGCGGCGCCTGGACCACCGACTCCTGCCGCAAGCTGATCAGGCACTGTGACCTGGCCTCAACATTTCATCTGCCGATTATTCACCTGGTGGACTGCCCAGGATTCCTCATCGGCAAACAGTCTGAGGAGAACGCTACTATAAGGTATGGCTCCCAGGCCCTGGCTGCGCTTGGCCAGGCAACAGTCCCTTTCTGCAGCGTTGTGGTGAGAAAAGCCTTCGGTGTCGCTGGCGCCGCGAACACGAAACCCGGCAGCCATCATTTTCGATTCTCATGGCCATCCGGCGACTGGGGATCGTTGCCTATCGAAGGTGGTATTGAAGTCGCTTACAAGGCGGAACTAGCAGAAGTCGATGACTATGACGCGCATCTCGAACAGATCAAAGAGAAGCTGAATAGACTGCGATCGCCCTTCCGCTCCGCCGAATATTTCGAGATTGAGGAAATCATCGACCCGAGGGATACACGGAGGAACTTGTGTCATTGGGCGGAAATCGCCTACCAGGCCCTGCGGCCCGGCCCATCTGCCTTTGGCTATCGGCCATGACCCTCTATCACCGGCATCCCGCGCATAGCCTGACGGCTGATAATTGTCTAAGCTGGGATTACCGCACCGAGGACGTTGAAGAATAAGCCCAGCATTTGGGCCTTCAACTGACTGCGGCACCTGATTTCATTTTCACCTCTTTAACTACGCTAAACAGGAGACAACACTATGCTGAATCATGTCATGGTCGGCGCAAACGACATCCAGGCATCAAAGGCATTCTACGACGCCGTGCTCGGCGTGCTGGGCGCCGGTCCGGCCATGGAGCACGTCAACGAGACAGGCCATACCCGACTCTTCTATATGCATGACGGTTCAACCTTCAGCGTCAGCGAACCTATCAATGGTCAACCCACGTCTGTTGCAAACGGCTCCACTATCGGCTTCATCTGTAACTCACCGGAGCAGCTGACGGAATTTCACGACGTCGCTGTCGCCAACGGCGGCACCAGTGTTGAGGACCCACCCGGTGCGCGTGAGAGTGACATGGGCACCATGTGGCTGTGCTACTTCCTTGACCCTGACGGCCACAAAATCTGTGGCATTCACAGACCGGCCTAACCGCAACTGTCAGAGCAGAGGCCGAACCTCTGCTCTGACTTTAGTCCGGCAATCAGAGGCTGCCGGCGCTCGGACTCAGCCCTTCATCCGGAGTGATTTCGGGTCATAAAAGGGACCGAGACTGACGCTGATCGGGAATCGTTCACCCGCCACTTCGATTTCAAACGCCTGGTTCTGCAACCAGTCCTTTGTGACC
>Ga0181573_10003988_pt1 | contig 12718 bp, 8 predicted proteins | sample 101ome_25_FD_148643 | JGI IMG/M metagenome (GOLD analysis project Ga0181573, IMG submission 148643) | Coastal salt marsh microbial communities from the Groves Creek Marsh, Skidaway Island, Georgia - 101409BT metaG (spades assembly) | ecosystem: Environmental > Aquatic > Marine > Intertidal zone...
CGCTCCGCTGATGACTCGCCGAATGTTTGTTTCACGAGCTCAGACTCGGCGCCGCGAAAGTCGTCAGGGACGGAAAAATATTCGCCCACCCGAGCCGGAACCCTTCTTCCCGGCCGACAGCGACCCGAACGAACCGTCCCTCCTCAGTCCCGGCCGCGCCCCACCCCTCGATTCCTCGTCCCCCCCCCTGTTGGCGGCGTGTTCCTCGAATTTCGCCAGTCCTTCCCTCCAGTTCTCCACCGTCATGCCGTCGGGGGTGAAAACGCAGCACACTCCCAGGGTGGCCACCTCTCGCACGTTCCGCGACTCGTTGTCGAAGAACAGCATTTCGTCGAACGGCACCCCGCTCTTCTCCTTGAGCCTGTGGAACTGTTCCGTCTTGCTCCGCACCGGGTACACCTCCGCGTGATCCACCGCGTCCTCCAGCGTCACCTCCCGACCTCGCGGGTCGGTGCACACGCGGAGCAATCGCATCGCCTCCATCGCCCACTCCGGCTCGTCCGTCCTGGAGGCGAACGCGATCTGCGCGTTGGCCCTGCGCCACCTCGGTCGGTTGAGCATCTCCTCGATGGCCACCCTGGCGCCGGGGTGGATCGTCAGTTCCTCGCCCAGTCGGTCCACCACCCTGGTGCTCCCCGGGGGTTCGCAGTGGAAGCTGCCGGCCGTCATGTACATCTCCGGCCACCACACGGTGTCGTCCAGATCGAACACGACGAGCGACGGGAGGAGGTGAAGGTCGAGCTCGCCGCCGCGACGGGTGGACGCCTCGGGGGACCGCGGCGGCCCCTTCGCGAGGGGATCGTCGAAGGACGACCGCATGCGCCCCGCGTTCCCGGCGCGCCCGCCCGATGTTCGACACGTCTTTGGCCGTCGTCGGCTCTCGTCGGCAAACAGAAATGCTGGAGTCCGCCGGCGCTGGCCGCGATTTTCTCGAGCGTTTTTTCTCGGGTCCGCCGACGGCAACGCTCGCCCCCGCACAACGCCGCGCGCGTCGACGCGTCGCGTCGTCCCCCGTCCCGCGAACCCCGCCCGTCGACCGCCATGGCCATGGACGTGGAGTACGAGGAGTACGCCTCCACCACCTCGTCCAAGCACCACGGCTGGAAGGTGGAGACGAGCAGGCGGCACGTCGAGCGCCGGGAGCTCGAAGATCTCGAGGCGAAGATCGCGGAGGTGTACGCGAGGATCGACGCGGGGGACACCGTCGCGGACCTCACCGCGCCCGCGGCGGTGAAGCGCATCAAGGACATGGACCGACTGGGCATCGGCCACGACGTCGGGATGTACCTCGCGTACCCGGAGCGACGGGGATACGACGTGGAGTACGCCGACGCCGAGGGGACGCGGGACGCGAGCGACGACAAGACGGTGATGAGCCTCGGCGACGGGGTGATGGTGCGACGCGCGGACCCGAACATGCGCGGCGAGGACCTACTCCGGCGCATGCCCCTCGTCAAGGTGGGCGGAGACGCGTCGGCGAAGGGGAAGAGGGGCGGCGGCGCGCTGCCGGAGCCCGAGGAGGGCTCCGTGCCGGTCGGGTCCAACGCCGTCGTCCTTCACAGGGCGGGCGCCGGGCGAGGCTCGGAGGGTGAAAACTCGAGGGCGCTGGCGTCGACGGGACAGGTGGGTCCCGCGGTGGTGAGACCCAAACGAGAGGTGCTGTACGACGTGTCGCACGGCGTGGACACGCGGAGGGGCGCGACGGACGAGGAGAAGGACGCGGCGGTGCTGGACAAGGACGGAAATGTGCCCAAGACGGCGTACAAGGACCTCAGCCTCGTGGACTGAGAGCGAGCACTCACCCGCCCGTTTTTGGTTTTTTGGGTTTTCGTTCCGACGTCACGGCGCGGAGAAGCAAAAAGGTTGTCAAGATCACAACTATGAGAGGGAAGATGCACCCGCAGCTGACCGTACTCGCAGATCTTCCGCGACTTCCAGGCTCGACGCTTTCACCTGCGTGGGAATCGGCGTTCGGATTTCCTCAGCAGGTAAGGTGGCAGGAATCTTGCAAGCCTCAGGAAGTCGCTGAAGCTGAGTTCAGCTGGCAGATTGTGAACAGGTGGAAACCTCCCTCTCATGGTTGTGTGGAGGATCAAATCTTGCTTCGAAGCGGCCAAGACGCGCGGAACAAACAAACTATAACCCTCGCGGCGACGAGCGCTTCGTTGAAATAAAATCTACGCCTCGTGAACACCCAACCGTCGATCAAACGCCCCCGCCGCCGCCTCGTTCATCGTCGAACTCGCAGTGCGACGCGGACAGCAACACGTAGTTTTCGTAGTTCTCGTGGAATCCCGCGGATCGCTCCTCCGTCTCCCCGATCGGCGTCACCGTCTGGTCCATCACCACCTCGCCGCCGAAACCGAGAGCGTTGGCTCGAACGTTCGTCACGCTGAGCCCGAGCGCACCCGCGCTCATGAACGAGCTCCCGGGCAGTTGAACGTCCGCATCAGCTAAAGACGCGACGTACATGTCCACCACCGCGCGCATCCACGCGCGATTACCCTCCTCCTCCTCCCCCTCCTCCTCCTCGCCGACTCTGTCCTCGCCGACTCTGTCCTCGTCGAGCGAATGACCGGCGCCGACGCACCCCGCGCCGTCGCACTGCGCCGGCCTGAACGTCACCCCCACGACGTCTTCGTCGCGCTGATACGCGACGCGGCCCTTCAGCGACGGGATCCTGGCGAGCGCCTTGACGACCGCGGGGGAGTCCCCGAGGACGAAGACGCCCCATCCGGGGGAGTCGTCCGAGTCTCCCCCAGCCTTCGCGGCAGCCTTCGCGAGGCGAGCCGCGCACGTCGCCGCCGCGGCGACCGCGCCCTCGTCCTCAACCTCGCCGACTTTATCCGCGTCCGGGAGGTCGTCCGGGAGGTCGCCGCATCCCACGAGCGCGTCCCGCGACGTCGGACCCCTCGGAGGATCCCCCTCGCGCCTCTCGATTCGATCGGGGAGGTTCCACCAGTTGGTGCACACTTGCTCGTCGTACCGTCCGTTGCACTGCCTGAACACGGCGCCGAGGTTCCTGACGATGGCGGTGGGATCGCACGAGTACTTACCCTCCATCGTGGCAATCTCCGTCGAATCCTGTGGCTTGACCTTCGTGAGCCAATACTCCTGCCAGTCCGCGAAACCGGTGCGAATGTGAATCGCGGCGACGCCGGCCCACGCGTCCATCTGCCTCAACACCGGCGCCGCGCCCCTCATCAGCGCTCTCGTGGGCCTGAAGAAGTGCTGCGCCCTGCACTTCCTCGCCAGCAACACGTTCGACGAGCCCTCGACCTTCTCGCCGTCGATCTCGCACGCGCCGTAGTCGCGCACCTCGCTCGCCTCCGCCTCGTTCTGCAAGTCGTACGGCGTCTTCAGTTTGAGCTTGACGTAGCGCCATCCCGACACCTCGTCGCTGTTCAGCCACTCGTGCAGCCACGCGTCGTTCTGACGGGGCTCGCCGCCTCCCGGGTCCTCTTCGTAGCCGTTGTGCGCCACAGCGTTTGGCTGGATCTTCGCCGACTCCGCGTTCGAAGGCCAACCGTGCGCCGTCAGCTGGCACGCCCTGCGGTGGGCGTTCTCGTGATCTTTGCGACACATGTGATGGAACGTTCGCATGGGCGTCTCGCGTCCGAGTAGCTCGTCAAACTCCTTTTCCCGCGCCGGGTGCCACCGCCAGTCGAACCCGTCGCCGGTGAAGTAGTGTCCGGGGTCGAAGTGGCAGTCCTCGCCGCCGTCCGGTCGCCCCGTTCCGGTCCCGGCGCCGCATCCACCCGCGTCCACGTACACCGCCCACCCGGCGGATTCCCCAAACGAGAAGAGCGAGCGCCACCGCTCCATGTTGTTCCCGAGGCCGTTATCCCACCGACCCTCCAGCACCAGAACCCTCGACTTGTTCTCGTAAAGCTTCGCGTGTCGCTCGAACGCGGCGCCGAAGCACGGTTCGCACGCGGCGCGAAGCCGCTCGTCCCGTCGTCGAACGCGAACGAACCTCGCGAAAGCCGCCTCGGTCGTCGCGAGCTCGTCGGCGTCTCGCTTCCCTTCGTCGCCGCCGCTTCCCTTGGTCTTCCCCGGGTCCGGGTCCGGGTCCGGGGCTTCAGCCGCCGGCGACGAGACCTTCGCCGGTGGATCGTCGAACCATGCCTTGCCGTCGCCACCCTCCGTCTCGCCGCGGCCGACCGTTCCGACTGGATCCTCTTCCCGCTCCTCCTCCCGCTCCTCCTCCCGCTCCTCCTCCCGCTCCTCCTGTTCGTTTGGCGTCGTGACCTCCGCCTCCGAACCGGGGCTCGCTCGGGTCGTGGACGCGACGGGTTCATCTGGAGACGATGGCGGCGGCGGGGCGAGCGTCTCCTTTGCGGAGGCATCTTCGATGATCTCGGACTTTACGCTTCCCCGACGCGTCTCCGCGTCCCCATCCTCCTCGCCCCTGAGCTTGATGTCGAAGATTTTCGGGGGCGGGGGTGCGCTTCCCCTCTCCGTCCCCGCGCCCCCTCTGCGCATCCCTCGCTCCCCGCGGTGCGCCGCGCCGTCGCTGATCTCCTCCAACGTCTGCACCTGCCGCACCGCGGACGCCAACCCCGCCGCCTCGACCCGACTTCGGACCATCTCGCGGAGCCCCGAGTTCCACTCGCGTTCGGTGCCCATCTGCCCCATCGCGGCGAGCATGAGCAGGAACGCGCAGCTCACCAGCGCGGTGTTCCGCGTCGCCGTCCCGGAGAGCCACCCGGAGCTGTCGCTACCATGTCGGGAATCGCGATCGCCACGCGAGGGACGCTCGCCGCCCGGAGCGTCCCCGAACAGCGGCGCCCGCATCTTTCTGACGAGGAGGCGAGTGCTTGCTTGCTCGTGGAAGTCTCCGCACGTGACGTGAGACGTGATGACGTGATGGAAGAAATCTGACTGCGTCGCACACAAAACCACGTGTGAAATCTTGAATTATCCAATCGTAAGAGGGATGAACCTACCCGATGTACCCGAACTCCCACCAGAACCCCTTTTCCCGGTTTTCCGTTGTGATCTGCAAAAGTCCAAAGTAAAAAAAAAATATCTCCGTCGTTTCGAGATCAAGTTTCATCCATGTCACCCGGTCACCTGCTTACCTGTCGCAAGCTCTGTCTTGCATTTCACCGGGTTTCCACCTGCCGGCACCCCGCTGGGCACAGTGAGGGAAGTCCCTGCCGGGTTGTTATTATTTATTCCCTTCCCCTGCAAGGGTTGGGCCGGGGTGGTCATTCGCGTCACACGACGCCGAGCGAGCGCACGAACGCACGAGCGAGACCTTCTCAGGTCAGTTCCGCGCCTTTCTCGGAGTAACGCCCGCGCTTCGGATCAACCGGGCGCGCGCGTTCGTTAACGAAAACCCCCGCGCGGAGGCAGATAAGCGAGCCGCGTTTCCCTGTGGGGGGGAGGAAAAAAAACAAGTGGCAATCTCGCGCGCGGGTCGGACGCGTCGACGCCGCGCCGCGTAACCGCCGGAACCGCCGAACGGGGCACGATGGCGGAGCCTAACCCCGCCGAGATCGGCGAGGTGACGACCCTCTGGGTCGGAGACCTGGTGAGCGCACCGACCTGCCGCGTGTCCTCCTGCCCCGCGCGTCAACCCCCGATATTTTTGTTCCAACCGGGATTTCTCGCGAAGCGTCGGGTCGGGTCGAACGTCGACGCGGCGAGCGACGCGCGCGGCAGATCCCTCCCTCGCCCGCCTCGAAAACTCGGGATCCGGGAACCTCGAAGTCTTGTCCACCTTTTCCCCGGGTTTCGCGTCGAGAAACGAGCGCTGACGTCGCAATCGTCCCCCAATCGTCGGTACAGGGCTACTGGATGGAGGAGTCGTATCTTCACACCTGCTTCGCGCACTTCGGTGAGGACGTCGCCAAAACACGTGTTCGTCATCTTCTTTGTTTTTTGCGCGCGCCACGTCGGGTCGTCGCGGCGCATCCCGCGTCCCGTCCCGTGCTCGCGAACGCGTGGACGCGCGCGGGAAATCGTCCGCGGGGATCGGACGGGCGGATCGCGCGGCGCGCCCGCGTCGCGCGCCCGCTCCCCGCCAGGCTTCGCCCCGTTCCCCACGACCAAGATCCGCCCATCTTGAAAATACCGTCGCGGCGAGAAGCCGAAAAACTCGCAACCAAAAACTGTCCGTCGCGGCCGAAACTGACCTCGACCCCGCTCCGTCCCAAACGCGACAGGCGCGATCGGGAGCGTGAAGATCATTCGAAACAAACAGACGGGCTTCAGCGAAGGGTACGGCTTCGTCGAGTTCGTCGATCGCGCCACCGCGGAGCACGCGCTGAAGACGCTCAACGGCACGCCGATGCCCTCGGCGCATCAGAACTTTCGCCTCAACTGGGCTTCATTCGGCGTCGGCGGCGGCGCGGGCGGCGCGGGCGCCAACGCCAACGACCACAGCGTCTTCGTCGGCGACCTGCCCCCGGAGGTTAACGACTACGCCCTGCAGGAGACGTTCGCGGAGAGGTACCCCTCCGTTCGGAACGCGCGGGTGGTGACGGATCCCAACACGGGCAGGAGTAAGGGCTTCGGGTTTGTCCGCTTCGGCGACGAGGGCGAGCGGGACAGGGCGCTCGTCGAGATGAACGGCGTGCCGTGCGGGTCTCGGGTGATGCGAATATCGCTCGCGATACCCCGGAAGGCGGGCGTCGAGGGGGGTGGCCAAGCGGGCGGCGGCGTCGGCGTCGGTTCCGATTTCGGATCCCGCGGCTCAAACGCCCCGGCGCCCGAGCCCGAGAACAGCACCGTCTTCGTCGGCGGGCTGGACCCCACGCTGACGGAACCGGACCTCCGCACGCACTTCGAGGCGTTCGGGGAGCTGGTGTACGTGAAGATCCCCGCGGGTAAGGGCTGCGGGTTTGTTCAGTTTACGCAGCGAGCCAACGCGGAGGCTTCCATTCAGGCGCTGAACGGGACGATGATGGGGGCTTCGCGGGTGAGGCTCTCGTGGGTGAGGTCGGGCGGCGGCGCGGGACGACACGCGGGGCCCGTGGGCATGGGCCAGGGCCCCTACGGGATGCCCTACGGCGGCTACCCCCCGTACGCCATGGCTGGAGCGTACGGAGTGGACCCGTCGTGGGCGGCGGCGCAGGCGCAATACGTGGCGGCGGCGCAGTACGCGTCGATGCAGGCTGCGTACTACGGCGGCGCCGCGGCTGGAATGGCGCACGGCGCGCCCCCGCCGCCGATGCCGGTGACCATGCCGGGCACGCCCGGGGGGCCGGTGCCCCCGGGCGCGGTGCCAACGCCGGGGAGCAGCGGGAGCAACGGCAGCGGCAGCCCCAACGCGCCGGGCGGAGTCGCGGCGGCCAACGCCGCGTACGTGGCTCAGCACGAGCGCAGCATGATGGGTCGGCACGTGTGGATGTCCGCGCAGCAGGGCGGATACTGAGCGGATGCAGAACCCTAGGCACGCACGGACGCACGCGCCAGACGCCAGACGCGGACGGACAATTTTTTCTCATAAAAAAACAAAGCATCGCAAAGCACCGGACCCGAAACCCGACACCAATCGACGGGTCCCGCGCCGATGTAGGTCACAAGCACAAACGCGAAGGAGCTCCTCCTTCGGCGGGAGTAATACACGTCGTCGTCGAGGCGGTCAGATGGCGCCCGCCTGGCCGACGGCGTACACGACGTACCCGGTGGCGCCGACGACCGCGACCAGCACGCCGTAGAGGAATCCCTGCCCGAGCACCGGCACCGGCTGCTCCTCCGCCTTCTCCACGTACCCCCTGTCCAGGTACTCGCCCTTGGCGAATATGTTCTCGCCGAAGAAACCGTTCTTGGTGCCGCCCACCTTGCGCTTGAGCGCGCCGTACTGCTCGCGGGACATCTTGTCGCCCTTGCCCATCCGCTTCGCCGCGGCGAGGAGGCCCCGGTCCTCCTTGATGTCCTCCTCGAAGTTCACCGCGGAGAGCGCGTTGAAGAGGAAGAGGGACACGCCGCCCTTCTCCTGCGCCTCGAACTTGGCCTTGCTCTTGGCGCGCTGCTTCTTGATGCGAGCGTACGCCTCGGACTTGCTCTCCTCGAACACAACCTCGACGCCGCCCCCGGGGTCCTTGCGGCCGAAGAGGGCGTTGGTGCGAACGGGGCCGCCGCGGGTGGAGGAGGCCCTGGACCGCCCGGCGGCGGGCGCCCTGAGTGCGGCGCGATCGCCGGAGACGGCGGCGATCGAGGAGAGGGCGATGGCGGACATGTTATCTGACGCGTGCGTCGACGGGTCGTGCGCAATGCGACGGTCGCGACGGGATAGAAAGTGCTCGTATTTTGAGGCTGTCATCCCGGGTGACGTCACGCCGGGTCGCGCTCGATGTGAGGAGCGCACGGGCATTCAGTCAGGAATGACCAAGTGGAATCAGCCAATCAGGAACCACAGATTTCCTTCGGCGAAAGCTCCTGTGGCTTGGAGCGAAGGACGAATCGGAACACGCACCGCGTGAACCGACGGCCCGTCCTCACTTCGCAGCGCACGCGCCACACGGACACACCGTAGCGACAATGTCCTTCGCCGTCTCCTCCTCCGCCTCCCTCGCCGCCGGCAGCGCCTTCCTCGGCAAGGCCGCGCCCTTCCGCGTCGCCGCGCGCCAGCCCGCCGGCGCCTCCACCCGCGGCGGCCCCGTCGTGACCCAGGCGTTCTTCGGCATGGGCGCGCAGAAGCAGCCCGCGGGCACGGCGATGGTGTGCCGCGACTGCGGTTACATCTACCGCGCTCAGGACTTCAACGACCTCCCCAAGGACTGGAAGTGCCCCCCGTGTGGCTCGGGCAAGAACGCGTTCAGGCCCGAGAAGAAGCAGGATTTCAAGACGGACGGATTCAACGCGCGCGGAGTCCGCGCCGCCAAGAAGGAGAACCAGGCCGCCTTCCGCGCCAAGCGCGCGGCCGCGCGCAAGGCTGCCGAGCAGGCCGAGAGGGCTGCGAAGGGCGGCAAGAAGGGCGGCCTCTTCGGCAGGTAAAACGCGCCACGGACACGCCGGGCACGACGGGATAAAACAAGTGAAAAAAATGTGAAAACAGACCGCGAGGCGAGCAACCTCGGGCGAAGCCGCTCCTCATCAACCCTTAGCAAGACCGCCCCCGTTCTTCCATCGTAATAAGAAAGATGCCGGTGATCGAACAACTCCACGACCGCTACATTCCGCGCAGCGCGCGCTCCACCCTGCGACGCGTCCGCCTCTCCCCCGCTTCGTCGCATCGGTCCGCGAGGCCCGCCCCAAACGCCTTCGCGTTCTCCGCCAACCGGATCGAGCCCACCCCGTCCTCCTCCCTCCGCGCGTCCTCCGCGAAAGCCTCCAACACACCCGCGCCGGCTCTGAGCAGCACGGCGACGCCCACGCACCCGACGCGAGGAGACCCGACCGTTACGTCGACCGTTACGCCGGAAGACGTCGCGGCGTCGACGAGGCTTAGGAAACTCGCGCTCACCGCGCGGGCCCATCGCGGGCTCGATCGAACCGAAGCGATGGTCGCGACCGCGCAGTGCTCGGCTCGCCGCTGCGCGAAGGGCGACCCGGCGGCGGCGCCGGCGATGCGCGGGAGCCACGACGCGGGATCCAAGAACGCGCCCGCGATTGCCGACGCCATCGCCGACGCGGAAGATTGCTCGTCGGAAGATGAACCGTCTTCGTCGATCGAGACGCGCCACGCGGCGGCGACGGCGGCGGACGCGGCAGCCCACGCGTCGTCCCCGCTCGCCAGACGCGAACGGACTCCCGGATACGAACCGTCGCGTACTTCCGGATACGAACCGTCGTCTCCTCCTCCCCCACAAGAACGCGCGTCTCCGGGCGGGAACGCGAACAGTAACCTCGCGAGCGCGCGCGCGGCGTCGACGCACGGCGGTTCGACTCCGTCGGAAACGTCCGACGCGACCGTTTGTTTGTAACCGTCGTCGTAACCGTCGTCGTAACCGTCGTTGGCGAGGGTCGCGCGAATCTCCGCCGCCGTCTCCCTCGTTTTTCCGGCGAGCTCGGCGGCGGTCGCCCCAGCCTCCGCCGCCACCCTCAGCGAGTCGCACGTCTCGAACAGACGACGACGACGACCGTCTTCGCGCGTCGTCCCCCCGACGCGAACCGTCCCGGTCGGCGTAACGGTCGTAACGGTCGATCCATCCCCCGAGGCTTCGTCGGACCCCGCGCGAACCCTGGCCTCCGCCTTGACCGCGGCGAGCGCGGCTCGCAGCGACGCTCTCGCCTCGCTCTGTATCCTCGCGTGGAGTTCAAACGGCAGCGTGCGACGAACCCTATCCGCGGCGGCGGCGGTCGCCGCGTCGGCGGCCGCCCGCGACGCGGCGAGCGAGTGCGCCGAAGCTCGATCGAACGGCACCTCGGGCGGCGAGGCGGAGGCTCCATCGATGACGAACGGAGTCTTCTCGGAGCTTTCGAAAGGGAGAACCGTCGACGGCGACGATCGCCGGGACGAACCCGAACTATTTGATCCGGGCGTCGACACAGCTGTGCGTCCCTCGTCGGGTCCTCCCTCGGGTCCCCCCTTCGGATCCTTCACGGAAGGCGCGGTGAGCGCCGCCACCGCTTTGGCCGCTCGCTCCGACGCGTCCGCGCTCGCGGCGGCGATGGCGCCCGGCAGCGCGTCCCTCGCCGCGGCCATCGCGGCTCTCTCGACGGCGTGTTCAAACGCGGGCGTCCACGCGTCCTCGGGGGATGAGTTAATCGGCGCCGCGTCCGCCGCCGCCTTGGCCGCTCGAGCCACCGCGTCCGCCGCGCCTCGCGCGGCGGGTCCCACCGCGGAGGACGACGACGCGTGGGTCGCGGCGAGCACGGCGGCGTCGACGGCGAAATCGACCACGCGGTGCAGCGCGGGTCGGTGCCGCAGAAACGCGCGTTGCAGCGCCTGGTCGACGCGAAGCGTCTCGCGCGCGTTCCGTGACTGACGGTTCGTCTCCCGGTCGGCCGTTCGCGCGGGCGTCGTCGTCGTTTGGACGGGGCGAGGAGGTACTGTCGGGTGAGCCGCCGATTGGGTCGGGGTCGGCGCGGTCGGGGGCTTACCCTTTACGCTCGAGGAGGACCCGTCCACCTCGGGGGCGGCGTAGGTGCGAACCGCGGTGACTCGGCGGGGGTGACCGACCGGGGCCCCGGACGACGACGCGCTTCCGGGCGACGACGGAGCGGGTCCCACGGAGCGGGCCCCCGCGCGATCGACCGAGAGATCGTCGCCCTCGCGTGCCGGGGTCTGGAAGGAGGCTCTGGAAGGATCCAGAAGAGGCGCCGCCGCGGTCGTCGCCGCCGCGACGCCAACCGGAGAGGGGACGCCTCCGAGGGGACTTGTTTTTGTGAGGGGACCCGAGGCGTTCGACGTCGTCGCCGCCGGCGTCCGCGTCGCTCTCGCCCTCGCTCGTGCGATCGCCCTCGCTCGTCTCGCCGCCAGCGTCGTCGCCAACTCGCGCGTCGCGGCGTCCAGCTCCGGGCACGCGCTCTCCACGTACCTCCCGTCCAGTCCCCCGCGGCTGAGATCCGGAGGGGTCTCGTCGAACGACGACTCCGGGTCCGCGACGTTCGTCGTCGCCCCCCCACGCATGGTCACGGTCGCCCCGACGCCCCAATCACGAAGCGGATCCTCGTCGTCGAATCGCGAATCCTCTCCTTTGGCGCGTCCCCCCGTCGAATTCTTCGAGCCCGACGCTTCAAACGCTTCGAACGCTTCGAGCCCGAGCCTCCACTCCGTCGCAGGCAGCGACGCGAGCGACGCCGGCGGAGGCGGCGGCTGCGGCGCGCTCTTGGCGCCCGCCGCGAGCGCGACGTCCCTCGCGAAGGCGACGCACGCCGCCGGGGTCGTGGGCGCGGACGCGGAGAGACCCGTCGCGAGCGTCGACCTCAGCGCCATCTGAGGCGTCGAAAAAAAGAACCCGCCTTTCTCCGCGCCTTTTTGAGAGGCGCCGTCCGACCCGTCGCCGTCTGACCCGTCGCCGTCGTTCGCGGCGTTTGGCTCGAAAGCGGAAGGCGGGAAGCGGAAGGAAGGGTCGAGCCTCGGCGAGCGGAGCATGCGCCTCAGGGTCGCGATGGGCTCGAGGTACACCCTCGCCGTCGCCGCCTCCGCGTCCCAGGGCAGAAATCTCAGAAAGGCGAGCGTCCACGGCGCGGTGACGCAGAGCTCGCCGGCTCTCGTCGCGCGGCGAAGCGCGCCGGCGAGGTCGACGCCCGGGGGCGGAGCGAGCGAGCGCTCGTTCGCGACGCCCGGGCCCGACGCGCCGCTGCCAAAGGCGAGGACGCCGAGGACGCCCGCGACCGCCTTCGCGGCGAGCATCCGCTCGGTCAAACCGCCGTAGCCGCCGTAGCCGCCGTAGCCGCCCGCCGCCGCGCCGCCGCCGCCGGTCGAACCGGGCGCCGCGTCCGTGGGTATCACCCCGCCGGGCGACAGCGTGGGCGGGTCGACGTCGTCCCGTCGGTTTGAACGGTCGTCGGCGTCGTCGTCGTCGTCGACGACGGTTCCTCCTTCCGGTCGTCTCCGGAGATGTGGGGACGTTTCCGGCGGTACCGCGTGTCGGTCCAGCGCGTGCAGCGCGGCGACCAGCGCCCGCACCAGCGCCGACGCCAGCCTGTGCGAGTCCGCAGCCTCGATGAGGCGGACGTAGGGCCTCTGCGCGGGGGGGAACATGGACGCGAACGAGGGGGCGTCGTGGCCAGAGTCGTCGTCGACACCGCCGCCGCCGCCGCCCCTGCCGCCGCCGCCGCCCCTCCCCGCGCCGCGCCCGCCGCCGCCGCCGCCCCT
>Ga0181573_10003989_pt1 | contig 12718 bp, 10 predicted proteins | sample 101ome_25_FD_148643 | JGI IMG/M metagenome (GOLD analysis project Ga0181573, IMG submission 148643) | Coastal salt marsh microbial communities from the Groves Creek Marsh, Skidaway Island, Georgia - 101409BT metaG (spades assembly) | ecosystem: Environmental > Aquatic > Marine > Intertidal zone...
GGTGCCCTCGCGGCCATTCAAATGGGTAAGGGGTAAGGCGATGCTCATTCAAGCGATGGTGCAAACCCCAATCCCGGGACAGCTAGACCGCTTTAACCGGTTTCTACAGATGAATATGGCCCTCGCCGCCGCTCATGGCGTTGGGACCTCCCTAAAGGTGTCCTCCTTTGGCACCGCAGGCATCGAAATCTACCTGATGCAGCAGTTCGCCGACTGGGAGGAATACGGGGAAAAGACCGATGCGATGCGTGGGGATCCCGCATGGCGGCAGATCATGGACTTTGGGGGCGGCAGCCAGCCCTTTGCCGAAAACATCGACTCCTTTTGCGCCAGCGCGATCCCCGAACTCTCCAGCCAAGAGGGCTTCTCCGCGGGCCCCGTACTCGCCACGGTTTGGGCTCCGCACCCAAAGCGCCTTGGCGCCACGCTGGAGGCCTTTGCCCGAGGCAAGGCGGTGCACGAACCCGAAGGCTGCAAGGTACGGGTTTTCCAAATCCTCGGAGGGCGTTTCTGCGGCCAGCTTCTCTACAACATGAGCTTTGAGAGCAATCAGGCCTTTGGCCGTTGCATGGCGGGGATTCAGGAGCCTCACGCTGCGCTCATGGCAGACATCGACCAAGATCCCGTGGCCAATATGACGGCCCAATTCAAAATGGATAACCCAGTCCTCGTGGGCTAGGGCTTTGCTGAGGAAAATGTCATGAACCTGACGAAACGACAGGAAGACAGCACCTGCACCCTGGCCGCGACGGAGGTGCGCGACGACGGCCTGACCATGCACTTCGAGAGCGAAATGCCCAACTACGGAACGGTTCGCTTCTCCTTGCGCATTCACTCCGGCGGCGAGCGGGGTTCGGGCTCCTGCGATGGCTCAGCCCGAGGCGCCCTGGAGGACGGAACGTACTTTTCCGCCGCTTTTCAGGGTCGCTGGGTAAGAGAAGGGACCTTGGTTGTCGCGCGTTACGTGGTCGAGGTCAGCAATGGAGATCTTAACTTTGACGTACTCACCATGAACGGCACGGGCAAAGCCGCGGTGGTACAGCACTTCGCCCTAAACTGACGCCTCAGCATCCTAACCTTTCCTGCCCCGAGAGCCGTTGCAGAGCTCTCGGGGCAGTCGTATGGTCGAGCCATAACCATAAGAAGACGCCGGGGGAAAAACCATGAGCCAAGCCGCGCCACTTAGCGAAGCAATACTGTTAGATCCGCAGCAGTGTCCCCTGGAGGCCATTGACGTCTCCCACGGCTCACTCTTTGAGAATGAGCGCTGGGCGCCCTTTTTCGCCCGGCTCCGCGCCGAAGACCCGGTCCACTTCACGGCCGATAGCGCCTTCGGACCCTACTGGTCCATTACGCGCTTTGAGGACATCAAGGCCGTGGACATGAACCACCAGGCCTTTTCCTCAGACCCGGTGATCGTCATCGGCGATCCCCCGCCGGACTTCACCCTGCCCCAGTTCATCGCCATGGATCAGCCGCGCCATGATCACCAGCGCAAAGCGGTGCAGCCGGCAGTAGCGCCTCGGCAGCTGGCGAACCTAGAGCCCCTGATTCGCCAGCGGGTGTGCACGATCCTAGACGGCCTCCCCGTGGGGGAGCGCTTCGACTGGGTGCCCGCCGTTTCCATGGAGCTGACCACGCAGATGCTGGCCACGCTCTTCGATTTCCCCTTCGAAGATCGGCACCTCCTGCCCTTCTGGTCCGATGCCGCCACCTCCAGCCCGGAGCTCGTGGGGGCTTCGAACATGACCGACGAGGAACGCAAGCGCATCCTCATGGAGTGCCTCGAGTACTTCCAAAAGCTATGGAACGACCGGCAGGGGGGCAACAACCTCGATTTCATCTCCATGATGGCCAATAGCCCGGCCTTCGCGAACATGCCGCCCCTGGAGTACCTCGGCAATCTCATCCTGCTGATCGTCGGCGGCAATGATACGACGCGAAATTCCATCTCCGGCGGCGTGTACGCCTTGAACCAATGGCCCGAGGAATACGAAAAGCTTCGCCAGGATCCGAGCCTTATTCCGAACATGGTGGCTGAGGTCATCCGTTGGCAGACGCCCCTGGCCCATATGCGCCGCAACTGCGTGGCCGATACGCAGGTGGGTGACAAGCTGATCCGCGCCGGCGACAAGGTCGTGATGTGGTACGTGTCGGGAAACCGGGACGAGTCACAATTCGAGGACGCCGACCGGCTCATCATCGATCGACCCAATGCTCGAAGCCACGTGTCCTTTGGCTACGGGATTCATCGCTGCATGGGGAATCGCCTCGGGGAAATGCAGCTGCGCATTCTCTGGGAAGAGCTCCTGGCCCGCTTCCATTGCGTTGAGGTGGTGGAGGAACCCACACGGATCTGCTCAAACTTCGTGAAGGGCTACGCTTCCATGCCCGTCATCCTTCACCCGCACTGAGACGGCCATGAAGCTTTATACCTTTAGCGGCGCGCCGAACCCTCGGCGCGTCACCCTCTTCGCCGCGGAAAAGGGGATCGACCTCACCCTCGTGGAGGTGGATCTTCGCGGCGGAGAAACGCGGAGCGCGGCCTTTCGGACCAAGAATCCCAGTGGCAAGATCCCCGTGCTCGAGCTGGAGGACGGCACTTGCTTGGCCGAGAGCGTCGCCATCTGCCGCTATCTTGAGGCGCTGGTCCCGGAGCCGAATCTGTTCGGGACCACACCCCTTGAGACAGCGCAGATCGAGGCTGTCCACCGCCAGCTAGAGCTAGAGCTTTTTGCCCATATCGGTGCGGCTTGGGTGAACGGGCCGATCGTTGCCGCCGCAGGCCTTGTCAAACCCATCGAGGCCCAGCGTGCTCGGGGGGAAGCCCTGGCCCACCAGTTCTACGACCGTCTCGAAAGCACCCTCACGGAGCAGCCCTATATGGCCGGGGATCGCTTCACCGTGGCGGACATCTCCGCCCTGTGCTTGATCGAATTTGCCGGGGCCCTGGTCAAGCTCGCGCCGAAGCCGGAGCTCACGGCCATCGCCGCCTGGCACGAGCGGGTCGCCGCCCGCCCGAGCGTTCAAGCAGAAAAGGGTTAGCGCACCACCTCATCGAGGTAGCTATTCGGCAGGGGCTCGTCGTCGAGGGTGAAGTGCCACCACTCGGCGTAGTAGGGACGAAACCCCGCTGCCTCCATGAAGCCCTTCAGAAGCTGCCGATTCGCCTTTGCCACGGAGCTCACGGAGGGGTTGTCCGTATGGGAGCGCTCGTCGAAGAAATCCCAGGGCGTTCCCATCTCCAAGGGCTCGCCGGTGGAGGCATCGACCAAGGTGAGATCCACCGTGCTGGCTCGGGAGTGGCCCGAGCGGTCGGCGATGTAGCCCTGCTCGATCAGCGTGGCGCGCGCCACCTCGGGGTAGTAGGTCGCCTTCGTAGGTTCGGGCTCGCTACTGCCCACCCAGGCCACAAAATCGTCGACGGCCCGCTGAGGCCGATAGCAGTCGTACATTAATAGCCCCAGCCCTTGCGCCGCGGCGAGGGCCTGGGCGCTCCCCAAGGCTTCCGCGGCCTGAGCCGTCAGAAGGCAGCGCGGCGCCTCGTAACCCGTCACAGGTCGCCCCAGGAAATTCTGGCTGCCGGCATAACGCAGGTGGGTGCGCAGCCCTGGCACCGCCTCCGCAGCGTCCACCAGGACGACGGGATCGGAAAATGCCTCCAGGGCGCAGGGGCCCGGCGCTGAAACCGGATTGCAGCGCGCGACGGAAGGAAGGCGAACCCGGTAGTCACTGTCGAAGCGCGTGGAGGGGACGTAGTAGTCCGTGCTAACGGCCTGGGCGCCGCTCGCAAAGGCTGCCTCCCGGCGCCGGGTATCGTTGCGCCGCGCCTCTAGGGTATCCGCATCAGCGCGGGTCCGGACCAGATAGCCCGCAGCCACCAGCCGGCGAATGCGAGCGCCCTCCGCCACGGGATCGTTGATCACAAAGATCGCGGCCCGGGGATCGGATTCCGGCAGGTGCATAAAGAGAGGACGGGGCGCACCGGTATCGTAAAGGTCCCGCTTCGGCGCCCCTTCATCGAGCAGGAGCAAAACCTTCCCGCGGCTTTCTGCCACCGTTGGCCAGGCCCCGGGGCCCATCACCCCAGGGCGAAGCAGCCGATCCCCAAGGCCGGCCTCCAAGACCGCGTCGAGGGCCTCAAAGGCCGCGGCGTCGAAGGGGGTTGGGGTGGGCAGACGAGGAATGGGCTGATCCTTGGCGTTGAACATGACCAGCAGCGGCAAATGATTCCGATGCGAATCGCTCCATGCCCGAATCTGAGAAAGGCACCTGTGCAGGGGCGAGCAATGGCTGTTCATATCCATGAGCTGCACGTGGCCCACGGGGAAGGTACCGGTCTCCGGATCAAAAAAGACATCGAGCTCAAGCACGCGAAGGCCCAGATCAAGTTGGGCCTCGAGGGGAAGGTGTTCGTAGTCGAGAGCGCTTGCCGCGTCTTCATTTAACCAGCGGAGCGCCGTGGCCCAACCCCAGCTCTGGGCTTGCTTGTAGCTGTTATGGGAACCCACGAATTGCAGCTGATTGAGCCGGAGTTCCGGCCCTGCCGTCGCCACCGACGCCGCGAGCGCAAGGGCCACGGCTAGGGCGCTCAGCAGCCTCGAGCGCTGGCGTCCTACCACTTCAGCACGGCCTGGCTTGCGGGGCGAGCGCGAAAAGCCTCATCCCAAGCGCGCAGGGCCGGGCGATCGCCAAGCACATCTGCCTCGACGAAGCGCACAAACTGAAGGGACGCCGCCAGCGTGAAGTCGGCGAGCGCGAGCTTTTCCCCCGTGAGCCAGGGCCCGGCGGCGGTCAGCCCCGCCTCGAGGAAGTCGAGAGGGGCCTGCATGGCCGCGAGGCACTTCTCCGCCTGCTCCGGATTCTTCGGATAGCCCAGCGGCGAGTTCACTGCGTGGCCAAAGGCCCCCATGGCGCCGGCGAGGCGCACATCAACGATACGCTCCAGATCTCGGGCATGAGCCCGGGCCTCCGCCGTGGCCGCCTGGAAGTTGTCCTCCGGGTAGGCGTCCTCAAAGTACTCAAGGATCGCCAGGGACTCCTTAATGAAGGTCCCGTCATCGAGCTCAAGCGTCGGCACGGTGCCAAAGGGGTTCCGCGCCAGGTGCTCTGGTTCCTTGTGCCGACCCTTCACCGTATTCACGACGATCTGCTCCACGGACAAGGCATGCCCCGCCAGCTCCCGCTCCTTGAGATAGAGCATGATTTTCGTCGGGTTCGGGGCCAGTGGCACCATGTAGAGTTTCATGCGTCGTCCTTAAGCAAATCCATGAATCGTTCGAGAGCCTCAAAGCGTGCGGGACCCAAGGGGCCAGCCCCATCAAGCCCCAGCTTCAAGGTGGTCACCCCCGCGCCTTCGTAGGCCTTGATACGCGCCTTCATCTGCGCATCGGAGCCGAGGAGCTGGAAGCCCGTAATCATCTCATCAGGCACCAGCGCCGCGGCGCCCTTGCGGTCCCCCGCAAGCCAGCGGGCCTGAATTTCCCGCCCCACGGCTTCGAAGCCTGCCCGGTGAAAAGCTTCACCGTAGAAGTTCGTATCCCCCGAGCCCATGGCCCCAAGGGTAAAGGCCACCCCGGGGCGGCGTTCCGCCAGAAGTGCCTCCAAATCGTCGCCGAAGCTCACCCGGGCCGATACGCAGCGATCCAGGGTCGCCAGATCCCGTCCCGCTTCCCGGGCCCCGGCCTCAAGGTGATCGAAATGAGCCTCGGGATAATCGGGAGAGAAGGAGGTGCCCAGCCACCCCTCCGCCGAGGCTCCCGTGTAGGCCAGGGCCTTGGGGCCTAGGGTCGCCAGATAGATCGGAATGGAGGCCGGCGCATGATCAATACGCAGCGCCTTCCCTTGCCCCCCGGGGCGCGGGAGGGTCAGCGTCTTGCCTTCGTAAACCACCTTTTCCCCGGCAAATATCAAGCGGCAGAGCTCTACCGTTTCCCGAAGGCGCGTTAGGGCCGGATTGAAGGGCACGCCGTGGAGCCCTTCCACTACCTGGGGCCCACTCGCGCCCAGGCCAAGGATGAAGCGCCCGCCGGTAAGGTCGTTAAGCGTTAGCGCGGTCATGGCGGTCATGGCCGGCGTCCGCGCCGTGACCTGCATGATCCCGGTCCCGAGCTGAATGCGCTCCGTGTGGGCTGCAAGATAGGCCAGCGGCGTAACCGCATCGCTCCACCAGGCCTCCGCAGCAAAGGCGCTAGCCACACCCAGGCGCTCCCCAAGGGTGACCCAGTCCCTCAGCAGACCGAGCTGCCCTGCCTCTACTCGAGGTATCTCGATGGCTACGCGCATGCGCCGCCTCCCCGGGCCTAGCGCTCGATGCGCACTTCCCCCACCCCATTATCGACGATCACATGGGAGTCGAAATAGGTAAGCGTAGGGCGGACGCCAAAGCGGCTTTCCATCATGGGCCACCAATCGTCGTTGAACCACGCTTCCGCCTTCTCCCGGGATTCCCAGAGATAGACCCCACCACCGCCCTGATCGCCGTTTAAGTAATACTTCATCAATAGCCCATCGAGCCCAAGATAGGTCGGCGTGGACGCCTTTCCGCCGGTAATGGCGGCGTCCACATCACGCTTCTCTCCGGGAATCTGAACCAGCGTAATCACCATAGCCCCCCCTCGCCGCCCGCTTAGTCGGCCAAAAAATCGCCAAGAGCGTTGAAGAAGGCAACGCTCTCCAGCGCCTGCTCAGGCTCCCAGGCGCCTTCCCAATAGCTCAACTTGACGATGACCATATTGTGGCGAGGCATAACGTAGATAAATTGGCCAAAAACCCCTTCGGCGCTGAAGTCCCCCTGGGGAAAAAGCCACCATTGGTGCTGATAGCCTAGACCCTGTCCGCCATCATCGATCTGACCCACCTGAAGAAAGGGCTTGGTTGGATCCGCGGCCGTCGCCTCCCTAACCCATGCCTCCGGATGAATGCGGCGCCCATGGGCCACGCCGCCGTTCAGCATCATTTGCCCAAAGCGTCCAAAGTCACGAAGGGTCATCAAGTACCCACCGCCGGCCATGGCTTCTCGATCGGCCCCGGCGCTATCCATGGTCATGAGCAAATCGGACTCCATGCCCAGGGGCCGCCAAAGGGCCTCTCCGAGAAACTCCGTAAAAGGTTGCCCCGTCGCCCCCTCAAGCACGGAGCCAAGAACCTGGGTGTCAAAGGTGTTGTAGTTAAAGACCGTTCCCGGAGGTGAAGCCTGCTCTAGCGTCGCCGCGAAATCTGAGAAGCGAACGGCTTCTGAAAACCAGGACTGGTAGATGCCCTCGGCAAACAGGTTGGGCTCGGAAGAGTGGATATCGTAGTTCTCATTCATCTTCACGCCGGAAGACATTTGCATGAGATCGCGCACCGTCGCCCCGTCGTAGCCGCTGCCTTTCAGCTTCGGGACATAGGTCGCTACGGGGACGTCCAGGGACGGCAGCAGCCCTCGATCCACCGCTAGGCCCACCAGGGACGAGGTAAAGGACTTGCCCACGGAGAAGGAAATAAAGCGGCTCTGCTCATCGGCGCCGTTGCGGTAGATTTCCTGAACGATCTTGCCGTCCTTAAGCACCAGCAATGCGTTGGTGCGGTTGTGCTCGAGGAAATGGGCGAGGTCGTAGGAGGCCCCGGCAAATTCATAGCGAAGCGCAGCGAGATCCACCGGCGCCCGTTCCAGCACCCAGGGCTCAGGCCCCGCAGCGACCCGCTCCGTGTGAAACAGCGCATCGAAATTGCGAAAGGTCACCGCAGCGCCAGTACCGTTCTCAAAGGAGGCAATGCGCGCTTCCAGCAAACCGTCATCGACCCCCGCGCGAACGGGCGCTAGTGCCAATAGGACGCCTAAGGCAAGTGCCGCCTTTATGCCGAGCGTGTTCTTAATCATAAAGCCCTCCTCCCTGTTCCCGTCGATGCTCCCCCCACTGTTCTCCAAAAACAAGGGCTTCAGGCTGGGAGGGGGAGGCCGTCCATTACCGCAAGGCGCCCAATCAGCTCCTCTACCCGCGTGCTGTAGCCCCACTCGTTGTCGTACCAACTGATCACCTTCACCATGCGCTTCTGCATGACCTGGGTGAGGCCCGCATCAAAGATGCTCGAGTGGCTATTGCCGATGATGTCAGAGCTGACAATGGGCTCATCACAGTAGGCAAGAATGTCCTTCATGGGGCCTTCCGCAGCGGCGCGCATGGCTGCGTTGATCTCCTCCACGTCCGTATCCCGCTCCACCTCAACGGTCAAATCCACCACGCTGCCGTCGGGGACGGGAACGCGCATAGCGAGGCCGTCTAGCCGTCCCGCAAGGGCCGGAAGCACCTGCCCAATGGCCCTCGCCGCCCCCGTAGAACTGGGGACTATATTTGACGCTGCATTGCGCGAGCGGCGCTTATCGCCGTGCGGGGCATCGATGAGGCGCTGGTCGGAGGTGTAGGCGTGCACCGTATTCAGGAGCCCCCGCTTGATGCCAACCGTTTCCTGGAGCACCTTGGCCAGCGGCGCCGCGCAATTGGTGGTACAGCTGGCGTTGGAGATAATCCGGGAGGCCGGCGTCACTACATGATCATTCACGCCCATGACGAGGGTCGCTTCCAGGGGATCCTTGCCGGGCACGGTAAGCACTACGCGCTTAGCCCCCGCTTCAAGGTGCTGCTCCAGCGCTGCGAGGGATCGAAAAACCCCGGAGCTCTCCACCACGTAGTCCACCCCCAGGGCCTTCCAGGGGAGGCGCGCCGGGTTTCGCTCCTGAAGCACGGGAAACCGATCGCCGGCGATGGTGATGGTTTCTCCGTCGACGGACACCTCTCCCGGGAACACCCCGTGGATGCTGTCGTACTTAAAGGCGTAGGCGAGCTGATCGGCGCTCGCCAGATCGTTTACCGCCACCACATCAAAGTGATCTCGAAGCTTGGCGATGCGAAGGATAGTTCGGCCAATACGACCGAAACCGTTGATGGCAATTCTCGGCTTTCCCATGGCGACGCCTCCCTGGCGTGGGTGAAGTCTTCCTAAGACTCCCGTCGCGCCTCCCCGTTCCCCTTTCTCATCATCTTCGCTCATCGAAGCCCCGTCATCGATCATTCAAAAATCCGTCACAGAAGCATCGCTGAAGCGTCACAAACCCCCGGCTTAATCGCGCCCCGCTGATTTCACTCTCCAGGGGATGCCACCTATGCAACGCAGTAAGCTCAGCCTTTCCATCGCCCTTCTCGCCGGCACCTGCTCGGCCTGGGCCGCCGACAGCGCGGGTCCGAAGGCCGGCGCAGAGGGCATGATCGAAGAGATTGTGGTACTTGGCCAAGCCAAGACCTTCGCCAACACTGCCGTCTCCGACTCCATGATGGCCCAGCAGGCCCCCATCACCAGCGTTACGGCGGTGATCGATAACCTGCCCGGGGTGAGCGTGCAGGAAGGGGACACCTTCGGTTTCGACGACTGGTCCACCACCATCTCCATCCGGGGCTTCCAAACGAGCCTTGCGGACCAGCAGATCGGCATGACCATCGACGGCATGCCCAACGGCAACTCGAACTACGGCGGCGGCGCCAAGGCCAACCGTTACATCGATACGGCAAACCTCGGGGGGGTTAACGTTTCCCAGGGGACCGCAGACATCGCCTCCCGGTCGAACGAAGCCCTCGGTGGCACGCTGGATTTCATGACCTCCGATCCCCTTCTGGAAAGCGGGGTGACGCTCCAGGGCGCTGCCGGAGAGTTTGACGCCCAGCGGCTCTACGCCCGCTATGACTCCGGGGTCGTGCTTGGAGGGACCACGCGCGCCTGGGTTTCTGCATCCCACCAGTCGGCCACGGATTGGGTGAACAGCGCGGCGGAAAACGAGCGCGATCACCTTGCCGCGAAGTTCCTGTCCGACTTTGATCGCTTCACCCTCACGGGCTATCTCTCCTACGACGACACCCACGAGGATAACTACCAGCGGCTCTTCAGCCCCGAGGAGTTCGTTGAAAACGATAGCTGGGACCGGCTGACCGCCGAGTGGTCGGGCATTCCCTATATCGATCAGGTCTACCGTAAGGGCTGGTCCACGCTGCGCACCAATACCTTTGGCTACCTCAAGGCCGAAGGGGAATTGGCGGAGGGCCTGAATGTGAGTGCCGGCGTTTACTTCCACCAGAACAAGGGCAGAGGCGATTGGGTGCCCCCCTACCTGATTAACGTTCGCGATGATCAGGGCGGTCCTGAATCCGAGCTGGGCTCCGGGCCCCAGGCAGAGGGTGGCGGTCCCCTCGGCCTCATCTTCTTCGTCGATGGCGCGGGCAACAGCCTCACCGCTGCCGATGGCTGCGCATCATCCATTACCTTCCCCTACGGCGGGGCTGGGGCCGCCTACGATCCCGCCTGCTATCCCGCGGGGGCCATCGCGGTACAGTCCTATCGCCACACCCACTACGAAAAGCAGCGCCTGGGCTTCACCGCCGACTTTGACTGGACCCGGAACTTCGAGGGCGTGGAGAACGTGCTACGCGGTGGGATCTGGTACGAAGATACGGAACGAGATGAGTGGCGTGACTGGCACAAGATCACCGACACGCGGGTGGGCTACGAATTCAATAATGCCCCCTACTGGCGCCAGTACGACCGCACCTATCCTCAGGACACCTTTAAGTGGTACCTGGAGGACACGGTCACCTTCGGCGCGCTCGATGTCACCCTCGGGGCCAAGCAGTTCCTGGTGAACGTGGACCGGCAGGATAACTTCGCTGAGACCCCGAACGCTGGGGTGGATTCGGACTCCGACGTCCTGCTCTCCGGCGGCTTGCTCCTTCGTACCCCGGTGGAAGGGTTAGAGGTTTTCGCCGGCTACGCCGAGAACTTTAAGGCCCTGGGGGACGAGATTCTTGAGCGCCCGAGCTCCGATCTCGACAACATTTCCCCGGAAACGGCGGAAAACATGGAGCTTGGCCTTCGCTACAGCACGGACTGGATCACCCTGTCTGCCGTGTACTACGACATCTCCTTCGAAAATCGGATTATCTTCCTCGACAACTCCGTGGCCACGGGGCCGAACTACCTCATCGGCACCAACGGTACCTACTTCAACGCCGGCGGCATCAACTCCGACGGCTTTGAGCTATCGGGGCTCCTCGAGCCGATGGATAACCTGTCCCTTTACCTCGCCTACAGCCAAAACAACTCCGAATATGTGGGTACGGGGGACAGCGCCGTGGACGCCGCCGTGGGCATCGTCCCGGGCAACGACGTGGTGAACATGCCTAGCAGCCAGTACGTGGTCACCCTCGACTACATGCGAGGCCCGGTCAATCTTGGGGTATCGACGAAGTACACCGATCAGCGGGCCGTGAACTTTGCCAACACCTGGCAGGCCGATGATTATGTCCTAACCGACGCCTACCTCACGGTGAGCGGCGAGGGCCTGGGCGGCGCGCTGGAGAATGCAACGCTCGATCTGGTGGTGAATAATCTCACCGACAAGACCTATCTCGGCGGCATCTCCGGTAATGGCGCCTGGATCGGCGCCCCGCGCACCGTGACCCTCACGGGCACGATCCGCTTCTAAGGCAGGAGACGAACCATGACCTTACCCCTCACCCGTCGGGCCCTCGTGCAAGGGCTTGCTGCCGGAACGCTCCTCCCCTGGTGGAGCGCCCGAAGCCTCGCCGCAGCCCGGAAGACGCAAGGGGTATTTGGTCATGGCGTCGCCAGCGGCGATCCCACGGAAGACTCCGTGGTGCTCTGGACTCGGCTTGAGCCGAGCGCCGGGGTCAACGCGGCGCGCTGGGAGCTCGCCGAAGATGCGGCCTTCCAGCGCCCGGTCTTAAGCGGCACGCAGAAAACCGGACCGGAGCGGGACTTCACCCTTAAGGTGCTGGCCCCGGGGCTCGCCCCGGGCCACACCTACTACTATCGCTTCGTGGCGGGGGACGCGGTCTCCATGATCGGCCGAACCCGGACCCTCCCCAGGGGCGCGGTCGATCAGCTCACCCTGGCCATCGCTTCCTGCTCGAACTATCCCTTCGGGCACTTCAACGGCTATGACGCCATCGCACGAGACGAACAGGTGGACTTCGTCCTGCACCTCGGCGATTACCTTTACGAGTACGGGCCGGAAGGCTACGGCGGCAAGACGGGCGCGACCCTCGGTCGCGTCCATGCGCCGGCCAAGGAAATCGTGACCCTAGAGGACTACCGCCAGCGCCACGGCCAGTACAAAAGCGACGCCGGCAGCCTCCTGATGCACGCGGCCCATCCTCTCATTGCGATCTGGGATGACCACGAATCGGCGAATAATCCCTGGATGGGCGGCGCGGAGAACCACCAGCCCGATGCCGAAGGCCCCTGGGAGCCCCGGCGCGAGGCTTCCCTCCAGGCCTATTACGAGTGGATGCCCCTTCGCGACGCCGCCTCCCCCGAGGCCCGCGCCGATTACTGGCGCCACTTCCGCTTTGGGAATCTCGCGAGCCTCGTCAGTTTGGAGACGCGCCACACGGGCCGCGCTGAGCAGATCGACTACCGCGCCCACCTGACGCCGGAAAGCACGGTCGAGGATATCGAGCGCTTCCGCAGTGAAGTGCTGGGGGCGCCCGGGCGGGCCATGATGCCAGCCCGGGAAGAAGCCTTCCTAAGGGATGCGCTTTCCGAAGCCGTGGCCGCGGAGCGACCCTGGCGCCTGCTGGGCAATCAGATTCCCATGGGACGCGTGCACGTGCCGCCCTTAAGCGACGCGCGCTTTGACGCCGTCGCCAAGGGCCCAGACCACCCGGCC
>Ga0181573_10003992_pt1 | contig 12716 bp, 10 predicted proteins | sample 101ome_25_FD_148643 | JGI IMG/M metagenome (GOLD analysis project Ga0181573, IMG submission 148643) | Coastal salt marsh microbial communities from the Groves Creek Marsh, Skidaway Island, Georgia - 101409BT metaG (spades assembly) | ecosystem: Environmental > Aquatic > Marine > Intertidal zone...
CCCCCCCCCCCGCCCCCCCCCCCCCCCGCCCCCCCCCCCCCCCCCAAAGGCACCGAGTGCGGCGCGTGCTGCACGGGCCGCGGCGAGGTCTGGGTGTCGGACGTCGAGGCGGCCCGCCTGGCCCTCGCCCTCGGGCTCGGCGCGGGCCCCGCGGCGGTCGCGGCCTTCGACGCGGCCTGGGCCAAGGGCGGGGCGGCGGCCCGCGCCGCGGCGGACCCCGACCCCGGACCCGTCGTCGCCCTCGGCCTCGGTCGCGCGCCCGCGTCCGCCGGCTGGCGCGTTCTGCGGCACCGGCCGGGGACGGAGGACTGCGTCTTCCTCGAGCGGGGAGAGGGCGAGACGACGGAGGGGGAGACGACGGGGGGGGGGAGACGACCGAGGGAGGGCGGGGGGGGGGACGCCGGGGCTGTCGCGTGCACGCGCACCGCCCCGCCCAGTGCGCGACCTATCCCTGGTGGCCCGGCCTGGTCGACGGCGCCGCGTGGCGCCGAGAGGCCGAGGACGTTTGCGAGGGGATGGGAGACGGGACGAGGGCGGCGCGGGCCGAGGCGGCGCGGGGCGCGGCGGGCGCGGTCGACGTGCCGTCGGCGGCGGGGCAGCTGATCGACCAGACGAGGCGGGTCGACCGGCGCGATCACGCCCTCGCCGACGCCCGCGCGGACGCCCTCGCCGACGGCGTCGCCGACGGCGCCGACGACACGGGCGCCGCGCGCCTCCCGACGTCGGACGTCGTCGTCGTCCTCTGCGGCCCGGCCGGGTCGGGGAAGTCCTCCGTGGCGCCCCCCTTGGCCGCGCGGCTCGGCGGCGACGGCGACGCCGCGACCGTCGTCGAGGGAGACGACCACCACGCGCCCGAGAGCCTCGCATCGATGGCGCGGGGCGAGCCGTTGACCGAGGCGGACCGAGCCCCGTGGCTCGAGCGGGTGGGGTCCGCGGCCGCCGGCGCGGCCGCCGCCTCTCCGCCCGGAAGGGGGAACGTCGTCGTCGCCTGCTCGGCGCTGAAATGGACTCACAGAAAAGCGCTGGTGGAGGCCGTCGCCCGAGGAGCACGACCACCCCCCTCGGTCGTCTTTGTCCACCTCGCCTGCCCCGAGGCGGAGCTGGCCGCCCGGCTGACGGCGCGGGCGGCGAGCGGCGGCGCTCATCCCGTCGGCCCAGCCCTGCTGCCCTCCCAGCTCGCGACGCTCGAGCCCCCCGGAGACGACGCCGCGCGTCCGGGTGGGTCGCCCTGGACGTCCCTCGTCGTCGACGCGGGTGGCGCGCGGTCGAGCGAGGACGTCGCCGCGGAGATCGCGGAGCGGCTGCGGCCCGGTGGCACGTGACGGGAGGGGCGACTGTCCGGGCGCTCTTTGTTCGCCGCTTCTACCGGCGTCGTCACGTTCCCCACGCATCGTCCAGAAACGGCATTCCGCCCCCACTTCCGCTGTCGCGGAAGGACGCTCTGCCGGACTCCGTCTCGAACCCGGGCGAGGCGGCGGCGACGTCGTCGTAGTCGTTGCCACCCCGCACAGAGAGCAAGAGAGGGAGCGAGGGAGCGAGTGAGGAGAGGAGTGAGTGAGGGAGGGACGCAGATCGAGAGAGAGAGACCGAGAGACACTGGCAGAAAATATCCCCTCGCCTGGTGAACGGTGCGGAGAACCGAGTCGAGCAAGGTCGGGTGCCGGGCGAGGACCGTCGTCGGGGACCGCGCGTCGCCTGGGGGCGCGTCGGGGTCGACGAGACCAAGCCGCGCGAGGTCCTCGAGCGCTCCGCTCACGTCGCCGCTCGATGGGTCGAGGAGGGCGGGGCAGGCCGAGAGGGCCGCGGCGAGGTCGTCCCCCGGAGGCGACCCCAGCGCCGTCGCCGCGGCGTCAACCGCTCTCACGGCCCCCTCGGGCCCCGCCAGGAGGAGGAGAGGCGGCACCGTCGAGGCGTCGAGCGATGGTAGGGCCCGCTTGAGCGCCACGAGGGCCGCCGTCACGGTCGTCACCCGGAGAGCAAGCCGCGCCCGCAGCCCGGGCGCCATCCGCGCGTCTGCTGCGCCCGGCAGCACCGCCGCCAGCTGCCGCGCGCGCCGATCGCACTCCGCGTCGTCCGCGGGCTCCTGCAACGAGCCGCACTCTTCCCTCGCCAGCTCCCGCGCGGCCGCTCGCGCCGCCACGCGCCACCGCGCCTCGTCGTCGAACAGAGCAGAGACGGCGACGTTCTCACCGTCGTCGCCGTAATCGACCCGCCCGAGGGGGTCCGTGCGGCGCTCCTTCTGCTTGCTCCAGTAGTCGACGACTCGGCCGGGTTCGCGCCACGAGGCGGCATCGGGGTCGCCGGCGGGGGGGACGGGGCGACGACGGCGGCGGAGGCGGCTGTCCGGCAAGGCGGCGACGGCCTCGGACAGGCGCAGCCTGGTGTCTCCCGGCTGGACCGGGTGGAGGCGCAGGACGCCAGCACACCGAGTCCCGACGCACGACATATGTCGGGCTATCCTTACAGGTTGGCGCATCGTGCCGGACATGAACTGTGCGCGCCCCAGGAAGTCCTCAAGCGCCCGCTGACACTTCCCGTGCCGCAATATATACGTCCCCCGTCCATTTGGGACGGTCAGCACCCTCGGGGTGCAGACCGACACATGTCAAATATGGTTGAGTGCCAAGGCGAGGCCGCGCGCCCCACCTGTAGTTCGCGAAGGGGAGCGGTGCTTCATGTCGCGCCCACTTTTCTCGGGCCCTAGAATTTCTCTATATTTCGCTTTTCGGACTTTTTTTCTAGCATTCGACATCAAGATAGACGTAAATGAATTGAATGGGGCAGTGAGTTGGTGCGAATATCTCGAAATAGACGACCGGATCGTGGCTGACCGGGCCGCCGACATTCGCCCCTCTGCGCGCCCCGCTCATTCTCTCCCTTCTCGCTTACGCTAATGCAGGTGGTCGCAGAACCCACATGGAGAGCGTAATAGGGGCGGCTCTACCAAGTGGAGCGCCAAAACGACAGCAAGACCGGCCTTCCCCTCCGGTCATGACAGTTGATCTCGCGGCGACGGAGACTTGCGAGCCGAGTCCCTCGGGACCCCTCCGCTCCCCCGACCCCCCCCAACCCCCCGCCTGCGGACTGGCCGCGGTTGTGCTGACCACCACGACCCTGATGGCCCTCGAGGCGGCCCGCGAAGCCAAGGTGGCGGCGACAGCGACCCCACCGACAGCCCTACTTGGCTCATCGCCGACGCTCCCCGTCCGTGCCCCGACGCCGCCCGCGCTGCCGTCCGCCCTCCTCGTCGTCCTCGCCCTCAGCGTGGCGCTGGCGGGGACGCACGGCGGCGACAAGAGCGACGGGGCTGCCCCCACCCCCAAGGCGGCGCAGCTCGCCCCGGCGCCGACGGTGCCCACGTCGACGCGGGCGTCGCCTGCGGACCCCCCCCCGCGGACCCCGGCCGCCCTCCCCTCGGGCCACGTCGCCCCCGCCCCGCCTCCCTATCTGGCCTCGTTGCCCCTCACGGGCATGTTCGCACCCGTCCAGCTGCCTCCGTCCGCCCTCGCGGGCCTGCCGTCCGTGTCGGGGGGGGGGCAGGGGCGATCGGGCCCCTCGACGGGGGGGGGCTCGTCCGGGCAGCAGGGTACGACGCACGCCTTCGCCGGCCTCGTCCCCGCCGAGGAGATCGGGCAGCGGCCCCCGCCCTGGCCCTCGCGGGGGGGGCTCCCCGTCCACCTTAGAGACGTCTCGTCCCGGGAGCGCGCGCCGCCCTGGGACGTCGCCGACGGGGAGTCTCCGCTGCCCTCTCCGGGGGTGGGGCGACCGGTGAACCTCCTTTCCTCGTCTCGCGCGGACGTGGCGACCCGCGGCGACCCGCGGGCGACGACGACGGCGGCGGCGGCGACGGCGACGGCGACGGCGGGGGCGGCGACCGGGGGGGGGGCGTCTCCGCCCCGGCCCCAGTCACGCGGTGGGCACAGCCGCAAGAGGAGTCGGAGGGACGTGCCCGTTGCGATTCTGCCCGACGACGACGACGGGCGGGGTGCCGCCGCTGCCGCCGCGGCCAAGGCCGAGGCCGCCGCGAAAGCCGCGGCGGCCGCGCGCCGGGCGGGGAGCAAGGGCCAGAGGGGCCACGCCACCCGCGTTTCCGCGGCCGCGACGCCCTCGAATGCCCCCTCGCCCGCCGACCCCGTCGTCGAGTTGGCGCCTCCTCCTTCGGCGTTGCCGTGTCCTCCGACAACGACGAGGCCCCACGCCCTCCACCCGGCTCACGGAGGATTCGGAGGCGGCGGGAACTCGGCCAACCCCTTCGCCTTCTCCTTTTGGGGTCGCCTTCCCTCCGGGCCTCTCGGACCGCCCCCCACCTCCCTCGCCCTCTTCGGGGCCCCGCCGGGGCCGTCGGGCCCGCCACCCCCGCCCTTTGGCCCCCTCGGCCTCGCGCCCCATCTCGGCCCCGTCTACCTCGGCCGAGCCGGCTCGCACCTGCGCTCCATCGTCTCCACGTCGGAGTTCTCCGGCCCCCCTGGACCCCTGGTCGCCGCCGCGCCCCCGCCGACGCCGGCATCGGCCGCCGCCGCGGGCCCCTCGTCCGCGCCCCCCCCCGCCGCGCCCCCCCCCCACCGCCAATGCGCCAACTGTCTCACCGTCAAGACTCCCTTTTGGAGAAAGGACGCCCGGGACGGACGGCCCCTGTGCAACGCCTGCGGACTATTCGCGAGAAAGAACGACGCAGCTCGGCCCCGGGCCCTCTACGCGGCGGCGGCGGCGTCGCTCGAGGGATTATCCGGGGGCGGGGAGGGGAAGAGGAGGGAGGCGAAGCGAGGCTAGGCGAAGTGCGCCGAGGTGAGGTGGAGCAGCCGGCTCCCGCCTGGGAGCAGACTGCACAACCCGTTGGCTGTGGGGGCTCGGGGTCGGCGCTGCACGTGGGCGGCCGTCCGGAGTCTGTTTTTATTTTCCGCCGCGCAGGTCGACGTGGGTCGGCGTTTTGGCCGGTGGGACGCGCGCGCGTGGTGTGCGTTTTTGGGTTGTTTGCGGAGGGGTTTTCGGTGAGAACGCTCATCCCCACCCCATTTATCTACCTATCCTCTTTCTCTTCTCATGTCAGATCACATCGTCTCTCGCCACGGTTCCCACGTCACCGACTCGGTCCCCCCGCCCCTACTTCTTCATCTGCTGCTGCACCTTGGAGACGCCCGCGGCCTGCTTCGCGCTGATCTTCTTGCAACCGGCGGGCTCAGGGATCCCCGACCCGCTGCAGGGCGTCGCCACGCCGGCCTGGTTCGCCATCTGGATGGCGGCGCAGCACCCGCAGCAAGAGAGAGCGAGGCAGTCGGTGAGGGTGGTGCCCGCAATGCCGTGCTTGCGGCGCATCTGCGTCCGCATAGAGATGGCGTAGCAGCACGAGTGACAGAGGCACCCAGAGATGAGGCAGGGCCAGATCTCCGTCAGGCACGGCACGCCGTCCTGCTTGGCATTGGTGTGGCAGAGCGTGGCGCAGTTGGCCCAGGGGATGTAAAGACTGACGCATACGCCGAAGTCGGTGAAGCACCAAAAGAGGTTGTGCTTCCAGGCGCCGCCACTAGACGACTGGCACGGCTCCTTCACACACGCGCAGCAGTTCTTCTTCCACGTATCGACGCCCGTTTTGAAGTCGAGGAGGGCACCGATGTTGAAGCCTCCGCAGCAGTACTCGATAAATGACATGCCCATCTGGGGGTGGGGGGGGAGTGGGTGTGGTCGGAGGGGTGGGCGGGCGCGTGGCTGGGCGCTCAACGACCCGCTGAGGTGTCTCGGGTCATGACGGTTGAACTACGGTTGAAGTGCACTGCCAGGGTTCGGGTTAACTTTCGGGAGGACCACAGCAGAGCTCCATCAATAGAACTGGCATCGCAGTCTCCGTTAGGACGGCGGACGAGGACTATCGATGCTCTGATCTCGCACAAGAGATTGACCGTCGACATAATTGCGCGCAGATGGGTTGGGGCTCGCTTGGCGACAGGATCTCGCCTTGAGTGGGAGTGATCGGCTGGTGAGGGTCACGAGAGAGTGTCTGGTACGACTTCGGGGGTGCAATCCAACCACGCACGGGGCGGGAGGTCTCTACTGTCCCTGTCGGTCGCGGGAAGTGACCACCCGAGCTGACCAAAGAAGACCAGTAGGAAGCGGCGGTTAGGGGAGGAGAGTATGCCGATGGACGGATACTCTTCTCAAGGTGAGGGTCCGGCCGGGGCTCGGAAGCGCCGGACGTTCTCGGAGGTGCCAGACGTCGGTGCCGCGTCGGCGGCGCCCCCAATCACCTCCCATCTACGCCCCCGCGGGGCACGGATGGCGGTGACCATAGATTTACCGCTATGCACGTCGTCTGTAGTGTCTCTTGCCATCGCCGGGGCCCTCTTTGGAGGGGCCAGACCGGCGACGCCGGTGGGATCGAGGCAGTCCCCAATCGCCTGCGGCAGCTGAGGCGTCTACTCCCAGCCACAGTAATCGCCCTCGGTCCCCCACACTCCCCCTCCAAACTCTCCCCTCTCCGCCGCTCCGACTCTAGGGTACGAGGGCAACGCGGCGCGGTCACGCCGCATGCGCGAAGGGAGCTTCAGCGCCGCCCACCCCAACCCCCGGGCCCGGTCGCGGAGCCCTGGCGCGCTTGACCGTCGGCCCGAGCGGGGCCCCGTGGCGCTCGAGTCGAGCCTATCCAAGTGGCCGACGGGCACCGGGAGCTTCGCCCTGGGCCCCAACCCGTACCTGCCCTCCTCACTTGACACGGGCCCCGGCCCCGGCACTTACGGCATGGGCCACAGCGGATTCGGCCGCCAGGCGGCGTCCAGGGCGGGGCCCCGCGGTGGGTCGCTCGGGTGGGCCGGCGGCGGCCTCGGCGCCGGCCGCGACGGCGGGGCGACGGCGGCCGAGGGCCCCGGGTGGAGCCGGTCTGGGACGATGCGCGAGGATTTCAATCTCCTCTACACGTCGGCCGCACACAACCGCCACGCCCCTGCGGGCGTCCGACCGGGTGCCGGGTGGAACAAGGGCGGAGACCGGGGCGGTTTCGGTGGAGGACACGGCACGGGGGGGGATCCCGGGCGCTACGACGCCAATGTGACGGCCTTCGGGTCGCAGCGGGCGGCCGGGTCGAGCCACGCTCGCACGATGCCCTCGGCGGCCTTTGGTGCCTCCACCGTGGGCCGCTTTGGCCTTATCCCGGGGCGCACGAGTCCGGGACGGGACAATCGGGGCGTCGCCGCCCTCTCCCGGGGCGCGGGAGCCCACTGGGCGCCGGGGGGCACGGGCGCGTCGGTGGCGGCCCACGTGCTCGCCCCGCCTGCGGGGGCCTGGTCGCGGTCCTTCGGAGGCACGCGCGCCCCCTCGCCCGGGGGGGACTTGGGTGGCGCCACGAGTGCCCCCCCCGAGATGCCGCCGTCTCCGGGCGTGGCCCGCGGCCCCGTCGCCGCTTGGGCCGCCTCGGGGGGCGCCCGCCCCCCCTCGCCCGGGCGCGCGGGGGGGCTTCACGCCTCGGCCACCTGGGGATCCTTTGCGGCGTCGCGGCGGGGGCCTCCCCCGGGGAGCGTGCCGGCGTACGGTGCCCCCCTGCCACGTTCGACCATCGGGCGTGCCGTGGCCCCGCGCGGAGAGCCGACCTACACCCCTTACTCGTGGCGGAAGCCCGGGGGGTCGACCGGGGCCGACGGGTCGCCGCCGGGGTCGCCGTACCAGGGCCCCCACGCGGGGGCCGCCGCCGCGGCTCGGGCGCGCGCGGCGGCCTCGGCCCAGTGGGGGTGGGGGTCGGACGCGTGGGTCGAGGCGCACAGGGCGGCTGGGGCGCCGCGCTCGACGCACCGCGATGGCGGCTGGACGTCGCGACCCCCAACGGGAGGCCACGCGCCGCCGGGGACGCCGTCGGGCCGGCGACCGGCATCTCCTCCGCCGACCTTCCGGGTCCCTCGGGTCCGCTCGCCCTCTCCGGGGCGGGCAGGAGCGAGAGACGGAATTGGGGACAGAAAGATGGTGGACTCAACGCCTGCTGTCGAGGAACGCCTGATGGGGAGATTCGCCTCCGGCGACTACTGACTGGGGTTTTGGGGCGCGAAAGCCCACGAAACACGATCGCCACCGAGACCCGCCCCGCTCGCCCATGCCTCCCCCCCCCCCTCAGTCGTCGTCATCTGAGTCCACCCCCTTGCCCCCCTTCGATTTGCCGTCCCGTGTCGCCCCCGGCCCCGTCTCCTCGTAGTTGAAGTAGCTGCCGGCCTTCTTCTGTTCAGCGTCCTTGACGCTGTTGGCCTTGTTGATGCGAGGCCGGTGGTTGGAGGGGTCTCGCCGAAAGGTGATTTCGAGGTTCTTGAGAAAGGTATTCATGCCCGACAGGAGCGGTTGCGGCGCACGCGCCGTGGCGTGCTTGGACGGCTGCCCCTCGTAGACGACGACACGGTCGGCCAGGTAGGTGGCCATGATGAAGTCGTGCTCAACGATGAAGGCCGTCTTCTGCCGCGCCATGATGTAGCGCTTGATGCACTTGGCGGCCACGATGCGCTGTTCGGCGTCGAGGTAGGCCGAGGGCTCATCGATGAGGTAGACGTCGGCGGGGGTTCCGAGGGCAAGCACCAACGCGACGCGCTGGAGCTCGCCACCGGAGAGGTTGGTCACCATCTGATCCAGCAGGGGGTCGATTTTCATGGGTTTCATGACGTCCGACTGGAACTGGGGGTGGGCATATGCCTCACGAATCTTCTTCGTCAAGAGGTCGCGGACGCTGCCGGGGAACTTAGGCGCGATCTTCTGGGGCTTGTAGGAGACAGAGAGGGTAGGCAGCTCATCCTTGGCAGTAGAGGGCGACGTAGGCGGGAGAAGACCGGCAAGGACGCGGACGAACGTCGTCTTGCCCGTGCCGTTTTCTCCGAGGAGGACGACAATCTCACTAGACGAGAAAGAGCCAGCCTCGACGTCGAGCTGGAAGCCACCCTGCTTCACCGTAAGAGCGGGGTATGTGTACTGGGAACGCGCCGCCCCCAGGTCCTCCTCCCCGGCAGTCTCGGCGACCTTGAACGTGAGCTCGGCGTCGCGGAAGCGCAGGTTCTCCGTGGGCACAAATCCCGCGAGGAAGATATTGATGCCCTCACGCACCGAGAAGGGCATTGTGATAACCCCGTAGGCGCCGGGTGTGCCATAGAGGCAGCACACGTAGTCGGAAAGGTAGTCGAGCACAGCGAGGTCGTGCTCGACGACGATGACGTACGAGGGCCGCTCCGGATCGCTGGGCGCTCGGCCATTGGGCCCCGTGCTGCCGAGGAGGTCGCGACAAACGACGGCCGCGCGGAGGCGCTGGCGCACGTCGAGATAGCTCGAGGGCTCGTCGACCATGTAGACGTCGGCCTTTTGACAGGCGATGACAGCCATGGCGAACCGTTGCAGCTCGCCGCCGGACAGGACGGCGACGTCGCGGTCGGTCACCTGCTCGAGGTCGAGCTCGTCCAGCAAGCGCGACAGGTCCCCTCTCCCGTCCTTGGCGCGCAATACCTCGCCTACATTGCCCCGCACCGCCCGAGGGATATGGTCGACATACTGGGGCTTGACCACGGCCTTGAGGTCGTCCTCGAGCAGACGCGTGAAGTAGCCTTGGAGCTCACTTCCCCTGAAGTGCGCCAGAATCTCTTCCCAGTCGGGCGGCGGAGCGGCGGAGGCGCCCTCGGCCCCGGGGGCAGTGGATCCGAGGCGGCCGAGGTTGGGTTTGATCTTGCCCGACAGGATCTTGAGCGCCGTCGACTTGCCGATGCCGTTGGTGCCGACAAGACCGAGGACCTGGCCGGGCCGGGGCAGGGGCAGCCGGTGCAGCTTGAACGCGTTGGCTCCGTAACGGTGCGTCGTCTGGGACTCGAGGTTCCGGGGCAGATTGATGATGTCAATGGCCTCGAAGGGGCACTTTTTTACGCAGATGCCGCAGCCAATGCAGAGCTCCTCGGAAATCCACGCCAGCTTCAGGGCAGCGCTGGCTTCGACGCACTGCTTGCCCGTCTTGACGACGGGGCAGTACTTGCGACACTCGTGCTGGCACTTTTTGGGCTTACATCTGCGGCCGAGGTGGGCGGGGGCGGGCGTAGTCGCGGTCGAAAGGCGCTGGCGGCGAACGTCATCGCAAGAAAAGGTCCGGCCCCGGAGCCGCGTGCTGCCTCACTACCTCTTTCCCGGTGGAAAGCCGAATTTGTGGTCATTTCGGCCCATTTTATCACGCGTGTTGCGTCTGTGCGACTAGACGGCGATGATCCAGGCCCGGCGAGCTCGCGTCGGCGGACCTCGTCCGACCGGCAGACTGTCAGCGGCGGCGGCGCGTCCCTCTGCGGTACTTAGCAGCGATTCACCCTCGCTCTACCCCCGGATCGAAGCCTCGACAATTCTTCGGTCCGATGAGCTAGCTTGACACTGTCATTTTACGGTCTCGAGAGCGCGAAGTCCCTAAAGAGTGGGGCGGCGACCGACGGCCGCCACCCCGCTCTCTCTCTCTTGACCTCGCCTGTCCGCGTTGACGATGGCGATACGCGTGATACCATCGAGCTTATCGCCCTTGCCACCCCCTCCCTTCTTGGGCGGCATCCTCTGACGAGGCGGCCTCCGAGACGGTGGCGGCGACCACGCTCGCCCTGCCGGCGAGCGGAGAGCCGCCCTCGGCGAGCGCGAGTGGAGCTCGCGCCGCGGTGCGGTGCGGCGGGGTTCCGCGCGCGGGTGCTACGGCGGACGGGTGCGTCGATATGCTGTTTTTAGGGAGGGAGGGGAGTGTCGAGGGCCCGCGGGTGACTCGCTGCCATGTTTTAACAGGGCCAGCGTGCCACCCGCCCTGGCATCCACCCCCCCCCCTTCTCCCGACCAGTCAATCGAGCGGTCACGCCAACTATCATCGCCACTCTCTCGCCCTGTCGCTTCCGAGGCACCCTGCGGCGACGCCGACAAGGTCGTAGGCAGTGACACGAGCCAAGAACAACTATGCCGGGGCGAAGGGGAGCCGGAGCCCTACTTCGCGAGGTAGCGCGTTGGCATGCCCGGTGTGACGGAACGATAACTTCGAGCACGGCGGCTGTTGGACTGACTCGGGCAAGGATGAGAGAAAGCGGGAGCGGGGCGGCGCCGGCCGCCGCCGCGCCTGTGGACTTGCTCCCTCCCGGACTCCCTCCGACCGTAACCTCCCCGCCCACACACCCTACCCCCCCCCCAAAAAATCTCTGCATTTTCTCGATCGGCAGAACTTCGCGTCGTCGTCCTCGCCGTCGACATCGTCCCCAGCGCCGCCGGCTGCCCCGCCTGCCGCCAGGACAACCCGCGCCAAGAAGGCCGCAAGAGCGGCGTCGGCCGTCGCCGTCGGCCTGCGCGCCGCTCTCGGGAAGGCGACGCGCGCAGCCCTCGATGGCTCCACCACGCTGCCGGGCGGCGAGGGGGGAGACCCCTCCCGCGGCGGCCCCCACCGCGGGGGGGACGGCTCGGCCGCCACGTCGGCCACGGCGGCCCCTCCCGCCTTTCGCGTTTCCGACGCTCGGCCGCCCGGCCCCCTCCCCGCGCGCGTCGGCCCCGACGACCTCCACCCCCTCGACCTTCGCCCCGCGGCCGCCGTCGACGGCGACGACGTTGACGGGGACGACGCGGCCGCCCTCGCCGCCGCGGCGCGGGCGGACCGGGCGGCGGCGGCCGAGGCGCTGGATTCCGTCCTCCTGGACGACTCCCTGGCGGGGCACGCGGCTCGCGCCGCTCCGTCGGTGGCGCAACGCGCGCTGCAGGCGCTGGCGCTGACGGCCTGGCGCCACGGCGGAGATGGGCACGATCCCGCGCTGGGCGCGTGGCCCGGAGGGCACGGGGGGGCGTCGGAACCCCCGGCCGCCGACGGGGACCCCGCCGCCCCGCCCGGCGCCGCGTGGCGGGCGCGGGAGCGCGCTCTCGTCGCGCGCGCCCGCGCGCTGGAGGCCGCGGGAGGGGACGCCGGCGAGGTCGAGGCCGCCTGGGCCGCGGTCGGGGAGGGTGCGCGCGGGCGGCTCGTCGCCGCCCTGGCCGACACGGACCTGGCCTCGCTCGTGGGGCTGAGCCGGGCGGGCGGGGCGGGGGGCGCCGGGGGGTCGGACCCCGCGGAGGCGGCCTCCCTGGCCGCCGCCGCTCACGTCGAGTGGCTCCGGGGCGGGGGCTTCGCGGGCCCGGCGCGGCTCTCTCCCGAGAGCGTCGCGGAGACGCAGCGCGACTTCGACGCCCGGCGCGACGCCGCGCTGTCCGAGGCGCGGCGGGCGCGACCCGGCGCTCCCGCCGCGGCCCCGGCCCCGGACCTCCCCCCGCCCCCCGAGCCTTACTTGCCCGAGTGCGCCCCGCTCGAGGACCGTCTGGCGCAGCTGAGGCGCCTCGCGGCCCCGGAGGACATCTGCGGGCCGGGCGCGACGCCCGTGCGGACGCCGGACGGGGTCGAGGGCGCCGCTTACCTCGGCGGGGTCCTGCGGGCGCTGCTCAAGGGCGGCGGGGCGGCCGAGCCCGTCGACCACGCCGCCCGCTGCGAAACGCTGGTGGCCTCGGCCGACGGGCTCCGGGTCCTGCGCGGCGACCGCGGCGCGGAGCCGCGGTGGGACCCGCGCGACGGGCAGGTGGGGGGGGACGGTCCCTGGAGCGGCGGGAGGGCGCCGACGAGGTGGGCCCGCGACGGCACTCCGGCCTGAGCGGGCGAGCGCGGTCTCCGGCGGACAATTGAAACCGATCCGTTCGACAGGATCCGTAGCCTTCCTCTCCCAACCCCCACCCGTTGCGTTCCTCTCCCAACCCCCCCC
>Ga0181573_10003995_pt1 | contig 12711 bp, 8 predicted proteins | sample 101ome_25_FD_148643 | JGI IMG/M metagenome (GOLD analysis project Ga0181573, IMG submission 148643) | Coastal salt marsh microbial communities from the Groves Creek Marsh, Skidaway Island, Georgia - 101409BT metaG (spades assembly) | ecosystem: Environmental > Aquatic > Marine > Intertidal zone...
TTCGGTATCATGCGCCCAACCGATTTGGATAATTTCTGATCGAGGTCGTTCTGTTCCTTGGATTTGATAACAAGAGGCGGTGAGCATTCCGGTGCAGCCGCCTCTTTTTATGGGGTGAATCCGATGGAAATTAGCGAAGACTAATCGATTGACCCTTATGCCCAATTTTATGAAATCCGCCCTGCGAGCGGTGGCCGGTTTGGCCATCCTAGGGGTGGGAGTCGTTGTTATGAACGTGCTCATCGGGATGAAGCCCGAACCGGTGATTTCCAATAGGCCGGTGACCCCGCGAGCCGTGCGTTCCCTGGCTGCTGAAGTGGGACCGTGCGTCCCGAAAACACCGGTCGAAGGCCGCGTGGAGTCGCTATATCGTATGGACATCATCACAGAAACGACCGGGAACTTGACCATTGGCGGGAAGGAATTTCGTGAGGGAACAGAATACACCGCTGGTGAAGTCATGCTGCGGCTGGATGACATCGAGGCTCAGAATCAATTGATTTCGCAACGCGGGCAATTTTTGCAACTGCTTTCGAATAGCTTGGCCGATTTGCAATTGGATTTTCCAGCACATTGGACGGCATGGGAATCCTTTGCATCTGAGGTGAACGTTGAAGCGGCATTGCCAGCATTGCCCGAAGCTCAGGATGATCGGGAGCGATTGTTTCTCGCGAATCGAGGTATCCTGACGACTTACCATGCGATTCGTTCTGCTGAGGAGCGGCTTGATAAGTACACCATCACGGCGCCGTTTGATGGAGTGATCACCTTGGCCAATGTTCGCCCAGGGGGATTGGTCCGTGCGGGTCAGGTGGCAGGGGTTTTGGTCGGAAACAATGCATTCGAAATTAAAACGGCCGTACATGCACGGTACCTCACGACCGTGGAGCAAGGCGATCGGGTGGTTTTTCATGATGAAAATGGCCGCGCGGTGGCGAATGGGGAAGTGCAACGCATCGCGGGCCATGTGGATCCGACGACGCAGTCGGCGAGTGTTTTTTGTCGGGTGCGGCCAATAAATGGCAAAACGTCATTGCTTCGCGACGGTCGTTTTTTGTCCGGTGAAATTGAAAGCACGCCGATTGACAGTGCGTTGGTGGTGCCCTTGAGTTGGGTGGATGAATCGGGACGCGTGTATACCATTGCCGATTCCAAGTTGGTTCAACGCCAGGTGGACATTCTTTTCGAATCGCGCTCCGAGGCTATTGTGCAAGGCATTGAGCCTGGCACTGCGTTGCTGAGCGAGGTGCTTGCCACGGCCTTTGACGGGATGCCGGTCACGACAGAAGCTGCTGAGTAATGCGCAGCTTGATTCAATATTTTGTCAAGTACAACCTGACGGGTGATTTGCTCATGATTGCCATTCTGGCATCAGGCTTTGTCGGTCTCACCAAATTGCGATCCAATTTCTTCCCAGAAACCGAATCGAAGACCATCCAGGTTCAAGTGGTATATCCTGGTGCGGCACCCCAAGAAATTGAGGAGGGCATCATTGCGAAAATTGAGGAAAACCTCAAGGGCATCGCCGGCCTCGACCAAGTCAAATCCGTGTGCAATGAAAATGCTGGAAACATCACCATCGAAACGATTTCGGCGGATGTCACGGATGAAGTCCTGCAAAATGTAAAAAACGCGGTTGATCGCATTGCGAGTTTTCCCGTGGGGATGGAACCTCCGATTGTATTCAAACAGGATGCAATCGGGGTGGCGTTTTCGTTTGCGGTGACCGGCGTTGAGGATTTGCAGTTGCTCAAACAGGAAGCGCGCCGGATTGAATTGGAATTGCGCTCGGTGGAAGGCATCTCACAAGTCCAATTGAGCGGTTTTCCAGACGAAGAAATCGAAGTCCGCCTGCGGCAGCGGGCGCTTAATGAACTGAACCTCACGGTGGCTGAAGTGGCGAATGCGGTGCGCAACGCCAACATCGAGACCACCGGTGGCCGACTCAAAATGGACTCGGAGGAGGTGATCATTCGCGGTCGCTACCGGGAATACGAGGCGGAGGCTTTGAAGGACATCGTGGTCCGGGCCGATCGCAACGGGCGCGTGGTCCGTTTGGGGGACATCGCGGAAGTACAGCAACAATGGTCTGAAAACGATCCGACCCGAAATTGGTTTAACGGTGCCCCGGCGGCTGTGATCACCGTGAACAACCTCACGTCGGAATCCATTTTGGATATCACGGAATATGTGAGAAGCTACATTGAAGCGTACAACGCCCGCGGTGCCGCCACCCGCATCGAGGTCATCCGCGATTCGAGCACGGTCTTGAACCAACGGATTGACTTGCTCGTCAACAACGGTGTCATTGGATTTCTCCTGGTCATCCTGTTTTTGGCGTTGTTCTTGAACATCAGGCTTGCTTTTTGGGTCGCCCTGGCGATACCCGTTTCGTTTATGGGCATGTTCCTGTTTGCCGGCCAAATGGGCGTGACGATCAACGTCATCTCGCTGTTTGGCATGATCCTCGTAATCGGCATCTTGGTGGATGACGGAATTGTCATCGCGGAAAACATCTACCAACATTATGAACGCGGCGCCTCTCGCTTGGAAGCCACCATCAACGGTACGCTCGAAGTGTTGCCCGCGGTATTTGCCGCGATCATTACCACGGTCGTGGCCTTTTCGTCGTTTTTCTACATCGAAGGCCGGTTGGGGGACTTTTTCGGGGACATGGCGACGGTCATCATTTTGACGTTGGTGTTCTCATTGGTTGAAGGCGCACTCATTTTGCCCGCTCACATCGGCCATTCAAAGGCGTTACGCCGGGACTTTCAACCGAACAGGGTCGAACGCTTCATGCGGGATTTGATGAACGGCATGCGCGACCGCATCTATGCGCCCGTGCTGCGGTTCAGCCTGCGCCAACCGTGGGTGATGTTTTGCATCATCGTTGCTATTTTCTTGATTTCTGTGCCGGGATTGATCGGCAGCGGACAAGTGAAAACGACTTTCTTCCCGTTCATCGAAGGCGACAATTTGACGATCAATTTGACGATGCAGTCTGGGACCCGTGACCACATCACGAAAATGGAATTGGATCGGATCGAGCAGGTGATTTGGGAGGTGAACGAGGAGCTATCCGCGCAGCGCGACGATTCGCTTCAGATGATTGTCGCTGTGGACAAACGCGTTGGGCCGGCGATGCACAACGGCCTCATCAACGTCCAATTGCTTGATGGTGAGCGCCGGAACATGCGCTCTACGGACATTTCAGCGATGGTGCGGGAGCGTGTGGGAACGATTTTCGGCGCAGAAAACCTGAGTTTCGCGGCGTTTTCGCCGTTCGGCCGCCCGGTATCGGTCTCGTTGTTGGGGAATGACTTGGATGCGCTGAGCAAGGCAACGGAGGAGCTCAAAGCGGCCATGTTGAACCGCGATGACCTGAAGGACGTTACCGACAACAACCAAAAAGGCATGCAAGAGGTGGAAATTGAATTGAAGCCGCGGGCGTTCCAGCTCGGCTTTACGCACGCTTCCCTCATGAACCAAATCCGTCAAAGTTTCTTCGGTGCCGAAGCGCAACGGTTGCAGAAAGGGCGCGATGAAGTGCGCGTTTGGGTACGACTCGACGAACGCGACCGTCAATCCATTGGCGACCTCGAAGCATTCCGCGTCGCGGACCTCTCAGGGGCATTGATTCCGCTGACGGAAGTGGCCGATGTGCGATTGGGACGCGGCATCACGGCCATCAACCGCCTCTACGGCCAGCGCGAAGTCCAGGTCTCGGCCGATCTCGCCGGCCCGCAAGTCAGCGCGACCGATGCGAACGCAGCCATCCGCGAAGAGGTCCTCCCGCCAATTCTCGCGCGATATCCCAGTGTCACCCCGAGTTTCGAAGGCCAAAACCGCGAGGTTGGTAAATCCCAACGAAGCATCGCCGCCGTCATGCCGCTCGTATTCGCTCTCATGCTGTTCATCATCATTTTGTCGTTCCGTTCGCCGTTGCAAGGAATAGCCGTTTTTGGGTTGATTCCATTTGGTTTCATCGGAGTCAGCCTTGGCCACTGGCTGCTCGGAGCGCAAATCAGCTTGTTTTCGATTTTGGGAATGATCGCGCTCATTGGCATTTTGGTCAATGACGCGCTGGTGTTTGTGGCGGCGTACAACGTCAACCTCAAGAATGGTAAGGATGTCAAAACCGCCATCTGGGAGGCGGGGATGAGTCGTTTCCGGCCCATCATTCTGACTTCCGTAACGACCGTAGCGGGCCTTGCACCGTTGATGTTGAATAAGAGCTTCCAGGCGCAATTCCTCATTCCTATGGCGATTGCGGTGGCGTTTGGCTTGCTTTTCGTGACGGTGATCATCTTGGTGTTGTTGCCGATTTACTTGCAATGGATCAATCCGCTGCACCGCAGTTGGGTTTGGATCAAAAAGGGCGACTGGCCAACTGTGGAAGCGGCAGAACCGGCGAATCGCGAAGAACAATCGTTTGAGGAATGAAGTACGCATTGAACCACATTTTCGCAGCATGCCTGCTCACGATGCCATTGGCGGCCTTCTCCCAATCGGACTTGACGCGGATGGGCGCAGTCACCAAGGCCTTGGAGCAAAACCTTGGCATTCGAATGGCTCGGCTCGATGTTGAGCGTGCCGAGGTGGGTGATGCTTGGGGTGCAGCAGGTGCGCTGCCGCAAATTGGGTTGAATTCAACGCTCGCGGGTGCGGTGAGTGATCAATCCGAAAACCCAACCTCTTTCATTCAAGAACGGCTTGAAAGCCAATCCATCAACCTCGGAGCCCAACTGAATTGGGTGGTTTTTGACGGATTTGGGATGTTCGCGAACAAGCGCGCTTTGGAAACCCTGGTCGAACAAGCGGACGGCCAAGCGCGTCTCATGATTGAGCAAACGGTTGCGGCGGTATTGCAAGCTTATGACGCTGTGTTGGTCGAGGAGCGATTGCTTTCCATCCTCGATGGAGCGTTGGAAGCCTCCAAGGCGCGGGTTGCCTGGACAGGGAGCCGGCAAGACTTCGGCGCGGCGACTCAATTTGATGTCTTGCAGGTGGAGAATGCGTATTTATCTGACCAATTGAGCCGAGCGCAGCAAGCGTTGGCTGTGGATGTCGCGAAGCGAACATTGAATCGACTCCTCGGGGCGGATCTCACGGCGGATTGGACGTTGATTTCAACGCTTGACGTGCCAGAGCCGGTCGATTTCAAAGCACTCGAGGTTCGGGTGCTTTCCGACGGCACGACCATGCAAAATGCACGCATCGCTGAATCATTGGCCCAGATCGGCGTGGATCAAGCGCAGTCGAGGTTGAGTCCGACGCTCCAACTGTCCGCATCTCAGGGCGACCAACGGAGCCAATTCGCGGCGGGTGAACTTTCCGGTGATGGGCGCGTAAAAAACCTATCGGCCAACCTCGTGCTGAACTTCAACCTCTTCAACGGCGGTGCTACGCGTCGCGCCATCGAACAAGCCAAGATCCAAGTGATGGTTGCTGAACATGCAGCGGAAAACCAACGCCAAGAGGTGTTGAGGATTTTGGGGGATGCACAGGACCGTTGGGAATTGGCCGCGATGACCCATGAATTCGCGCAGCAGCTAAGCGCAAATGCCAGCAGGTCGCTTGAAATCGCGGAAGCACGTTATCGGTCAGGTGCCATGAACGCATTGGATTTACGGGAAGTGCAATTGCAATCCTTACGAGCGGCGCAACAAGAATTCGCGGCTTTGCAAGGCTGGTTGGCAGCAGATGTTGAATTGGACCGCCTCGCCGGGGATAGGGGAAGAGAACAAGCTAATGACACCAAGAAATAGATTATTGAAGATGAAGCTTTCGGTGATTATTTGTACGTACAACAGATCTGAACTTCTGGCGTATTGTTTGGACTCCTTGTATGAACAATTCTTTGATTCAGGGGCCATTGAAGTCATCGTAGTTGACAACAACTCAAATGACAAGACTCAGGAGGTGATTAATAAATTCTCCGCACATGGTGTGAGGAATATTATTGAAACGAATCAAGGTTTGAGTCATGCGAGAAACCGAGGAGCTGCTGAAGCCAAAGGAGATTGGTTGCTTTATTTGGATGATGATATTTTGCTCGATGTGGGAATGTTGGATCGATGCCTCAAGTGGTGCGATGAATCAAAAATTGTGGCCTTTGGCGGGGCCTTCAGCCCTTGGTATCATTATGGAGAACCTCATTGGTTTAAAAAAGAATATGCAAGTATCAATTTGAAATATGATAGGGTTACAGAATTGAAGGGAGAGGAGTTTTTGACGGGATGCGTTTTCGCGCTGCGAAAGGATGGCCTGAATGAAGTTGGGGGATTTGATCAAAATTTAGGTATGCGTGGCAATGTTGTTGGGTATGGAGAAGAGACGGAGGTTCAAAGGCTGCTTCGTCAAAAGGGTCACAATATCATTTTTGACCCGGCAATTCACGTTAGGCATGTTGTGAATCCGGAGCGGCTTGATCCGATGTGGTACCTGCATTCTGGTTGGGCGTTGGGCAGAGATCAAGTCTTGGCCGGCAAAAGCAAAGGAGGCACACTTTACTTAATTTTTGTCTTGATCACTGCAGTGCTGCTATTGGTATTTACTGGAGCCATCAATGGAGTAAAACTGATTTTTTCCAAAAACTACTACCCGGAGAATTTGGTTATCGATAGTTTCCGCAAACTGATGAAAAGGGCAGCGATTATCTATTTCAACGTCATTCCATCCAAGCGCTAACGACTGGAAATTTCATCCAACCAACCCGCTACCTTTTTTGCTAAGCGTTCATTTGAGAAGTCCTCTGGGTTCATGGTAGGAGCTAGCTCTTGTTGAAGATCGCTGTGGGCTAATCCATTGAAATAAGATTCCACTCCGACGAAATCTGTGTACTCGAAAGTTTGTCCAGTTCCTGTGGCGGCCAGCAGTTTGGCAACATCTCCTTGTACTGGACCCAGAGCCATTATTTCTTTGCCGCTTCTCATCATTTCAAACAGCTTGCCTGGAATTCGACCTTTCGCGTTTGGGGCATTGTTGATTGGTAAGAGTAACATTTGCGCTGCTGCCATTTCCTTGAATACTTCGCTTCTAGGAATAAAGCCTAGCAAGGTCAGATGATTGCCCAAACCAGCTTGGTGAAAATCATCCACTACGGACGAATTTACGCTCCCTGCCAGTCGAATCTCGAGTTTGCCGAATTGCTGTAAGAGCTGATCTTTCAGGTTAGATAGTGCTTGAATCACAGGTTTTGGATTTCGGTCTAGACCTAGCAATCCACCATGAAAAATAATGAGTTCTGAGGGTTTTTGTGGTCGGTAATCCTTGAAGTCGGCTTCGTCATAACCGTAATAAAGTACATGGGCATCGTTTCTTCCTAAAGCATGCAAGTCTTCAGCCCAGGAGGGACTTGCGATACTGACCAGATTCGCTCGCTCTAATGAACGAGACTCCCACTTTCGATGGATTTTGTGCGCAATCGCGCTGATTTTCATATGGGCATAGTAGTCGGCTTGGGTCCATGGATCTTGAAAGTCGGCGAGCCATGGCAAATCGAATTCTTCGGCAATTTTCAGAGCTGCAAGTGTATTGGTATGTGGCGGTCCATCAGAAAATATAGCATCACATGCATTCTTGTTCATCCATGCCCGCATAGCTCGAACCGCGGGCCGAATCCAAAAGCTACGTGCATCTGGAATGAAAAAATTTCCTCTAATCCAAATCCCGAGGCTATCCACCTTGCTTGCATCCCTTGGGCTGTCGGAAATGATATCAATCAGTGGGACATCAGCCTTTCGGCCTGAGATTTTTTTGAAGATTGACGTGGGGTTGAAACCTTTGATGCGATGAACTTCCAATCCATCCGGGATATCCAGGTTGTTTTTGTCATCGGTAAATTCATACTCAGTCTCTGTACTCGTGAAAACCACGGGTTCCCATCCAAATTGCCTTAAGTATTTGACGATTTTCAAACATCGCAGCACACCAATCCCTCCAGCAGGGGGCCAATAGTAGGTGACAAAAAGGACCTTTCTGCGCTTCATTCGTATTGCGGATACACTTCATGCCCCCCGTCGCGCAAGAGCTTCGTTCGCTCAAATAGGGTCAAATCAGAAGCTACCATCTCGGCGCACAACTCCTCAAGCGTATGCGTCGGCTCCCAGCCCAATACGCGCTTGGCTTTGGAGGCATCCCCCACCAGTAATTCGACTTCCGCTGGGCGGAAATACCGCGGATCCACGCTCACCAAAACATCGCCTGTTTTCGCGCAAATCCCTTGCTCGTCGACCCCTGTGCCTTTCCATTCAAGGGTGCGCCCGACTTCGGCAAACGCCATGTTCACGAAGTCGCGGATCGGTACTGTGCGCCCTGTTGCCAGCACGTAATCGTCCGGCGTGTCTTGCTGCAGCATGCGCCACATGCCCTCCACGTAATCTTTGGCATGCCCCCAGTCGCGCTTCGCGTCGAGGTTGCCGAGGTAGAGGCGATCGGCGAGACCATGGTGAATTTGGGCCACGCCCCGTGTGATTTTGCGGGTGACAAACGTTTCGCCGCGCAATGGGCTCTCGTGATTGAACAGAATGCCATTGGAGGCGTGCAAACCGTATGATTCGCGGTAATTCTTCACGATCCAAAAACCGTACAATTTCGCTACGCCATAGGGGCTACGCGGGTAAAACGGGGTGGTTTCACTTTGCGGAGTTTCCTGCACGAGACCATAGAGTTCTGACGTAGATGCTTGGTAAAATCGGCATTGCTTTTCGATGCCAAGAATGCGAATGGCTTCGAGGATGCGCAACGTGCCGATACCGTCTGCATTGGCTGTGTATTCCGGCGTGTCGAAACTGACCTTGACGTGGCTCATCGCCGCGAGGTTGTAAATCTCGTCAGGTTGCACTTCTTGGATGATTCGGATGAGATTCGTGCTGTCGGTGAGGTCACCGTAATGCAACTTCAGGCGCACGTTGGTCTCGTGTGGATCTTGATACAGGTGGTCGATGCGGTCGGTATTCAGCAGGGATGCCCGTCGCTTTACACCGTGCACCTCGTAACCTTTTTTCAATAACAACTCGGTCAAATAGGCGCCGTCTTGCCCCGTGATTCCCGTTACCAATGCCTTTTTCATCTTTTAATTGCTATTTCTATAAAGGTACGAATGGAGTCGAAGCTGTTCAAGTCAAATCGAATTCTTGATTCTCGACCAACCGTTTGTACGCCCCACCGGCGGCCAACAGCGAATCGTGGGTTCCGATTTCTTGAATTTTACCGTTCGCGAGTACGGCTATTTGATCGGCATTTTTGATGGTACTCAAGCGATGGGCGATGATGAGGCTGCTTCGGTTTTCCATCAGCGCATCCAACGCCACTTGCACTTCTTTCTCACTTGAGGCATCCAAGGCGCTGGTGGCTTCATCGAGGATCAAGATATCCGGATCGCGAAGAATGGCCCGGGCGATGGCAATGCGCTGTCGTTGCCCTCCTGACAATTGCACCCCGCGCTCGCCTACCACGGTTTCGAATCCATCTGGAAAACCCTCGATAAAATCGAGGGCGTTGGCTTTGCGTGCCGCATCTCGAATTTCCTCGTCAGACGCATCGGTCTTGCCGTATGCGATGTTGCTTCGGATGTCTCCACCGAATAAAATGACCTCTTGCGGCACAAATGCGATGCGCTTTCGCAGTGCCGTGAGGTGGAAGGCCTGGAGCGGCTTGTTATCGATGGATACGCTTCCAGAAGAGGGGTCATGAAAACGCAGCAACAACGATGCGATGGTAGATTTTCCAGCTCCTGACGGCCCTACCAATGCCACGCGTTTGCCCGGCTCAATACGCAAATTCACCCCTTCCAACACTTGCACATCCTCTCGGTTGGGGTAGTGAAAATGCACGTCTTTGAAAGAGACTTCTCCCGCCAACTTCAATGGTGCGAGGGACGCGTTGGCTGCGGTCACGACCGTTTCTTGTTCCTCGTCCATCAATTCCATCAAACTCTCGATGGCTCCGAGTCCTCGTTGGAGGGCGGAGAACTGTGCCGCGATGCCACCTATGCTGCCCGCGACCAAGCCGGTCATCAAGAGGAAGGTGAAGAAGTGTTCACTCGCGAGGCCTCCGGTCACCATGAGTTCAGCGCCTTTGAATATCACCAAGGTAATGGCACCAAAAATGAAGAGGATGATGAATGAAGCAAAGGCGCCCCGCCAGATGGCCCCGCGCATGGCCAGCTTGCGGATATCCTGGATGCTACCCAGGTACCGAACCAATTCCCAGGCTTCGTTCGCAAAGCTTTTGACACTGATGATGCCGGTGAGCGTTTCTTGGACGATGGTGTTGGAATCTGCGACTTGGTCCTGCGTGCGCTTGGATAATTTACGAATGAAACGACCGAATAAGATGGCCGCAATGATCATCACCGGCAGTGTGGCAAGCATGAGCAAAGTCAGCGTCACGGAGAAATAAAGCAACGCCAAGATGCCCCCCACGATGATGATGAGCTGGCGCAACAATTCCGCCAGGGTGGTGGTGAAGACATCTTGAATCGCGGTGATGTCGGCAGAAACTCGGCTGTTTAGGTCGCCGACGCGACGGGTATCAAAAAACCGCATGGGCATGCTCACGATTGCTTCGAACGCGTCCCTTCGCATCGCGAGCATCATGTCTTCCGTCATTTTAGCAAAAAGCAGCACCCGCCCAAAGCTCAAAATCGCTTGTACTGCAAGGACACCCAGAATAAGCCATCCGATTTGGGTCAGGTCGTTGAGGTCTATTTGCAGCATCGCCATCGGCGACTCTACTTGCGTCTCTTGTCCAGAAGCCGTGCCCACACCGCCGAGTTGTCCCCACAGGCGGGTCACCAACAACGTCAAGACACCGCTTAAGCTGATAATGAGCACCCCGAGTGCATAACCCCAAGCGTGCGGCCTGAGGTATTGGCCCATTTTGCGAACAGTCCCCCAATTTTTCCAGCTGAATTTCCGCGGTTCGTTTGCTTCGGATTGCATGATTCAGCGAAATTACGGTTTCGATGGACGTTGCCGTGTTTTGGGAAAGCGGAAATTTTATCTCACATGGGTTTGGTAGCATGATTTCTATGCCTATCTTTGCCCACCCGAATCCGAGAGGTAATTTTCGCGGATTCGAAAACTGAACTGCTATGAAAAGGACATTTCAACCTTCTGTACGCAAGCGTAGAAACAAGCATGGTTTCCGCAAGCGCATGTCTTCTGCCAACGGACGTAATGTATTGAGCTCACGACGTGCGAAAGGCCGGAAGAAATTGTCCGTAAGTTCAGAGCGTCGCCACAAAGGCATCGAGCGCTAAGGACTGAAACATTAAAAGACCAGTCCGTTCCACGGACGTTGAACATAAAAAAGGGAGCCTCAGGGTTCCCTTTTTTGTTGGATGCATTCAGTTGAGTTGATCCACAGGTCCGAACACGACCCATAGCGCTGGTCCCTCGAGGCGATGATGTCTTCTTGCCGAAAATTGAAGGGACTCATCACGAAGGGTCACGGTCAATCCTCGATGAACGGCCTCCTCCGGCCCGTGCCATTCCACCCCGATGTCTTCACGAAAGTCCAGCCCTGGACCAAACGCCTTGAACACCGCTTCTTTCGCGGCCCAGATTGCACACAACCCTTCCAGCGCATCGCCTGTGGTGTCGAGCTCCGCAGGATTTAGAAAGCGATTGGCAATTCGCTTCAATTGGGGGCGTTCCGCCTCGATGTCGCATCCCACTGCCTCACCGCCAGTCGCCACAACGACAAAACAAGTGTCGTCCTCCGTATGATGCGCGATGCTCAGAAACCCCAATTCAGAATGAGTAAATTCAGGTTTTCCATCCGCATTGTGCGCGATTGCTGCCTCAGCCAAGCCGCTGGGCATCCGCTCCATGGCTGCATCAACCGCAGCATGCTCGAGTTGACGATGCAGCGAATATTCGGTCAGATCGCGCTCGGGGAAGCGACTTTGCGATCCCGACCAAGTGACGAGTTCATCTTGCGCAGCGGAAAACAAACCCACGATGAGGTTTGACCCTGGAACTTGCAAAATCTCTTTAAAATCGGGCATTGACGGGCAGTTGATGGGTGCGAAAGTAATTTTGTTTGTTGTATTTTTGCACTCGAAATCAACGCCTTATGAGCACAACATTGACAACGGAATACTTGCCGTACAAAGTAAAGGACATCAGCTTAGCTGAGTGGGGACGAAAGGAAATTCGATTGGCTGAGGCAGAGATGCCTGGACTGATGGCATTGCGCGAGCAATATGGAAAAGAAAAACCATTGAAGGGCGCGCGCATTGCGGGTTGCTTGCACATGACCATTCAAACCGCTGTTTTAATCGAGACGCTTGTAGATCTGGGAGCGGATGTGACGTGGTCTTCATGTAACATTTTCTCTACCCAAGACCACGCCGCCGCGGCCATTGCAGCAGCAGGCATTCCCGTCTATGCATGGAAAGGAATGAATGAGGAGGAATTTGATTGGTGCATTCGTCAAACACTGTTCTTCGGAGCAGACCGCCAACCATTGAACTTGATTTTGGATGATGGAGGCGATTTGACCAACATGGTTTTGGATGAGTTTCCACAGTTGGCAGACGGAATCAAGGGACTTTCCGAGGAAACTACCACCGGGGTATTGCGTTTGTATGATCGCATGAAAGCTGGGACATTGCCCATGCCAGCGATCAATGTGAATGATTCGGTGACCAAGTCAAAATTCGACAACAAATACGGCTGCCGTGAATCTGCAGTGGAT
>Ga0181573_10003999_pt1 | contig 12705 bp, 9 predicted proteins | sample 101ome_25_FD_148643 | JGI IMG/M metagenome (GOLD analysis project Ga0181573, IMG submission 148643) | Coastal salt marsh microbial communities from the Groves Creek Marsh, Skidaway Island, Georgia - 101409BT metaG (spades assembly) | ecosystem: Environmental > Aquatic > Marine > Intertidal zone...
CGAATCGTTCCCCAACCTCCGATATATTTCCCGCCTGCTCACCTCGACATCGCGAGCTTGAGGTCGCCCGCCGCTTCCCTCACGCGCTCCGACCCTCCCGACACCCGCAGCGCCTCCGCGACGTCGCCGAGGCCCAGGTCCTTGGCCAGAGACTTGCACTCCGCGCCGCCGTCCGCGGCGATCTGGGCGAGCGCCACGAGCGTCCGAAAACGAGCGTCTTCGTCCTCCGCAGGGCACGATAGGAGCAGCTCGGCTCCCACGGAGACGGCCCGAGGGGCGCACTCCGCGACGGCGTCGGACGCGTGGACGCGCGTGGAGATGTTGAGGACGGCGGTGGCGAGCGCGAGTCTCGCGGGGGTCTTCGCGTCGGGCGACGCGGCGGCGGCCAATCCATCCTGCGAGCGGAAACAGACGAGCGTTCGAGAGGAGTCAGCCTACCGGGCGCGGATGTTGGCGCGAACGGGACTGGCGGGAGACTCGGAAACGTCCGTCGGTGGGACGTGAGACGTGGAGGCCCGGTTCGTCGTGTGCGTGTGCGCCCGGTCTCGTGTCGCCCCGGCGACGGACGAAACGCGCGGGGGACGGCGATGGGACCGACGGCGACGCGACGCTCGATCTAGCCGCGCGCAAAATCTCGCCCCGCGATTGGTCGACGCGGGCCAAGGAACGATACGCGGCGAAAACCCGGCACTCGCCGGCGAGCGAACGCGAGGTAGGGACGAGAGACAGGTCGGGATCGAGGTTCGGGTCGGGTTCCGGTCGGGGTCGCACCAGAATCTCAGACGCGCGCAGCGCGAACGCGTCTCGCGCGACCTCGTGCCTGAACGCGTTGCAGAACAGCCTCCCCGCAGTGAGCACGTTGGCCGGAAGCCTCGGCGCCTCCGCCACCGACCTCGCGCACGCCGCCGCCATCGCCGACGCCACCTCGCGGGACACCCCCGCGGCGTCGCCGCGCAGCGCCGCCATCCTGCAGAGGTCGAGCAGCGGGAACAGCTTATCGACCGGCCACGACTCGAGGTGGGCGGCGAGCGCGGCAATCGACGACGCGCCGGGCGGGTCGCCGCCGTTACACGCCGCCGCCACCTCGGCCGCGGCGCCCTCCTCCGCGCCAAACTCGGAGAGCTTCCGGAGGATCCCGTCGTACTTGGCCGTCTCGAACGCGACCGGCGTTCGCATCGGGAGGTACTTAAACGTCGGGGCGGTTGGGGCGGCGGCGGCGGCGGTTGGGGCGGACGGTACGTAGGCGCCGCCGCCGGTGAACGGATCGTGCGACCCCCCGTACCCTCCGCCCCCCGCGCCGAACCCGCCGCTCGGGGCGCCACCCGGGACGTACGCACCCGCGCCCGTGAACGGGTCGACGTTGGCGCCCTGCGCGACGTTCGCCGATCCCACGTTTTGGACGATAAAGTTGACAACCTGCTCGCGGTACTCCATCGGAAGCCCCGACGTCTCGAGGAACTGCTCCGCGGCGGCGTAGGGGTTATCGCCGTCGTTGAACGGCAGCTTCAGAGGCGGCGCGCCGTCCTTGAAGTCCACGTCGAAGACGTAGTCGTACTCCCGGCCGGCGTGCATCTTTTTCCCGGCGCCGGCGCCGTCGCCCACGCCCGTGACCTCGCCGAGCCGCTCCCACGACGCTGCCGAAGCGTTCCACGTGTACGCCGCGATCCCGCCCCCTTCCTCCTTCACCACCTTGGTCGCGCCGTCGCGATCGCCCGGCGAGGTCAGCGCGGACGGTGGCTCGAGCTTGAGCTTGGACTGCGCGTCCTCGAGCGATCGCGCGGCGCGTTCCGCCCGCCGGGCGACGAGGAAGTCGTCGAGCGATTTCGCAGCCTCGGCGTCGACTCGGTCAATCGAGGCGCTCCACACGCGAACCGAGCCGTCCGCGCAGCACGTCACGACGTCCCCGACGTCGTCACCCGCGTCGTCACCCGCGTCGCCCACGGCAGCTCGCGGCAGGTACGCCACCGACCACACGCAGCCCGGGTGAGGTATCACCTGCGTGCACTCGCCCGTCGCCGCGAGCCAAATCCGAGCGGTGTCGTCTTCGCTACCCGTGACGACCCTGGCGCCGCACGCGCTGGACGCGACGGCGTACACCAGCGCGCTGTGCCCGCGGTACTCGGCGACGACGGCACCCGCGGGGGTCCACGCCCTCGCGGTGGTATCGTGGGACGCGGAGAGCACCAGGCCGAGCGTTTTATTGAGCGATAAGCCTCGGACGGTGTCGGCGTGTCGGCCGAAGACGGCTCCGTCGCGGCCCTCGGGCACAGCTGTGTTTTTCCACGCGCGGATCGTCGCGTCCGCGCTGCCGGAGAGGAACCCGCCGCCGTGGGCGTCGGGTAGGGCGACGAGCGCCAGCACGGACGAGTCGTGGGCGTTTTCGAACGTCTCGACGCACTCGAACGACTTGGACGGGTCGAAGATCTTGATCGACTTGTCCATGGACCCCGAGACGACGCGTCCGTCGGGGAGGACGCACACCGCGGTGACGTCCAGGGCGTGGCCTCTCATCGTGCCTCGCGCGTCGCCGGTCGCGGGGTCCCACGCCACGAGGGTCTTGTCGCGGCCGCCGGAGACGACGGATGAGGCGTCCGGGGCGAACGCGAGCGCGGTGACGAAGGATTCGTGGCCGACGCACACGGTGCCGCACGCGAACCCGACGCCACCGATGGCCTCGCGCCACACGCGAACGGTCTTATCGCGCGAACACGTGGCGAACACATCGGCGGCGCATACCGCGACGCCTGCGCTCGATCGGCGATGGGAACGGGAGACGGGGGGCGTCAGACGTCGGCGTCACGGTGGGGGTCGCGCTCGAAACGAGAGGGTGGGAGGGATGAGTGACGATCCGGGCCATCCGAGATCGACGGCGCGGGCGCGTCGCGATGAGGGATCGAGACGGCGGCTGGACGCACCTCGGACGTCGTCCTCGTGTCCCTTGCAGTCCGCGCGGAGCTTGTACTCGCTCATCGCGTCACGCCGGTCTCTTGCGCGCGTCCAGATCTGGCTGGGTGACCTTTGGTAGGCACTTCTTCAGTTCACTTTTGAGGACATTTTTTGGCTTGTATTAGCAAAGTTTGTCACATGCACGCACAAGGTATCAGTTTCAAGAAAAATGAAGATTTGCGTTAAGGGATGCGTGTACCCACTGTCACAAACCCCGATTGCATTTCAGTTGGGCCAGCCAGCCAGGGAACATCGACGGGAGACCTAATCAGGTTAATCGCAGTACTCGCGGCGCAGCAGCCCCGCGGGAAGAGGTCGTCCGCACGACCGATCCTCGACACACCCGCGCTGGGAGGGCCGCGCGCCATGGCCGACGACGACGAGGGGCTCTACGACGAGCTCTACGGCGATGACGACGACGACGTGCCGATGGCGCCGCCCCAGATCGTCCCGCCCGAGGAACCGGTGCCCGAGGAACCGACGCCGGCGCCCGAGGAACCGACGCCCGTCGCGGCGAACGCCCCCGGCGACGGCGACGGCGGAGACGACGACGACAGCGATGACGACTTCGACATCGCCCTCAACGAACCCGAAGAGCGCGGATCGGACGAGGAGCCCGACGAGTTCATGATCCAACTCGACGACACCGAGCAGAAGCAGCAGCTGTACCAGCAGCAGTACGGCGCCGAGGAGGAAGACGCGGGCGCGGGAGACGAACTCGACGCACAACTCGACGGCATGCCTGGCGCCGCCCCGGAAGACTCCGCCGCCGCCGCCCACGCCCAATCCGATCCGATCCATTACAGGTCCAAGACGTACGTCAGGGGATCGGTGCCGCCCCCCGCGCCGCCTCCGGGAGCGCCATCCGACCCGATCGCCGCTCGCGCCGGCGGTCCGCCCCCCCCCGCGCCGCCCCCCGGCCGCCCCTCCTTCGCGGGCCCGGGTTCGACGCCCGCGGGGGTACCCCGGGGCACCGCGCTCGCGTCGGATCTCACCGGATCGGGTCGAACCGGTCCGCCGCCGCCGGCGCCGCCGCCGGGTGCGCCGTCGGTGCCGAGGTACGTGGGCCCGGCGGTTCGGCCGCCGCCGCCGCTGCAGATGGAGGACGGCACGTGGAACACGTACAACCGGCAGCCGCCCAACGCGCGGTACAACGAGAAGGGCCAGCGGATGATGCCCGGCGGCGAGGGAGGGTCGCGGTTCATACCGCCGGAGGAGTACAAGGAGTTTTTACAGCTGGGCCACGGCGGCATCTTCGACGTCGACCTCGACAACATCGACGTGGCGCCCTGGCGCAAACCCGGCGCCGACGTCTCCGCGTTCTTCAACTTTGGGCTCAACGAGCACACCTGGCGCCAGTACGCCTCCGACGTCCGGCACGCGAGGCTCGAGCTCGCGCTCCAGGAGAAGATCCAGACCGTCGGCGACGACGACGACTACGACGTCGCCTACCCGCACGGCCCGCCGCCGGAGGTGGCGATGCAGCGCGCCATGGACGGAGGGCCCGGTTCGTTCGGGGGACCGCCGGGAGGGGGTCCCGGAGGAGGGTTCGCGCCGCCGCCGCCGGCGGGCCCGCCGCCGCCGGACCAGCCGATGGGCCGCGGGGGTTTTCCAGCCGGGTCGCCGATGGGGCCGCCGCCGCCGACGGCTCCGGGCTTCGAATTCGGCGGGCCGGGCGCGGGCGGACTCCCAGGTCCTTCGATGCTCGCTCCGAAGGACATGCCGAGGTGGATGCGCGCGACGATGGGCGTCGCCCTCGAGGACGCGCCCGCCGAGGAGATCGAGGAGGAGATCACGGAGGAGGTGACGGACGACGAGGAGGAGTACGGGTTGGTCCTCGCCGGCGACGACGGCGACGACGAGACCGCGGCTGACGAGGACGACAACGCGCCGAAGGAGAAGAAGAAGAAGACGGTGACGCGCACGGTGAGAAGGGTCGTGGAGAAGTCCGAGGAGGAGCGCGCCGCCATCGCGGAGGAGCGGGAGCTGCTCGAGAGCGACCCGATCGCGGCGATGGCCATCGACCGGGATTCCGTCTCCAAGGATGACGTCAAGGCCCTGGACGAGACTGCCGTGATGTCGTGGATGCAGGCGCTGCAGATGCGCCACATGAGGCTCATGCAAGCCGGCATGGTGCAGCCCGACCGCGTGCAGGAGCTGCAGGGGCACGTGCAGGACGGACAGGCGCTCATGATGACCGTCCGCGAATGCGTCATGGAGATGCAATCCGAGGGAAAATGGACCGAGCTCAACAACATGATGATGGGCGGCGGCCAAGGTGGCCAGCCTGGCGGCTACGGCGGCGACTGGGGCGGATCCCAGGCCCCGCGAACCTGTCACAAGTGCGGCATGCCCGGGCACATCGCTCGAGAGTGCCCGAACGCCCCCGGCGAGCAGCGAACCTGCCACGTGTGCGGCGAGGAGGGCCACATCGCTCGAGACTGCCCGCGAGGGCCCAGCCGGCCCGAGGAACGCGCGTGCCACGTGTGCGGCGAGAGCGGCCACCTCGCGCGCGACTGCCCGCAGAGCACGTGTCACAACTGCGGCAAGCCCGGGCACCGAGCGGCGGAGTGCCCGGAGGCGCGGTGCCGACGATGCGGCGAGAAGGGACACATGGCCCGCGACTGCGTAAATCCGCCAATGTCTCGGGGAGGCGGTAATACCGGCGGTAATAACGGAAGGGACGCCAACGAGACGGCGAGGGAAAGCCCGCGCGACCGTCGCGACGAGCCCCCGAGGCGGGACCGCCGCGACGAGCCCCCGAGGCGCGACCGCCGCGAGCGGTCCCCGAATCGCCGCGACGACAGGGACGACAGGGACAGGGACAGGGACAGGGACAGGGACAGGGACAGGGACCGAGGGGGCGGCGGCGGCGGCTCCAGGCGCGTCGTCGTCGTCAGGCGCGCCGGCGGCGGCGGGGGCGACCGCGGAAACCGTGGGAGGGACGAGAGCAGGGACCGCGGCGGCGGGGACCGCGGCGGGGCGCGCGAGAGCGGCTGGGGCTTTGACCGCGGCGGCGGCGGCGGCGGCGGCGGTCGCGATCTTCGCGACAGGGTCGGCGGCGGGGACGACCGGGGCCGGGAACGGGACTCGCCGAGGGAGGGCGGCGGCCGATCGCGCGAGCAGAGGGACGAGAAGCAGCGCAACGTCCGCGACAGGGCGCCCGCGGAGAAGAGAAAGTCGGGCGGCGGCGGCGGCGGCGGCGGCGGCGAGGACCCAGGCCGCGGCAAGCGCAGTCGCCGGTGACGGAAACGCGAACGCCTCGCGTGTAATAAAACTTTTTAACGTCATCAACGTCATCGTCTCCCCCCCGGTCGCGTCGCGTCGCGTCGCGTCGCGTCGAACTCCGGTCGCGTCTCACGCCTCCTCTCGTCTGAACCACTCCGGCGCGGGCGTGACGACGTACGACGACAACAGGCTCGTCTCCTTTCCCCCGCCGCCGCCGCCGGCTGTGCCGCCTCCGTACTTTTCGTCCCAGTACCTGTTCCGAAGGAGGTGCGCGCACCACACGTCGCGGACCTCTTTCGTGCACGCGTGCGACCCGGCCTCCTCGTGTTTCGCGATGAGCGCGCTCACCAGGCGCTTGTGCGCGCCCGTTCGCGGGTTGCCGCGGCGGAAGTCCACCTCGAACACCGCCCGAATCTCGCCGTCGGACTCGCCCCTCTCGGAACGCCACCATCGAACCGCGCGGCACAGCACGAGCAGCTCGTCGGGATCGCCTCCCGCGCCGGCGCCGGCGTCGTCGTGGTCGTGGTCGTGCAGCCGCCATACCTTGAGCTTGCCGTCCCAGAATTTGCCGCACGCGACGAGGCTGCGGCGGTAGGCCAGCGCCGTGGACGGTCCCCCCGAGACGTCCTCGCCCTCGACCGGGGCGCCGTGCTCGTCCGGGGAGAAGATGCGCGTGTCCTCGTCCTCCGCGAGGTGCTCCTCGAGGCTGGTGTCGTCCGGCCACGTCCCGAGCTCCTCGAGGACGACCGGTCCGTCCGTCTCGTCGGGTTCGAGCATGTCGCGGTCGACGCCAGCCTTCGCCCTGGCAGCCTTGTTCATGCGCGTGTTGACCTTCTTGACGCGATTGGCGGTGGCCCACTCGCCCATCGATGCGGCCATGTTCTCCTCGATGTAGTCGTGGATGTCGCGCGCGGTGGGATCCGGGAGGACGACGCGGAGTTCGGCGACGACGCGGTCGAGATCGGCGGCCTGCGCCTCGGTCAAGGGCGCGAGGCCCTCGTCGCCGCCCATGGTCCGTCTCGCGCGCTCGCGCCTGTGACGAAAAGCACTCGCACAAGTTTGCGGTCGAACTTTTCGATGGTGCGTCTGGGTGGAGGAGGGCGGACGCGAGCGGGAGCCGAGCGCGAGGGTTTGGGGTTTGCGTGATACGTCGCCTTCTTTGTTACATCGCGTCGAGTCGAATGGGGATGGCGCGACCGCCGGGGCGGGGGCTAGTCCGGCCCGGGCCGCCGCGCGCTCCCCCTCTCCCCGCCGCCGCGGGATCGTCGCTCTCGCGCGTCCTCTGGTGATACTCGTAAAAAAAATGTTTCCGGTCGCCGTGCGCCGCCCAAGAGGCGGGTCCGGGCACCGTGGAACGTCCTCGCGCGTCTCTTCTCGGACCGATACGCCGTCTGGGGTCTCAGACTTTGGGCGTCGGTCGTCATGCGCGCGCGGGGGTCCCAGGGCCGGGTCCCGCATTCGGCGACGGTCGGGACCGTCGCGCGGCGCGAGATTATTATATTAGATCTCGCCCCAACCGCGCTTCTTCGTTCGGTTCCTCTCCGTCCCTTACGCCACCTTGCGGCCGCCGGATTTGAAGCCCTTCGGAGCGTACTGCTGCTGGGACTTCGTGCCCGTGCGTCAGGGCTTGATGAACTTCTTGGCGCCGAACTCGCCCTGCACGGCAGCCTTGGCGATGTGCACCCTGCTGCCGCCCTTCCGCTCGAATCCCGCAGCCTTGGACGCGAGCTTCGCGGTCTTGTCGTCGGAGGACTCGCATCCCTCGGGGTCGGCGAAGAGGTCGTTCATCGTGACGGGGCGGCTCATGGTCCGCGTCGGGGTGGGAGACGGTCGCCGGCGCGGGGCTTCTCCCTGAGGGGCTCTCGAGGCGAGCCGCCGGTGCCTTCGCGTGTGAGATAAAATCGTCCCGAGCCGCCGGACCCACAGCCGCAGCTGCGCAGAGCGCACCGGCCAGACACTGATTTCCTGTGATGGTGAGGTCGCGACGAGAAGAACACCCTATTAATAAGACTCGTAGACAACGCCGCTCGTCGTGAACACGACCGGCGCGCACTCGCCGCGCGGCACCGCCCCGCCTCGACCCCTCCTCCGCGTCACGCCACCGCCTCGCCTCGACCCTCCTTCCTCCGCGCGTTCTCCTCCGCCTTTTTCCTGTCTCGCTCCTCGTACCACCGCTTGCGAAACTTTACACCGAAGTTCCTAACGTCAAGCCTGGGTCCGCTCCCCTTCGAGGCCGGGTACTCGCGCGGAAAGTCCAAGTTGGCCGCCACGCGAAGCGCGCAGTCCTGTCCGATTCTCAGCAGCGTCTCGTCGAACTCCAGACCCCCCGTGGACAGGTGCGGGCCCGTCCCGGCCGGCCTGACGAGCTGCGCGGCGATGACGGGCTTGGGCGTGAACGGGTTACCCCCGCCGCCGCCCTCCGCGATGAACCGTCCCGGGACCTCCAGTCGCAGGGCGAGGAAGACGCCGGAGTCGGCGAGCGGGATCCTCGCGCGGGCGACGATCTCGCGCTCGGGCAGCGCGCGGAGGTAGACGCTTGGCGCGTTGTCTCCGTTGCCGAGTCGGCATCGCACGCGTAAATCGGGGACGACCTCGGCTCGTAAGAGGCCGACGTCGAGCCCGGCGCCGAGGTCCAGCCGGGACTTGATGACCGTCCCGCCGCCCGTTCGCCGCTGCTCGAACAGGCCCGTCTCCCACTTCTGCTTCACCTGCAGCCTGGTCTGTTCGACGCTGAAGTTGTGCGAGGTGATGCCGCCGCGCGTAAAACCGTCGTCGCCGTCGGCGCGCGCCGGGGCGTCCCCCCAGCCCCCGTAGGCTTTCCTCTGCCTGCGCTCGCGGGTCAGCCTGGGCGCCTGAACGTCGATCCTCACGGTGGTCACCGAGCTGCCGAACGCGGCGGCGAGCAGGCCCTTGAGCTTGGCCTTCGCGGCGGCGCCCAAGCCGTCGCGGGCGGGGGCATCGGCGTTGGCTCGGGCGGGCGAGGAGGCGGCGGGTGTGGATCCGGACATGGTCGCGGGCGGGCTTGCGCGTCGTCGATCGCGCGGATGCGAAATCCGAGGACGCCTTGAACGACGCGCGTGACGCAGTCGGCCGCGTCGCGCGAGGTGACGAAAGCGCCCCGGCTCCTTCCCAGAAAAGTAACAACGACGAAAAAACTCTTTCCTCGACGCGTCGGCGCACTCGCATGCTCGCGCGGCTCGCGCCCCTGCTCGCGCGTCACGCCCCGCGTCCCCGCGCGTTCCGCGCTCCATCGTACAACCGCAGCGGCGTCCTCACCCGCGCGTCCCGAGACACTTCATCCATGCAGAAGGTCACCTTCGGCGACGCCCAAATCCCGGGCTACGAGTGCGGCGACAAGTCGTCTCCCGCCGTGATCGTCATACAGGAGTGGTGGGGGGTCACCGAGAACATCCAGCGTCAGGCGCTCAAGCTCAGCGAGGACGGCGGGTTCCGCTGCATCGTCCCGGACCTGTACAAGGGCAAGCTCGGCGTGGACGTCGAGGAGGCGCACCACCTCATGACTTCCCTCGATTGGCCCAACGCCAAAGACGAGCTCGTCGAGTGCGCCAAGTATCTCCGCGCGTCGGGGTCCCCGAAGGTGGGCGTCGTGGGTTTCTGCATGGGCGGAGCGCTCGCCCTCATCGCCGCGCAGCACGCCGACGACGTCGTGTGCGCGGCGCCCTTCTACGGCACACCGGACCCGGCCATCTGCCAGACGGACAAGATCACAAAGCCGGTGCAGGCGCACTTCGGCGAGTTGGACAACCTCGCGGGCTTCTCCGATCCGGACGCCGCGAAAAAGCTCCTCGCCAACCTGCGAGCCGCCGGGAGCGACTGCGAGCTTCACATGTACCCGAACGTCGGGCACGCGTTCATGAACGACCTGCCCGCGCCGTACACCGACTGGGACGCGAGGGAAAAGACGCAGGGATTTCCGAGGTTCGACTCGGCTCAAGTGGAGGTCGCGTGGATGCGGCTCCTCGAGTTCTTTCGCAAGCACCTCGCGTGACGACGCGGGCGCAGACTTTTAAAACGCTAATACGCGCATAACCCCGGACGCCGTCTCCCGCGCGCGTGTGCAATGCCCTACGACTAGAGGCACGCGCGCGGCGAAAATTCGGTTTCGCGATCGAGACGTCCATTCGCTCGCCGCCCCCCTTCTCGGGCGCGTCACTTCGCGGCGAACGCGAGCGTCATCGAGTGCGTGGGGTTGATCTTGAACCCCTGCAGCCCCGACAGTGCCACCGACGCCTGCGTGTCCGTCTCGAACTCCACGAACGCGATCCCCGGCTTGGCCTCCACCATCCGCACCTCCTTGAACCCCGGAAACTGCTGAAACAGCATCGACAACATCGCCGCCGTCGTCGCCCCCGGCAAGCCTTGCACGAAGAGGATCTCGTTCGGGGGCGCGGACGGGTCCGTCCGCACCTTCGCCGTCACCCCCGACGCGGCGTCCCGCTCCGCCTTGGCCGCCTGGCTCTCCTTCTCCGCGGCTTGAGACTCCGCCTTTCGCTTGGCCCTCATCTCGGGATCCCTGGCGCCGGGATCGAAGGTGCCCTCCGCCTTGGCCGTGGCGTCCGACTTTGTCTTGGCGTACGCGATGCGCATGGGCTTGTCGTAGAACGGGAACCCCTGCATGGCGCGCATCGCCGCGGTGGCGGCGGCGACGTCGGCGAAGACGACCCACGCCTGCCCGCGAAGCTTGTACGACTTGGACGCGACGATGTCGATGATCTTGCCGAATTGCCCGAAGATGGCCTGCAGCGACTTCACCAGCTCTGCGGTGGATGCGATGGGACGGGGGGGGCGGATGCGGGTGAGGCGATCGGCGGAGAACGCGGGCGGAGGGGACGCGGGCGACGGCGACGGCGACGAGGGAAAGGTTCCGAGCGAGTGGGCCGATTAGGGTTAATTGGCGGGGCCCGCCCGGCGCCACATCGCTCGGGGTGGCGGTAAGAAGCGCGGCGACGCACCATCCTTCTTGGTCTTCTCGTTGAGGTTGTTGACGTAGATCGTCGCGCAGGGTGCGATGTCCCCCATGCTGTGCGGATGTGCTTCGGCGTGCTTTCCAAACGGCGCGTCCGCACGTCTTGTGTGCGCGCCCGATGGAGAAAAACCTCCCCGATGGTCAGAAGAGATGAAGCGCACGCTGTCGCTGCGAGTCCCCTGCTCACATTCAGACCGCTTGCGAGCGGAGTTCGGGACACCATGGCAGCGCTGGCGTTCCACGCGGCCGTCGCGCGCGTCGCATCGCTGACCGGACCGCGACGCCGCGACGCCGCGAGGTCTTCCTCCTCCTCCTCCGCCGCGGCGACGACGACGACGTGCCGCGCCGGTCGAGACGACGACGACTACCGAGACGGATATCGCGACGAGACAATCCAAATCCCAGCCGCCGAGCGGCGTCGAAGCGACGACGAGCGGAGGTACTACGACGGCGGGCGTAGGTCCTCGCGCGTGAACGACTACTACGATCGCCGCGCCAGGCCCACGGGCGACTCGCGGCCGGCGATGGAACCCCCGCGGCGACGCGTCGGACCCGAGGACGAACCCGGTCCTCGTCGGCGACGGCTCTCGCGCGACGACGGCTTCCGCGCGAGGGAGGCTGCGATGAGAGCCGAGGCTGACGCGCGCGCCGCGCGCGAGGAGTCCATGTGGCGCGACGCGTACGCCAGGCGCGTGCGCGAGAAGCGCCGGCGATGGGACGAGTGGGACGACATGGCCGCGGAGGAGGACAGCGCGCGGAAGGACCGCGTCGCGCGAGCCCGATCCGCCAGGCCCGCGGGAGGCAAGACGCCCGAGCAACGCCGCGACAGGCTGGCGCGGTACAGGGACATCTCCAGGCGAGCCGACGAGACGTGGGCGTCCGCCATCGAGCGCAGGTGGACCGCGGACGAGGAGTACGCGCGTACCACGGGGCAAAGGCCGCGGGGCGACGGCCTGGACCGGACGATGGACTGGCTGTTCACCCCGCTCGCGGGTGCGGCTCGGCGCATCGACAAGTGGCTCGAGGAGGATCCGTACAACCCGTTGACGAACCCGCAGTACTACGGCGGCTACGACGCACCGCCCCTGCCGCCGCCGGGGGTGGTGTACGATCAGTACGACTACCCGGGAGGGTCCGCGATGAACGCCATGGGGTGGGGCGGGCGACGACCTCCGCCGCCGCCGCCGACGCAGCCGGCGCCGAGATCCCGGCGCGACGGACTCGACGACGACGCTTACTACTCCTCGCGGGCCGCCGCCCCGTTCCCCCCCTCGCCGCCGCCGCCGAGGAGGGCGAATCGCGATGGACCGGATCCGCTTCGCGACGCGTTCCGGGGCGGAGCGCCCATGTCGGGGCGCGAAGGTCGCGACGACGACCCCATCACGCCCGAGGAGTTTGAGAGGCTTCGCGGCGGCGGCGGCGGGGGCGGGGGCGGGGGCCCAGAGCCGGATTTCGACCGGTACCGCGGGACCGTCTCCGGTCGACGCGGGCGAAGAGGCCGGTACTGACGTGTCGCGACGCGGGCGAACGCGCGCTTTGGCTCG
>Ga0181573_10004001_pt1 | contig 12703 bp, 8 predicted proteins | sample 101ome_25_FD_148643 | JGI IMG/M metagenome (GOLD analysis project Ga0181573, IMG submission 148643) | Coastal salt marsh microbial communities from the Groves Creek Marsh, Skidaway Island, Georgia - 101409BT metaG (spades assembly) | ecosystem: Environmental > Aquatic > Marine > Intertidal zone...
GACGCGGACGACGACGACGACGACGCGGTGTGATTTAGACTGACGAAACTACCGTCGCGCGGTTGATTGACGGCGAGTCCGATGACGAGCGGCGACGGGCGCGTGTACGGAATCCTAGATGTGTTTCAGTGTAGTTGCTAAGTGACCTTCTTCTAATCCTTCTTCTTTCCCTTGTTTCCCCTCGGCGTCGACGCCTGCCTCGCGCTCGCGCCCCTGCCGCCGCCCGTGTTCAACGAGTACGACCCCGGGGCCATCCCAACCGGCGTGACGTTGCCCTTCTTCTTTCCGGGCGACTGCGGCACCGGCATCTGCGGCATCTGCATCTCCGCAGCCTGACCGGGCATCGGCTGGTAACTCATCTGGCCCATCATCTGGCCACCCGTGGCGCCCGCCGGGCCCTTCTTGCCCTTTGCGCCCTTCCCCTTTGCCGCCGCCGCCGCCGCCGCCTGCGCCTGTTGTTGTTGTTGTTGTTGTTGTTGCTGCTGCTGCTGCTGCTGCTGCATCTGCATCTGCTGCTGTTGCTGCATCTGCATTTGCTGCTGCTGCTGCTGCTGCATGTACTGCTGGCGCTGCTGCGGGTTCATCTGCTGAAGTTGCTGCATCTGCATGCCGGGCTGGCCACCCTGGGACATCATCCCTCCCTGAGGCATCATCCCTCCCTGCATGGGCTGACCCTGTTGCTGCGCGAGTTGCATCTGACGCTGACGCTGTTGCTGCGCCGCCGCCGCCGCCGCCGCCGGGTCTCGCGGCCCGCCCTGCCCCATCCCGCCCTGCCCCATACCCCCAGGTTGCCCCATACCCCCAGGTTGCCCCATACCCCCAGGTTGCCCCATCCCGCCCTGCCCCATCGCGCCCTGTTGTTGCTGCTGCTGCGCCCTCGCAGCCTCCATGAGCGCCTGGTCCGCGATGTCCGTCGGATCCGCGCCTCCGAGTTGCGCGTGCGCTCCCCAGCTGCTGTGCGCGGGGACCCTTCTGGTTTGGTCGCTACCGGCTCGTTCCGCGGCGTGTTGCTTTCGGAGCTTAAACTGCCTCGCCTGCGCCTGCGCGGCGCGGTCGAAGTGGAACCTCGCGATGTTGTCCTCCACGGGCAGCGCTCGCGCCATGACCTGCCGCGCGGACCCCTTGTTGAGGTTGAGCGCGGCGACGGCGTTGGGGTCGCCCTCGCCCTCGGCGGATTGCGTGAGGCGCTGGAACCTCCACCTGCACTGCTCGGCGCGGCGGTACACCCCCTTGAACGGGGCTGACGCCGCGAAGACGTCCGTGATGAGTCCCCAGTTGCTGCCAAACTCGTGAACGATGGCGCACAGGAGCTGGTCCTCGACGGGGGTCCACGACCTCGCCACGCCCGCGGCGCCGCGAGCCTTCTTCTTCTGCGACTTCTTCTTGTCCAGATCCTTCTTCCCCTTCTTCCCGCTGCCCGTCCGTTGGAGGTTCGCCAGGGTCATGTCGTCCTCCTCGTCCGAGTCCGACTCCATCCCCGACGGCGCCTGCGACTCCGAGACGCGAATCTTCTTCCCGCCCGGCCCGATGACGTATTGCGCCTTTCGCTTTTTGCCGTACTCGTCCATCCCCGCCGCCGCCGCCGCCGCCGCTCGTTGCGCCGCGAGAGCCGCCTGCGCCGCGCGCCGACGCTCGTTCGCGAGGCGCAGCGCCTCGGCCTCGGCCGCGGCTCTCGCAGCCTCCACGATGGCGCGCGCGCGACGGCGCTCGCTCTCCTCCCAGTCCCTCAGCCTCCTCTCGTAGTCGGCAAACTTGAAAGCCTCCGCCTTGACGGCGTCCACCCACCACTTCTCCGCGTGCGACGGGTAGCAGTCGTACAGCAGCGGGGGGAGTTCCTCGACGATGGGCGGGGTTCCGGGCGCGACGGAGTCGAGGTCGAGCTCCGCGTCGAGGACGGCGTCGGGCACGCCGCCGGGGAGGTAGACGGGCGGCGGCGGGGGCATCGAGGCGGCGTCGGCGGCGACGCCATCCTTCTCCCCATCCCCGTCGGCATCCTTCTTCTCCTCGTCGTCGTCCTCCTCATCCTCCTCGTCGGATTCCTCCTCCTCCTCATCGGCAGCCTTGCCGCGGCGACCACGGCGCGCGGGGGCCGCGGCGGCGGCCCTTTTGCCTCCCTTGGCGGTGGGCTTGCGGCCCCCCTTCTTCCCGCCCTTCTTGGAAGCGTTCTCCTCGTCCTCCTTGTCCTGAATCGCCTTCTTGATGATCGACTTCTTCAGTCGCGCGATGTCCCCGACGAGTTTCATCACCGCCCACTGGTCGATCACGCTCATCCCCGGCGGGGGCGGCGGGGTCTTGGGGAAGATGCTCTGCGCCCGAACCGTCGCCATCGGCGTCGGCGCGACGGCGTCGTCGGCGTCGTCGGGCTTCGCCTCGTCGCCGTCGGCATCCATCGGGATCGCGCCGTCCGCGGGTTGACGCTTGTCCGCGTTCATCTCGACAGTCGCCTCCGTCGGCTCGGTTTTCTCAGCCTTGGGCGGCGTGGCGGCGGTCTCCGCGGCTGCGGCGGCGGCGGCGGCGGCGCGACGCGGTCTGCCCGCCTCGGACTTTTCCGCCTCGGACTCCTTCCTCTCCTCGGCTCCCTCTCCCTCGGCATCCTCCTCGTCGTCATCCTTCGGTTCGGGCACCAGCTCCGCGGCGGTCGGGATGGGCTTCTCCATCGCGCGCTTCCACGCCTTCTCCCAGAAGTGTCCAACCTCCGCGGCGACTCGCGCGCACTGCCTCCGCCCCGCCTCCTCGGCGGCGACGGTCGCCCCCTCTCCGGTAACCCTCTCCGGCGGGACACCCTCGCACGCGGCGCTCATCTCCGCGCACTGCCTCGCAGCCTCCAGCCTCCAGTCCCGCTCCGCCGCGAAGTCCGCCGCCATCCATCGCATCTCGATCATGACGTAATCCCAGTGCGATTTCCGCTTGTTTACGCCGTAGGGACCCGCGGCGATCTTCGCGCCGAGCATCGCGCGAGACTCGCGAATCTTGCGAGCGTTGGCGATCACCTCGTCGTCCTTGGCGTATCGAGCCTTGCGCTGCTCGTCCGTCTCGTCGTCGTGTTCGCCGAGCGAGGGGAGGTTTGGCAACGGGACCGGGTCGAACTCGACCGTCTCCTGGCGGTCGAGAGGCACGTGTGTCTGCATGTCGACGATCCAAGGTTCGTCGTCGTCGTCCGCCGCGGCTGCCGCCGCCGCGGCAGCCTTGGCAGCCTTGGCGGCGGCAGCCTTGGCGGCGGCGCCTTTGTTTCCCTTGGCACCCGCCATGGCGCTCCGTGCCTTCTTACCTGTCGGATCGGGCGCGCGGGACGGAGGTTCAGTCAGGGGGTGAAAAAGATTGGTCCCGGCGGGCACACTCGCGGGGGCAGATTTGAAAAAGTTTGAAAAGAGCGCGCGGTTCGGGCGACGCGAGCGCGCGCGAGTGGCCCTGACCGCGCCGATCACGTCGCCATCGATTCCACCGCGCGACGGACGAGGACGATGCACAGTCGACACCATCGACCGACGACGACGAGCCGCGCGAACCCGGGTCGGGGGCACCTCTCTTGGGGTGACCGCGCAAAACGTTGCAGACTGTTTGCGAGTGCCATCCATGGAGGTAAAAGGCGGGAAGTAATCTCGGGGCAACCCTAGGCCCGGTAAACGGGGATGTCCGGGCGACGCGACGATGTGCTCGCCCGGGAAGGGTGACTGCCGCATCCCATCTGGATGGAAGGTGGTGTACCCGCCGAGATCTGAGCCGTCGGTCGCGTCCAGGCGGTGCTGGCGCGCCAATCGGGTCGCAAAACCTAACGTATGCGTATATAGTCACAATTTGGGGAATGTGAAATGCGCACCTTCCCACTCGCCGGAATTCGCCCCGCGGCGATCGATCCGATTACCCCTCGACGCCTGTCACGCTTCGTCGGGCACCCCTGGTCCACTGAGGTTCCCGAACGCGCGAGCGCTTAGCCTCCCCGGCGCGCCACCCACGCCCAACCGCGTGCGTCGGGCCGTGTCAATTGGTCGAATTAGGCCAGTTCACACCCTTGTTAGGTTTTCAGACGAGCTGTGGAATTGGCTTTTCCATCGATCGACCCCACCGAGCACCGAGAACCCCGATCGGCAGTCTGGTAGGATCTGGGTGAGCTGGTCCGCTGGAGGCGATCCGCCTCGAGCTCCAAGAAAATCGCTTGGTGCGTTTTTGACGACCGCTGTGCGCGGGGAGACGCGCGGGGCACACAACGCACCGCGCGTGACACCCCCGCGCTCGCGCCATGAAGACTCGCATCGCGTGCTACTTCGATGTGCCCCGCCCCGATAACAAGACGGACGACATCAACTGGGTCGACGTGCGCGCCCGCGAGCCCCGCGTCGGCCTCCAAATCTTTCGACCGTTTCGCCTCCCTCCCATCGCGACGCACTCGATCCGACTGACCCGAAACATCCACCGGCCCCCGTCCCCGTCCAACGACAACCCCAGATCGACCTGAAGCACACCGACATGAAGAATGACCTCAAGCGCAAGGTGGCCGCCAAGACCGGCGTCCCGAGCTGGCGCCTCTCCATGCGACTCGGACCCTTCCAGGAGGTGTACATGTTCGACCGGGACGCCAAGAACGGCATCATGCCGAAGACCTTCGGGATCACGACGATGGTCCACAGGCCGGAACTCGTCGGCAACGCGCGGTTCGACGCCTTATACTTCGGCGCGTGGCCGAAAGACCTCCCCGAGGAGGAGCGTGACCCGCTCGCGGACGGATGGGGGCAGGAGTGGGAAGGACCCAACGGCGTCAAAGAGGCGCTCAAGCAGTACGAGAGGAAGAAGCGCTGACGAGCGACGAGCCGGTCGTTCGCCCGGGTTTCGTCCCACCCGTCGATAGGATCGTAGATCAACGGTGGTTATTTTCATTATTCAAAAGACGTCGCCAGTCATCACGCCTGCATCGCCTGCTGCAACGCCTGCTGCTGCTCGGGGGTGATGGAGCTCCACGCGCGCGACAGCGTCTCCGGCGGGACGCTTCCCTGCATCTGCATCAAGATGGCCTTCATCTTCCTCGCCGTCTCCGGGGTGCACAGCTGGAGCTTCTCCGAGAGCGCGGCGGTGGGCAGCGCGGTGGCGAACACCTTCACCACGGAACCGAGGTGCTCGCTGTTGGGCCCGAGCAAGTGCGGGTCGTTCTTCTCGAGCATGCGAACCAGCTGCTCGTGCACCGCCCTCGCCTCCACCTTATCCTCCGTCAGCGGCAGGCACTGGAGCCACTGCGGGACGACGCTCTCGGGCCCCGGGATCACGTTCCGTTGGAACTCGCACAACTTACCCAGCGAGCTGATCGCGTTCTCAGTCGCGTTGACGTTTTCGTCGATTCGAGAATCCGGCGCCTGGATCACCGCCGCGAGCGCCTGAAGCGACGCCGGCACGTGCGGCGCGAAAGCCGCGCCCAACTTCTCCGCCATGACACCCACGCCGTACACAGACGCCTGACGCACGTCCGCGTCGGCGTCGGTGCACCCCGCCAGGCACGGTCCCGCGAATCCGTCGAGGTATCGAAGCGCCGCGCCGCCGTCGCTCGCGTGCTCCATGACGTCGTCAAAGACGCAAATCGCGATCCTCCTCTCCTCGGGGGAACGATCGGGCGCGAGCATCGGCGCCACGAACTGCGCGAGGAGGGGTTCGAGCGCTGGGAGGACCGCCGCGTGAAGAGACCTGAGCAGAGATCCGACGCACTCGGCGAACTGGTCGAAGACCTCGTCCTCGGCGGCTTGCTCGTCGGTGAGCGCTTCCATCTCCTCGGCGTCAAAGTCCTCGGTCGTCGCGCGCTTGTTCCGCTCCGCCCTGCGCTCCAGGGAGCCCTTAATCGTCGCCTGGAACTCCTCGATCATCGCGGAGATGTGCTCGCTGATGTGCTCGCCCGCGACGCCGGCGCAGTCCGCCAGGGACTCGAGCATCGCGGCCTGGATCTCAACCTCGGGTTCCTTGTTGAGCGCCTTGATGAGCGGGGGCACGACAAAGCCGACGAGCTGGCGGAAATAAGCCGCGTCGACCGTCTGGCCCTGGGGCGTGACGCACTGCTTCAGCATGGCAGCCTTACCCGCGCGGAGGATGTCCGGGAGCGACGCCACGGCAGCCTTGCGCACGTCCTCGTGGAAGTAGAAATCGAGGAGCGGCACCATGGTCTCCACCACGGGCTGGAGGTACGGCAGGAATCCATCCTTGAGCTCGTCGACGTAGCAGCAGAGCATGTTGCACGCGGTGGCCTTCTCCTCCAGCACGGACGTTCGGATGGATATGCGCTTGTCACCCACGGCGATGACCTCGACGTCGTCCTCCTCCTCCTCCTCTCCGGCGTTCTCCGCGTCCGTCACCTGGACGTCCGGCTTGAGCTGCGCGGACTTGAGCAGCGGCGGCATGACAACCTGAAGGTACTGGATGAAATCGCGTCCCAGGCACTTGCACAGCCGCGTCCACGCCTGTTGCATGTACGACGCCGTGGTGTCGTCGTCCTCGAACCCGCCAGCCTGCAGCTGCATCAGGAGGTCCATCACCTCGCGAGCGTCGGGCGCGAACCGTTCCTTGCCGACGGCCATGCCCACGAGCGAGATGCACTCCATGGCTTTGGCGCGGAGCATCCTGTGCTCCTTGCCCGCGGCGCCCACGAGGATCTGCTTCAGGAACGGGAGCACGGTCGAGTAGTACTTCGCGAACGCCGTCTGCGCGTTGTCCGCGACGGACGCCAACGCGGTGAGCGCGGATTCCTGCACCATGCGGTGCCCGCCCTGGAGCATCTGGAGCAGCTTGTTCATGAGCGCGTCGAGGTACGGCTGCATGTGCTCGGGGGGACATCCCTCGGAGAAGTTGACCATCGCCGCGGCCGCGTGCGACTGGACCCTGTGGGACGAGTCCTCCATGCACTTGAGCAGCACGGGGAGGATCTGCGCGTGCGCCTTCTCCTGGATCTTGGGGCCGAGGTCGGTGCACAGCTGGCCGATTCCGTTCACCGCCGCCCAGCGGACGCGCGGGTGGGGATCGGAGGTGGCCGCGCCGAGGCACGGCGCCACCGCCCCCGCGACGTCCTTGTTCATGCCCTTGACGCATCCCTCCGCGATCTGCGCCAGCGCCACGAGCGCCGCGTGACGTTTACGCCAGTCCCCGTCTTGCAGGAGCGCCGGGATGGTCGCCGCCGCGCAAGGCAGGACGGTGTTGGCGCCGAGCGCGATGGCGACGCGGTCGAGGCACTCCTGCCCGACGTCGTACCGCTCACCCTCGCCGGCGTCGCCGTCCTCCTCCTTCTCCGCGGTGTGCCACTCCTGTTCGTCCTCGACGTCGAGCAAGAAGGCGACGAGGCAGTTGAAAAGTCGCGGGACAAAGTTGGGCAGCTTGCGCATCATGCCGGGCGCTCGGTCGCGGGCTTCGGTGAGGGTGACGAGGAACTCGGTGGCGAGGTGGCGGGTGCCGTCCTCCAGGTCGTTGTGCTCCGCGATGGTCATCATGGCGTCGACGACGTGCGCGAGGTGCTTGCGCACGAATCGAGGGTCCGATCCCGCGAGCTCCACGAACATGGAGAGCGCATCCTGAGCGGAGGCTTCGTCGCCCCCCTGGAGCGCGCCGCCCAGGGTCTGGAGCATGGCGGGGAGGAGGTCCTGGAACTTGGCCCGGTCGTGCTGGTTCTCGAGCGAATCCACGAAGGCGCAGCAGGCCCGGAGGGACGCGAGCTTCACCTCCATGTCCGCAGCCTGCAGGCACTGCGCGAGGATGCCGTGCAGCGTGGCGAGGTGCGGCACGAGCGAGTCGCCGATGTACGCGGCGAGCTCGCCGAACACGTTGAGCGCGGTCACCTTGAGGGCGTCGGAACCGGTCGTGACGCACTGGAAGAGGAACGGGAGCAACTCCGGCCATCCCTCCTCGTAGACGCCTGCCGCGAGCTCGGAGACGGTGTCGCCAACCTTGCCCGCGATCCGCTTGTTCTGCTCCTCGTGCAGGGACTTGAGCAGCTCGGACTTGATGCCCGCCTGCGTCTGCGCCTGGAGGTTGGCCCACAGCGACACCTCGTCTTTGGTCAAGACGCGGCGGAGCAGGATGGCCGCCATCTCGCGGGTCTCCACCTGCGCGGAGGTGCGCAGCGCCTTGACGAGTTGGAGGCAGAGCACGTCGCCCTGCTTCTTGCACTCGTTGAACAAGGCCTCGTACTGCGTGCGCGCCGAGTTGTCGACGCTGGTGAGCCCTCCGAGCAGCTGCTCGAAGGCGGTGAGGTTGGACATGTCCAGCACCGCCTGGACCTGAGCGGCTGAAACCGCCATCGCGGCCGGGGTTTCGGAGTTCTGTGCGGCCTCACGGGCGCGAGAGAGCTCTGAGACCTGCCGCCGATCGCGCGTGAACAAAACAAAAGATTTTGCGGCCGGCTCTTTCTGTTCAAAACTTGTCGGCGGCTCCATTTTCGCTCGGAGGACCCATTTTCGCAAACCCAACCGAGCTTCATACGTAAGTTTTAGGTTACGAGGACCCAGCCAGTTCACCAGACCCTGAGAACGTCGGCGTTTCGCGCAAGATACCAACCTTTATCCTCGGTGGGTGGTGCGTCACTCGTGACGCGCGAATGCGGACGGTATCGCGCGTCGCGCCGGCGGCGGCGGCGGCGCGCGCTCCTTCCCTGGGTGCGCGCCGAGCGCTCGGCGCGAATCGGTCGGCTCCGGCGGTCCGCCGACATCGCCCGGCGCGGCGGCGGGACGGGGGGGCGTCGGCACGTCGCGTCGTCATCGCCACTCGCGCGTTCTTCTCGAGCGACGAGTCCGGCAGCCTGGACGACTACGAGTTCGACGCGGGCGTCCGCGAGGCGTACCGGACCCGACGGGCGTTCGAGCGCGCGGAGTGGCACGCGCAGGAGCCGAGGGAGAAGGCGAAGTACCTGCTCGCTCGGGTCGACGCGGCGGGCGTGTGGACAATCGCCACGACGGCGTTCGTGATTGGCATCTCCGTGAGCGAGTCCGTCTTCGACAGCGGCGCGGGGGGCGCGGGCGCCGACCCCATCGCGCTCAGCACCTTACTCCCCACGTGGGTCCCCGATGCGGTGGCGTCGCGCACGGGGTACATCGACCCCGCCACGGTCGCGAGCGGCGAGGAGACGGTGCAAGCCATCTTCCTCTTCGAGTTTGTCCTGAGGGCGTGGTCCGAGGAGTTCAGCGTCAAGTACCTTCGATCGCCCGTCGCCCTGGTGGACTTCGCCGCGGTGTTGCCCACGTTAGTCGGCGGGTCCTTGGGCGGCAGCGGCGCCCTGCGGACGTTCAGGCTCTTCCGGCTCCTGCGTTTGCTTCGCCTGGCGGATGACGTAAACGATAAGATAAAGGACCGAAGCGACGAGGACGGCGACGATAAGATCTTCGGCAAGGTGACCAGCGTCGCGGTGGAGTTTCTGTGCGTGTTTCTCATCGCCGGCGAGATCTTCTACGACCTGGAGTACGAGACGAACCCCGACATAAGCGACGTGGGCGACGCGCTGTACTGGTCGTTCCTGACGCTGACGGGCATCGGCCAACCCTTCGACGCCGTCACCGCGCAGGGGCGCGTCGCGACGGTCCTGTTCATATTAACCGCGCTCGTCGTCGTGCCGCTGCAGCTGTCGACGCTGGTGGCGGCGACGAACAAGCAGCGGGAGAAGGAGAAGAAGCAGAGGAGGGCGCGGGGAAAAGAGAGGCGTGCGCGGGTGCGATCGAAGGTTGGCGGAGTGGCTCCGGTCATTTCCGTGGATATGTCCAGAAGCTTCGACAGTAGCGGGTCGTTCGATGACATACCGGTGGACTCCGGCGCGGGTGTTGGCGTCGGGCTGAGCGGCGCTTCGTCGTTCCTGGACCAGAGCGTGGGGTTCGAGACGATCGACGAGAGTTACGACAGCTTTGACGAAAACTCGCCACCAAACCTGTCGGAGGATGGGATGCGGCGAGAGGTTGCGGACCTTCGGCGAAGGGTTCGATCGTTCGAGAAGGAGGTGGACGCGTTGAGGGCGGAGAACGCGAGGTTGAGAGCGGAGAACGCGAGGAACAGGATGGAGCGCGCCTCGCGGGATGTAAGTTAGCGGACGAAGTAAGATTAAGTTAGCGCGGAGTTGCCATTGAAGTTGAGCAAAAATCAATCAAAGTGTTTACGCGGCTAGTAATATGCCATCCCAATCCCCCCCGTGTTATCATATTCGCGGCTATCACCTCAGTTCTCATCGTCGGAGTAATTGAACTTGATGGAGTTGACCTTGTTGTCGTCGATGAGCCCGCCCCTGTAGGTGCTTCGCTTGCGCTTGTTCTTCTCGTGCCTAAACCTGTCGCCCTTCACCTGCCCGAGCACCGCCTGCGCCTTCCACCCGACGCCACCCTCCCCGAACGTCGCCTCGTAGCTCATGTCCCAGCTGCCCTTCTCACCCATCCACTCCTCCGCGTTGACGCGCTGGAACGGCTTGTTCTGCGAGCGGGTTCTGGTCGCCGGTCCGTCGGTGGCGGGAGCCTCGGCGACGTCAACCTCCTTGGGAGCCGGCGCCTTCACCTCCGTCTTGGGCGCCGCGTTCTCCTTCTTATCCTGCGAATCGGAGTCGGAGTCTGAGTCAGAGTCCGAGCCTGAGTCGGAGGAGGAGGAAGAGGAGGAGGAGGAATCAGCCTTCGCCTCGTCCGGCTTCGCGGCGGGGGCGTCATCTTTCTCACCAGAGTCGGAATCGCTAGAGTCGGAATCCGAGTCGGAATCGGACGAGTCCGAGTCGGAGGAGGCGGCCGCCTTGGCCTCCTCCTGCTTCTCGTCGACGTCCATCGCCGTGGGTTTCGAGTCGCTGTCGCTGTCACTGTCCGAACCCGAGTCGGAGTCAGAGTCCGAGCTCGAGGACTCGGGCTTGGCGACGGTCGCGTCCGCGTCCATCTTCACGGGCTCCGTCTCAGAGTCCGAGTCGTCATCGGAATCGGACGAGGACGAGGACGAGGACGAGGACGAGGAGTCGGCTTTGGCATCCTCGACGTCCATCTTGTCGTCGTCCTTCTTCTCCTCTTCCTTCTCGTCCGAGTCGGAATCGGAATCCGAGCTGGAAGAGTCGGAGTCCGAGGAGGATGAGGAATCAGCCTTCACCTCAGCCTTCTCCTCCTCCTCCTTCTCCTCGGATTCGGAATCGGAATCGGAAGAGTCGGAGTCGGAAGAGGAAGAGGAAGAGGAGGAGTCATCCTTCTTGTCCTCCATGGCCTTAGCCGCGGGCTTGGAGTCCGAGTCCGAGTCCGAGTCAGAGTCAGAGTCAGAGTCAGAGGAGGACGAGGAAGAGGAGGAGTCAGCCTTGACCTCAGCCTTGGGCTCGTCGTCCTTCTTCTCCTCCTCCTTCTCGTCGGAATCGGAATCGGAGTCGGAAGAGGAGGAGGAAGAGGAGGAGGAGGAAGAGGAGTCAGCCTTGACCTCGGCCTTCTCCTCCTCCTTCTTTTCGCCGGAGTCGGAGTCAGAGTCCGAGTCGGAATCGGAATCGGAGGAGCTGCTGTCAGAGTCGCTGGAGTCAGCCTTCTTCACCTCAGCCTTCTCCTCCTTCTCGTCCGAGTCCGAGTCCGAGTCAGAGTCAGAGTCAGAGTCAGAGGAGGACGACGAGGACGAGGAGGAGTCAGCCTTGACCTCAGCCTTGGGCTCGTCCTTCTTCTCCTCCTCCTTCTCGTCGGAATCGGAATCGGAAGAGGAGGAGTCCGAGTCCGAGTCGCTGCTGTCGGAGTCGCTGGAGTCAGCCTTCTTCACCTCAGCCTTCTCCTCCTCCTTCTTCTCGCCGGAGTCCGAATCGCTGTCGGAATCCGACGAAGAGGAGTCGGAGTCGGAAGAGGAGGAGGAGTCAGCCTTGACGGCGGCGACGGGCTCGTCCTTCTTCTCCTCCGCGGGCGGCTTGGAGTCGGAATCGGAGTCCGAGTCGCTGTCGCTGGAGTCGGAGTCGGAGGAGGTGGCGGAGGAGGACTCGGACTTGGCGGGCTTGGCGGGTTCCTTGTTCTCGTCCTCCTTCTTTTCGCCGCTGTCGGAGTCGGAATCCGAGGAGGACGAGTCGGAGGAGGAGGAGGAGTCGGAAGACGCCGGGGCGGTCTTGGCCTTCTTGGCCGCTGGCTCGTCGCCGGAGTCGCTGTCGCTGTCGCTGTCGCTGTCAGACTCGGAGTCGGATGCGGCGAGCTTGCGCTTGATTCCCCTGCGAGGCAAGGCCGTGGAAGAGGTGAGCCGATCAGCGATGGCGATGGATGCGACGCGACGCGGCGGGGACGCGGGGACGGAAGGTTGTTGCCCGGCGGCGGCGGCGGCTCCAATCTCGGAGAGAAAAATAAATATCAGCCAGCCGTCAGCCAGCCGGGCGGCGGGTCGGGGCGGTTCGGTGACTCACCTGGCCTCCATGTACACGTTGGCCATCTCCACGAGGTCAGTCTTGACGGCCTGCGAGGTCGAAACGGGACGCCATGGTCAGCGCGGGTCGCATTTCGCGGGGCGAGCGCCGCATCCGGCGACGGCGGTGGCTGCGGAAAAAAATTGCGACGTCAGGGAGCGTTTCGGGCGCACGCACCGACTTGGACGGCGTCATCTTCTTGGCGCTCGCCTCGGACTTGAGCGCCTTGAGGGTGGCGCTCAGACCGTTCGCCTCGAGGTACGCCTCGACGGACGGGACGAGGTCGGCAGCGTTCGCCGTGGCGACGGGGGTCACAGCGTGCATGGTGGGCGATGCTGAATCGAGAGCGCCGCAAAGTGAGGGAGTGCCAGGAGCCAGCCACCACTGGCG
>Ga0181573_10004002_pt1 | contig 12702 bp, 14 predicted proteins | sample 101ome_25_FD_148643 | JGI IMG/M metagenome (GOLD analysis project Ga0181573, IMG submission 148643) | Coastal salt marsh microbial communities from the Groves Creek Marsh, Skidaway Island, Georgia - 101409BT metaG (spades assembly) | ecosystem: Environmental > Aquatic > Marine > Intertidal zone...
CCAGCAGGGGGGCGAGAGCGGGGGCGAGAGCGGGGGCGGGGGCGGGGGCGGGGGCGGGGGCGTCGTGGAAGTTTTCGGTGGATCAGTCCGACTCGGAGGATACGTACCGGGACGACGTGCTGGAGGTTCCGGTGCTGCATCACAAGCTCAAGGCGCGGCCGTCGCCGTTCATTACGGATAATCACTTTGGGGGTGGGTTTGTGTCGAATGATGACCGGGTGGCGATGAGTGCGCTGCGGTATGCGTCTGCGGAGAGTATCGGGGCGGAGTGCATGACGGATGACGAGGAGGGGTGTATGGTGTTGCCGCAGTACGCGGTGCGGGCCGGGGCGAGGGAGGTGATATATATGAATCCTGGGATGACGAAGGTGGCGATTGTGACGTGCGGGGGGCTGTGTCCGGGGTTGAATGATGTTGTGCAGGGGCTGGTGGCGAAGTGCGAAGACTACGGTGGGTGTTTGTGGTGATTTCGTTTCTGTCGGGGTCACTCCTGCTACGACGACAACTCACTACTACTCGTTCGTCAGGGGTGCCGGAGGGAAACATCTTGGTACGTGAGGGATATACGTGTGTATCCTAACGTGTACTGCTGCTGACCCACGCACGCACGCACTCTTCGTCATGAACTGCAGGGTATGCAGTACGGGTTCCGGGGATTTTATGATAAGCACGCGCCGCCGATGGTGCTGACGAGGTCCAGCGTGGAGGGGATCCATTTGGAGGGCGGGACGATCTTGGGGACGTCGAGGGGCGGGGCGGACATGGCCAAGATTGTGAGGCAGATTGACATTATGGGCATCGACGTGGTGTTCGTCGTCGGGGGCAACGGTACGTATCGTTGCAGAAGTCGTCGTCGAAATTGTATCTCTCTCACACGCACAAACCACGACAACCACCGTCACGACCGTCACGATGACGACTCGCAGGCGGCAACGCGGGCGCGGCGGCCATCCAGCAGGCGTGCGAGAAGCACAACGTGCTGTGCTCCGTGGTGGCCGTTCCAAAGTCGATCGACAACGATATTCTGCTGATTGACAAGTGTTTCGGGTTCGATACGGCCGTCGAAGAGGCGCAACGTGCCCTGATCTGCGCCAAGGTGGAGGCGTCGAGTGCGTTCAACGGCGTCGGCCTGGTCAAGCTGATGGGGCGGCAGTCGGGATTCATCGCGATGGACGCGTCCATGTCCTCCGGCGTGGTGGATATCTGTCTGATTCCCGAGGTGCCGTTCGAGATGGAGATGCTGCTGGCGTACATCGAAAAGGTGCTGGCGAAAAAGGGCCACGTTGTCATCTGCTGCGCCGAGGGCTGCCTGCAGAGCGGACCAGAGGGGAGTTCCGAGGTGGACGCCAGCGGCAACCCCATCCTGAAGGACGCCGGCAAGTGGCTGCGGAACGAGATCAAGAAGAACCTCAAGGACGTCGACATGAAGTACATCGACCCGTCGTACATCATCAGATCGATCCCGACGACGAGCGTCGACAGGATTTACTGCAAGATCCTCGCGCACAACGCGGTCCACGGCGCTTTCGCCGGGTTCACGGGCGTGACGGTGGGGTTGGTCAACACGCACTACGTCTACCTGCCCATCGACGTCGTCATCCAGTCGGCGAGGACGGTCGACCCGAAGGGGAAGCGATGGAACCAGCTCAAGGCCACGACGGGGCAGCCAGACTTTGTTTCGAGGTAGCGTCTTCGCCACTCGCATCGGCTTCTAAACGTTGGAGGCGCTCGGTCTCGGTGCGTACCTTGGATATGAGGGCGCTGAGACTGTTTCCGGCGCCCAGGAAGGAAACCAGCTCGTCGAGTTAGGGCCGTGAGAGGAGAGCACGTGTTGACCAACGAAATGACGGATACGGTTCGTTCCGGCTCCACCGACTGACGCATCTGGGGTGAAGGTGACGGAAGAAGTCGTTCCAGAAAGCTGGTAGGCCGTGCTCGAAAAGGTCCCGATATGATTCAGACCCGCAATATCGTACGTCGTCCTACGAACAAGACCAGACAACGGATACCCACCGGCCACATCAGCTCCAAGTGCTCCACCGTGGTACATTGCGAAACCAAAAGACTCGTACACCGAGACTCGTGATACATTCGAGGACCAGTTGCTCAGCCTGATAGACGGATAGTTATCTTTTTGATGAGCCAAAAAAAATGATTGAGTTGTACCCCCACCAGGTAGATGCAGTATCGTGCGCGCTAACCGAGGGGGGGGTCGCTGTTCATGGCTTGGAAATTACACATCACGGTTGAAGATGTTGAGTGATGATCACCTCATCACCACAGATCGATAGCTAGGCTAGTTGTGGTTGAACAATCCGTGCTTCCTGCCAGCAGAGGAGACGCCGCTGGCCCCCGACACGGGTCCACTCACGTTGTCCTTGCCCTTCTTCCAGTGGTTTCCCGTCTCGTACTCCGGCAGCTCGGCGCGCATCTCCTCGATTTTGGCGTTGAGGTCCTGGAGGTGGTCATTGACCATGTCCAAGGCGTTCAGCAAGTGCGAGTGCTTTCCCGCCTTAGCCGACGTCCCAGACGTTCCCGAAGTTGAACTCACGCCCGACACATCGGCAGCCTTCGAGTGCCCGAGCTCCATGGCGGAAGCCTGTTTGTGTGTGTGCGTGTGGGTAGGCCAGTGAACGGATGAAGACGCGGTGCGAGGTAGTGTACATGACGAGGCCCGTGAGCGGACACGAGGTCCGAGTGACAGAGTCGTCACATTGCGGCGGGCGCACGCACCTGGGTGGCAGCGAGGGCCATGATGGTGATGAGCTTCAGCATGATGATGAAGGGTATGGACGCGAGAGAGAGAGAGGTGTTCCGGTTCAGGAATTAATATTTTGTGGACGAGGGAGGGGCGATCGGGGACAAAGTGATGGTGGTGTAGCTTGGGAACCGTCGACAGTCACTTGGGACCTGGGAAAAAAACGTGTGCGGTGGCAAACCTGGGACGCAGGGAGTTATACGGGCTGGATCCCCCGACGGCGTGTTTGGGTTCAGGAGAAACGATCAGTTTGCCTACGTCGACAACCTGATAGGCCAGGTCAAGGCAGTCAACGCGATGCTCGGCGTGGACGTCGCCAGCCACGCGCACGCGATCGTGCCACCGTCGCACCCCGAGGTGATCAAGCTGGGTTCGTGTCGACCTCGTCCGTCAGTCGCCCTGCGACTGGCTTAATCGAATCGGGCGGTTGAATGTTACTCTCGCGATATTCAATCAATTCACTGGGTCGGTTTCAAACAGTCGCGTCGTCGAGATGTGACCATCACGCGTTGTGCCTCAATCCATCGAGCCAAGCCTGCTTCTTCGCGGCATGCTCCTGCAGCCACGCTCCGTGCTTTTTCTCGGCCTTGGCGCTGACGGCGCTGACGGCACTGACGGCGCTGACAGCGCTGACGCCGCTCACGGCGCTGACAGCGCTGACGCCGCTCACGGCGCCCGACACCGGGGCGGCGACGTCAAGCGGGGTAACGCTCACCTGTATCGGCGTCGTGTGAACGCAGCGAGTGAGGATGAGAACGGCGTCTGAACGCTTCGGGCGAGGGTCACAACGTCGTGTGCAAGGCAACGCGTGCGGGGGGGGGGCGGGACCCTCTCGGAAACTTCACCCTCGGATGATTCGCGCACACGTTTTCGCGCGGGGGCGATTCGGAGGACTTCAAACCCCGCAGTGGCCACCTTTAATCACCAAAACACCCCCATGAACGACGGCAGCCATCCTCCGTCGCCGATCGCGCGTCGAGTCGAGTCGAATTCGCGAGATCGAAAGGAAAATCGCACCTGCTGGAGCTCCCGGGACGCGACGGTCCCGATGAGGGCCAGGAAGAAGGCGAAGAAAAACTTCATGCTGATCATCGTAGGGAACGAGTGGGGGGTAGAATGCTTTTCTATTCTGATGAATTCTGGAGCCGTGAGGTTGGGTTTCATGCGCTTCATTGGGTTTCAAGTTCCGAGAATTCTTGGTATTCGCAGTGCTCGTGCGTGGGCGCCGCCGGGGTCCGAGCGGGAGCGCAGCGACGACCCGCTCGGCCTCGATCGCCCGATCGGAAGGGTGGAGATTGATCGGTTCGCATCGTCGCTGTACGTTGAACGTTGGAGGTGGGACGAGCCGGCCGCGTCCGGAGGTTCGATGCGTGAGTGCTTCGGCGAGTACGCGGAGAGGAGACAGACAGATGGACGAATGGGTAAAGGTGAAGGGGGGGGGAGTGGAAGCGGGAAGAGATCGGTTCGGCCCAACCCTATCCAAGTGGAAGTCGTCCCAGGTGTGAGTTTCCCAAGCTTGTGTGTCTGTCGCGCCCCAAGTCCGATGCGCGTTTGATGAAGCTCGGCGTCTCCTCTCGATCGCAGAAAAAATTCATTCGTAAATCCTCCACGAGTTCGTCTGATATCATGATTAAGGCCCTCTTCGTCGCTCTCATGGCCCTCATGGCCGGCCAGGTACGCAATTCGTCGCTCGGTGAATCACCATCGTGCTCGCACTCACGCCCGTCCTCCCCCTTCCCCCTTCCCCCTTCCCTTCGCAGGCTACCGCCATGGAGCTCGCGCACTCGAAGAACGTTTCAGGTGCGTCGGGCACGTCTGGTGCGTCGGGCACGTCTGGTGCGTCGGGGAAGGCTCACGGCGGCCACCTGATCGAGGGCCTCCAGGCGATCAACAACGTGCTCGCGGACCTCACGGCGAAGGTCGACAACATGAGGGCGTCACTGCCCGAGTACGAGATGTCGCACAAGAAGTCTCACGTGTCTGGCACTAGCGGCACCTCCGGCACCTCGGCCGTGTCTTCGGCCGGTCGCAAGCATGCTTGGGGCCACTCGAACTAACTACTCTGCTCTCGTGATCCCGTATCTCCGGCCGGTCGCAAGCATGCTTGGGGCCACTCGAACTAACTACTCTGCTGTCGTGATCGCTGTAATGTAACGTTAACCCTCGAGGGTTCTGAGCTCAGATATTAAAACAAGACGAACGAAAGAAGACCCGCTCCCGCCACCACACCCCCAACCCACCCGCTCGCCACGCCTCCACTCGCCGGAACCACCATACCGGCGGCCGGTACAACCGCCGCGGGCGTGACCCCCGCAAGCACCACAGCCACCGCGGGAACCGGTGCGACCGCAGGCACCACCGCCGCGACCGCAGGCGCCACTGCCGCGACCGCAGGCGCCACTGCCGCGACCGCAGGCACCACCGCCTCCACCGCCGCGCCCGCACCCTCCTTGGCCGCCTTTGATCTCCCGCCGGGGATTCCACATCCCAGCCATTCCCCCATCTCCTCCACTGCAACCGGGTCCTTCATCCATTCAATCAGCTGCGTCATCGTCACGAAGTACACGTCCTTCTTCGACGTCGCATAGTCGATGAATTTCTGCAGCGCCTTCATCGTCGACGGCTCGGAGAGCCACGGAGAGTGGAAGAAGAGCGGCACGGGTGCCCTGTTTCCGGTATACGCCTTGTCGAAGTTCTCCTTGAGCAGCCCGAAGATGTCGCAGGGGGGGGCGTTCTTCTTCTTGGCCGCCGGGATGTCGGTCGCGCACACGTCCAACGCGTAGGCGTTTTCCGGATAGTTGTCCGTCTGGATGTTCCAGACGGGAATCTCCCACAGGCCCGGGTATCTCTCTTTCTCCGTGCAAACGTTGCCGGTCCACGCGCAGTTCTGTGCGATGCCAAAGTCCATGGTGTACGGCCAGACCCTGGACGCGCCGTTGGGAGAGAGCGTGCCGGGCTCTGAGTTGAAGAGACGCTGGTCCGGGTAGTGATCGTTGATTGTCGAGTCGTACGTGTACCCTGCCTTGACGATAGACTCCCTGTGGATCGGGTTGTTGATGAGGTACGGACTCCGCCACCCGTTGACATCCTCCTCGGGAATTCCGCACTCATTGATCAGCCACTGCCGCGTGCCGACAATCTCCTTCTCCGTGTCGGCAAACCTGGAATCCATCTGCTGATGCGTGAGCGAGTGTCCGGCAATCTCGTCTCCGGCCTGCCAGCGTTGCTTGATAATCTCACAGTCCGAACCTCCCTGCATCGTGAAGTACGTGACCGGCAGCGTGCACCCGTTGGGATTCTTCGAGTCGCCAACGGCCTGCTGGAACAGGGAGGTGGAGAGTCCCGCGGTGGCGTCGTCGTGCGTCAACAGGAGGAACTGCGGCGTCCTCGTCGCGTTGCCCGGCAGCGGCGAGGCCTGCGAGGCGCAGCGACAGTCTGTCGTTGTTGGTTCGATGACGTCACGGTGTTTCGACGTGAGAGAGAGGGAGAGGGAGAGAGAGAGGGAGAGAGGGAGAGAGAGGGAGAGAGGGAGAGAGAGGGAGAGAGCCGGTGCTGGTGGGGACGACGCGGCCTGACGTGGACGTCTGGTTCCAACCAGACGCCGTCGCCCAGACACGTACCTGGAGCCACGCATGACGCGGCCGGGCAATTATATGTGACCGCTGTGGAGATCACGAACGAATGAGCGAGCGAGGCACCGTGAGAACGAAACAGGAACGGACGACTGCTGAATTTCACTCGAGAGAGTGAGATCCAACGTTGGGAGAGACGGTCACGGCGTACCCCCGACCGCCAACTGAAGGGACGCAGCGACGACAGCCAGCAGTAAAGTGCTCATCTTTCACTCAAAATCGGGCAGAATACTGCGAAGAATGCTTCTGAAGCGAACAACAGTGGTTGGGTGGCAAAAGGGCCGCGGCGTTGCGACGGGGGCCGCGCCCTGTGGGTTGGCGGTCTCCTGCTCGTCTCCTGCTCAGCATCGCCAGGGTAGCTACATTGTATTATTATTATTATTCGCCCACCACGTGCTTCAGCACCTTCAGCATCTTGTCGTCGAAGCCCTCCTCGAACTGGAAGTCCATTTGGTCCCCATCGGCGAGGTTGTCGCCGGCCTCCCCCTCGTCCTCCCCCTCGTCCTCCTCCCCAACCTCCAGGTCCTTCGCGCCCTTCTTCTTCTTCTTCTTCTTCTTCTTCTTGTCCTTCTCTTCTTCTTCCTCACCGGGAGGCGCGGCCGCGCCGGCGTTTGGCATCAGCTCCAGGTCGAACGCCCCGTCCTCGAGGTCGCCCACCAAGCAGCAGAGGAGGCCTTCTATCCCCAGGCCCTCCGCCTCGAGGCGCGCCGCCATCTGTCGGACGGCGTCCACCTCGTACTCGTCGTTGCACACCGTCAGGTCCCTGACGAACTGCGCCTTGAGGAACTGGCCCAGGCGGACCGCGTACGTTCTCATCATGTGGTCGGTCACCTTGCCTCCGACGTTCGTGAACAGGCCGGACTCGAAGTGGGAGGGGTAGACCTCCAGGTTTCCGTTGCTGCCGAGCAGCACCTTGTGCCCCGTCCGCTTGTAGTTCAGCCCCTTGGGATGCCTGTTATGATAATGATCGGGTGCGTGGTGAGGGAGGGAGCCGAGGAGCGAGGGAGCGAGGGGATGATGGGGATGATGGGGATGATGGGGATGATGGGGATGATGGGGATGATGGGGATGATGGGGATGATGAGCATGAGGATGCTCGTCGCTCCCCGCTCGCCCCTTCGCTCATCGTATGACAACGGGGAGCTGCGCTCCCCGCTCGCCCATTCAGTCTCGGGTGTCACCCCACCCGTCGTTCACCCCACAGGGACACCTCACCCCGTTCATGTGGGGTGAGCGGGTCGCTTCGCTCCCCGCTCACCCCTTCGCTCACAAGGACGTACCTGGCCACGGGGTCCTCGGTGGTGACGACGTGCCAATAGTTACTCAGCAGCGAGTTGGCGTAGGTTCCGAAGGTCGCGTTGCCAACCCGCGGTGCTCCAAACGTGTACGTGAGCACGTCGGTGCTGGATGACGAACGCCCGCTGCTGTCGTCGGCGGGTTCGGGGCGTGAAAGCTCGTTGATACCCGCCTGCAGCTCGACCGAGCACAGGCACGCGAGCGCTCCGCCCAGGGAGTGTCCTTCGGTTCGCGAGAGAAGTAGCAATGAGAGTGCGTTGAGTTGGAGGGGCGTGGGGCGGGGTGACGCTGTGGACCGTCGGCGATCGGCAGATGATCAACAACAACGACGACGTACCAGTCACGAAAACTCGGCGGATGCCGCCCTCGGCGACCGTGGCAAGCACCTTGTCGAGTATCTGGCGGCGGACCGAGCTCCAGGCCAGCCAGAACCCCTTGTGCACCTGCGACACCGAGTGTAGGAGCGTGAGTTTATCTATGAATCTACGGATGCGGATGCAACGAGGCTGCCGCAGACGGAGCCAGTCCGTCGCACTCCGTCGCACTCCGTCGCACTCCATCGCGCCCACGATCCGGGTCGCACCGCCGAGCGCCGCGTAGATTGCAAAGCCACCCGGTCTTCTCGCAGTAGAAGCCGGTCTTCTGAATCGACGTACCATCACGGGGAACCCAAACAGCGTCGGGCACGGCTCGTACTTGATGCTCTTGATCTTCATGTCCGTCACTGCGTTCTTGCGACTCGCCGTGCCCCTGAATGCCAACACGATCGTGTCGGGCGAGCACAGCACGATGCAGTAGGTGTCGGTCTCCTCGTCGTGCACCTCCTCGAACGACGTCAGACCGTCAAAGACGCGCAGCGCCTTGTCGACCGAAAACGGGTACGAGGTGTCCCCGGCGGCGGCGAAAGCCTGTCTGGCGGCCTGCTTGTAGGCACACCACGAGAAGTAGAACGACTTCATGCAGTACTCCATGCAAAACACGGCGTCGCCCACCTTCTCCTGCATGTTGGCCAGCTTGGACAGCTTGCCGATGCCCACCTGTCCGACGAGGAACTCGAAAACGTCCGTCTCTCCGCTCTCCTCGACCGCCTTGAATTCCTTCAGCAGACGTTGCACGTCCGACTCCCGCCAGGCGATCGACTTGAACAACGACACGGCGTCCGACCTCCCCGTGCTCGGCACGTACAAGAAGAGCACCGTGCACGCGTAGATCCCGATCGCCAGGTGGGCGGCCGGCGATCCCAGCTTGGAGTTGATGACCCCCCGACACGTCCCGATGGTCGCGAGCTCGACGATCAACCCGCAATACACGATCGCGAAGAAGAGCAGCCGGCCGTACCTGGCGAACGAGCGAACGAGCGAACGCGAAGCGAGTGAGGGTGAGGGTGAGAGAGCCGGGGCGCGCGGGCGCACGGCGGCCGAGCTCAATCCGTACCGCATCTGGATCCGCACGAACAGCTTGGTCAACCTGAAGCGCGCGTTGGGCAGATCTTTCTGTCCTTTCCATGCCCGCTTCACCGTCAGCACGTAGAAGCCACAGTACAGGATGAGCATGACGCCGAGGATGGCATACGAGATGATGTCGGCCGCACCAACGTCTCCTGAGGAGGGTTATTATTGTCGACAGACGAACGTCAGTCGTCGGTGAGTGACGAGCAATGAGTGATACCAGTGATACCAGTGATACCAGTGATACCAGTGATACCAGTGATACCAGTGATACCAGTGATACCAGTGATACCAGTGATACCCAGTGAGGGTGAGGGACACGACCGGGTGAATCGCTGCGCTCCCCGGTCACCCCCCATACACCCCCCCTACACCCCACAGCGAGCACCCAGACGTACCGCACGTGTATGGCTCCAATTCTTCCGTCCCGAGATACGGACACGTCGCCTTGGGCGGGATCGTGCGGACAGAGTTGCCCGCGTCGTCCACTTGCCCGTCCGTAAACTTCAGCACCAGCACCACCACCACCACCACCACAAACACCCCATAGGCCCACATCACAGGGCCCCGAACCTTCATTATCCGCTTCCAAGACAAATCGGCCATCAAAAGCACCCGACTCTCCGGCGCAATCGTCTTTTTCCTCGTCAACACCGTCACCGCCCCCCGCTCCATCGACGACGACAACGACGACAGCCGTTTCTCCTCTTCTTTCTCCCCTTCAACCTTCTCCCCCTTCTCCTTCTCCTTCTCCTTTTCCTCCCCCACAGCCCCGTCGTCCACGACCACCTCCATCAGCACCGCCGTCACCGTCATCCACAGCACGATGCCCGTAAACACCAGCAACCGCACAAACCCCAACGCATCCAGCGCCGCCTCGCTCGGATAGCACGTCGCCCCCACGTACAACCCATACGCCGCCACCACGCACCCCAGATCCACCACCCCCAACACCCCCAACACCCTCGCGTCCACCAATAGAAACCGCTGCCACTTCCTCCACACCCGATCCTCCCGCACATTCGCCCGGTGCATCCTGTACACGAAGAACCCGATCAACACCAGCACCAGCGCCAACACAGCACCCAAGACGATCATATTCCCCAGATAATACTGATCCGTCACCACCCCCGTCGACGTATTCGACGAATAACTCGTCGCCGCCATGACAATGATAACCGTCCCGTACGCCACAAACCCCAACATCAGCACCCAGAAGAGCACCCCAAGGAACTTGCCCGTGGCAGAACTACACGTCTCGACCTGCAGGGTAATGAACCGCGTCGGTGTCGTCGCGTGGTGTGTGGTAGACTCGTCGTTGCGAGATGGAGATCCACGAGTCAGAGACCTCCCGTGTTCGTTGCTCCCGTGTTCGTCCCCTGGATTCCCCCCAGCAGCACCCCGACCGTCCCGACCGTCCCGACCGTCCCGACCGTCCCCACCCTCGCCCCCACCTCGGTCGAATGGCCACATTGATGTACGTGTGTATGTATGTGTGACTGAGCGCAAATTTGCGCTCTACCTTGAAAGTTGAAAGGTCCTGGATTCCTGGACCGATCGCCTATGGGCCTGTAGGTTCAAATTGATGAATTTCCCGAGGCAGACCCAGGACGTTCGTTCACGGTCATTCGGATGGGACTGACAGCGTATGAACAGGCGCGGGCGGTATGTGTCGGTGACGGTGTCGGTGGGTATGGGGAGGGGGAGGGCGGGAGGGAAGGAGGGAAGGAGGGAGGGAGGAGGAGGGATTTTGAATTCGGGGATCCGTCGGGGTGAGGAGGGGGTATCGGGGAGGAGGGGGTCTGCGCCCCTGCCTGTCCGTCCCGTCTCTGTCAGTCTGCCTCTCTGTCTCACACCGACCTACCTACCTACCTACCTACGTATCGATAGAAGCGCATCGAGCAGAACAAGGCTCGGATCGCCGCACTCGGCATTACGGTGGGTAGTGAACTCGTGCAGTCGTCTCGCTCGCTCGCTCGCTCGCTCGCTCGTTCGCTCTCTCACCGTGCGTTTTGCTCGTTCGCCAGGACACGGTGAATACGCTGGTCGCGCAACAAGAGGCGCAGCGGGCTCCGAAGCGGAAGTATTCTTCGAGGCCTCTGGCTGCAAAGGTGGGTACTGAAGTCGTTGTTGTTGGTCGGAATGTGTCTGTTGAAACTCGGTCGATCGGTCGATCGGTCGATCGGTCGATCGGTCGATCGGTCGATCGGTCGATCGGTCGATCGGTCGATCGGTCGATCGGTCGATCGGTCGATCGGTCGGAACGTGGTCGCTCTCTCGGTCACTCTCTCGGTCGCTCTCTCGGTCGCTCTCTCGGTCGCTCTCTCGGTCACTCTCTCGGTCACTTGCTCGCTCTCGCTCTCGCTCTCGCTCTCTCGCTCGCTCAGAAGGTGCACGCGGGGCCGGTGCGGCGGTCGAGGCGGGTGGCTGGGGAGGCGGCGGATGGGGCGGAGAATGCGGGGGATGTGTGGAATTACGAGGCGGCGGAGGTGGTGTATAACGAGGAGAAGTATTCGTTGAGGCATGTGGAGGGGTTGTCGTCGGTGGGAGGGGGTGGGACGCCGTGGGTGTTGTTTCAGGACGGGTACGATGCCAAGGGGAATCGGTTGTATGATAAGGCGGCGGGGATGACGTGTCATCAGTGTCGGCAGAAGACGTTGGGGAAGCGGACGTCGTGTTCGGGGTGTGGGTCGTTGCACGGGGTGTTCTGCGGGGACTGTCTGTGGATGCGGTACGGGGAGCACGTGGACGAGGTGATGGAGGGTGGGGGGGCGGGGTGGGTGTGTCCACCGTGTCGGGATTTGTGCAACTGTTCGTTCTGCAGGTCGAGGAAGGGGTGGTGTCCGACGGGGACGTTATACCGGCGGGTCGTGGCGGAAGGGTGGGTTGTCGATTTGTGGCTGTGTCTGGCCGTTTCCGACGACGGCGACGCGGTCGTTCACTCGCTCACTCGCTCGCTCGCATGCTCGGGTCGCCAGGTACAAGAGCGTTGCGCATTTTCTGGTCATGGAGTATGTTGACGAGGAGGATGCCGCGGCGGTGGCAAAGGTGGAGGAGATGCGGCGGGAGATGGGGATCGTGAAGGAGGAGGAGACCAGGGGGGGAGAGGAGCAGGAGAGCAAGGACGAGACAACCGGTGAGAATGAATGAACAGTTAAACGGTAACGAGTAAGACGGTAACAACGACGCATATAGCTCATTGGCACAATAGCATGGCGTCGACGAGGCGGACCACGTCCTCGTGGCCGCCAAAGCAGACGTCGAGGTGGCCGAGGTCGAGCTCGGTGTAGGTGACGTCGACGCCGGCGCGTTGCATGGACTCGTGGTGGCGCTTGACGTCGTCCTTGGCGATGACGCCGTCGTATGCTCCAGCGACCAAGCGCACGCGGATTCCGGCGGCGGCCAGGGCGCCGTATCCCTCGGAGACGTCGGGCGGCGAGTCGCGGCCATAGCGGCGGCGGTTTAGCCGCTTCCAGCCGTAGTCGAAGAGCTCGAACTTTCGCCGGCGGATGAGCTGAGATGGGTGGGCGGGTGGGTGGGTGGGTGGGTGGGTGAGAGAAGCAGATGT
>Ga0181573_10004004_pt1 | contig 12701 bp, 9 predicted proteins | sample 101ome_25_FD_148643 | JGI IMG/M metagenome (GOLD analysis project Ga0181573, IMG submission 148643) | Coastal salt marsh microbial communities from the Groves Creek Marsh, Skidaway Island, Georgia - 101409BT metaG (spades assembly) | ecosystem: Environmental > Aquatic > Marine > Intertidal zone...
TCGTCCTCCTCGTCATCGTCGTCGTCGTCGTCCGTGGGTTTACGCTTGCCGCTCTTCAGCGGGGAGGTGGACACCGGGGAGTTCTCCTTGGGCCACGACACCTCCATGTTGAGGATCGCCTCGTACAGGTTGATGTCCTCGAGCTCCTCGGAATCGACGTACCACAGGCTCGCGGTCTTGGCCTTGACGTTCACCTTGCGCACCTCGGCGTTGTACCAGCTGCCGGTGTCGGGCCACAACACCTGTATGCGCTTACCCTTAAAGTCCGAGCCGAACTCCCCGATGGTGACCAGTCGCCGGTCGGGGTCGAAAGCGCCCTGCGTGACAAGGGAGAAGACAACGAGGTTGTCAGCGTCAGTTCCGAGAAAATAAATTGAAGCGACGGGTGCGGGGCGATCGGGCGGGGGCGGGGGCATCGAGCGGGTCGGGGAGGGATCGGAGGACGTCGCCTGGGGGCTGGAACTCACCGCCATAGTTCCTGAAGCGTCGCGTCGCGCCTCGCGCGATCGATACCTCCCTTCTCGTGTCTGCGCCCCGGGCACTGACGAATTCGGGCGGCGGCCGATCAGGGTCCAAAAATTGGCGGGACCGGCACGTCGGGGTCGCCCTCGCAGCCTGCACAGTTCGAGACGGCACCGAGAGGACGCCGCGACGGTGCCATGGGGTGCCTGTGCCTCGGGGCCGACGGAGGCAAGGGAGGCGGCAGAAAGGGGAAAAAGACCGGCAAGAATCTCAAGCTGGTGCGAGGGACGCCGTTTCCCGGGCGTCGCCCTCGTCCGCGCCGATGCCCGCGCGCGACCGTCTCGTGACATCTCGTCATTCCCCCCGCCACCGCCCCTCCCTCTTCCCGTCGCCCCGAACCGCTCACGAACCCCTCGTTCGCCCCCAACGTTGCAGGTACTCGTCGGGCTAGACGGTGCGGGTAAGTCCACGCTGCTGCAGACCCTGCTGGGGCAGGACCCGGAGCCCACGATGCCCACGTTCGGCTTCAACAACGAGTCGTTGACCCGCGGCGGGTTCGACGTGGACGTCTTCGACCTGGGCGGGGGCGAGAAGATTCGGGGGATATGGAAGGCGTACACGGCCGACGTGCACGGCTGCGCGTTTGTCGTCGACTCGAGCGACTCCCGCAGGCTCGACGAGTGCGCGGACGTGTTCGCGCGGACGTTGCGGGACCCGCACCTCAGCGGGAAGCCGATTGTCGTCTTCGCGAACAAGCAGGACGAGCCCGGGGCGAAAACCGCGGAGGAGGTGGCGATCGCGCTGGGGCTGACCACGCTTCGGAACGAGCGGCACCGCGTCGTGGCGTGCACGGCGCTGAGGAAAGAGGGGAAGGAAGGCGGTATCGAAGGGGTGGACGCGGGGTTGGACGACGGGATGCGGTGGATGCTGGAAAAGGTTGGCGAGGATTGGGACGAGCTCAACCCGCGGGTGACGGCGGAGGCGGAGGCGGCTCGGGCAAAGGAGGAGGAGCTCAAGAAGGAGCGGATCAAGCGGGGGGAGGAGGCGCGACGGGAGAGGCTGGAACAGGAGAGGCTGGAACAGGAGAGGCTGGAACAGGAGAGGCTGGAACAAGAGAGGCTGGAACAGGAGAGGGTCGAAGAGGGGAAGAGGGTCGAAGAGGGGAAGAGGGTCGAAGAGGGGGAGAGGGTCGAAGGTGCAGACGGCGAGGATGACTCGCCGAGCGAGGCGGTTGTCGAGCCGTTTGCGGAAGCCGTACCGGACACGCCGCCGCTGAAGCGGACGCTGATTCCGGTGGAGGATATCGACACACCGGAGGGGGCTCCGCTGTTCGGGGCGGTGACCGTCTCACCGGGGGCGTTCAACGAGCGGGTGGACTGATGAGCGTTTCGCGCGGTTTGATTTCGTCCTCTAGTAGCCTGAGTATTATTAGTCGACTGTACAGCTGCTCAAATCTATCCCCGCGTCATCTCTCCTCCGCCACCCGGCTCTTCACACCCTCTGGCACTCGAGGAGGCGGCTGAAGTAAAAGGAAGTGGCCGTCATCTCCCTCCTGGTCACCTTGAAGCCCGCGGCGTTGAGCGCGGACTCGACGTCCTCCTCGGCGTGCAGGTACGCGCGGGTCGCCTTGGACGGGCCCGGGAAGAGCTCCCCGATGCGCTTGAGGATGGAGTAGGCGAGCGTCTTGGGGGCGAAAGAGATGATGAGCTTGTCGTCGGAGAGGGACGCGAGGTGGTCGATCATGCCGTTGACCCTGTCGGTGGGGTAGTGGATCATGACGTCGATGCAGGTCACCACGTCGTACTTCCCCGAGCACTCCTCCAGGCCGAGCGCCTCAAACTTGGGCGCGACGGCGGGAGCCTTGGCGCCAGCCTTGACCTGCTCGTTGTACCGCACCTCAGCCTCGCCGACCATGGCGGAGGAGATGTCGGACGCGGAGACGGACGCGCCGCGGAGGGCGAGGGGGATGGCGAGGGAGCCGGTGCCGCAGCCGGCGTCGCACACCGTCTTGCCGGTCATGTCGATCCCCGCGGTCCAGTCGAGGATCTTGTCCACGGTCTGCTGGTGGCCTTCGCGGATGTCGAGCTGCACCTTGTTCACCTCGTCCGTCTCGCCGTAGATCTTCTTCCAGCGGTTGAAGCCCTCGGTGTCGAAGTAGTTACGGACGGACGCGGCCTCGTCGCCGCCAGTCTCGGACATCATGTCCTCGCGGCGCTTGTTGGGATCGGCCGCGATGAGGAGGCCGGCCGCGCCCGCGACGACGACAGCGCCGCCGACGGCGACGCCGACGCCATCGGCAGTCTGGGAGATGGCCTCGGTCGCGGCGAACGCGGCGGGGGTCGCCGCGAGGGACGCAGCCGCGAAGGCACCGGCGGGGAGCGCGGGGGAGGGCTTGGCAGCCTTCTTGGCGGCAGCGGAGCGCTTGGCCGCGGCCTTGGGGGCGACGACGGCGCGGGCGACGCAGGAGGTCAGGGTCGACATACTGCGCGATGATCGGAGGGGGATGTCCGGGTCAGTCTGCCGAATCCCTCGGGGCGCGGTGGGACGACGGGGTCGCGGGTGGCAATCGGATTATATCGGGATAGGGCGGTCATTTTTCTCCCCCCCACGGCCCGGTCCCGCGCGTCTCGGCGACAGGGTGTGAGGGGTCGAATCGCGCACGCAACGCGACGTCCGGGACGACTGAAACCGTGTCCAGGCTCATGGGATCCGGACGGGACGCTCACCTGTCTATCGTTACGAGGGTTCGCTCGATTAGGGGTGGGTCCCGGGAGGATCGGAGGCTCCCTTTGTTACGTGGCGGATCTACGAAAATCATCCAATCGGAGCTCGAAAACGAGATCGGCTGTGACGGCGACGAGATCTTCCACTGCGGCTCAGTTGGGATCGGGTTTTTTTTTTGAAATGATGCTTTTTAACGCATATTACACCGATACAGTCGTACAAGATCACAGTCAGCGGAGCACCCCCGTCTCCTTGAACAGCTTCTCCCGCTGCTTGGTGAGGAAGGACTCGATGTTGTCAGCCATCTTCTGCGCGTCGGCGAGGTTATCCCGCAGGGTCGCCTTCGCCTCTTTCGCCTCTCTCGCCTCCCGTTCCTCCCGTTCCTTCGCCTCTTTCGCCTCCCGCGCCTTCCGTTCCGTCTCCTCCGCGGCCCGGCGCGCCGCTTCCTCCTCCGCCCGCTTTGCGAACTGCACGTCGAGGTTCACCGCAAACTTCTCCGGGAGCGCCGTCCGAGTCCAGTCCATGAACGCGAGTGTCTCGTGCTTGCTCCCCTCCACGGTCTGGTGGAAGTTATCGGCCATCTCCCACATGTCGTCCGACTTGGCCTTCTCGGTGAGCGCGCGCCAATCGAAGAAGTGGTGCTTCTTGCTCTCAAACGCTTTCTTGACGTGCGCGGCCATGGCGCTCAGGAACCGGTGCTCCACGCCGTCGGGCTTGAACGTGTGCCAGTCGTGGTTCGCCTTACCCACGAGGCGATACGGCCGACCCGTGCCCTTCATCGCCTTGTCCACGTGCTCCACGAGGGCGTCCAGGTCCTTCCCGTATCGCCTCAGGTTAGCGTCGAACTCGCGGTCCGACCCGAGCTGGGCGGACCAGTCGGGGGGAGCGCCGGGCGCGCCCCACCCGAGGTGGTTGCCCACCCACCAGTGCATCACGTCCACGACCACCACCACCGGCCGCTTCTTCGCGTCATGACCCCCGTGGTGTCCGTCCCCATCGGCCTTCTCCGCGGGTGCGAACTTGTCGAAGCTTCGCACCGCGGCGTTGACCCTCGGCCCGGTCATGACGGGCAACCCGTCGATCTCGCGGCCGTACTCGACGAGCTTGAGGTCCTGCTTGCTCTCCGGGTCCGGTTCGAAGAGGTGGACGAACCCCAGGGCGGGACCGTACGGGGATGTCGGGTGGCACGCGGCGGCCATCTCGTTCTCCTTCTCGTGCCAGCACGGGGCGTCCTCGTAGCAGGACTTGGCGGCGCATCGTTTGTCGCCGTCGACGCACACGAGGGGCTGCATGTTGTTCGGGAGGAAGTTGACGGTCGGGGCGACGCACTCGACGGGGTGCTCGCAGCGGTCCGCGTCGTTGAGGATGCCGTTGCAGAAGGTGAAGTGCCAGGCCCTGTCGGTGCTGTCGCCGAGCATGAGGACGTGCGCGGATCCCTCCTCCGGATACGCGTCGAAATCTCGCGCGGCGACGGACGGGCACACGCCGTTGCAGCTGGGGCCGCGCGCGAACCTCGGAGCCTGCGGCGAGGAGAGCTCGGGCGAGGCCATCGCGGCGGCGATCGAGGAAGTGTCGTGGCCGGAGCCCCCGAACGCCGCGGCGGCGCCGACGCACGCCACGAGCGCGAGGGCTCCGTACTTGGTCGCGAGGTGTTTCGTTCGCGTCGTGTCGAAGCGCTTCATCCGCTCGGCGGTCACGCCGAGGAGCGGGGTGTTCGCATCCGCGGGCCTGACCGCGACGGGCGCGAGCGATGACTCACGTGTCTTCATCTCTTGCCGTGTCTCTTCCGCCGTTCGAAGGGTTCGTTCGGCGCGTCTTTCGCGCGTCCCCTCTCTCTGCGATTGGCCAAGCGCGGAGCCGCGGGAGTTACACTTTCGAGCTCTCGGACGATCTGTCGACCAGAGGGGTGAAGAGAAACAAGCAGCAGCAGTAACTGTTTGCTCATACGTTTACGAGATTTTCATTTAAACCCTCGATAGACCGTCAGTTTCCTCATTCAACTCGCGCGAGTTGCACTCGCAAAAAATTCGGACTCGCAAAAAATTCGGAGCGGACCCGCTGGGGGTCTATGACGAAATCGACGGTTTATGACTCAAGGAAATCACAGGGAACAAGCATCCTCTGAAAATTTCAGAGCCTTTCAATCCTCACGGATAAGTTCATTGGTTTTTACGTGCGAGTGAGTTTGATCACGTAAACGACTCAAGAAAACGACGGTCTAATCGTAAAATCATTGGCAACGTGATAAGTCTGGCATATTGGGGGGGGAATCGTGTTAACTTCTGCCACCCGCATCAGCGATGCGTAAATAGACCTAGATTTACGGTCTAACCCTAACCCCTAAACCCGAAAGGGGGAATGGAGGGGGGAATGTGGCGGTCGCTGCGGACAGCCAATGATTTTTACGATTAGACCCTCATTTTATTGAGTTGTTTATGTGATCAAACTTATCCCACGTAAAACCAATGAACGTGATAAGTTTCCCCGAGATGCGGCGTCCCCCCTCTAACTGCCAACCTGCCTATCAAACTGCTCAACTTCCGGCTCGACCAGCTCCAACGCCACACTGCTGGTGTGACACGCACGACAGCCAGCCGTGAGCAACATGGGCAGCGAGAAGATCACCTCCCACTTCAAGGGCTCCAAATCCGGCAGGCGCTCGTCGACCGGGAAAGGCAAGGCCAAAGCCGTCGCGCGGGTCGAAGGTGCGCGTTCACCCCGTCTCCTGCTCCCGCACCCAGCGCGAGACCTCGGCAGATCCTGCGCGATTTCTCCGAGACCGAATTGTCGCTCCCCGAGCCGCGAGACTGACCTGTTTCGAAACCCCCCATCCGCAGACGACGACGAGAACACGGAGGAAGCGAAGTATCTTAGCATCTTAAAGACTTTCGACATGACTACGGTGCGTGAATCGGGCCGTCGCGGGGCTCGCCCCTCCCGGAAATTCCGCCCCAAATTTATATCGCAATTCAGAAAATGACGTGCCCACTCACAGCAGCTGAAGCTGACCGCGTTCCCCACCCTTCTCCCACCCTTCATCGATACCGCAGAAATACGGTCCCGCGCTCGGTTTGACCCGCATGGAGAGGTGGGAGCGCGCGGAGAAGCTCAACCTCGACCCCCCCGCCGATGTCTACAAGATCCTCACGCAGCACGACGAGGATGGGAAGTTCACGGAGTGCGTCTGGGAGCGCATGGTGTGATGAGGTGGTAAGGAGAGAGAGAGGGGAACGGGAGAGGGGGAGACGCGAGGGATGGGCGAGGCACGGGGGCGCGACGACGAGGAGTCGGGATGGGACGTCACCCGCGACTAGCATACGATACGATTCGAATCACAGCTGTGTGGTAAACTTTCAGCAGTTCACTGTGCGAGAAAATAATCTCCCTCAAGAAATTGGTCCGCATCACACCGCGGGTGCGGGGCAGCCATGTCCGGGTCCGACGAGTCCGCGCGCCTGGAGCGGGTCTACGACCTATCCGCGACCGCGGCGTGGATCCGAGCCGGCGGGTTCCGCCGCGTCGCGCTGCAGATCCCCGACGACCTCCTGCACGACGCCGTGAACCTCGCGGCGGCGCTCGAGCGGCGGTGCGTCGCGTCGGGCGATGCCGCGACGGCGAGCGGCGGCGACGCCGTCCCCCCCACCCGCGTGTTCGTCCTCGCCGACACCACCTTCGGCTCGTGCTGCGTCGACGAGGTCGCCGCCGCGCACCACGCCGCGGACGCCATCGTCCACTTCGGGCGCGCGTGCATGAGCCCCGTCGCGCGACTCCCCGCCAGGTTCGTCTTCAACAAGGTGGACCTCGACGCCGACGCGTGCGCCGAGGCGATCGCGGCGCACGCGTCGGCCCTCGGCGCTCGCAACGCGGAGTGCGTCGTCGACGACGACGCGGGAAGGGTCGACGCCGTCGTCGTCCTCGTGGACCAGGAGCACGCGCACGTGACGGATGAGCTCCGCCGATGCGTCGAGACGGCGACGGCGGCGGCGGCGGCATCGTCGTCGTCGTCGGCCGACGCGCCCCCGGTGACGGTGGCGAAGACTCTTCCCGTGGAGGCCCTCCCGAGGGAACGAGCCGCGAGGGTTCAGCCAGGGCGCCGCGGCGGCGGGGGATGTTGCGGCGGCGGAGGGTGCGGCGGCGCGGGGTCGACCGACGGGGCGATCCCAAACGACGGGGGCGGGGGCGGGCGCGCCGAGGAGGAGTTGACGGACGCGACGCGCGCGCTGGCGCTGGCGGCGAACGACGACGACGACGACGACGACGCGGCGCATCGCGGGGTGCATCGCGTCGCCGGGCAGGAGTTTGTCCTTCCGCTACGTTGCGCGGGGGACCGATCGAGGTGCGCTTTCGTCTGGGTGGGCTGCGGCGAGAGCCCCGCGCTCGCGCGGGCGCTCGCGGTACTCCACGGGCGCTGCGCCGGGGTCGCGCAGGTGCACCCGACGACGTCACGGCTCGTCTCCGAGGCGACCGGTTCCGCGGACGTGGCGCGCGTGGTGAAGCGACGGCGGTACCTGATCGAGCGCGCGAGGGAGGCGAAGGTGGTGGGAATCGTCGCGGGAACCCTCGGCGTGGCCGGGTACCTCACCGCGATCGAGCGGCTGAGACGGGTCATCGCGGCGAGTGGGCGAAAATCCTACACCGTCGTGGCGGGTAAGCCGAATCCGCAGAAGCTCGCGAACTTCCCGGAGATCGAGGCGTTCGTCCTGGTGGCGTGCGAGCAGGCGGCGCTGATCGACGGGAGGGACTACCTGCAGCCGGTGATCACTCCGTGGGAGGCGGAGGTGGCGTTCACGCACGGTAAGGTGTGGGACGGGGAGGTGAGGCTGGACTTTGAGCACCTCCTCGGGGGTGCCCCGGAGGTTCATGAACGCGGCCACGACGGCGGCGGTGCGGGGGACGACGCCGGACCGGAGTTTTCCTTCCTGGGAGGCGGCATCCGCGCTCGAGCCGCGGACGCGGGCGACGGTTCCGACTTACACGCGGGGGGTTCCGAGGGTGCCGAGGGTGCCGAGGGTGCCGACTCCGACTCCGACGACGGGGTCCTCGGCGACGGGGGCAAGGCGCTGGCGCTTCGAGCGGAGCGCGCGGTGACGGCTCGGGTACAAGGCGGGGGTCTGTCCGACGTGAGGTCGGGCGCCGAGTATTTGCTGAGCCGGCGAACGTACGTGGGGCTCGAACCGGGGCCCAAGCGAGGGGAGGACGGTGCCGTCGCGGACGCGCCTCTGGAGGCTGCGCAGGGCTTGAAGGGACGCGCACACGGGTACGCGCAAGAGAGGTGACGCTTAGCGACCAACAGAGAGAGCGCCGCGCGAGAGAAGCGACGAGGGAGAAGTTGAAGTCCGACACTCGCGAGTCACTTTACACGCGCGTTTCGTCTACGCCTGGGGTGCAGCCTCCGCGGGAGGAGCGGGCGCGGCATTCTCGGCAGGTGCGGCGGCGCCGCCTCCGCCGCCGCCGGCATCCCCGCCCGTTCCCTCACCCGCTGTTGAAGCCGAGGGAACAACGACCGCCGCCGCCTCAGCCTCGTGCCTCTCCGCCGCCTCTCGAAGCGCTCGCGCGGCGTTTCTCTCCTTCGCCGCCGCCTCGACGTACGCGGTGGTGTCCGTCTTCTTCTTGTGCGTCCTCCACGTGGACTTGGAACAGTTTTTGGCGATGTTCAGCAGGTCGTCGCTCCACTGGTGCATCTCCGAGTAGCTCGACGTGTACATCTCGGGGCGCTCCATGTACCCCGGCTGGAGCTTGCTCCAGAATCGCTCGCTCTTGGCGTGGTAGTCCCTGTTGCGCTCTTCGAAGGATGGCGGCGCGACGTTCTCGCGGCCCGGAATGTCCGCGTTCGCGCCCTTCGCCGCGAAGCGTGGCATGGACACGAGCTCACCGTTGGTGTCCACCCAGCGCGGGTGTCTGTCCATGAACTGCTTCACCTCCGGCGACATCTCCACCGCGCCGTTCGTCGTCGCTCTCGACGGCGGGGTCGATTCTGTCTCCGTTGCCTTCGTCCCTCCCGTGGGCTTCGCCCCGCGCATCACGGGCGCCGGCTTCGTACCGGGCCTCGACATGATGACATTGGCGAGGTCCCTCGACAGGGTATCGCCGAACGACGCCATGTCGCGCGCGGGGTGTTCTGGCCGTGATTGCCGATTCACTCCGTTTTACCCCCTCAGAAACGCTCAGTTTCGCGACGGGTTCGTTGACCGCTTCGTTTTCGTACGGGGGCCCAGTCAGATTTCGGCCTTTTTCCCGATGAACCGTCAACCTTGGTCTAAAAAAATCAAATCATCAGTGCCGGTGCGGCCGCCGCCGCCCTGCAGCTGGGTTAACAGCAATCAGCGGGGGCGCAGCCAATCCGAGCGGCGCAGAGTCACGCGGTGTCGCACCTACCTTGGAACATGGCCGAGGACGAAGCGAAGCCCGAGGAGACTCCCGTCGAGGAGCCCGAAGCGAAGGAGCCGGAGGTTGGCGAGAAGCGCAAGGCGGAGGAGGACGCCGAGGGCGGAGATGAGGCCGGCGAGAAGGAGGCGAAGGTTGAGGAGAAGGTGTGGACGCCCGTGAAGCTCGGCCCGAAGACGTTCAACAGCCCGGACGAGATGATCAAGTATTTCTCGTGGCTCCTCAACGCCATGACCATGAACCAGGACATGAACGATTACGAGCGCATGGTCGTCGAGGCGTGCCTCAGGGACGCGCACCCGGAGGCTGAGAAAAAGATCGGGTGCGGGATCAAGAGCTTCCAGATCCGCACGCACCCGGAGCACGACAGCCGATGCTACATGGTGGTCCGCACCGACGGCACGTGCGAGGACTTCTCCTACAGGAAGTGCGTCGAGAAGCTCTTCCCGGGCTGGGAGCCGCCCGCGAGGAAGGAGAAGCCCGAGAGGGGCGGCCGGGGGGGCCGCGGCGGAAGAGGCGGCGGAAGAGGCGGCGGCAGGGGCGGCGGTCGCGGCGGCGGTCGCGGCGGCGGTCGCGGCGGGAGGGGTCGCGGCGGTAGGGGTCGCGGCGGCAAGGGTCGCGGCGGTCGCGGCGGTCGCAAGTGAGCGGAGCCTCGCCCGATCGCGTGACGCGCGCGTCTCTTCTTTCCCAAACGACGACCGAGTCTAATCAAATCACGAGACACGCCGACGAGTCCATCGTCTATCGCCGCCGTCCGTCCCCCCCGTCGTTGTTCGCGCCCGAGCCGAACAACGGCTCCCACAGCGCGTTGTGCACCCCCCACGTGAACCCCTGGAACGCCCTGAACCCGTCCACGACCGCCGCCTCGGCCGCCCGCTCCGCCTCGGACCGCGCCTCTTCGCCCGATGCGTCACCGGCCGCATCGCCGGTCCCGCCGCCGACATCCATCGCCCTCCGCGCGGCGATCGCCAGGCCCAGGGGCGCGGCGGCCAACCCAATGGGCGCGAGGGACGCCGCGGCGATCGCACCCGCCAGCTCCTTACCCTCCGGGGCGTACGCCCTCACCCTCTCCCGAAGGTACCGTCGCCATCCCGCGTCCAAGTTCCACTCCTCCGCGCCCTCCGTCAGCAATCCGAGGTACCGAGCGCTGGGCAAGAGCCCGGGCAATCCGAGGTCCGTCTCGGGGTACACCAACGTGACGGCGTCGACGGCGGCGCCGTCGGAGCACCGACGCAGCGTCACGCGCTCGACGTCGTACCCGCTCTCGCTGCGAAGCACGAATCGCCAATCGTCGTCGGCGATGACGTACGCGACGCCGTGCACCTCGCGTTCGTACCTGTCCAACGACGGGTCGCCGGGGGTGGGGGTGTCGGCACCCTCGTCGGCACCCTCGTCGGCACCATCGGCACCCCCATGGCCGTCGTCGTCCCTCACGCGGGTGACCGACGCGAACCCGGGCTCCACGTACGGCAGCCCGGGGACGGTGAACACCAGCTTGTAGTCCTCGAGCACCGCGGGGTAGGACGCGGACGGGCGGACGCCGCGAACGCCGCTCATCGTCTTGGTGTTGACGTTACTGCCGTAGGCGAAGTATATGTGCGATCCCGGCGGAGCTCGCACGGTCGGTGGGGTCCGTGCATCATCGCGTTCGGTCGACGGTCCCGTTGACGACGGTCCGCCATCGGATCCCGGTGCCGACGTCGACGACGTCACTGAAGCGGCGCGGACCCGCGTCGACCGTCGACGTCCTCCCGCGCGGTGGGGGCCTTTGGGGACCGATCGACCGACGCGCAGCGTTCGCACGAGCGCATCGCCAGTCGCGAGCCTCGCGCAGGAGCTCATCGCGGCGCTCCACCGACTGAACCGCGCCATCCATGTTCACTCGGCGACGCACGCGGCGCAGCCGTCGGACCGCATCAATCTGCGTCGCGCGACCGTGCCTTTTCCCAGAAACGCGCCGTTAAGATCTTACCTCCGGCCGGCCGCGAGGTTTTCGGCCGGTCTCGACCGCGCAAAGGAGCGGCCGCGGCGAGAATTTCCGTCGTTGGGACGTTTTAAACCGGGAACCGTTGGTTCGTTTGGGCGCGAAAGCAGCCTATCATTTCCAAGACAGGTGTCCGCCAGCTGGGTACCGAATTCCACTTGGCCGCCGTTCATTAACTCTTGAATTCAAACGGGACAATTTTCCTGGTTTGAAACTCGCCTCATCGACCGGGGGTGCCTATGAAGTTTCGCAGTCAGATAAGGTTTTTACCCTGTAAAAGGGGAGAGGCATCCAAGAATTGCCCTGGACGCCGCGCGATCGTCACTTCACGCAGCGCGCTTCTTTAGCCCAAACGCTAAAGAAACTCCGCGAAAATGCAGACTGCCATGACCATGAACACCCTCGGCCTCGGCCTCGGCGCCCGCCCCGTCGCGCGCTCCCGCGTCGTCGCGGCCAAGTCCGCCAAGGCGATCGTCGGTACCCCGGTCGTGGGCAAGCCCGTGCAGCTCGCGACCCGCCGCGCCGCGGTGACCGTCAGGGCCGCCGGCAACCCCGAGCCCATCGTCCAGGCTCCCTTTGTGGGCATCAAGGAAGACCTCGCCGCCCGCGGTCCCCTCTACATCGACGACTTCAAGCAGGGCATCTCTCCCAAGTCCCTGGTACGTGACCACCTGCTTTTTTGCAGGCTTGGCCCCCAAACGGAAACTTCTTTTCCCGCGCGATCCGTGCTATCGACGCCGTCCCCCGGCGAACGAAGCGCGAAACGCCCGGCACCGCGCGAAACGCGCGGCCCGGATCCGTTCCGACGGATGGTCGCGCGTATCGCGCGTATCGCGCGCTCGCGCTCGATCCCGCCCACGCCCGAGTTGGATCGCCCGACTCCACGTCATCGAGACGCGAGGAGATTTCCACCTCCAAAATTAGATCGCACTGGGAACTTTTTTTTCAAAAGCACCGTCCCGTGCCCGCCGCCTCGCTTCATAGCTTCATCGATCCAGAGACTGACCGCTGTCCCCCCACTCCCGATATTCCACCGTAGGCGTCCGTCTTCTTCCTCTTCTTCGCGGCCCTCGCGCCCGCCGTCGCCTTCGGCGCCGTGCTCACCTCCGCCACCGCCGGCATGCTCGGCGCGACTGAGGTGATCCTC
>Ga0181573_10004005_pt1 | contig 12698 bp, 16 predicted proteins | sample 101ome_25_FD_148643 | JGI IMG/M metagenome (GOLD analysis project Ga0181573, IMG submission 148643) | Coastal salt marsh microbial communities from the Groves Creek Marsh, Skidaway Island, Georgia - 101409BT metaG (spades assembly) | ecosystem: Environmental > Aquatic > Marine > Intertidal zone...
GACGCAGATCCAGACCTTGATTCCCAGAACCCCGGCGAGGGTCCTGGCCTCGGTGAAACCGTAGTCAATGTTGGCGCGCAGGGTGTGCAACGGAACACTCCCCTCGTGATACTGCTCGACCCGGGCGATCTCCGCCCCGCCAAGGCGCCCGGCACAACGGATGCGAATGCCCTTGGCTCCCTGATCCATCGTGGTCTGCACCGCCTTTTTCAAGGCGCGGCGGAAAGAAATGCGTCGTTCCAATTGAAGCGCCACATTCTCGGCGACGAGCTGGGCGTCCAGTTCCGGACGTTTGATCTCCTGGATGTCCACGTAGATCTCCTTGCCGGTGAGCTGGCTCAGTTCCTCCTTGATCTTGTCGATCTCGGCGCCCTTGCGGCCGATGACGACGCCGGGGCGGGCGGTCTGAATCGTGACGCGGCAGCGGGTCGCGGCGCGCTCGATCAGGATCTTGGGCACCGACGCCGATTCCAGCTTCTTTTTCAGGAGGCCGCGGATCTTGCGATCCTCAACCAGCAGGCGGCCGTAGTCCTTCTTGTCGGCATACCACTTGGAGCGCCAGTCCTTGTTGACGGCGACCCGCAGGCCGACGGGATGTGATTTCTGTCCCATAACGATTCAGGCTTTGTTGTCGGATACGATGATTCGGATGTTCGAACTGCGCTTGTGGATCGGGCCGGCGGAACCGCGGGCCTTGGGCTGCCAACGCTTCTGGGTCACGCCATCGCCGACCACCGCTTCCTTGACGACCAGGTTCTCGGCGTCGAAATCCGCGTGATCCTCAGGATGCTGCGTGGCCTTGTATTCCGCGTTGGCGATCGCGGATTTCAGGGTCTTGGCGATCAGACGCGCAGACTTGCGCGGCACGACGGCCAGGGTTGCCTGCGCGGCCAGGGCCTTCATGCCCTGAATCTCGCGCGTCACCTCCCGCACCTTCTGCGGGGACATGCGCACATTCTTGGTAATGGATATCGCTTCCATGAAATCTTACTTGGTTTGTTTGTCCGGGTGATGGCCGTGGCCCCTGAACTTCCGCGTCGGGGCAAATTCGCCCAGTTTGTGGCCCACCATGTTCTCCGTGACGAACACCGCGTCGAACGCGCGTCCGTTGTGGACATGGAAGGTGTGACCGACGAAGTCGGGCGTGATGGTCGAGCGACGCGACCAGGTCTTGATCGGACGCTTTTGGTTCGTCTCGTTCAGCTTCTCGATTTTCTGGAGAAGCTTCACTTCGACAAAGGGGCCTTTTTTGATCGAACGTGCCATGGCTTAAATCACTTTCTCTTCTTCTTGCTGGTGCGACGCTGGACGATGAAGCGGTTGGACGGCTTCGTCTTTGAGCGGGTCTTGTAACCCTTGGTGATCACGCCCCACGGCGTGACCGGGTGACCGCCGCCGGAGGTCTTGCCCTCACCGCCGCCCATCGGATGATCGACCGGGTTCTTCGCGACGGCGCGGGTGATCGGGCGGCGTCCGAGATAGCGGGTGCGACCCGCCTTGCCGCGGACAATGTTGGCGTGGTCGGTGTTGCCGACCTGGCCGATGGTCGCGCTGCAGTCCTGATGAATCTTGCGGATCTCCCCGGACGGCAGTTTGACCTGCGCGTAACCGTCATCGACGGACATGAGGGTGGCCGATCCGCCGGCCGAACGGACGAGTTGCGCGCCCTTGCCGAGCGTCAACTCGATGTTATGGATCTGCATCGCGGTCGGAATCTCCTTCAAGGGAAGGCTGTTGCCGACTTCGGCGGGCGATCCCGGGCCGCTCACCACCATGGCGCCGACCGTCAGGCCGTTGGGCGCGATGATGTAGGACTTCTGGCCGTCGGCGTATTGCAGCAGCGCCAGGCGGGCGGTGCGGATGGGATCGTATTCGATCGCGATCACGCTGGCCTTGACGCCGTGTTTCTTGCGCTTGAAATCGACCTGCCGGATCTTCTGTTTGTGACCGCCGCCGCGACCGCGCGAGGTGATGCGACCGCGGTTGTTGCGACCGCCGGTCTTCTTGCGGATCTTGACGAGGCTCTTCTCCGGCTTTTTCTTGGTGATCTCCTCAAAGGAGGAAGTCGCCGTGTAACGCAGCGTCGGAGTGATGGGTCTGTAGGTTTTAACCGCCATGATAATCCTCTCGCTCAGGTCAGGCTGATGGCCTCGCCGTCCTTCAGGGTGACGATGGCTTTTTTCCATGCGGGCGTGGTTCCGGCCTGCGCGGTGCGCTTGCGCCGGGCCTTGCCCCGGACGTTCATCGTCCGAATGTCGGTCACGGTGACCTTGAAAATCTCTTCAACCGCCGACCGGATCTGGTGCTTGTTGGCGTGCCGGTCCGCGACAACCGTATATTGATTGTTCAGCTCGGACTGCATCGTGCCTTTCTCGGTCAGGCGGACGGTCTTGATGATCTCGTAAGGGCTCATGATCTTGCTGGCTTACTTCTTGTTGACGCGCTCGGAAACCTTCTCAAAGGCGGCCTTGGTGAACACAAGCTTGTCGCTGCGCAGCACGTCGTAGGTATTCAGGGTGTCGCCGGTGGTCAGGGAGACCCGGTCGATGTTTCGCGCGGCCAGAGCCGTATTCGCGTTCTCGCCATCGATCACAACCTGGATCGTGTTCTTCTTGGGGTCCAATCCCAACGCGGCAAGCACGCTCAGGAACTGCTTGGTTTTCGGCGCGTCCAACTGAAGGTCGTCGACCACGATGACATCTTCCATCTTGATCCGCTCGCTCATGGCCTTGCGGAGGGCAAGCTGACGCGTGCTCTTGGTGACGGTCTTGCGGTAGTCGCGGGGCTTCGGCCCGTGCGCGACGCCGCCGCCGCGCCAGATCGGCGAGCGTTTCTGGCCCGTGCGGGCGCGGCCGGTTCCCTTCTGGCGCCACTGTTTCTTGCCGCTGCCGGCGACGTCGCCGACGGTCTTGGTGCAGGCCGTGCCGCTGCGCTGAGCCGCCTGATAGGCGACCACAACATCGTGCACCGCCTGGGTGCCCTTTCCGTTCTCGATCACGGAAAAGGACACTTCCAGTTCGCCTGCGGCGTTGCCCTTGCTGTCTTTCAGTTCAATCTTCATCGGTGAAATCGGTTATCAGGATTTCTTCGGCCGTTTCTTGGACTCGCGGATGATGACGTAATCGCCGTTGGCGCCCGGAATGGCTCCGGAAATCAGCAGCACGTTGTCGTCCTTGCGAACCTGGATGACCTTGAGATTCTGGTTGGTCCGCCGGACCTGCCCCATGTGGCCAGGCATCCTCTTGCCCTTGTCAATGGTGCCGGGGTCGGCGCAGGCGCCGATCGCGCCGGGACGACGCTTGAAGCCCTTCGCGCCGTGCGTGCGGCGGCCTTTGGCGAAATTGTGACGCTTGACGACGCCCTGGAACCCGCGGCCCTTGGTCACGCCGATCGCGTCGATGTAGTCGCCCTGTTCAAAGATGTCCGGGCCGATCACGTCGCCAGGATTCACATCCAGGGCGAAATCGCGGAATTCCTTCAACTTCCTGACCGGCTCCGCCTTGTGCTTGGCGAAATGTCCGGTCTGCGGCTTGTTGACGCGCTGTTCCTTCTGATCGTCGAAACCGAGCTGCACGGCGTTGTAGCCGTCGGTTTCTTCGGTCTTCTTCTGGACGACGCGGTTCGGACCGGCGAGCACGACCGTCACCGAGGTGAGCTTGCCGTTGTCGTCGTAGACGCGGGTCTGTCCCAATTTTTTTCCGAGCAATCCGATCATGGCATTCAGATTTTGATGGTGATGTCGACGCCGGCGGGAAGATTCAGTTTTTTCAGCTCGTCGACGGTCTTGGCCGTCGGGTCGAGGATATCGAGGAGCCGCTTGTGGGTGCGCATCTCGAAGGTTTCCTGCGACTTCTTGTCCACGTGCGGCGAGCGGGTCATGGTGTAGCGCTCGACGCGGGTGGGCAGCGGGATGGGACCCGCAACACGCGCGCCGGTGCGCTTGACCGTCTCGACGATATCGGCCGCCGAATGATCGACGACGCGATGATCGTAAGCCTTGAGCCGTATACGAATTCGTTGTCCTGCCATAATAAGTGTTACTTGGTTTGAGCCGGTTTCGTGCTTCCGTCTCAGTTATATTCCAAAATCTGCTGCGTGATAGTCGCCGGCACCTCGTCGAAGCGAAGCGGCTCCATTGAATAGTCGGCGCGCCCTTTCGAAAGCGACCGCACATCGGTCGAATAGCCGAACATTTCAGCCAAGGGCGCCTCCGCCTTCAGGCTGGTGGCTGTGTTCCGGGTTTCGATCGATTGGATCTTGCCGCGCCGCCGGTTCAGGTCGCCCATGATGTCGCCCTGATACTCGTCCGGCGTGGTGACCTCAACGCTCATGACCGGTTCCAACAGGATCGCGCCCGCCTTGCTGACGGCGTCCTTGAACGCGAAACTTCCGGCCATTTCAAAGGCCAATTCATTCGAGTCGACCTCGTGAAAGGAGCCATCCTTGATGACGACCTTGACATCCACCATGCGATAGCCGGCCAATACACCGCTGTCGATCGCGCCCTGGATGCCCTTTTGGATGGCGGGGATGAACTCCTTCGGAATCACGCCGCCCACAATCCGACTCTCGATTTCGACGCCCTTGCCTCGCTCGTTCGGCTCGATGTCGATGACGCAGTGACCATATTGTCCCTTGCCGCCCGACTGCCGGATAAATTTGCCTTCTCCCTCAGCCGCCTGGGTGATGGTCTCGCGGTAGGCGATGGTGGGTTTGCCGGAATTGGCCTGCACCTTGAACTCGCGGAACAAGCGGTCGCGAATGATTTCCAGATGAAGCTCGCCCATGCCCGAGACGATCAACTGCCCGGTTTCCTCGTCGGTGTATTGACGGAAGGTGGGATCTTCCTCGGAAAGGCGAACGAGGCCGTCGCTCAGCTTGTCGCGATCGGCGGTGGTCTTGGGCTCGATCGCCATGGAGATGACCGGCTCCGGAAAGGTCGGCGGCTCCAGCATGACGCCGAGTTTCTCATCGCCGATGGTGTCGCCGGTGGTGATGTGCTTCAGACCGACAAGCGCCGCGATATCGCCCGCATAAACGGTGTCAACGTCGACGCGCTTGTCGGCCTGGATCATCATCAACCGGCTCACGCGGGACCGTTTGCGGGTTCGCGGATTATAGACGCTGTCGCCCTTGCTGACCGAGCCGCTGTAGACGCGGAAGAAGACCAGCTTGCCCATGAAGGAATCGGACCAGAGTTTGAAGGCCAGCGCGGCAAACTTGCCGTTGTCATCGGACTTGAGTTCGCTGGTGACCTCGGGTTGGTCGATATCGTGCGCGATCGCCGGAGGCAGATCGAGCGGGGAGGGAAGATAATCAATGACTCCGTCCAGGAGCGGCTGAATGCCCTTGTTGCGGAAGGCGGAGCCGCCGAAGACCGGGATGATTTCATTGGCGATCGTCAACCGGCGGACCGCCGTCTTCAGGGTCGTTGCGGAAACCGCCTCATCCATGATGACGAGTTCGCCGATTTCCTCGTCCTTGTCGGCCACAGCCTGGATCAACTCCTCCAAGGCGAGGGTCGCCTCATCCTTCAGGTCAGCCGGAATCTCCTCTACGGAGAACTTGATCCCCATTTCGTCGCTGAGGTCATAAACCAGGGCCTTCTGGTTGATGACATCAATGACGCCGCGGAGATTGTCCTCGGAGCCGATCGGAATTCCGACCGCATAGGCGTTGGCGCCGAGTTTTTCGCGGAGATCGGAAACAGCGGCGGCGAAGTCAGCCCCGACGCGATCCATCTTGTTGATGAACGCAATGCGCGGAACGTTGTATTTGTCGGCCTGACGCCAGACCGTCTCGGACTGGGGTTGCACGCCGGCGACGCCGCAGAAGACAGCGATTGCGCCGTCCAACACGCGCAGGGAGCGCTCGACTTCGGCGGTAAAGTCAACGTGCCCCGGGGTATCGATGATATTGACCCGGAACGGCGTATTCTCGAAAAGCTTGCTGGTCCCGTCCTCACGCTGCATCCAGTTGCAGGTCGTGGCGGCCGAGGTGATGGTGATCCCGCGCTCCCGTTCCTGCTCCATCCAGTCGGTGACCGTGTTGCCGTCGTCGACGTCGCCAATGCGATGGGTAAAGCCGGTGTAGAAGAGGATGCGCTCCGTGGACGTGGTCTTACCCGCATCGATGTGCGCCGCAATGCCGATATTGCGGGTATGCGCCATCGAGTATTCGCGTTGGGGCGAATTCACGGTTGACTGTTCCATCACTGCTTCCATTTCGGAGCTTTACGTTCTGTGAGACAAAAACGCCGAATTTGAAACCATTCCAAACCCGGCGAGCCTGTATTGACTGTTTACCAACGAAAATGGGCGAAAGCCTTGTTGGCCTGCGCCATCTTGTGCACCTCGTCGCGCTTGCGGATCGAGCTGCCCTGGCCCTGATAGGCCTCCATGATCTCATTGGCCAATGCGTTCTGCACGGGCGTCCCCTTGCGGGAGTTGGCGAACTTCACCATCCAGCGCAGGGCCAACGACAACTGACGATCGCCGGCGACCTCGAGCGGAACCTGGTAGGTCGCGCCGCCGACGCGACGCGCCTTCACCTCAAGACGCGGCTTGGCGTTGTCCACCGCGCGCTTCAGGATCTCCAGCGGATCGGAATCCGGGTTCTTGGCGGAAATCTTGTCGATCGCATCATAGACGATGCGCTGGGCGAGGCTCTTCTTGCCCTTTTTCATGACCGTGTTCACCAGCGTGGAAACCAGCGTGCTGTGGAACTTCGGGTCCGGCGTAACCGGTCTTCTGACTGCTCGACGACGTCTTGACATGATTCGTAAAAGGTTGGGGCGAAATCAGTTCTTGGTGTTCTTCTTGGCGTCCTTCGGCCGCTTGACGCCATACTTGGAACGGCTCACGCGACGCTTTTCAACGCCGGTGGCGTCCAGCGCGCCGCGAACGACGTGGTAACGAACACCGGGGAGATCCTTCACACGACCGCCGCGCACCAGCACGATCGAGTGCTCCTGCAGGTTGTGGCCTTCATCGGGGATGTAGGCGATGACTTCCTGCTTGTTGGTCAGGCGCACCTTGCAGACCTTGCGCATCGCCGAGTTCGGTTTCTTCGGCGTGCGGGTCATGACCTGCAGACAGACGCCGCGACGGAACGGCGACGAGTCAAGCGCGGGCGCGGTCGACTTGCCTTTGATCTTCTTGCGTCCCTTGCGGACCAATTGATTGATAGTCGGCATAACTTGTCGTGTATCAGTGCGTTAAAACGCGTTCAAAACCACCCTCTCCGGAGAAAGGGAGCGCGGACAGTGCCAGAAGCAATATCCTGGTTCAAACAAATTCTATATTTTTTTGAACGTTCATCGGGAGGGCCCAATGAGGGAGGCCCAGCCCACCAACGTTTCATTTTCCCTTGTGGATCAGGGGTCCGTTTCCGGCGCGCTCAACGTGGGTGCGGAAGACTTCCGAGCCGGCGACTGCCGACGCTCCCGAACACCACACGCGGGGAAAAGGAGCGCGGAATCTATCAACTTCGAAATTTCGGGCAAACTTTTTTTTAAACTTTTTTCGAGAACGGTCGCTGCGACGTGTCCGCCCGCCCCCGTCGCGTCAGATCCAGCGGACATTTGGGCTTGATTCGCCTTCGCCAAACCCCGATCAAGTCACCCCTTTTTTGTTATGAACATCTTTGAAGAACTGCGTTGGCGTGGGTTGTTTTCAGACTGCACGGATGAGGAAGCTCTGGGGAAGCTGTTGGATTCCAAATCGGTGACGCTCTATTGCGGCTTCGATCCGACGGCCGACAGCCTGCACGTGGGCAACCTGGTGCCACTGCTGGCGTTGCGCCGATTCCAGATGGCCGGCCATCGCCCCATCGCCGTCGCAGGAGGCGCAACCGGCATGATTGGCGACCCCAGCGGCAAGTCGGCCGAGCGCTCCCTGCTCACCCGCGACGCGCTTTCCGCCAACATCGCGGCCGTCAAGGGCCAGCTTGCGCGCCTGCTGGACTTCGAGGCCGAAGACCATGGCGCCCTGCTGCTCGACAACGCGTCCTGGACGGCGGAGGTGAGCTTCCTCGATTTCCTTCGCGACATTGGAAAAGCCTTCACGGTGAACATGATGGTCGCCAAGGAAAGCGTCCGCGCCCGCATGAACGACCGCGAGGTCGGCATCAGCTACACCGAGTTCAGCTACATGCTCCTGCAGGCGTTCGATTTCTACAAACTGCGCGAGGAACACGACTGCGAACTGCAGATCGGCGGCAGCGACCAATGGGGCAACATCACCGCCGGCATCGATCTCACCCGCAAGAAGCTTGGCCATTCCGTGTTTGGCCTGACGCTCCCGCTGATCACCAATGCGGACGGCTCGAAGTTCGGCAAGTCGGTGGAAGGCGCGGTCTGGCTGGATCCGGAAAAGACCAGCCCCTACAAGTTCTACCAGTTCTGGATCAACACCGACGACCGCGACGTCATCAAATACCTCCGCTACTTCACCTTTCTCGACGAGGCGGCCATCGACGACCTCGCCGCCAAGCACGAGGCAGCCCCCGCCGCGCGGGAGGCGCATCGCGCGCTGGCCAAGGAGATGACCGATCTCATCCACGGCGAGGCGGCCACCGCGGAAGCCGTCGCGACCAGCCAGAGCCTGTTCAGCAAAGGCGGCAATGAGGTAACCGCGGCCATGCTGGAGGAAATCCAGGAAACCGCGCCCTCGCTGGATATCGCCAAATCGGAATTCGCCGGGGCCGGCATCGGGCTGATCGATCTGTTGGCCCAAACCGAGTTGTTCAAATCCAAGGGCGAGGCCCGGCGCGCCATTCAAGGCAACGGCATCAGCGTCAACAACGCCAAGGAGCCGGACATCGAGCGACGCCTGACCGCGGCGGACCTGCTGTTCGAGAAGCACGTCCTCTTGAAGAAAGGGAAGAAGAACTACGTCGTCGTCACGGCCGTCTGAGCCACCTTACGCCCAGGAAAGCCCGCGCCAGCAGAGAACAATCGACCAACATGAGAACCATGAATATCTTCAGAACCGCCGTTCTGTGCGGCTCCATGACGCTCGCGGCCAATGGGGCCGACATCGCATCCGACGACTTCAACCGCGCCGAACTCGGGAAGAAATGGCACATCAACAACGGCGAATGGAAGATCGTCGATGGCTCGCTGCAAATCAAGGAACTCCAGGCCGACAAGCATGCGGCGTCCGGTCGCTGGCTGGTTCCCTCGCAGAACGCCGTGTATTCCCTCCGCTTCCGCTTGGAGGACAACTGCAAGGCATTCCATGTGGGCTTCGACCCCGCGCGCGGCGAACTGAAGAAGAAGGGCCATCTCTACTCCGTCATCATCACCCCGACGACCTGGCGGATCATGAAGCACGTCGACAAGGCGAACCGGAAGAAGGATCCCAACGAGGTCCTCGCCACCGCCCCGGCGACCTTCAAGAAGGGCCGCTGGTATACGCTGAAGATCTCAGGCAACGGCAATGACGTGACCGCCAGCATTGAGAACATCGGTGAACTGAAGGCCTCGCATCCCTCTTTCCACGTCAAGAAACCCACGCTGGTCTTCCGCTGCGTGGGCGACGGCGCGCACATTGACGACGTGACGATCTCTAAGCCGTAGGGACGAACGAGGCTCGCCCAACTTGAGCCATGCCGAGCCATGCTCGGCGCTCCGTCTCAATTCTCCGGCTGAACGGTCGCGCCCTGGGCGACATCCGCCTGCCAAGCCTTGATGGCGGCCTTCATCGCGGCAACGCGTTGGGGATACTGTTCCGCCAGATTGCGGCGCTCCTCCCGGTCCTTGCGCAAATCGAACAACGCCAGCGTATCACGCCCGTCGGCCGGGCGGTCCCAGTCGATGTTCGGCCGCGCGAGGTTGTTCCTTGCTTTCGGGGCCTTGCCGCCATTCAAGATCAGTTTCCAATCCCCGTCGCGCATGGTCACGGCCTGGTTGTATTCCCAGAAGAGTCGCCGCTTCCCGAGCGGCCGGTTTTGGAGTAACAACGTTCTCAGACTCACGCCATCGAGACGCAGGCCCTTTGGCTTCTTCGCGCCGGCGAAATCCAGCAGCGTCGGCATGACATCAATGGTGAACGCCAGTTGATCCGTCTCGGAACCCGCTTCAATCTTCCCCGGCCACCAGGCAACGCCCGGCACACGATGACCGCCCTCCCAGAGCGAGCCTTTCTGCCCGTAAAGCCCGCCGCAGGACCCCGGCCCGGTCGCGCCATTGTCGGAGAAGAACATGACAAAGGTGTTCTTCGCCTGACCGCTCTCACGCACCGCAGTCATCACCTCCCCTACGCCCTTGTCCATTTCGACCATCATCTCACGATACGCGCGCGCGGCGTGCTTCGGTTCGCGATGATTGTAGATCAACTTGTTGTCGCCCTCCTTGCGCACGGGCGGATCGGCCGGCCCCTGATACGGATCGTGCGGCGCCTCGTGCGCGATGTAGAGGCAATAGGGCTTCTTCCCGCTCGCGCGGATGAATTCCACCGCATGCTTCGTGATCAGGTGCGTCGTGTAGCCTTCCTCCTTGTTGTGCTGGTTCTGATGCCACCAGTCGAAGACGCCCGCGCCATCGATATGCGAGTGAAAGTCCACGTTGCCGCTGACGTAACCCACGTAGCGGTCAAAGCCCTGATAGGTGGGATTGTATTGCTCCTGGTAGCCGAGATGCCACTTGCCGAAGACGCCGGTCGCATACCCTCGCTTCTTCAACAACTCGGCAAAGGTCACCTCCTTCATCTGCAGGCCGTGATGCCGATTGCGGTTGAAGGGCGCATAGATGACGCCCGGCACACCCGCTCGCTGCTGGTAACGCCCGGTCAACAATCCCGCCCGCGTCGGCGAACAGACGGGGCAACTTGAATGAAAATCCGTAAACCGCATCCCCTCGCGCGCCAGACGGTCGATGTTCGGCGTGGGAAAGTCCTTGCCGCCATAGCAACCGGCATCGCCGTATCCCATGTCATCCGTCATGATGACAATCAGGTTGGGCTTGCGGGCGGCGTGGAGGGAAACCGCCAACGCAGCAAGCAAGACAACCGAACCGAGCCAGAATGAAAGGCGTTTCATGCCAATCCGATCCGCCGGCCGGCGATTCTATTCAAAGGACGCCGGCGTCCCCTGCTTGAAGACGACCACGACAATGGCGATCGTCACCAGCGCAATGGCGATGGCGGTCAAGGTCGGAATCTTGTCCGGTTTGCGATATGCCACGCCCGCGATTCCCGTGAGCCCGAGCCAGCACACAATCTTCACCCAGGCCCACCAGGGCCAGGGAAACGCATGCCCCTGCACCGCAAGCAGCCCCATCCCCCCGGTCAGCATCAGAAACGAGAGAATCCCGGTCACCATCATGGTGCGTTTCTTGTTCTTTGGGTCCGGATTGGCGAAGGCCTGGAAGACGAAGCCCGTGAGCAACACCATGCAGAGCACGTGCATGACCTGGTAAATCTGCGCTTTCATGGCCGGGAATTCGACGCGGAACCCGGACGCTGGTCAATCCCTTTCGAAAAAAAGTCACTCCCCCTCCACACACGACTTCAATCCGTTCCCATTTTGCGTAAGCCGCTGGGAAACCAGCCAAGCACAGATCCCTTTGTCCGCGCGACCCGATCCAGCCCTTCCATTCCGTATCACCCCTACCCCAATATATTCCCACGGATGAGATCTCTTTATCCGTGGGTCGGCTTTGCCATCCGTGGGACCAATCACTCCCGCCGCCGAAGGGACTCATTTCGCTGTCAATTCCCGCGCGATACGTCCCAACTTCCGCTTCACGGTCCCGTCCTTGATCTCGTGTTCCCAGATTCGCGCCACCGTCCAGCCTTGCCGCCGCAACTCGCGACTCACCTTCTTGTCGCGTTCGGCATTGCGGCCGATCTTGCGCACCCAATAGTCGCGATTGCTCGCCGGCATGCGGCAGTGCTTGGGGCAGGCGTGCCAGAAGCAGCCGTCGATGAAGACCGCGATCCTCGCCTTGCGGAACACGAAGTCGGGCTTGCCGAAGACCGGCTGATTTCGTCGCCAGCCCTTGATCCCCCGCTCCTTCATCAGGGCCACAAACGCCGCCTCGGTCGACCGATTCCCCGAGGACTTCACCCGCGACATGATCCGCGAGCGCTCAGTCTTCGAAAAGGTGTCCATGGGGATCGCCGGAAGGAATGGTTCGAATCCAGTCGGGATCGAACTCGATGGCCCGAAGAATCGTCTCGCGATCCAGCTTCGGCGGCTGTTTGAGCCGAATGGCGAGCCGGGAATCCGGCGCTGTCTCGATCAACGTGAACTGCGAACCATGCGGCTGCCAGGTGAAACGATGCTCGTCATCCGACCGGGAAAAGCCTTCAAGATTGTCGTTCTGGTTCCAACTCCAGCGAAAGGCCTCGGCCGGAAAAATCACCGTGTCCAATTCAAAGACCGAGACCTCCAGCAGATCGGACGACTTGACCAGCACGACCGTCCGCACATGCCGGTATTTTGCGCGGATGGCCGCGACACGCTCGTTCCAGATGGCGAGGATCTTCTCGCCCAGTTCGTCAGGATCGCACTGACTGACCGCACGATCGCCAAAGGAATACACCGGTGAGTTGCGTCCCGAGATCAGACGCACCCGCTTTGCCTCCGCCGGATTCGCATGCTTGATGGTCTTCGCCCCCCAGGCCGTCTGCTCCAACACGATGTCGTCGAGCCCGACATTGGAGGGCTTCCATTGGGCGCCGACGATCCGGGCG
>Ga0181573_10004006_pt1 | contig 12696 bp, 11 predicted proteins | sample 101ome_25_FD_148643 | JGI IMG/M metagenome (GOLD analysis project Ga0181573, IMG submission 148643) | Coastal salt marsh microbial communities from the Groves Creek Marsh, Skidaway Island, Georgia - 101409BT metaG (spades assembly) | ecosystem: Environmental > Aquatic > Marine > Intertidal zone...
CAAAGAGAAGATTGTTTTTTGCGGCAATTTATTTGGCCCCATTATTAATTCAGTACCCAATCTCTGTACGATGCGCGGTGACAAGCCAAGGTCAGCCAAGCGTTGGCTTGCGGGGGTCGATACGGTTCGCAGGCTCGGCGCGGAAATGCTCTTTGCAGGGCATACAGATCCCATCAAGGGCGCGGACGGTATCCGCAACACGCTCGACAGAATGTACAACGCCGTATTGAGCATCCACGATCAAACCGTTGCTGGGATGAATGCCGGCAAGGACGTTCATACACTCATGCGCGAAATCAAAGTCCCCGAGGAGTTCACGCTCGGTGAGTATCACGGCAAAGTCAACTGGGCTGTGCGCACCATCTGGGAGGAGTACGCAGGCTGGTTTCACATGGACTCGACAACGAGTTTGTACGATGTACCCGCCTCATCCGTGGCTCCGGATATTGTCCGTCTCGCGGGCGCCTCAGCTCTATGCGCGTCTGCGCAACAAAAAGCTGCGAGCAATAACCCGCTTGAAGCACTGCATTTAATCGATATTGTACTGAATGCGGAACCGAGTAATGCGGATGCTTTGGCTGTAAAAAAGCAGGCTTTGGGTCAGCTGATTGTCGCGTCTGGCGGCGATAATATGAGTGAGGTGATGTGGCTGCGCACACAAATGGGCAAGGTGGATGCGTTGCTCGGAAATGCCAGCTGACCCCACTAAACCATCGGTCAGGGTGTCCTCACGCGCTCATCTCAATAAGTGCCTGCGAGAGCAGGCCTTCAACACAACGCCGTTTCATCGGTTGAGAGTATTGCGCGCAGAGCGAGATTAGCCACGAACACGCCGTCTCAGCCCCCCCCTGGGCGATGTCGTGCGCTCAGCTCACCGCTACAATCGCGTTTCTGAGAGCGCGCGATTAATAAACCTTGCTGCGGTTTCGCGAATCGCCATGGTTGCGTCGTCGGCCAACAAATCCGTGAGTAGTTCGACATCCTTCCCTAACAAGGCGGCGCCATGTTTGAACGCGGTTGGATCTTGCATTCGCCCCGCCACCTCCATACTAAAACTGCGAGCTGTGCCCGACTTGAGCAATGCCACGAGCGCATCGCGATCAATCCCTAAGCTTGCACCAGCATCGAGGCCATGTTGAGCGATCGCCAAATTCGCCGCCATCATCGCGTTGTTGATGAGCTTTGCTTGCTGACCGGCGCCCACCTGACCTAGATGAAACACATCGCCCGCGAACGGCGCAAACACCGCAGATAACGCTGCAACCTGATCATCGGGCGCGCCGAGCATCATCGTAAGCTGACCCGCCTCTGCCGCAGGCCCGCCGCCACTGACTGGAGCATCGACCAACACCAAGTCGCGCTGAGCGGCCTCAATGGCAAGCTCTCGGCAAAGCTGGGGGTGAATCGTGGAGTGAATCACAATCACACCACCCGCGTTCATCTCCGGTATGACGATATCGCAGACATCGCGCACACCGGCATCATCAACGACACAGATCGCGAGATAATCACAACGCTGCGCCAGCGCGGCCAGTGACGGTGCCACTTGAGCGGCTGTGTCAACAAACCTCTCCAACGCGGCCTCTCGCCGCGCCCACAGCGACATCGGTACGCCAAGGTTCAACATTTGCAAGGCCATTGGCGCACCTTGACTGCCCAAACCAACAAAACCCAGATGTTGAAATGAAAGACTCATCCGGCGGTAACACCCATGTCAATATCGATTGAGCTGCCATGGAAACCGCGGCCCGCGTCAGACGCTAACAACATCACCATATCGGCAACATCATCGACCTCGACACATCCGCGTAATGGCGAGTAACGCTTGAGCAAATCGAAATCGCAACCCTCCGGCGGCCGGAAGTTATTGGCGATGTTAGTCACCATGCCGCCCGGGGCGACACAATTAAATCGGATGGGTTTGTGCATGTATTCCATCGCCAATGCCTTGGTCAAATTGGTAATTCCCGCCTTCGTTGCGCAATAGGCACCCGCATAGGCCTCTCCAAAGTAGGATGCACAGGAGCTCACGTTAACCACCGCACCATTTTGCTCTAGGAGATAGGGAATCGCGGCTTGCATCAGGAAAAATGGTGCCGACAGATTCACGGCAAGCGTTCGGTTCCAGTCTTCAACCGGCATTTCATGTGCATTGTGCAGGGATATGATGCCAGCGATATTGCACAGGGCGTTAATCTTGCCGAAGTGCTCAGCGGCCTGGTGCACCCAGGCCTGACACGCGGCGGCGTCGGTCACATCGAAGGCATGAGCAGTCACATCAGCGCCCTGCTCGGCCAGTTGCCCAGCCACCGCCTCCAGACCTTGGGTATCGACATCAGTAATGGCGATTTGCGCACCGGCCTCCGCCATTTTAAATGCGGTCGCCCGCCCTAACCCCGATGCAGCGCCAGTGACCAACGCCACCTTGCCACGCATTGTTGTATCAATTGCCATTAACTACCCCCTGATTAACTGCTCGAAAAAACGCGAATCCACCCATAGAGGCTTTGGTGCTCATTACGATGATAAAACGACTGCATATCAGATCATGCACCGCGGCCCGCATCCCTGCCAACTTGCTACATCCGCCTAAAGCCAAGCCCGCTCGCAGGAGTGGCCCGGCACATTGGATAACAGTAAGTCGTAACAAGCGAGAGTTCAACACCACTGTTGAATAGATTGACCGACCCGAAACAGCACTCTATAGTGCGCCAAGCAAAAACAGGAGGCAAACATGACTCAGAGAACGGCATTAGTCACCGGCGCCGCCGCCGGCATTGGAAGAGCCTGTGCTGAACGGCTCGCGCGTGAGGGGAAGCGGGTTGGCGTATTAGATCTCGACAAAGCGCGGTGTGAGGATACCGTCAACGCCATCCTCGCCGAGGGTGGAGAAGCGATTGCGCTTGCAGCGGATATCTCGGACCGCGCCCAAGTTGGCGCTGCGCTCGACGAACTCCGTGCAGCGTTCGGCCCGATCACCATTGTCGTCAATAACGCCGGTATCGCGAACTTTATTGCCTTCGAAGATTTGACCGACGATGACTGGGACATCATGTTCAAAATCAATTGCCGAGGCATGTTTGTCGTAACACAGTTGGTGCTTCCCGATATGAAAGCCGCGCAGTGGGGTCGTATTATCAATATCTCCTCTTCCAGCGCCCAAGCGGGTAGTCCACGTCAGGTGCACTACTCCGCCTCAAAAGGTGCCGTGGTATCGATGACAAGGTCCTTGTCACAAGCGGTTGGGCAATACGGCATCACGGTGAACAATATCCCACCGGGATCCGTACTCGACACGATTATGTCGCAGCAGGTTTTAGAAGGCGCCGGTCGGTATACGTTAGATCAGCTTACGGCCATGATTCCAATGGGGCGCACTGGCGTATCAAGCGATATCGCAAACGCCTGCTCCTGGCTGGCTTCTGAGGACAGCAGCTACGTAACGGGTCAAACGATCAGCGTCAACGGCGGACGTGTCGTCACCTAACGCCGAGTGATCCAGACAAAAAAAGGGGACATGATGTCCCCTTTTTTTGTGCTCACTGCTTCCCGCATAGCCCTCAGTAGTTGATTGGGCATACTCTCAGCGCGATGTGCAATGGATTCAAACTTTTTTCACTCGCGCCATGAGCACAGGATCACTTCAGCCCATTCACAAAGACAACAGTCTGCGCCATCGCCTCATTTTGTTGCGGAAACAGGCCAATACTCATAAACCCATGAATCATGTCAGAAAAATGCGCTTCAGTAACCTCGACGCCACTATCAATCATTCGTTGGCTGTACTGGCGCGCCGTTTCCGTGAGCGGATCAAAGCCGGCCGTGACAACTAAGGCTGGTGCCAAGTCTGAAACGCTTTCGGCCAGAATGGGCGATAAATACGGGTCACCGTGCGGATCACGATCACCGTAGTAGGCAGTTCGAAATGCCATCATGGCTTCCGTTGATAAGCCGTAGCCATCAGCAAAATTGGGTCCCGAGGCGCTCAACAAGCCACCGCTGACGTCTACTGCGGGGTAGTAAAGAATTTGACCGATGATATTGGGGCCCTGACGATCGCGAGTCATCAGTGCCATCACCGCAGCAATATTACCGCCGGCACTATCGCCCCCAACCATGAGCTTTGTCGGATTGGCACCTAGTGAGCTTGCGTTTTGCTCAGCCCACACCAGTGCTGCGTAGGCATCGTTGATCGCCGCAGGGTATGGATCTTTCGGTGCGAGGCGGTAGTCGACTGAGAGCACCTGTACGCCCGCCTCTGCCGATAACTCCCGTGTCAGAGGATCGAAAATCTCGACACTACCCACGACAAAACCACCACCGTGATAGTAGACGATGAGCGGCCAGCCGCCCTCGGGTGCCTCGCCCTCGGGCGTATACAAACGCGCGGGAATATCGACCTCTCCAGGAATCGACAGGTCCTTGGTATCAGCCACTGTGTGTGCTGGAAGCAAGGCACTCGCGGGGTAAATGAGATTCACCGGCAGCTTGAAAGAAAAATCCATTTCCGGAACCGGCTGATACTCGGTCTCGAACGACAACAACCGCAGCGAAAAGGCCGCGCGGTAATCGAGTCGACCGTAGGGTGTATACGTCCAGCTGTAAGTCCAGCCAAGAAAGACCAGCAAAACCAGCGCAAACCAAAAACGCTTGTGTCGCAACATCGAACTTTCCTCCGTCTGGAAAAAACCGCTATTGAGTGAACTGGATGCTCATGATGGCGTCAAGCCACGAGTTTGAGGCAACTTACTCGAAGGGCTCTTCACCTTGTAGCTTGGTACGATGCAGACAACGACCTGATTTCGGATCATAAGGGGTCGCACGGTGTAAGGTGCCCGTGTTATCCCACATGACCATATCGCCCACATCCCACTGATGTTCGTAGACGAACTGATCTTGTGTCGAGTGATTGAGCAACTTATGCAACAAACTCGTGCTTTCCTTCGCACGGTAACCCACAACCTCGTAAGCGGTACAACCCAACACGAGGGATTTCCGGCCCGACCGATGCCGCCATACAAGAGGAAGCTCGTTATCGCCCACGCTCATCATCCCTTCGAGTAGCCGGATGTTGGGCTGTGGATCATAGGTAAACAGCGACGCCCAAGCAGAATGCATGACGCGCAGCTCATCGTACGTGGCTTTATCTTCATCAGAGAGCGCATCATACGCAGCATAGGTATTGCAAAAATGCGTTTCACCACCCTCATCCGAGAGCACTTTAGAGCAAAGAATCGATGCCAAAATTGGCACTTTGTTCATGGTGCCATCGAGGTGCCAGTACATAGAACCCTTTAGATAATCGGCGGAGGGGTTTGTATTCACGTCGAGCGTAATCTTATGTACAAGTTCACCATCATGCTCCGGCGCGAAAGTGCCCAATGTCTCGGTAAAGGCGACCTGCTCCTCATCCTCGAAATGAATTTCTTTAAATACCAGAACACCATGGGCCTCCAGTTGGTTCCGGATTTCCTCGGCGTGCTCACCGCCCAAGAGTGTCGCCTTATCGGCAATCACCCGGGCGCCAATTCCCGATTTAATAGGCTCAAATGCAATGCTCATGGGCACTCTCCAATTCCTTGAACTCTTCTCTGGAAGCTCCGCTGCGCGCTACTCGCCCAACGCTATTCAACAGCGCTGTATAATAAATCTGGTCACAGCGTGATGCAATATCGCCGCCTGAAGCCTAGCGACACGTCGGCTGAGGTGACTCAGTCGTGCAACACTCACCGCCAACCGCTGTCACGCTAGGCGGGGCCGAGGCTCGGCATCACCTCTTCGACAACTCGCCGAAGGTAGGGCCACGCGCGATCCGGTGGCAACCCGCCGCACAAGGGCGACAGCGGTAGTGCACCCCACTGCGCGATGAGTTCTCGAGCACCCTCACAGGTCACCACTCGGTACGCGCCCTGCTCTTCGCGCATCCCTTCGACTGTCTGTTCCGTCGACAGACTGATCGTTGGTCGCCCTGCGTTTTCATTCCAGCTCGCATAAGACATGGCATCGTGCAGTAGAAAGGGCCCCAACTCATCCCACGCCGCATCCAGATCATCATGCACAAAAACAATATTGGGACGATCAAGCTCAGGAAGCGCACAAATACCGGGCTCATGGCCGGCCTCTCGCGCACCCGCCTCATAAGCCTCACGTAGGCCTGGAAAATTGGCCTGCGCAAAAAAGTTCAGGCCCAGCCGTCCCGCGCGCCGCGCCGCCGGCTTACTGCCGCCACCGTAACTAATGATTTGTTTGATCGGACTTCTCAAGGCTGGGGTCACTCGCATCTCGCGAGACGCTTCATTGGCGGCATCCAGCACTGTCAAAAGCTGGTTGATTTTCTCCTCGACAATCGCGCCACGTCGTTCATATTCCAGCCCAAACAGCTCATATTCCACGGGTCGATAGCCGATACCCATGACGTAGCTGACGCGCCCGGCACTGATGTAATCGAGTTGTACGATATCCTCTGCGAGACGCACGGGCTCGTACAGCGGCAATAGTGTTGCCGCAATCATGATCGGCGTTCTCTCCGTTACAGCGGCCATTGCACTTGCCAAAACGAGTGGCGATGACAAATAGCCATCATCACTCGCGTGGTGTTCGACCAAGCCGATCCGCGCTTGAGCATGGCTGTCGGCATAGGCTGCCATCTCGAGCGCACACTGATATTGCGCGGTAATTTGCTCTGCGGTGAATCCGGGAACACGCATATCGAAACGCATTGAAAACATCGTCAACTCCTTACAACCATTGCCGCTAGCGTAGGCGGCGATCAAAAAATCGTGCGATCACCTGGTAGGCGTCTTGCGCCTCCTGTAGGTCCGGTGAGTAAATGTAACAATGCCCCATACCCTCACCTACGATCAGTTGTGAGTCTGCATCAGCGTTGAGTAGCGCACTGTGCGTGACAATCGCCGGACTCATATCCATCGCGCGTGTGCCGGTAATCAATAGCGTGGGCGGGAAGCCGGCCATGACTTCTGGGTGAAGCGCAGGCGAGACGATCGGATCGTCGTAATCAATGCCGTCAAAGTACCCTCTGGTCAGATCAATACCCATCGCCTGCAAAACATTGGGCGGCGGAAAACTTCCGTCGATGTTGCCCGCAATAAACGATGAGTCACCCGTCGTAAAACGAACGCCGCCCGCACCAAAGATGCCAATGCCCGCAGGCAGCGGCAGGCTATTTTGTACCAGAGCCGCCGCGGTCTGCGCAGTCAACGCACCACCCGCTGAACAACCGAAGATGCCGATCTGCTCCGGCGCGTAATCCTGCAGTAAGGCTTGGTAAACACTCAAAACATCGTCGACGCCCGCGGGGTGCTTAAATTCAGGCGCCATCCGATAGTTGACCGAAATAACCTCTCGCTCGGTGGTGACGGCAATGGGGGCGGACTCAATGATGGAACATGATTCCCAGCAGGTGTTAAAGGCCCCGCCGTGCAAATTGATCAGAATACTGTCGGAGTTAACCGGACGATCTGCAGCGGTGACCCGTCGAACAGGAACACCAGCGATTTCGTCCTCAGTGACATCGACGGGAAAAGCCGCAGTGATCTGTGCAACCTTCGGTGCCAAAGCCATCGCCAAGCCGGCCCGCGACTTTGCGATATCCGGCTCCATTTTCGCCGGCTGAATGGTCACTGCGGCACGTACACGCATCGCCTCTTGTGCTGAGGGGCTCGATAATAGCGACGGTGGCAATTCAAACCCGGGCACCGAAGCAGTGCCGTCTGGATGGAAGTGAGGCCGACCCTCGGCCGGATCCGCAAGCGCCTTTGTGCCCGTAGCCAATAGCGCACTACTCAAAATGAATGCCTGAAGACTCAGCCAGTGCAATGCATTCTTGTGTTCAACCATGGTTGATATTCCTTATATTGCTTTTTGTCTCTGTGGTGTCGGCATTGATCACGGCAAAACTTGGTGGTCACTCATCGGACTTGCCATCCCACCGCTGCCAATCTTCCGTGCCGTTTTTTTGTTTCCTAATTGCGCTCCTTTAACACACTCCTCACCCCAAAAATTTGCCCTAGCACACGCAGTGAGACACCGAAGCTCACGGGGCTGGAGCGAGATTACCGGGGCCGCGCTTACCCAACAGTGTTGTTGACTAGCCGGTTACCCAAGACTATGTTCCTACTCATACGCGTGGTCAAGTCAGGAGACAGCATGAGCGATACGACACAACCCCTTATCGACCTCGGTGGTCGCGTCGCCATGGTGACAGGTGCGGGCCAAGGCGCGGGGCGAGCGATTGCACTGACGCTGGCCCGGCATAACGCGGGCGGCATCGCCGTCAACGACTTTAATCTATCGCGCGCACAGTCGGTCACCGATGAAATTCGAGCACTGGGCGTACCCGCAGTGGCCGTATCAGCTGATGTAAGTGACTACGACGCGGTAGCGCACTCCTTTGCCGAGGCCGCTGACGCCTTGGGACCGGCCACAATTTTAGTCAACAACGCTGGCAATGCGGGGCCCACCCAAGCGATGGCAGCCCAACCGCTATTTTGGGAGGCACCCCCTTCTGACTGGCCGATGTTTTTGGACACCAATCTACACGGCGTGCTGAATTGCTGTCATATTGCAATGCCCGCCATGGTCGAAGCGCGCTGGGGGCGTGTGATATCGATCATTTCCGACTCCGCTCGCGTCGGTGGCGCAAGAATGGCGGTTTACGCAGCGGCCAAAGCGGGTGCAGGCAGTCTCATGCGATCTCTAGCGCAGGAAGGCGGCCGCTTTGGTATCACGGCGAATGCGATTTCACTGTCGACACTGAGACCACCAATGACCGATGAACAACTGGTCGACTACTTGGCAAGCGACCGTGGCAAAGCCCACCTGACACCCTACGCGATTCGGCGCTTTGGTGAGCCTGAAGACGTCGCGGGCATGGCCGCATTTCTCTGTTCTGGAAGCGCCGAGTGGATCACTGGCCAGACCATTCCTGTCAACGGCGGTTACTCGTTCTCGCTCTAAGGCGCGGGCTTAACGCTAGACGCCTAGCCCTCAGCCAGCCTCGCGAAGTCACGCGACATCCACAAATGCAAAAATAGCGTCAGAATCCCTAGCGGCGACCGAATACGCTCACGCTCATGAATCCGAGGATCCAAGGCGCCACTGAGGCCCTCCATGGCCTCGAGGGTTGCACGCAATCGACTGGGTGTATCAAGCAACCAGTCGAGCCCCATCAAGGCAATATAACCGTCCATTTGCAATGCCAGCCTTACCGGTTCGATGGTTTGACCCCCTGCACGCTGCACCGCGCCACAGAACGTCATGAGCAACTTGTCAAAATGTTCATCCCATAATTCAGGTCGGGCGCCGCTCAAACAGCCCCACAGGGCCATTCCGAGATTCATCTGACCGACATGACCCCAGTCAAATAAACCGACCTTTAAGGTCTGGTCGGCCTGCCAAAACCACGCGTTGTCTAGGTGGGCATTCCAATGACACAACGCGATGTGCTCGGGTTGCTCAAACAAACGCGCAATCAAAGTCTCGCGTTGTTCGAGAACCCGTGGCGCAAAATCACGGAGGTTTTCAATCAGTTTACCGGAGGTCAGAGAATGTGGAAAAAGTTGCGGAAAGTCGGCCATGAACTGCGCCAAATCGTTGACGCGGACCACCGCTTCATCTGGAGTGCAAACGCCAGACACATTGATGGCAAGCTTATCCTGGCTAAAGGGAAAATCTTGATCCAGCGTAGTACCCAAAGCACCCGACTGATGCGTGCCCGCCAGTGTGCCGATCGCGTCGAGCACCGCCTGGTAATACCTGACCGGCGCGTGGATAGCGTCGTCACGATACTTCTCAAAAGGGGCTTGAATACCCGGCGCCGCGAAGTCTACAGCCTCAGTGATTAACACGCCCGTTCCCGAACGCTGTTCATAGTCGGCAAATACAACGCGTGGCACAGTGATCGGGAAAGCCGGATGGCGCGACAACAATGCCAGGCGCACCTCACTGGCCATTTGAATCCGTGCCGCGTCGCGGTGTTGATTGTGGGCCGCACGAGAAAACTTACAAAACAGCGGCGGCAACGTCGCTCCATTCCGATCAGACACTTGAATCACACACTTTTGTCCGGTGCTTCCGGCGTCCACCAGATTGAAGTGCGCAATATCAATGGGCGCGTGCGCTGGGGACAGCCAGTCCGCAGCCTGCAATATCTCGCTTAAAAACAACCGGCCTTGGTCGTGCAAGACCTGCGGCGAACTGGGGAAATCGCGCCCAGTGGTGTCACCGCACACCCATTTTGGAGACTCGACAGAATCGCTCATACGACACCCCGCTCAGCCATATAGGGCAAGAATTGTCGGTGATAGCCTTGGAAAGCCTCTTCGATTCGGCTGACCTCAAGATGCAAATCCTCATGGCTTGGGTAGTCAATCGACTGACGATGTCGCTGTTGATAGTCTAACCAAGCTTGCATTCCTTGAGAGAATTCCTCCGTGAGGTTGACGCCTAACCAATCATAGATCCGCGAAACAGCGTCAATGGGACTTTTATGAATATCGGCCCACGCGACATCAAAAAACCGCGTCGGATCGGAACGAAGCCTAAAACCTTGCATCCGTTGCGCACCCTCAGACCACTGCCGAAGATTCAGTTCTGCGACGTAGTCGAGGTCTACCGAATCAGTAAATTGACCGATGTAGGTTGCATAGAGGTGCACTACAGAACGCATCACAGCGACGGGATTACGATGCGTTACAAGCCACTTCGCGTCTGGAAACACCTCATTCATCGCGTCGAGATACAGCAGATGCGTGGGCGCTTTGAGACGCCAACCGCGATTGGGTGACTGCCATTGCAGGGCTTTCAAAACGCGCGCCTCGTAGGCGTAAGTCGATCGCATGTCCACCTGCAACAGCCAGTCGGCGTAACTCGGTATCTGTGCAAAGGCGAGAAACAATTGACTGCGAAAGCTGAGCGCCATCAGCTCCTGGCACTCTGCCGGCTCCTCGGGCCCCGCCGGTACAAATCGTGACAGCCTATCTCGCGACGGATGGGCTAACACCGCTGGATCTATCTTATCCGGATCAGAGACAAGCTCACCCGGAGACTGGGAAGCCTGTGCGCTCAATGACTGAAAGCGACTGTCGCGCGCAAGAAGACAGGACAGCGCCGTCGAGCCCGTGCGCGGTAAGCTCGCACCGATGAGCGGGGCGCGGATGACCTGCGTTTCGATCTCGGGATGACGGCGATAAACATCTTCGATCTGCAAACGCTGCGTGAGGTGGTGCAGTATTCTGGAGGCTAAAAAACTGTCGCCCTGCTGCGTCAAGCGCGCCTCTGCATTGAGCGCCTCAACCAGGCGCCACAAGCCCTCCTCGAAGCTCGGCTCACCAAAATCAGACAGACCAGTCGCTGCCTGCGCCTGGCGAAGAAATGCCTCCGGAGACTGCACTGGTGCAGCAGCTTATCGTGGCTGCATTCGGATCGCACCGTCCAAACGAATCGTTGTGCCATTCACATACCCGTTACGACACAGCTCAAGAGCCATACTGCCGTATTCCTGCGCATCACCTAGGCGAGAAGGAAAGGGCACCATGGCGCCCAGCGCATCTTTCATTTGCTGGGTCGCTCGGGCCATTGCCGGCGTATCAAAGATGCCGGGCTGAATCGTATTGCAACGAATTCCCTCACGCGCCAAGTCACGTGCTATGGTCAAGGTCATCCCATTGATCGCCGCCTTCGCTGCGGAATAAGCGGCCTGGCCCATTTGACCCTCTGTCGCAGCCGCGGAAGCCGTGTTAATTAAAACACCCCGCTCACCATCGATAGGGTCAAGCGTCATCATGCCCGCCGCTGAGCGCGTGATGCAGCGGAAGGTACCCACCGTGTTCAATCGGAGTACCCACTCAAAAGCGTCTGTTGGAAACTGTTTGATTTCGCCAGTCGCCTTGTCTCGGCGCGCAGTCACAATCGCGTTGCCGCCACCGGCACAGCACACCAAAATACGCTCTTGGCCGATCAAATCGCGGGCTTTGGCAAAGGCCGCATCAACGCTCTCGTCGGACAGCACATCGCACTGCGCAAAAACCGAACCTGTTGCGGCAGCTGCGGCCTCACCCGTTTCCTCATTCAGATCGAAAATAGCGACCTTCACACCCTGCGCGCGCAAGGCCTCCACAGTCGCGAGACCTAAGCCTGACGCACCCCCTGTCACGACTGCCGAAATACTGTCATCTAACTTCATGATTTGACTACTCCTATCCTACAAAACCAATATCCATGTCACTTTTTGGTATGGAACGACCAAACCGGAGTATACACGGACAATACGACGACGATTCGCTTATCCGGACGAACCTGCGCATCTTTCCAACAACGCTGTTGATTAGTATGATGCAGGATTGAGGTGCTGAGAGGTCCGTTATGACGCAGGTAATGAAAGGTATTCGGGTTCTGGAAGTCGCGCAGTTTACGTTTGTGCCAGCTGCCGGTGGTGTATTGGCCGACTGGGGAGCCGACGTCATTAAAATTGAGCATCCGGTGCGCGGCGACACACAGCGAGGCTTTGTTCAGCTTGGTGGCATGAAGCTCAACCGGGAACGCAATGCCTTAATGGAGCATCCGAATCGAGGCAAGCGCAGTGTTGGGCTCGACATCACAAACCCCGAAGGAATCCAACTCCTGTATGAAATTGCGAAAACCTGTGATGTATTTCTCACCAACTATCGCCCCTCACAA
>Ga0181573_10004007_pt1 | contig 12694 bp, 9 predicted proteins | sample 101ome_25_FD_148643 | JGI IMG/M metagenome (GOLD analysis project Ga0181573, IMG submission 148643) | Coastal salt marsh microbial communities from the Groves Creek Marsh, Skidaway Island, Georgia - 101409BT metaG (spades assembly) | ecosystem: Environmental > Aquatic > Marine > Intertidal zone...
GAGCACGGTCGTCTCCGCTCTACGTGCAAGGAGTGCGGCGGGTCTCAAATCTGCGAGCACGGTCGTCGGCGCCGCACATGCAAGGAGTGCGGCGGGTCTCAAATCTGCGAGCACAGTCGTCAGCGCACTAGGTGCAAGGAGTGCGGCGGGGGGTCAATCTGTGAGCACGGTCGTGAGCGCAGATACTGCAAGGAGTGCAGTGGTGCATCAATCTGCGAGCACGGCCATCAGCGCTATCGGTGCAAGGAGTGTCGCGGCGCGAATGAATGAGAGTCGTGATGAATGCGCATCCTAAGGTTCGATAATCAAAGCGTTTTACAGTCCCATCAGGCACCCCCCTCCTTTCCCGCCCGACGTCTCCAGCCCGGGCCGCAGGTTCCTGGTCGCCCCGGGTCCGACGCACAGCGGTATACTCCCCGCGTGCGTTATCACCACCGAGCTCGGCGACAGCACCCACGTCTCCCCGTCCATCTGCGCCGCCACCGGCGCGCTCGTTCGCACTTCCACCCGTCGTCCCTGCGCCAGCCGTCGGCTGTGCGAGAAACCTCCCCTCGCCGCGACCAAGTCGGAGACGCCGCGGGTGCCCACCACCTCGAGCATCCCGTCCCCGACGCACGGCGGCGCGAACGCGTCGTCGGCGAGCTCCCCGTTGACGCTCGCCCTGTTCGTGCCCCAAAAATCCACCCCGTCCGCGCTGCTGTGGATGTTGAACACCTGCACGCTGTTCAGGTCCCTCCCCACGTGGATTCGCCGACCATCCACCCAAAGCTCCACCGACGGTTTGCCGTCCGAGCCGAGGAGGCGTCCGCCCCCGGCGACGAATTCCGCGGCGCCGTAGTAGGCGTACCACGCCTTGTTCTGCCACGCGGTGGCGCACGACTTCGGGTCCCGTTCCCGCCGTCGCGTGAATCGGTGCGAGATGTGCGCGTCGAAACCGACGCTGAAGAAGCAGCAAAACTTTTTTTTTTGGAATCTCCGCCCCGACTCGTCTCGCTGCCCGTCGTCGTCGTCGTCGTCGCCGAAGCTGACGCCGTACTTGCACGGCTCCGTTTCGTTCGGGGCGATCGTCGCGGTCCACATGTCCAGCTTCGCGAGGTACGCGCGCGATACGTCCCGGACGATTCTGTCGAGCGGCGCGCCCGCGTACAGAGCTCCCCAACCGCAGACTCTGCTGAGCTCGTTGCCGGTGCCGAGGGGCAGAGGCGCGACCGGGGCGCGGAGTTCCGGAGCGAGGCCCGCGCGTTCGCACGCGAGGGCGATGAGGGAGGCGGCGGCGGCGATGGTACCGTCGCCGCCGCCGGCCAGGAACCTGATCCGCCGCGCGGCTCGGCCTCCGCGCCCGTGCCCGTCATCTTCATCGCGGGCGTCGTTCCCGTTGGACCCGACCAGCAACTCCTCCATCCGGCGTAGCAGCCGCTCCTGGCTCTTGCTGTCCATGACGAGCACCTCGACGCTGTGCAGCCTCTTCAGGCGCTTCACCGCGGTCTTGGCTCCCGGCGCCCTGACGTTGACGATCACGCACACGCGATCGTGCGGCCCGTCATCGTCGAGCGAGGAGCTCGACGCGTCGCACGCGTGGGGCGCGTCGAACGCCCCCGCGGGACGCGACGAGTCGGGCGCGGACGGGCCGGAGGGAAAGTTATCCGCGGTCAGGGGCTCGCGGCGCGGCAGGCACGCCGAGAACATCCCCTCCCCGCGGCGACGACCGCGACGGCCCGACGGGCGCGTTCGATTGTGGATCCTTCTGCTTGGCAAACAAAACGTTTTGGCAAAGTTTTTCAACCCGAGTTGCGAGCTAACACTTAAGTGTTACGCATAATACGGCGACTCTCTCCTCTCTCGCGTGTCTCTTACATGTCGTTGGCGGCGGCGGCCATGGCGGCGAGCTTATCGTTGTCGGCGCCGGTCATCTCCTGCACCTTGACGCCGTTGGAGTACAGCTGGAAGGTGGGCATGGCGGAGATGCCGCACTCCGCCGCTACGTCGTCGAGGTCGTCCACGTCGATCTTGACAAAGACGACGTCGGGGTACTTGGCGGCGAGCTCCTCGAAGAAGGGGCCGATCTTCTTGCACGGGCCGCACCAGGACGCGGTGAAGTCGACGAGGACCTGCGTCGGTACGGATGGTAAGGGGATTTTGGGGCGTTTGAAAAAAGGGTGGCGGTCGGTGTTGGGAGATCTGCGGGGTTCGGCGATCCGGGGGGTGTTCCCCGCGGCGTGGCGCTCGATCCGACTCGAGTGACTCGTCGCGGGGACCGAGCTCGGGTCCGATCGGGCCGTGACGCGTCCCGCAGCCGCGTGCTGGGAGCTGCCCATCAGGTTTTCACCGCGGCGACGCCTGGGGAGAAAAAAAGGGGCGAAGCGGCGTGGGGGGCGCGAACTACGCACCGGCTTGTCGCCCTTCTTGAGGGTGGCGAACTCCTCGGCGGACTCGATCATCTTAACCATCTTGGAACCGTGGGGGTGGGGTTGAAACCGCGGGTTGGGGTGGTGTGGTGCGCGTGCCTCGGCGACGCTGCGATGTGCGTGTTGTCAACTCGGCCGCTGACACACGCCAACTCTTGGGCACACGCGACGTGACGCATCGCGCGAGTCAAGAATCTTGAAGTGCTCCTCCCCTCCCGTTTGGGCAACCGCGGACAGGACAGCACAGCAAGACGCGCGTCCGATCCATTCCGGTCCACGTGAACATGTCTCAGTACGTCGCGCGCGCGACGGGGGTGGCCAAGCAGGCGGCGGAGGTGTTCTCCAAGCGGGTCGTGCCCCCCGCCGTGGACTACTACAACGCCACCATGGCGAGGAACGCGCAGTACGTGGTGAAGGATCCCGCCGCGGTGGACAAGCTGGGCAGGCAGCTCGTGTTCTCGAACCTCGCGAAGCTCCCGGGCATGGTCGAGGGCGCTCGGGCGGAGGTGAACATCGTCAAGCAGAAGTGGGCGGGACGCATGGACCTCCCCATGACCGAGGTGCGGACCGACCCGACCCGAAACCCCCCCGATCGGCGCCCAACCCCTTCTTTTTTGCCACCACCGGAGCCCCCGCCCAGGCGCATCCACCCTCCGATCCCGCGCGACGTCTGACCTCGCACCCTCCCTTCCCTCGTCCCAGGTTGGAACCGCGGCGCTCTTCGCGGGCGAGGTTTACGCCTGGTTCTGCGTCGGGGAGATCATCGGCCGCGGCGGCTCCCTCACCGGCTACTAGGCCCGGCGCGACCGCCCGATCACCTAGGTCACCGCTGATGAGGACCCGAGGATCGTTTCCCCGGGGCGAGCGGCTGCAGTGGGTTGTTCACATTTTTCTCGTGTATTTCATCTCGTCGTCATTCACCGCGGCGTCGTCACGTCGGAACCTACCCACCTACTCGAAACCCGGCGGCGCCACCCCCGGCGGGTAATACGCGTACAAGTCGAACTCCTCCTCGTCGTCCTCGCGTAGCTTCACCATCCGGTCCGCGCGGCCGTCGGTCATCTTCCGCGGCACCGCCTCGCCCTCGCCCGGCAGCATCGACAGCGCCGCCTCCGCCTCTGCGCGGGTGAAGAAGAGGTTCAACTGCCGCACCAGCTGCTTCGCGTCGCACTCCCCGACGCCCAGGTACTCCCCCACCAGCCTCCTGCGCTCCCCGACCCCGCCGAACGCGCTCCACCGGGGATCCGGCGCGCCGTCGCTCGGCCCGCACAGACCCCACCGCTCCAAATCGCCGCGGGTAAATTCGTTCCGCGATACCCCGGCGCTTCCCCCGGCGCACGCCGCTCGCCTGGCGCCGGCGACCGCGTTCCTCAGGTTCTCCACCGACGCGTGCTCCACCCCGACGTTCCCGGCCCTGTGCGTCGCGCTGTCCTCTTTCGCGGAGCTCAGGTGCGTCCCGAGAAACGCGTGATACGCGCCCGGCGCCGCTCTCACGATCTTCCCCCGCATCTGCCGTCCGGCGACGTCCGAGTCGGTCAGCACGACGACGCGCGTTCCTTCCTCGGTCATGACTCGCGCGATGTCGGCGACGACGGCGTCGGGGACGTCGTAGTGACCGGCTTTGGCGTCGTAGGCACCCTTGAGGACGCGACACCCGCGAGTCGGCGAAAACGCGCGTTTCACCGCTCTGGCGTCGTTGACGCCCTCCACGACGACGAGGGCGTCCAGAGTCTCCGGACGTTCTCTAGAAGAGTTTCCGGAAGTTTCGTCGATGGGGCGTGTGGCGGTGGTGGGGCCGACGCCCCCCCGGGTCGGCCGACGCGCGGACGACGAGACGCGGGAGAGGAGCTCGTCGAATGAGAGGAGCTCGTCGAATCCCGCGTCGTCGCCGCCGGCGCTGGTTCCCCGTCGCCCGCCCCTCGCGGCGGTGGGCGGCGTCGCTCGTGGTGCGGTGGCACGTCGCTCCTCCTCCTTTCGCGCGCTCGGGCGACCGGAGGACGTTCGAACCGTGAACGACGGGGATGGACGCGCGGGTCTGGGCCGCCGCGCCCGCGCGGGGAAAAAGTCGGCGCCGTCCATCGCCATGGCGAGGTCGAGTCCGTCGGGGGACGGGGCGCCTGGGGTCGGGGCGGCGCGTGCCTCGTCCCGGACGGTCTCGCGATCGTCGCCGACGCGTCCGGCTGGATGTTCCTCGCGCTCGCGTCGGCTCGAGGCGGGAGAACCCCGAGACGTGAGCCTGCGCCTTCCCCTCACGGGCGCCGCGCGCGGCGGCGGTTGCGCATCGTTCCCACCGCCCGACGAATGCGCGTCGAGAGAGGCTTCGGCGCGAGCGACGTGCGCGGGTTGGACGCGTCGATGGCGCGTGTGCGGTGTCGTGCGCGTCCACGGCGTCGAGGATGGCGTCGTGAGCGACATGACCTTCGATCCGCGCCGCGCTCCGGGTGGGACGGGGAAGCGAGACCCCGAAAGTGAATGCCGAACTTTTCACGCGCTCGGGCGAGTGCCGAAAGGAACTGCCGAAAGGCGACACGTCACCGACGGCAACTTTTTGGGTGACGCTCGCGCCGGTCCACAGTCCCCCGCGCGGGGTGGGCGGGGCGTGAGCCGGGAGACGCGTTCGAAACATCTCGCAGGGGTCTCACGATGGCGTGCGCGCGGCTGCACGCCGCGCTGATGGCCCGCGCTCCCCCATCGGCACCCTCCTTGGGACATCGGGCGAGGACGTGGTCGATCCGGCCCCCGTCGCGTCGTCGTTTCGCGAGCTACGACGCCGCCGCCGCGGACGCCGACGCCGACGATGCCGCAGCCGCGGACGCGAGGACGAACGTTCCCGAGGCGGACGCGCCGAGATCTTCGCCCGAGGCGTCCGCGCCCCGAGGCGCGGTGGTGTGGTTTCGTCAGGATCTGCGGCTGGACGATAATCAGGCGTTTCGCGCGGCGGTTCGCGCCGCGAACAGGAGGGGCGGCGAGGTGCTGTGCCTCTTCGTCTGGTCCCCGGACGAGGAGGGGAACGATGAGGGCGCCTCCTGGGCCCCGGGAGAGGCGTCGAGGGTGTGGCTGCACCATTCGCTGGCATCCCTGGATCGGGACATGAGGCGCAGGTACGGCGGCGGAGGCGTGCTGTTCGCTCGCGGGCCTCACGCCGAGTCCGTCGCGGCGGCTGCTCAAACCGTCAACGCCACCACGGTGTTCGCGAGTACAAGGTACGAGCCGGCGCACGTGGAGGGCGACGAGCGCACGAGGCGCGCTCTGGCGGAGCGCGGGATCGAGCTGATCACGCTGCCCGGTCACCTCCTCTTCGATCGCGAGAAGATTCGAGTCGACATGGAGCGGGAGCGGTACTTCTTCGGGACGCTCATGCCCTTCGTGCACGCCGCGGAAAAGTTCGGGGGCAAGCCCGGGACCCCATCCCCCGCCCCGCCGACCGCGCCGATAGCCCACGGTTCGGGCGGCGCCGGGGAGTCCACCCTGGCGTCGCTGGGTCTGATTCCGCCATCCGACGCGGCGTATGACTGGTCCGCCGGCTTGAGGGCTGAGTGGGACATGTCCGAGTCGGGCGCGACGGAGGCGTGGGCGCAGTTCAAGCGGATGGGTCTGGCCGGGTACGAGGACGGACACGGCAGGTGCGATCTCACCGCTAAGTCGTCCACGTCGGTGCTCTCGCCCTACCTTCGGTTCGGTCAGCTCAGCCCGCGTCGGGTGTACGCGGAGCTGCGGGACGTTCGATTCGGCGGGACGGACTTTGGCGGCGCGGAGGGACGCAGGCTCAGCCGCACGTTCTGGCACAGGCTGTACAGGCGCGAGTTCGCGTACTGGCAGATCGGGGTCTTTCCGCGGCTCGCGGTGGAATCGTGGCGGTCGCATTACGAGCAAAGGCGGGATTGGAGGTGGCCGGAACGCGACCCGGCGGCGGCGGAGGACTTGCGTCGTTGGCAAAAGGGTCAGACGGGTTTCCCCGTGGTCGACGCGGGGATGCGGCGGCTCGTTCGGACGGGCTGGATGCACCAGACGGAGCGCATGCTCGCCGCGACGTTCCTGGTGGACTACCTGAACGTGCACTGGTCCCACGGCGCGCGTTGGTTCCACGATTACCTCGTCGACGCGGACCTCGCCATCAACTCGATGATGTGGCAAAATGCGGGCAAGAGCGGCCTCGACCAGTGGGACGTCTTCGCCGGCGGCTTGGCTCCCGACGGCAGCGCCAGGACCCACGACCCTACCGGCGAGACCATCGCGCGCTACGTCCCGGAGCTCGCGGGTTTACCCCCCGGTCACCTGCGCCACAGGCCGTGGGAGGCGTCCGCTAAGACGCTCAGAGCCGCGGGGGTCACCATCGGCGACACCTACCCGGCGAGGATCGTCGCCGACGTCGACGCGGCTCGAGCGCGCATGTCGGCCGGGGTCCTCGAGGTGCGGGCGCGCGAGGTTGCCAAGGCGGCCGCCGCGGCCGCCGAGGAGGCCGGTCCACCTTCCGAAGACGACGAGCAAACCGAGAGAGGCGGGCGAACTGACGTTCTCGTCGACAGGCGAACCGACGTTCTCGTCGACGTGTTCACGGGTGCCGATTACGTCGTCGCGCCCCCCGGGTCCACCGTCGCCGCCGACGGCCGACTCCTCCCGCTCTCCACGCGAAAAGAGTTCAAGCGGGCGCTGGCACAGGCGGAATCGGGGGGCGGAGCTCGGTCGGCGATGGGCGCCGCGAGGGACTGGGCTCTGGCACGGCTCGACGTCGCGGCCACCGGCGCGGGCTCCTCCGGACGAGGATGCGAGCCGAGCGCCGACGAGACGGGTTCGGCCAGGGCGGCGGACATCGGGCGGAAGCGCGCTGCCAGGGCGGCCGCCGCCGGGCACTCGCACTCGCACTCGCACTCGCACGGGGGGCACTCCCACAGCCACAGCCACGGGGGTCACTCGCACGCGCCGGGGGAGGCGATCGGTCGCGCGCACGTCGGGCACACGCACGGCGGCGGCGGGCGTCGGTCGGGTTCGAGGTCGACGAGCAGGGGCGTCGAGCACAGGAGCAGCAGCTGGGCCAAGGGCGGCGGCAGCGGTCGCAAGGCGGCGAAAGGTGTCACCGCCAAGGAGGCGGAGCGGAAGAAGGTCAAGGCGGGCCGGAGGGAGGCGAGGGAGCTCGGGCGCGCGTGGTCCTCGGGCCTTCGCGTCGGCGACGTGGGCGGGTCGGGGGACGAGTCCTCGGACTGGGAGTGAGGGCACTAGCTGAGCTACTGGCTAGGCTGAGTGATCGTACCGGGTAAACCCACCGTCGGCGTCAAACTGTGTCAACTTTCCCGTCGAAGGTGCCTCGCTCGCGAAAATATCTTCGAGTTCCTCTTCCGTGATCACTCTCTCGCCTGCTCGCGCACTGGACATGATAACCAGTGGGAGACTTTTTACCGGTGACCGGGGCCGCGGGTGGGTGTGGCTCATAGGCTAGGGGCGCAGAGCGCGCGGGGCTGTCATCGCGTCGCTCGGCCCGTTTATTTAGGTATCGACGATCGGTTCCGGCGAGACCGGTTCGACGAACGACCCGGGGGCGTCGCGACGGGTGTCGGAGGTGGCGGGCCCGGGAAGGAATCGCCGCCGATCGGGACGCGGAAGAAAAAGGACGCGGGGCGCGCATTCTGGGGGGTGACTCACCGAGGTCTCGGAGCCACCATGGCCCCGACGATCCAGCGCAAGGTGCGGAAGTTATACTGGGAGGGCAAGCAATACGTGGATGACTACCTGGCGAGCGTGGACCATGGCGAGCTCAAGAACCTCGGCGCCCTGTGCGCCAACTGGGCGGCGGTCTCCGTCGCGGTCACCACGCTGATCTGCCTCTTCGCGCTGGGTCAGGCGGGCAAGGGCGTGCTCACCACGTGGTACCTGTTCGTCTCCGCCGCGGCCCTCTCCTCGTGCGTGTTCAGCATGACGATATTCGGGTACTGCCGCGGGTACTGCAAGCGGACCCTGGAGCAACTCGAGGCGCGCGCCAGGGGGGGCGCCAACGCGGCCGATCCCAAGAAGCTGAAGGTGTGCGGGCAGTGCGACGCCCCCTTCGCGAACCAGCGCACCAACCCGGCGGGAAACAGGTGGATATGCGCCTCGTGCGGGATGATCTCCCGCAAGCCCAAGCTGGCGACCAGGGAGGAGCTGGACAGGTCCAAGGCGGCCGGAGAACGAGCGTCGTCCTCATTTGCCAATCGGTCGCCGCGACAATCGGAGACGGCGGCGCAGGAGGAGGCTGAACGCCGCCAGGCTGTCAAGCAGACCAAGGACCTCAGGCGGCGGCACGCGCGGGAGATCAAGGAGGCGCGGGAAGCTGCCGACCGCGAGGAGCGCGAGGAGATCGCCCGGCTCATCGAGGAGGAGAGGCACCGCGTGATGACGGCGAGGGCCGAGGAGGAGCTCGAGCGAAGGAGGGTCGAGGAGGAGGAACGCGCCAAGAGGGAGGAGGAGGAGGCCGCCGCGAGGTGCGCGGCGGAGGAGGAGAGGGCGGCGGCGAAGGCAAAGGCGAAGGCGGCGGAAGGAACGCCGGAGAGGGCCGCGGCCGCGGCGATGACGCGCCGGCACACGTCGCTGACGAGGATCCCGGCGCCGCGGCCCGTCAACGTAACTCCGCCGATCCCTCCGCCGCCCAAGCAGCAGCAGCAGCAGCAGCAGCAGCAGCAGCAGCAGCGCGCGGCGGCTCCGCTCGTCGCCGCCGCGAAGGTTGGGGCGGCACAGGTACCCGCGCGACCCCCGGCGACCCCGAGGTCCTCCGCGCCGGCCACCCCGGCCACCCCGGCCACCCCGGTGACGGCCGACTTTGACCCGCCACTCCCGCCGATGCGCCCGATGCAGCCCCCCGCCGCCGCGGCGTGGGGCGGCGCCGTCGCCGCGGGCGGGTCCCCGCACGCGCCCGTGAGCCCCCACGCGTCGACATCGCCGACGGCGGCGTCGTTCGTCGCCGGGAGATCGCCCGCCGAGCGGTCCCCCCCGCCGCCCCACGCCGGCCGATCGCCCCCCGGCTTCGATCCCTTACTCGGCGGTGCCGAGCCGAGGAGATCGTGGCCGGGTGGCGCGCTCGGCGGCCTCGGCATGGGAGCCGCGGGCATCCGCGGGATCCTCGACGGCGAGGAGGAGGTCGCGGCGGTACCCGGGGCGCCCCCGCCGCCCCCGGGGCCGCCTCCGGGGTACGCCGGCGGGCGGGGCGCGCCGCCGCTGCCGACTGGTCCGCCGCCGAGCTCGGCGCAGAGGGTCGGGATGGCCACCCCGGGCCAGCCCCCGCTGCCCCCGATGCCCCACCCGAGCCAGATCAAGGCGGCGGCGGCGGCGGAGAAGGGGGGAAACCCCCGCGCGTTCCTCGCGTCCCTCGAGCTCGCCGCGTACGCCCCCGTGTTTGATCGCGAGCGCATCACCCTCGCCGACATTTCGCTGCTCACCGAGCCCGACCTCGAGCGACTGGGGCTGCCGCTGGGTCCGCGTCGGCGGATCCTCGCGGCGATCGCCGGGGTCAACGTCGGGACCCCACGCGAGTACCACACACGCGCGGAACAACCGGAACAACCGCAACTCGTTCCCCCGGGGATGTCCGCCGTCGTCGCGCCGAACCCGTTTCGCGTCGCGAGGACGAGCTCTGTCGACGGCGACACAGCTGGCGCAACCCCGGGATGGAACGGGGGCGGGTTCGGCGGCGGGCTCTTCGGGGGGTTCGCCCCGAGCGCCCCGAGCGCCCCGAGCGCCGCCCCGAGCGCCCCGGGTTCGGGGGCACAACTTCCCCCCGGTCCCGTCCTCCCGGTCGCCTCGAGCAACCACTCCAGGCAGCGATCGCGGAGCACCGACTCGGACGCGCTCGCGATGGATACGCTCGAAAACGACCTCATGGCGCTCACCGGCGGGCTCAACCTCGACGACGACGACGACGATCTGGGCCTGCCCCCACCCCCCCCAATCGTTCGAGCCGACGGCACCGGGACGACGGACGCGGCGGCGACGGATGACGACGGGGCCGGTGAGTCACCGCCCGGCGAGTCACCGCCCGGCACGCCGCCCAAGCCCCCGTCGCACTCGGCGCTCGACAGCCTCGACGCCGACGGGGGTACCGACGCGGCGAACAAACACGCGCTCGCGCAACAACAACGCGAGGCGACCGACCCGCCGAAGCCGCCGAGCGAGATGATGGTCAAGGCGGCGGCGAGGTTGAGAGCGGCGGCGGCGGCGGGTCACCCCATCCCGAACGAGTTTGTGGACTGCATCACGTGCGAGGTGATGGTCGACCCGGTGATTGCGTGGGACGGGCACACGTACGAGCGGGACCCGATCGCCAGGTGGCTGCAGCGGCACAGCACGTCCCCGATGACGGGCGAGAACCTGCCGGATTTCACGCTGCGACCCAACCACAGCATGAGGAGCCAGATCATAAACTACGGAGAGAAGCTCGCGAGGGAGGCTGGGCACTGATTGACGACGTCGAGACGATGAGCGGGCGACGCGAGACCCCGTTCAAGTCGACTGCGCCGCACTCCACAGACTGAGACACGTCTGAGATAACACTAGAACGCGGCGCGCGAGTATTTATGTTCGATTCGATTAAAGCACACGACGTTGATTGACTCTTCCCTTCGTCCCGCTGACCGGCGCCGCGGGTGGCGCCAGACGGGAGGACCACTGCTGTGTGGATAGATATCCCACGTCAGCAACATCAGCCCTTCGCGCACAGTCGCAGCCGCGCGGGGTTCACCTTCGGACGCGACGATGGATCACGCGACCCTCGCCTCCTCCGCCGCGGGTATCACCGTGCGCGTGACCCGGGGCCGCGCGCTCCGCGGGCCCCGCCGCCCCGCCCTCGCGCGCCCGCTCGCCCCGCCCCGGGCCGCGGCGATGCGGGACGGCGATCGCCTCGATGCGCCGAGCTCCGCGTCGAACTCCTCGCGCCGGGTCGCGCTCGGAGGCGCCGCGCTCGCGACCCTCCTCGCGACCCTCCCGACTCGCGACGCCGCCGTCGCCGCGGACGCGGGGGACTGGTCCAGCCCCGGGCTCGCCGCGGAGGATCCCCTGCCCGACGTCAAGTACGTGAAGACGGGGGACGGATTGGTGTACGAGCAGGTGAACCAGGGGGCGGGCGAACCCGCCAAGGCTGGCGACGTCGCGGTGTTCCACTGGATCATCCGCCGCGCGAACGGGTACTTCATTTACGGCAGCATCGACTGCGGGATCGGGTGCGGCAACGGCGACCCGTCCGAGTACAGGCTCGGGCCCGACGGGAACCTCATCGCGGGGTTGGACGAGCTCCTGACGGGGATGAGGCCCGGGGAGAAGCGACGCGCGCTCGTGCCTCCCGCGCTCGGCTACGTGCGAAAGGGGATGGAGCCGCAACCGCCGGAGTTTGGCCAGAAGAGGCAGGTGGAGGCGCACGCGAACGAGCCCCTGGTTTTCGAGGTGAAGCTCATCAAGACGAGGACCGCGGCGTGATGACGCGTCATCGGACGAAAACGGGCCGATGCGGTCGACGTCGCGCGAGCTATAGTTCAAGGAAGGAGCGCGCGGGTCGTTCGAAGATTCGACTGCTCGAGAGGATAAATCGCGAGATGAGATTAATGAATCGATCGCCGACGCCGACGCCCTTCGCGCCCGATGCACTAAGAGTCGGCGCACTAAGAGTCGGCGGTCCTCGTCGCTCCGTCCTCGTCGCTCACAACTGCCCCGCCGCCTTCATCTCGTCGAGCGCCGCCTTCCCCCGGTCCAGGATCTCCAGGAGGTAGTCCTTGTTGTACACCGTGTGATCAGGATCGAAGGGTTCGCCCTTCTCCGCACACACCCTGAGCTGGAAGCCCACCTTCGCCTGCGCGTTGAAAGTGTTTGCGTAGCCGTACCCGACGCCCTTCTCGTGGTGGAGCTGGTAGTTGTTGTACCACACGTCTCGCTTCGCCTGGAAGTCGGCGATGTTCGCCTCGGAGAGGTCGCTGCCGGAGATGATGGACTTGGTGAGGGCGATGATCTCCATGGTGTCGTCGTAGTACTCGGGGGGGGCCTTGGCGGCGGCGGGACGCGCGCCGGTGGCGAGGAGCAGCGCGGGGACCGACGCGAGCATCGAGCGGCGGTTGGGGGCGGGGACGGGCCTTCTCTCCGAGGAGGCGCGCGCGCGGACGGCGGCGCGCGGGGCGACGACGCGCGCGGAGGTGGCGCAGACGGCGGAGGACATGGCGTTTCTCGTGCGAAGGGAGCGAATGCCGTGACGAGGTCTGACCTGCAGTCGATCGTCGCGATTGTTACTCTATCCAGTTCCGCTCTCTGGAAGATCTTCGGTCCGATGGAGATCGACAGGCGAA
>Ga0181573_10004010_pt1 | contig 12686 bp, 9 predicted proteins | sample 101ome_25_FD_148643 | JGI IMG/M metagenome (GOLD analysis project Ga0181573, IMG submission 148643) | Coastal salt marsh microbial communities from the Groves Creek Marsh, Skidaway Island, Georgia - 101409BT metaG (spades assembly) | ecosystem: Environmental > Aquatic > Marine > Intertidal zone...
TGAATCCCGGTTTGCGTGATGGTGATCACTGTGCAAGAGGTTTATATTCAATGCGAAAAATCGGTGAAGCGCGCAGCATTATGGCAAACGCGCAATGCGCCGCTTGTGCCGAGCCTTGGCGAGATTTTAAACGAAGCCACTGATCTTGAGGCTGGTGCGTCATCTTAGGTTGGACTTTCAACCCATATCAGAAGATTGAAACCGCTTCGCTTTCGACGCGTTAAGGCGAGCCTATCCATACCCGCCTTTTTAGCAAGGGCCGCAAACCGCGCTAAGGTCGCGGGCCGGCCAAAGCGCAGCTTCTAGGCGCATCGCCTGATATCAAAGTCTGCACCGCGCTTATGATAGGCGCTTGTGCTAAGCTGGAACCTTAGTTTCGGATGCGAAACTTTCGACGTCTGTGCCGCCGCAACAGATCCCGAAAATGTCGGAAACACTGTCTTTACGGAGATGTAAGCGGGCTATAGCCCAGAGAGATAAAATCGGACAAACCGATAGGAGGGAAGGCCATGAGTTATAAATCTGATATTGAAATCGCCCGCGAAGCGCGGAAAAAACCGATCCAGGAAATCGGTGCAAAGCTTGATATTCCCTCAGAACACCTTCTGCCTTATGGCCATGATAAGGCCAAGATCAGCCAAGAGTTTATCAATTCGGTTCAAGCGAATAAGAGCGGAAAATTAATTTTGGTAACGGCCATCAACCCGACACCTGCAGGTGAAGGGAAAACAACAACCACGGTTGGTTTGGGCGATGGTCTGAACCGGATTGGCAAGCGCGCTGCGATTTGCATTCGAGAAGCTTCTTTGGGCCCGTGTTTCGGAATGAAAGGTGGCGCAGCAGGGGGGGGATATGCCCAAGTGGTTCCGATGGAGGAAATGAACCTGCATTTCACCGGTGATTTCCACGCGATTACATCGGCGCATAACTTGCTCTCGGCGATGCTCGACAATCATATTTATTGGGGTAATAAGCTTGAGATCGATCAACGCCGCGTGGTCTGGCGCCGCGTGATGGATATGAATGACCGGGCTCTGCGTGATATCGTAACATCGCTGGGTGGCGTGTCGAATGGGTTTCCGCGACAAACCGGATTTGACATCACCGTGGCCTCGGAAGTGATGGCTATTTTATGCTTGGCCAATTCGCTTGACGATTTGCAAAAGCGTCTGGGTGATATCATCGTGGCGTATCGGCGCGATAAATCACCGATTTATTGCCGCGATATCAAAGCCGATGGCGCGATGACCGTGCTTTTGAAAGATGCCATGCAGCCCAATCTTGTGCAAACCTTGGAAAACAACCCTGCCTTCGTGCATGGCGGGCCATTTGCCAATATCGCGCATGGCTGTAACTCTGTGGCTGCGACAACCACGGCGTTGAAACTGGCTGATTACGTGGTGACAGAAGCCGGTTTTGGTGCCGATTTGGGGGCCGAAAAATTTATGAATATCAAATGTCGCAAAGCCGGGATTGCGCCGTCGGTTGTGGTTGTGGTTGCCACGGTCAGAGCGATGAAGATGAATGGCGGTGTGGCCAAGGCGGATCTTGGACCAGAAAACGTGGCCGCGGTACAGGCCGGGTGTCCAAATCTGGGCCGTCATATTGAAAATGTCAAAAGCTTTGGGGTTCCAGTTGTGGTGGCGATCAACCATTTTGTCACCGATACGGATGCAGAGGTGCAGGCCGTCAAAGATTATGTGGCCGAGCAAGGCTCGGAAGCAATTCTGTGCCAACATTGGGAAAAAGGCTCGGAAGGCACTGAAATGCTGGCGCAGCGCGTGGCTGATATTGCAGATGCGGATACGGCAAATTTTGCGCCTCTTTACGCCGATGAGCTTAGTTTGTTCGAAAAAATCGAGACCGTTGCCAAGCGTATTTATCGCGCCGATGAAGTTTTGGCCGACGCTAAAATTCGCACGCAGTTGAAAGATTGGGAAGAGGCCGGCTATGGGCATCTGCCGGTGTGCATGGCGAAAACGCAATATAGTTTTACCACGGATCCAAACCGACGCGGGGCGCCTTTGGGGCATTCGGTGCCTGTGCGCGAAGTACGCTTAAGCGCGGGCGCGGGTTTCATCGTGGTGATCTGCGGAGAAATTATGACCATGCCAGGTTTGCCATCTGTGCCAGCTTCGGAAGCGATCATGCTGAATGATTTAGGCCAGATTGAGGGGCTTTTCTGATAGAGCTCGGCAGCGTTTTGGCGCATATAGCCCCGAGGGGCATAATTTTTAGGTAAAGGAAAAACCCAATGGCAGCGCAAGTGATTGATGGCAAGGCCTTTGCGGCGCAAATTCGGGTACAAGTGGCCGAGCATGTGGCGCGGCTGCAAGAACAGCATCACATCGTGCCCGGATTGGCGGTTGTGTTGGTGGGGGAAGATCCGGCCAGCCAAGTTTATGTACGCTCAAAGGGCAAGCAAACGCTTGAGGTGGGGATGAACAGCTTTGAGCATAAGCTGGATGCTGATACATCACAGATCGATTTATTGGCGTTAATCGAGAAGCTTAACGCCGATCCCAGCGTACATGGCATCTTGGTGCAATTGCCATTGCCAAACCATCTTGATGAAGATTTGGTGATAAACTCTATTGCCCCTGAAAAGGATGTGGATGGGTTTCATATTTCAAATGTGGGATTGCTGGGCACTGGGCAGAAATCAATGGTGCCCTGCACGCCTTTGGGATGCTTGATGATGCTGCGTGCGCATCATGGGTCTTTGTCTGGATTGAATGCGGTGGTGATTGGCCGCTCCAATATCGTGGGTAAACCGATGGCGCAGTTGCTGTTGGGTGATAGTTGCACCGTAACCATCGCGCATAGCCGCACCAAAAACCTAAAAGATGTGGTGGCGCGCGCGGATATTGTAGTTGCCGCGGTAGGGCGTGCGCAAATGGTGCCAGGAGATTGGATCAAACCGGGCGCCACGGTGGTCGATGTTGGAATCAATCGGATTGAAAAACCTGAAGGCGGCACCCGCTTGGTCGGAGATGTGGATTATGACAGCTGCGCCGCGGTTGCTGGCGCGATTACCCCGGTTCCAGGGGGCGTTGGGCCGATGACGATTGCTTGTTTACTGGCCAATACGCTAACGGCCTGTTGCCGCAGCAATGGGATTGACGAACCGCAGGGGTTAACCGCGTAAGCGCAGGAAGTTCGTTCTTCTAGGCAAATCTCAGGTCACCCTCGCGCGCGGCATTGGAATGGGCTGCGCGCTCTTGCCGGTTAAAATGGCAAGGCCGGGCTTTTTTATCAGGCGGGCTAAGGTGGGGTGATCGCAGCGTAAACCGCCTGTATAAGTGCCATAGGCGGGCAGGATCAACCGCGTTTCATCCAGCAAGAAACAGGCAAAACTGCGCGCGCGTCCGCGCAAGGAAATCTGCGCTTTGGGGTGATAATGCCCCGAAACCTCACCAGATGAGGCGGGATCGGCGATATGGCGAAACAGCAGCGGGCCGCAGGCGAATTCGGCCATATGCTGGCCGCCCAGATGAATTGGCCCCGGATCGTGATTGCCTTCGATCCATATCCAACGCCGCCCTGCCTGAAGCCGCGCTATCCATAATTGCGCGTCTTCAGGAAAGGCACGCTCTGCGCTGAGATCGTCAAAGCTATCCCCCAAGCAGATCACCGTGCTTGCGCCCGTCTGCTCGATGTCTTGTTCTAGCCGTCTCAGCGTGTCTTGAATTTCATAAGGCGGCAGGTTCGCGCCGCCTTTTCGGCTGATCCGTTCCGCTTTGCCCAAATGCAAATCTGAGACGCAAAGCAATTCGACCTCGGGCCACCATAAAGCGCCGGAGGGCAATGCGAGCAGGGCCGCGCCTGATAATTTAAAGGGAAAGCCGTTCAGGAGGCGGCACTGGCTAGAGTTTTGCAGGTTTGGCACGTTAGAATTCCAATCCGGCTTCTGCCATTAGGGCGGTGGCTTCCTCAGCCAGCAACCGGTCCATCGCCTGGCCCTCAACAGGAACGCGGCCTGCTTCCAAAAACAACGGTGCCGCCATCGGCGAGACATGCGGCAAGGCACAATGGACAATCCGTGTTGCGCGCGTTTCAAGCAATTCTTTTATCCGGTCAAAATCCACCAAACCTTGCCGTGCTTCGCTTCGAGTGATGGCGAGCAAGATGTGCTCAGGATCATATTTGCGCAAGGTGTCATAGAGAATATCAGATGAAAATGTGGCTTGGCGCCCCGATTTACGTTGGCCTGGTAAATTGCGCTCGATCAATCCGGCGATGGTGGCAACAGCACGAAAGCTGCGTTTCATAACGGCATTTTCACCCAACCAATCCGCAAGGCCTTTTTCCAAATCCGTCAGATCAAACAGCGTTTCAGGAGCGGTAATCTTTTCAAGCCCCCAGATCAAGGTTGCGTAATCAGTGGCCACAAACCCAAGCGGGGCCAAGCCCTGCGCTTCAAGTTGTTTGGTGATCAGCAACCCCAAAGTTTGCTGCGCATTGCGCCCTGCAAAGCCATAAATAACCAAATGCTGCTGTCCGCGGCGCGGAAACGTTTCTAGCAACAGGTGGTCGCGGCTTGGCAGGCGTGAAAGCGTTTGCTGTTGAAACAGCCATTTTTGGGTAAAAGCGGGGAGGCCCCGAAAATTTTCTGTGTCAAAGCGTTTTAAAATGCGCTTGGAAAGCTGCGTTGATGTGGCAAATTTTGTGCCCGCAAAGGTGGCGATTTTGGGTTTTTTATGCGCATGTCGCGAGACTTCGACGACCATGTCGCGCAGGCTTTCAAACCGCACCACTTGCCCTCCGATCAAGAAGGTATCCCCCGGGGCAAGCGTGGCGGCAAAGGCCTCCTCCACCTCGCCCAGCGGCTTGCCCCCGCGCCGCTTATGCAAACGCACTTTCAGCGTGTCACTGTCTTGGATGGTGCCAACATTCAACCGCAAGCGGCGGGCGCTGCGCGGATCACGCAATTTAAAATCTCCATTGGGATTTTGCTGCAAACGGTGCCATTGCTCATAGCGGCGCAGCGCATAGCCCCCGGTCGCACAAAACTCAAGACAGGCGTCAAATTCGCGGCGCGTTAACGCGCTATAAGGGCCAGCTTGTTTGATTTGCGCGAATAAAACGTCTGGATCAATCGCACCGGCGCAGGCGCAAAGCAAAATATGCTGGCACAGCACGTCCAAGCCTCCGGGGGGACGTGGTTCGCCATCCAAATCGTTTTCCTGCACAGCTTCTAATGCGGAAAGGCATTCGATCACTTCAAAGCGGTTGGCAGGCACGATTAGGGCTTTAGAGGGCGCGTTATAGCGATGGTTGGCACGGCCAATACGCTGCACAAGCCGTTTCACGTTTTTCGGAGCTCCGATTTGAATCACCAGATCGACATCGCCCCAATCGATCCCAAGGTCCAAACTCCCGGTGCAAACGATCGCCCGCAAGGCTCCGGCTGTCATCGCGGCCTCAACCTTTTGACGCTGTTGGCGATCCAAACTGCCGTGGTGAATCGCGATCGGCAGCGCGTCTTCATTGGCCAGCCATAAATTATGGAAGAACAGTTCGGCCTGCGCGCGCGTATTGTGAAAAATCAAGGTCGTTTTATGGGCTTTGATCTGGGCAAGCACATCTGCAATCGCATATAGTCCGCCGGCGCCGGCCCATGGCGGCGTGCCAGAACCGGTGAGCATTTGAATATGTGGCTTTGGCCCCGCATCTGCGATTAAAATCGGGCAGGGCGGCGAAATGGGAGATAGGAAGCTCGCGATGTCGGTGGCCTCTTTCACCGTGGCAGATAGGCCGATGCGGCGCATATCCGGGCAGAGCGCCTGTATGCGGCTGAGCGCCAGCATCAATTGATCGCCCCGCTTGCTTTCGGCAAGGGCATGAATTTCATCGATAATCACACGTTGTAAGCCAGAAAAGATATTTGCAGCCTCGGGATAAGAGATTAAAAGCGCGAGGCTTTCCGGTGTGGTAAGCAGAATATGGGGCGGGGCGCTGCGTTGACGCTTTTTGATGTGGGATGACGTATCTCCGGTGCGGTCTTCCACCGAAATATCCAGTCCAAGTTCATCGATTGGGCTGATCAAATTGCGTTTTATATCGGCGGCTAAAGCCTTAAGGGGGGAAATATACAACGTATGTAGCCCCCGCGACGGTTGCTCGGCCAGCTCGATCAGGCTGGGCAGAAACCCTGCCAAAGTTTTGCCCGCCCCAGTCGGCGCGATGAGCACCTGCGCGGGCAGGTCTGCTGTTTTAAGCATTGCAAGCTGATGAGGGTGTAAAGCCCAGTTCTTGCGGGTCAGCCATGTTGCGAATTTATCTGGAAGCGTGGTCATAACAAAAGGATAGCGGTCTAGGCGCATTGGGCAATGGCCAAGGGGCGCGTTTCAAAATGAACGAGGCCGCCCTTGCATGGCCGGAAGACATGGTTTTGGCCCCAGCCCTTTAAGTGAGGCGCATGATTTTGAATGATCTGCTTATTCTGGCGCTGTTAAGTTTTTATTTGACAGCAATTTGGGCGGCCATGAGCCCAAGCAGATGCGCGGTCTTCTCGATAGGCCTAGGCAACAATATTGGCCTGCGTGGCGGCACGCAACTCTTCCGGGCTGACGCCGTCGGCGCATTCAACGATCTTCAAGCCGCCTTCAACCACATCTAAAACACCCAGATTGGTGATAATTCGGTCCACGACGCCGGTTCCGGTCAGGGGCAGGCTGCATTGCTTTAAAACTTTACTGTCGCCATGCTTGTTGGTGTGGTCCATCACCACCACAACGCGGCCGACGCCTGCCACCAGATCCATCGCGCCTCCCATGCCTTTGACCAATTTTCCCGGAATCATCCAATTGGCCAAATCGCCGTTTTCGGCAACTTCCATGGCCCCTAAAATCGCCATGGCTATTTTGCCCCCCCGGATCATGCCAAAGCTGGTGGCGCTGTCAAAATAAGCGGTTTGCGGCAATTCGGTGATGGTTTGCTTGCCCGCATTGATCAGATCGGCATCTTCTTCGCCCTCGATGGGAAACGGGCCCATTCCAAGCATGCCATTTTCAGATTGCAGCGTGACTTCAACGCCTTGCGGAATATAGTTGCTGACCAAAGTTGGAATACCAATGCCCAAATTGACATACATTCCGTCTTCCAGTTCCAACGCCGCCCGTGCGGCCATTTGATTGCGATCCCAAGCCATAGTGCGCGCTCCTTATGCTGCCGGGCGCGTAGTGCGCTGTTCGATACGTTTTTCATGGGTGCCTTGAATGATGCGGTGCACATAGATTCCCGGCAGATGTATTAAATCAGGATCCAATGATCCTGTGGGTACAATTTCTTCCACTTCAGCCACACACACCTTGCCTGACATTGCTGCAGGTGGATTAAAATTGCGCGCTGTTTTGCGAAAAATCAAATTTCCGGTTGCATCGGCCTTCCAAGCTTTCACGATGGAGAGATCGGCGAAAAGCCCTTCTTCCATAATATAGGTCTCGCCGTTGAACTGTTTATGTTCTTTGCCCTCGGCGATCACTGTCCCAACGCCGGTTTTTGTATAAAATCCGGGGATTCCGCAGCCGCCTGCGCGTAAACGCTCGGCCAAGGTGCCTTGTGGGTTAAACTCTAACTCTAACTCTCCAGAAAGATATTGGCGCATGAATTCCGCATTCTCGCCCACGTAAGAGCTGATCATTTTTTTGACCTGCCGCGTCTGAAGTAAAATTCCGATCCCAAAATCATCGACGCCTGCATTATTAGAGGCGAAAACAAGGTCTTTTGTGCCTGTCTCTTTGATCGCTTGTAGAAGAAGCTCGGGGATACCGCACAAGCCGAATCCGCCAGCCGCAATGAACATCCCATCGAATAAAAGCCCGTCTAAGGCCTCTTGTGCAGACCCATATATCTTTTTCATCGCAACCGCTCCTGACCGATCAATTTGCTCTTATCTGGCCGAGGGAGGCCTTAGAGTCAATTCTTAGGCATCGCAAAACGTGAAAATCTTGGGGCGCTGGCACGCGTTTATTTTTGAGCCGTGCAATGCTCACCTGATTGACGTCAAATGAGATTATAGTCAGGCGGCGGGTTTCTTCTTTGCTGGGGTTTTCTTTTTGGCAGCCGGCTTCTTCTTGGTTGCGGGCTTTTTAGCGCCCTTTTTGATCTTTGCTTCGATCAATTCAAGCGCTTGCTCTAATGTAATGCTTTCCGGTTCCATGTCTTTGGGCAAGGTGGCGTTGATTTTCGCAAATTTCACATAAGGGCCGTAGCGGCCCGCCATCACTTGAATTGGCCCGCCTTCGCTGGGATGTTCGCCCACTTCTTTCAGCGGTTTGGCGGCGCTGCCGCGCGCTCCGCCGCGTGAAGCGGCTTTTTTAGCAAGCTCTTCCACGGCGCGGTTCATGCCGATGGTAAACACATCCTCTGTCTCTTTGAGATTGGCATAAAGTCGGCCGTGTTTGACAAAAGGACCATAGCGCCCAATCCCAGCCTCGATCATCTCGCCATCTTCGGGATGCGGGCCGATTTCGCGCGGCAGGTTCAGCAAAAGCAAGGCTTTTTCAAGATCCATTTCACTCGCAGCCCAGCCCTTGGGCAGGCTGGCACGCGGCGGCTTTGGTTGCTCTTCGGTCGCTTCTCCCCGCTGAATATAGGGACCAAACCGGCCTTTTTTCAGGCTAATTTCATCCCCGGCATCCTCGCCCAAGACGCGATCGCCCGTATCATCAGCATCGCCGTTCATAGGCCGCGTGAAGCGACAATCTGGATAATTCCCGCATCCGACAAACCCCCCCGTGCGCGAAGTTTTTAGATGTAGCACGCCCACGCCGCATTTAGGGCAGCTGCGCGGATCGCTGCCATCGGCGCGGGGGGGATAGAGTTGCGGCGCAAGAGCGTCATCCAGAACATCCAACACTTCGGTGATCCGCAATTCTGAGGTTTCGGCGATTGCGGCCGAAAAATCACGCCAGAACTTTCCAAGCAAATCTTTATAATTCGCATTGCCTGCGCTCACATTGTCAAGCTGATCTTCCAGGCCGGCCGTAAACTCATATTCCACGTATTGTTTGAAGAAATTTAGCAGAAAAATGGTAACGATGCGGCCTTTATCTTCGGGAATAAGGCGGTTTTGTTCTTTGCGCACATAGTCGCGTTCTTGGATCGTGGTCACGATGCTGGCATAGGTCGAGGGGCGGCCAATTCCAAGCTCTTCCATCCGCTTGACCAAAGTGGCTTCCGTGTAGCGGGGCGGAGGCTGGGTGAAATGCTGTTCGGGGGTGACAGCATTGGTTTGCATCGCTTCGCCCTGCATCAATTGCGGCAGGCGTTTGTCATCGCCATCGCCTTGGCCGTCATCGCGGCCTTCTTCATAGACCTTTAAAAACCCGTCAAACAAAATGACCTGACCGTTTGCGCGCAGGCCCACCTGAGCATCTGCGCTACCGATTTCAACCGTAGTCCGCTCAATTTTTGCGGCTGCCATCTGGCAGGCGATCGTACGTTTCCAAATTAAATCGTATAATTTGCGTTGATCTGCATCGGTCAATTTTAAACTGGCCGCATCGCGCGTTGCGTCTGTGGGGCGAATACATTCATGCGCCTCTTGGGCGTTGCGCGCTTTGTTTTTATACATTCTCGGGCTGTTGGGCAGATAGGTTTCACCATATCGGTCTTTGATCGCATCGCGCGTTGCCATTACGGCTTCGGGCGCCATATCGATGCCATCGGTTCGCATATAGGTGATGTGACCCGCCTCATAGAGGCGTTGCGCGGCACTCATTGTTTGGCGCGCGCCCATGCCAAATTTACGCGAGGCCTCTTGTTGCAGGGTCGAGGTCATAAACGGCGCTGAGGGGTTGCGATTGCCGGCTTTGGCTTCCACCGATTGCACCGAAAGCTGGCGGCTTGAAATCGCCTGAACGGCAAGCTCTGCTTGCGGTCCGTTATTTAAATCAAACTTGTCTAACTTTTTGCCCGCAAGGCTGACCAATCTGGCGGTAACGTCTTGGCCGCGCGGTGATTGCAGCAGGGCTTCGACGCTCCAATATTCCTGCGGTCTAAACGCTTCTATTTCCAGTTCGCGCTCGACGATCATGCGCAAACATACCGATTGCACGCGTCCGGCTGATTTCGCCCCTGGCAGTTTTCGCCATAAAACCGGAGAAAGATTGAACCCAACCAAATAATCCAAGGCGCGTCGGGCGAGGTAGGCATCCACCAATGGCGCATCGACTTCGCGCGGGTTGTTCATCGCTTCGGTCACGGCTTTTTTGGTAATCGCGTTGAACACCACCCGACTGACGGGTGTATCTTTTTTCAACACTTTGCGTTTGCGTAGTGTTTCCTCTAGATGCCAGCTGATCGCTTCGCCTTCGCGATCCGGGTCGGTGGCTAAAATCAACGCATTGTCTTCTTTTAGCGCATCGGCAATGGCTTTGATATGTTTTTTGCTGTCAGCGCCAACTTCCCAGATCATATCGAAATTGTTTTCGGTATCGACCGAACCGTCTTTTGGGGGCAAGTCTCGAATATGCCCGTAAGAGGCTAAAACGGTAAAACCCGACCCAAGATATTTGTTAATCGTCTTAGCTTTGGCCGGTGATTCTACGACGACAACGGGCATTCAACTTCCTTTCGACTCGGTCGGATCTTTATGACCGGAGACCATGATGCTGAAAAGACCGGCTTGTCAATCCAAGGAATTTAGCAGCTTTGATTTTCGTTAAGGTGGAATATGCGCGCTTCTACGCCCGGCCGGTTTATTCAAATTATGGTCTCAAAGACACATGGCCGCCGGCATGCCGGAGCAGTTTTTGATCCAGCTCAAGCTCGGTGATGGCCGCATTGCATTCCGCCACCGGCCGCGCAAGTCTGCGGATCAGGTGATTTTCTGAAATCGCGGTGACGCTCAACCGATCCAAGATATCTTGTTGCAGCTGTGATTTGGATGTCTGCGCGGGTTTATCCGCTGCGCGACCGCTCATGACCGGCGGCTGACAAGGGGCGCCGTTAAGCTGGGTTTTATCATTTTCGGGGGGTGTTAGGTTTTGCCTCAGGTCAAGCACGTCTTGCGCGTTGCGCACCAAAGCAGCGCCATCGCGGATCAGCGCATTGCATCCGGCCGCCCGCGGATCCAACGGGTGCCCGGGCACGGCAAGCACATCGCGGCCCTGATCAAGCGCGTTTCTTGCGGTGAGTAAGCTGCCGGATTTCAACGCCGCCTCAACAATGATGATTTGCGTCGCCAATCCCGAAATCAAACGATTTCGAATGGGAAAGTGATGCGCTTGCGGGCGCAGATTAAGGGGTTGTTCTGAAAGCAGGAGCCCTTGTTGGGCGATGAGGGCGGTGAGGGCTTTATGTTCGGGGGGTAAATGGTTTTGAGTCCACCGGACAAAATAGCGATCGTTCCGGTTTCAAGCGCAGCCTGATGCGCAGCAGCATCGATGCCTCGGGCGAGCCCAGACACAATGCAATCCCCCGCCTGCCCCAAATCATGCGCGAGCCGGCGCGCCATCTGGCAACCCAAAGCCGAGGCGTTGCGCGCGCCACAAGCGCCGTCACCGGGCGTTTTGCCAGGCCTAAATCTCCGCGCGCCCAGATCAAAGGCGGTGCATCTGAAATTTGGCCCAGTTGTTTCGGATAGTCGGGTTGGCCTCTAAACACCAATTGTTAGCCATATTTGATGCCTTGCGACAATTCTCTCATCGCGTCTTTTTGCGAAAAGGCACGATAGCCCGCTAACCCGCGCGATTGGGCAATATCGGGCAAATGCTCCAATGCGTTTCGGGCTGTTCCATGTTCAGCCAGCAAACGGTAAAAGGTGCTTATTCCCACCCGCCGCGAGCGTAAGAGACGAAGCCAATCCAGTTGATCATCTTCCGTTTTGGGTGGGAGTAGGGGGTGAGAGGAAGAAAACAAATCGTCGACCATCACAACTCCGCCGCTTACGAGACCCCTTCTACAGGAGAAGTGGTTAATTCATCGTAAAGCACGGGTGCATGATCGGATTATTCCGCCGATCCGCCCACCGTAAGCCCGCCAATCATCAAGCTGGGCTGCCCAACCCCAACCGGAACCCATTGCCCGGCCTTGCCACAATTGCCCATACCCGGATCCAAGGCCATATCCGATCCGATTGCACGGATTTGTTTCAGCGCGGTGGCACCATCGCCAATTAAAGTGGCACCTTTCACCGGCGCGCCGATTTTGCCGTTTTTCACCTGATAGGCCTCGGTGCAGGAAAAGACGAATTTGCCATTGGTGATATCAACCTGACCGCCGCCAAAGCCCACAGCATAAAGGCCATCTTTGAGGCTGGCTACAATATCTTGAGGCTCCGTGTCACCGCCCAGCATATAAGTGTTGGTCATCCGCGGCATCGGCATATGGGCATAGCTTTGCCGGCGGCCATTGCCGGTGGGTTTGACGCCCATCAAACGTGCATTTTGGCGATCTTGCATCAACCCGGTTAATATGCCGTCTTCGATCAGGGTCGTTTTTTGCGCGGCTGTGCCCTCATCATCAATATTGATCGATCCACGCCGGTTGGGCAGCGTGCCATCATCCAGAACGGTTACGCCCGTGGCTGCGATCCGTTGCCCCATAAGGCCGGCAAAGGCGCTGCTGCCTTTGCGGTTGAAATCGCCCTCAAGCCCGTGCCCGATGGCCTCATGCAGCAAAATTCCAGGCCATCCCGGCCCTAACACAACATCCATCATCCCGGCTGGGGCGGCAAT
>Ga0181573_10004016_pt1 | contig 12672 bp, 12 predicted proteins | sample 101ome_25_FD_148643 | JGI IMG/M metagenome (GOLD analysis project Ga0181573, IMG submission 148643) | Coastal salt marsh microbial communities from the Groves Creek Marsh, Skidaway Island, Georgia - 101409BT metaG (spades assembly) | ecosystem: Environmental > Aquatic > Marine > Intertidal zone...
CCGAGTGACTCGTTCCCTTAATTTTCATTACATTTCCTACGTTCAATTTCTATTTTCGCATCGATAGAGACTTGCGTGCATTTGCGAGCTTGTTTACATGTTGCTTTTGCACGTCAAACGCGCCAAAAATGTCCAAGTGATATTTGTTGGAGCGCTCCAATGTGCGGAAAGCTTCCGGTCCGCCCATGATCTCTGTGAGCGCCGTTTGCACAGACGTTTCGATTCGGACGTCGCCGCACACGTAGACGTGCGCATCTTCATTCAAGACGAGTCGCCGAATGTCATCAGCGTGTTGACGCATTTTTGCGTCGACGTATGTCTTCGGTTGCCCTTCTTCGCGAGAGTATGCGACGAGGTACTTTGTCAAATGCCCACTCTGTTCCGCGAGACGCATGTCTTCCGCGTACAGCTCGTTCGATCGGGTTCTACAGCCGTAGAAAAGCCACGCTTCGGCAGTCGGTTCAGAGCGCGCAGTAAATTGATCGACAAAGCCCTTGAACGGCGCGATACCCGTCCCTGCGCAGAGCATAATGATTGGTCGTGCGTTCGACTTTGGCATTCTGAACATGGGCGCTGGTCGCAGCTCGACCGTGACATTCGTACCAATCGGTAGCGTCGCGATGAAATCGCTGCAAAATCCGAGATTGATGCGTCTGTTATCAGCGCTGCGATACACCAGCCGTCCGACGGTGAGCGCAAAGCGCGCGTTACCGCACACGTCTGGGGCACTCGAGACTGAGTAAAAGCGTGCTCTCAGCTTGGGGATTTGTAGCAGTATATCCTGAAGCATTGTCAAACCAACCGCCTTTTCACGGCGGTGAATCGTCGACAGTGTGGGGAATTGCTCAAAGATCGTTCGGACGCACGCACCCGTCTGTTCCAACCACTCTCGTCGAAAGTCTTCTTCGCGAGCAAGCTTTTCAAGCATTTGCTTGCACTCAGATTCATCGACGTAGTTTGCCAACGACGCGAGCATTTCCGCCGGCGGTTCGGCGTTGATGTCGAGGATCTTCGTGAAAAGGTCGGCGACAGAGACTCGACGCGGAATGGCTGGGTCGATGGCGCGCTTCGATGAAAAGACTGAATCATCGAGCGACACGATTTCGATGAATTCCTTGTACTCGATGCCAAAGTGCGCAGCGAAAAATCGACCTTGGGCTTCGCTCGTACGTGGCCAAACAGCGACGTGGTCTCCGGGCTTGTAATACTCGACGCCGACTCTGACGTCTTGCAGCTCAAACGTCACTGAGACCGTACTCAATCGTTCGGCGGAGCCTAAGACTTCGCGTTCCACGAGCGTCGCCGTGACACCAGGTCTCTCGTATTCTGTGCGTTTTCCGTGCACGTCGTGAGGGAGCAGCTTGATTGCAAACGGGGGCTGAATCGCCTTCCCACTCGCCAGGCTTTCCTTGAGTAGTTGATTCACGGCGGACGTCATTTTTTCTTTGGAGAGCAGCCAGTCGAACACGGATCGCATGTACTTCTGCACGCTCACGTCTTCGCAATCGAGCTGATCGACACAGACGACGTCAAACATCTCAGAGGCGCCGACGTCGCGCAACGCGGCTGCAAATTGCTTCCCTCCCGCGCAAAATTTTGGGTAGGCTCTAGAACCAAAGGCGCAAACGCTGAAATATTTATCTTTGAGAATGTCTTTCCCTTCATCAGAGTTTACCCAGTCCAAGAAGAGCTGACTTCCGGTGGGTATTTGTCCAGAACCAGTCGTCGACGCGAGAAGCATGATGAATTCGCACGCTCCGATGGCTGTCTTGAAGTCGACATCCGGGTTCGCGATGTTCACCGGCCTAATCATGGGCAAGCGCTGCCGTAAGAATGACCACATCCACGTCGCACGAGACTGTGTGCGACCTCCATCGGACGCAAACAAAACCACGCCGCCGTGAACGCGACGTACGCGCTTGGTCCACTTTGCAGCCGCCAATGTCGCCCGCATCATCGCACCGCTCGGTCCGGATGGCGTAAAAAAGCCGCTGGCAATGGCTCGCGTGACGAGCTTTTTTACGCTCATGCCGCCGACGAGCGCAGGCTTGAGCGTGTACTCAGTCATTTTGTTTAAACCCAAATAGATAGAGCTCGTCGACGACGCCGTGGGTGGAATGATCCACTTCCAGTTGCCTGGGCAGTATCCACGATTTTTCAACTCTTCGGTGTGCCATTGAGCGAACGAAGCCGCCGCCGTGTGATGATCGACAATGCTCACGCGCGCGCGCTTGAATGAGTACAACACGGCAAAGTTGATTGCAGCCAAGGCGTGATCTCGCCACAGAGTCTCCTCCGTGGAAGAGTCTATTCCCATCGATTCGGCGATCTTTGGAAGCAAGTTGTACCGGCTCTCGTCGCCGAAATTTCGAGTCGCAATCTCCGTCACCATGTACCAACCGTTGAACGGTGCGGCGGTGTAGTGCAAGCCTCCGAGGTCGAGAGTGATGTTTGACACTGCTGGAATACCGTACCACTTCAAACCGAGAGATGAAATTTCAGGAACATCAGGATGATGAATAGGCACCTCAAGCAGACACTCTTCTGGCAGTTCAAAGATGCTCGGCGGTTGTTTCGGATCGATTTGCAAAACAAGCGGCAAGCAATCAAACATGCCTGGCGACCCAGACTTTGGAACCCACGAAAAGTACTTTTTAATCGTATCTGTAAAGTTCAACTCTGCTGGGTCGCCGATGACTTCTTCGCCATCGCCGCGATGCCCGGCGTAACGAATCAACTGCGAATTCCAAATTCTCGGGCCGTCATCCGTGCCGGGCGTTTGCGGTCGAAAAACAGTCATCAACACTGGAATGTGATCGGCGCCTATGCCTCTCTTCAAGTGCGTCTTGATTGCCTCAAACATTTGTTCATTCGTCGTCGCCTCGCGAGCATCGATGACGTCGAGCGTATTGTAAAATTTGCGATTGATACATTTGGGAGCGTTCCGCCAGCTCACTCGAGCGCCGTGTCTGATCTCATCAACGGTATGCGTGTACGTCCCCGTGGATTCGATCGATTCCAACACTTCCGCGACTCTTCGCTTCGTATCTTCTTCGCTCACCTTGTTTTCCTTGCCATACAGCTCGATGAATTCAGTCGCCTCGCGCTTGAGCTTGTCCTTGGGCGCTTCTGCTTTCGAGACGTCAGCCTTGAGCGGGACGCACCCGCGCGGGCACACGGCTGGGTGCTTGCCGTGAACGTATCCAGGGTACGGGTCCACCGTCGCGGTTCCGTGTCCAAAAGGACAACGCGAGACGGGGAGAACGTTCGAGGATTCATCATCGTCAGCCATCTGTTGACGAGGATTATTTTATCAGGGACAGAGTGGTGACACGCCCTCGAAACGCCGAAAGCGAGATCGATGAGGGGTTGGTTGGCGTTCTTATTCTTGCGCCTACGTTTTTTTCGGGTTGACGTCACGGCGGGTAAAGTTGCGCGCCGTTAAGTGAAGACGGTGATTTCACTGAATTGCCAGCCACGCCAGCGGTTAAAAATCTACTTTATACACAGGGAAGTCGCGCGCGCATGGTGAGCTCTTGGCCGTCGCTCGTCGAGTTGACATCTAAGACTCCGCCGTTGTCTTGAATAAGTTTCTGCGCAATCCTCAAACCGCGAGATTCGTACACTTCACTCAACATGACCATCGCTTCGGCGTTTGCGGACGTATCCACCGTCACCGTCACCGTGACGCCGGAACCGCGCGCGACGGCTTCTTGCACCGAGACGTCGACGACAGACATGCGAGGCGCGACTATTAACGCGACATCAATCATCTGCGCGAATGCGCTCTTTACGTCTTTCGGGTCTGCTCGTACGGTTGTTCGCGGAGCGGCTGATTCTGGAAGTTGCGCCCGCATAACGACATCGTTCGATGTCGCCACCACGTCGCTGCTTGCGACGAGGGTGAGCACGACGGGGGTGACATCGCATACCGAATCTATCGAACGCGCCGCGTCCAATACGATTTCAGCATCCGCACTTCCAGCGCCAGGCAGCATTTGGCGTGACCTCGAGCGTTCGCCACTAAACCCAGCGTCGCTACCGCTAATCATTCTATTCGTCTCGCTCGGGTACAAGACGCGTTCTAATCGCTGACTCAGTTCGGCGAGTTTATCGCCTTGCTGGAGAAGCGCAGACGCCATGTCCCCCGCCGGATCATCGGGCTCTAGATAATTCTTCAACATGCTCCCGAGCGTACGAAGCGCTGTGAGCGGCTGCTTGGACTCTTTTAAATAGCCTCCGACGCTCTTGTCGGCTCTGTAAGCGGCGGCGACCGCCATGATTCGATTTCTATGAATCGCCCACGTCCGAACGAATGTCGCCGCGGAAGCTTCGAGGAGACTACGCTCTCGCGGAAGGGCGATAGCGACGTCGCTACCGATGCGTTCAACGACCAAAAGCCCGACGACTGTTTCCTCAAAAGTCAAACACGCGACGACTGCGTTCGCCGAAGGCAACTCAAAAATAGACTGCGACGCCAACGTATCCTCTGGGGCGTCCCAGTCTATCGCTTCCGAAGGCGACGAAGACGGCGCGTCCCACTCGCCCGAGAGGTTCACCGCGCTCTCACCTACAGTTTGTGCGCTCGGCCAAGACGCGACGCGAGTCAGACGCATTCCCGCCGAACCAACCCCGGAAGCTCTCATGTATATCATGCACCGCGCGTCCACCTCTGCAGCCGTCGTGAAAGCGCGCGCGGTAAACTCGCAGTGCGACTGGGCGAATTCGGCGAAGAGGTCGTCGACTTCATCCGACGAAAACGCGGAGGGAGACTCTTTCGTCGATGAAACCGTCGGCGAGACGACGACGAGCGAACGATTCGCGTCGGCGTCATCGGTCGCCAAAGCGGGGTGCCCACAAGAAGATGGAGAAGACGAAGAGCCTCGCCGGCGGCGCCAAGAGGCACTCGCGCGAGCGCGGCGTGGCGCGACGGGGGCGCGCGTCGTCGCCCGGGTCGTCGCCCTGGTCAGGTTTGACGTCGCCATCGAATCGTTCGTGCCCGACCGCGACCCCGACCGCGACCGGGACTGAGGGCGGGCGCTGGACGGATAAAAAAGAAAAACAAGACAAGGCAAGGAGGGGCGCGTGTCTCGCTCGCGCACTTCCCAGTTTGTCGGTCGCGTTTTAAATTTTAGTTTAACAAAATCTTGTACCTGGTACCGGTAGACCGGTAGTAGTCGTCTCGGTAATCCGATCGAACCGATCGGACGCCGTGCCGACTGCCTCACTCGCCGACGCTCGAACGTGACGACCCGTTCAGGACGTCCACCAGCCTTCAATGTCTCAAATCGCGCTCTCCTCCAAGGTTGCCGCTTTCGCCACCAGACAAGTCACCGTCGCGTCTCGAAGAAGAGCGAGCGTCAGAACCATGGCTTCGATTGAAATCAGTACGTCATCATCCTTCATCGTCAACATCAACGAACGACCCCGCCGACGTCCGACGCGCGGGCTAGGGAAAAACCTCGCCCGGGGTGACGTTTCGAAGGGTTCTCGCGAGCGCCCGCGGAGGGTTCATTTTCGGAAACGATTCCCGTCCCGTTTGAAGGGAGTTTAGAGAGCGCGACCGCTTCAGAGGACTGACTGGATTGGATTGATTACTTTTCGACGCGAACCTTAGCCAAGGGTGTGAGCTTCGACACCGTCGCTCGCGAACAACGCTGCAAGTGGTCTGCGGATAACGACAAGGCTTCTTTGCAAAAGGCTCAAGAAGTCCTCGCCAAGCACCTCCCGGCGCTCAAGGCGAAGGGTACCGTTCAGCGCGTCGTCTGCGGCGGCTGCTTGGACTTCAAGATCATCACCTCCATGTCCGCCGATGACTTTGGCAAGTGGGAAGCCGAAGGTTTCGCCCCGGAGGCTGATATCCTCGCCGAGCTCGGTGCCATCGACGGTGTTTCCACGGTTGAGACGCAAACTTTCACTCTCATGCCGATGTAAGTCGAACAGCAGAGAGCCAGATGTTGTCAGTCAAAATGAAAATAAAATTACACTCAACGCGTCGCGGAGGAAACAAACCTCCCTCTACGCCGCCCCTTCGAGCACGAGAACTGCGTCTTGTTCAATCTTACACGCCTCGGCCGGAGGTTTGCGATTGAATACAGCCGCAGCGGCGCTCTCGGCGCTACCAGACATCCTAAAGGCGAAAACTGTGTACAGATACGCCGCTTCCCATTCCTCATCCGTCATCGACATGGCTTCGTCGCCCATTATTTGCGACCACAATCCAGACGCTCGCTCGCGCGTCTGTTCTCCTGTGAGCTGCGTGTGCACGTAATCGTGAAAGTTTTGCCACTCGACGAGTTCTAACCCGTATTCCGCGGCGAGCTCGACCCAAACATCTTTCGGCACCATGCACTCTCTGCACTTGGTCACCGCGTCCGCGAGCGTGAATGTATACTCAATTCCAAACCCACCAGTCTCGCTCGTGGGGAACGTTTTGCTCTTGAATGCCTCGTCAAACTCAACCTCGTACACGGGATTCCAAAAGGCGAGCCCGTCGGCTTCGCGTAGCTTGCGAACGAGCACGTTGGAATCAACCGTGGTGCCGATGAAATATCCACCCGGCCTCAACATTTTGCAAACATTTCTCAGAGCTCGCCGAGCGCGTTGCTCGGTCGATAACGAGTAGTGAATCGCGAATTGACACGAGATGACATCAAGCGTGCGCACGTGTTCTGGGAGCACGGCGGCGAGATCGACGAGAAAGGCGTCGCCCGCGATGAAGACCGCGGGAAACTCTCTCGCGTGTTCCTTATTGTATCGCCCGACCGCATCCCTTCGAACGCTCTCCAAGGCGATATCCACACCCACGTAAGACCCTATGTTTGCTTTTGCGTACTTTCTTAAATCGCCACCTTTACCGCACGCTAAATCCATCACTCGATCGCCGGGCTTGAGGTGGTGCTGAAGCAGGTTCGATTTCACCCAGTTGTTGAGGCAACGCAGACGATAGATTACGCTCTGCTTTCTCTGCGCCGTCGTCTGGTTCGACCGACCGCTGTAGTGTTGCGCCACCAGTCTCGCGGCATCACTCTTCGTGTGATCATCTTCACCTAGCTTTGTCGTCGTCGTCGTCGTCGTCGTCGTCGTCGTCTCTCCCGGTTCATCCGTTCGAGTGGAGAGAAGTGTTTGTGATTTCTCAACAACCTCGTCTTTCTCCGTCGATCCCTCGCGCCTGCGCTTACCACCCATGTCGGTTTCACTCGCGCTCTCGGTTCGATCCGTCTCCTCGTCCGTCCGTTCGTCTCTCTGTCGGTTTCCCTCGTTTCTCGCGCCCGCCCGGAAGAACCGAGGTAAACAGTGAGGGTGGAGAGGAGAGGACTTTACGCGTGACGAACGGTGTCGTCAGTGCCTCTCGCCAGTGCGCGGCGTCGTTGAATCGATCGATCGACCGGTCCGGGGTAAACGACGCGCGCGTGCCGAGTGCGCTCAGTCGTCGTCGTCGTTTCAGAGTCACCACCGAGGCGGCGAGAGAGACGGGGAGGGGACGGAAACGAAACGGCGTCAAACAACGCGCGCGCACACACACTGGCTGGCGGCTCCCTCTCTCTCGGGTGACCGACTCGACAGAATGCGCGGGCGACGTCCCGAGGCGTGTTTGGTTGTGGTGTGCGGTAAACCTTCGAGTGGAAAGACTCGCACGGTGGATAAGCTGCGAGAACGGCTGGGAAGAGACGATGTCGGGGCGGACGTGGTCGTCGTGGATGAGGCGAGCGTCAACGCGGGAAAGCGCGACGAAGCGTACGAAAACGCAACCAAGGAAAAGATGACGAGAGGGGGCTTGAGAAGCGCGTGCGATCGAAGCTTGCATCGGTCCGGTCCGTGTGTGATACTAGATTCGCTCAACGCAATCAAGGGATTCAGATACGAGCTGTGGTGCGTCGCCCGCGCGGCGGCGTCGAGGTACGCCGTCGTGTACGTGGAGACGAGCGACGAAAATGTCAAGGCTTGGAACGAAGAGCGACGAGCGAGAGGAGAGGATTCGTACGACGATGCCATACTTGAAGATTTGTGTTTTCGATTCGAGCACCCGATCGCGAGCAATCGGTGGGACTCCCCGCTCTTTACGTTTCGGCCGGCGACGGATACGCCGGGGCACGAGGAAGACATATTGGACGCGGTGTGCGCGCACGTTCGAGGCGACGCTTCGAGTACGAAACCGAGCGCTCGAACGCTGACTCCCAATAAAGCGACACAGAATGCACCTTTGAGCGAGACCAACATGCGTTACGAGATGGATAGGGCGACGCAAGAGGTGGTGGACGCCATCATGGAGGCGCAACGAAACGCTGGAGGCAGTTGCTCGGCGTACTCATTCGGCCCGGACATGCCGCCGCTCAGGTGCTCGCGCGTGCTCACCTTGGCCGAACTCCGGCGACGTAAGAGAGACTTTTTACAGCTGGCGTCCAAGTCTCTCAACAAGCCGACGCGGGAAGGTGTTAAAAAGTTATTCATCGAGTGTCTGCAAGAGGCGAGCGAAGGATGAGTGTGACGAAAACTTCTCTAAAAAGTAGTAGTTGTAATTTCATAACGGTAGCATCTAAAAGAGAGCGTAAACAGCCCCTTTAAAAACAACAAATCCGGACGACGCGACGCGGCACTTTCACGCGTTCTTACCTCACAAGAACTCGCGCTGCGCCGGTGCGGAAACAACCGCCGGCGCGTCGGCGGCGGCGAACGAGCCTTGCTCTGATTTCATCATCCGGCCCTCTTCGATGAGCTTTTGCACGTCGCCCGGGCGAAGCTCGCCGCGTTGCATAGCCTTGACCAGTTCGGTAGCTTCCGTTCTGCGCAAGAGGCCCTTGACGTTGCGTTCACCGGTGCCAAAGCACACGGGACAGACGCGAATTCCGCGACCAAAGCACTGAGGACACTCGGTAAACTCATAGGTATCGTTCGCGCGCTTCCGGTTGAGAGCCTTCCACTTGCCCGTGCCTCCACACATGTCACACGCGACGACGCCTCGTCCACCGCACTCCAAGCAATCGTTCGGTCCCAATTCAGCGTTCGCGCGTTCGACATCGACGCCAGCCAAGCTCAGAGTCGCCGCTCCCAGCGCGATGAGCGCTCTGCGTCGAGAAGACCCGACGACGCCCTCGTTCAACCCGCTCGTGCTCGTGCGCTCATCCGAGGCGACGAGGTCATTCGTCCCAGAACTGGTCACGCCACCATCGATGATGACGCGTTCATCACGCCGACCACCCGACATCGCGCCGACCGTCGTCGTCGTCGTCGTCGTCGCCGCACGGGACCCTCCTCTGGTGACACCGCACCCTCGACATGAGGGACACACTCGAAAGCACCCACCGCTCGGTGCCGTGAACATGACCAAAAAAAAATCAAAAGAGAGCTCGAGTTCTCACGGAGTGTCAAACCTCGGGAGCGCGGACGCCGCGCGAGTGAGCGAGTGCCGCCGCGCGCAGAGTTGAAGCGGATTGATTACTTTCACGTTATCCAGCGTGGACTTCGCGTGGGCATTTAGTTTACTTTACATTTGGTAGCCTCCCAACCCTAGGCAGTCTCGCCCGGTCGAACGGTGTTCAACCGTTCGAACGTCACGAGCGACGGACGCGAGACGGCGACGGAGACGCGTCTCGTCGGGACCCGCGAAAAAACAGAGGAAGAAGATGGTGTTTCGCGTCTCCGTGGTTTTCTTCAGTAAGACGGCGCGTTTGGTGACGCTGGCGAACGTCATCGCCGAGGGCGCTCGAGCGGTTGAGGGTGCGGACGTGCGCGTGTTTCGAGTGCGGGACACGACGAGGGCGGAGGAGGACGCGTCGGCGTACGAGAGGGGGATTTTAGATTGCGCCATCGTGACTCCGCAAGACATACTAGAGAGCGATTGCGTCATTTTTGGCGCTCAGACGCGACACGGTAGGCTCGCGCCAGAGATGTCGCTGTTCTTTGACCGACTGGCGAGCTTTCACGCGAACGGCTGCGCGTTAAAGGGGAAGATTGGAAGCTCGTTCACCGAGGTTGGTGGACCTGGACAAGGATACGGTGGACACGAGATCTCACTCATGACGTTTCATTCATTCTTCATGCAGCACGGCATGATATCTGTGGGCGTCCCGCCGCTGCCGGTGCTCGAGTCGGCTCAAAACTCGACGGTGTTCGGCACGACGATTTCTGGTGGCACAACCGTGCGTGGGGCGAACGGACCGGTGTCGAGAGTTCGCGAGCTCAGCGCGGAAGAGGTGAAGCTTGCGTACGCGCAAGGCGAGTGGGCGTCCGTCATCGCAAAGCAACTCCACGATGACGGCGAGCTCGAGGACGCGTAAGAGGGGAGAACACACGACGTGTTCAAAATATTTTGTTAAGCATAGCCTGTAGCAGCGACTAGTAGCGCGTCGCCTTGAATTGTAGAGTGAAGAAGAGTGACGCAAAGATAATTTTATATGCGGTTTGTTTGTTTTCGTTGCAAAGTTTAATTCTCTAAGAGGTTCCAACGCAACGGCGCTTACAAGCCTTGGGAGGTGAAGACGCCGATGGCGCCCGGGTTCGCCATGTGGGAGAACAAGTTGTCAACCGGACCGGTACCCGTGGTCACGGCTTGGGCGCAGCAGCCCAAGAAGGCAACCATCGCGAGGCGGCCGTTCTTAATCTCCTTGAGCTTGAGCTCCGCGGTGGTCTTCTCATCCTTAGCCCAGCCGAACTTGTCGAAGAGACCCTTGGGGTAGCCGACATCCGTGTTGGTGTCGTTCGCGTTGTAGCCGAAGAGCGGGTCCGTGTTGACGGAGCCCGGGTTCTTCATGTCTTGCCAGCGGCGAATTTCGGCCCAGTTGAACATCGCCATTTGAATGAAGAAGAGGGTGCCGCCCGGCGCCCAGTACTCGTAAGTGGCGGCGTCGATCCAGTTCGGCAAGTCAGCGATGCCAATCTTCGTGAGAAGTTCCGGCGCGACAATGCCAGCGACGCCCAACATGGCCCAGCGGGCGTGTTGAAGCTCGGCTTGGACCATCCACTTTTTCATTTCCGGATCGGCAGAAAGGGAGAGCGGGTCAAAGCCGTAATCGCCCGGGAGGGAGCCGTCGAGGTGCGCCGCCGGCGCCTTGCCCGGGTACCAGACCGGACGGTCGGCGTTGGCGGACACGGCAACCGGACCGCGAGCCGCGCGGGTCTTGGTCATGGCGCGGGTCTTGAGCCTGCGTGGCGACGGAAGAGCGAGACGAAGCGCGCGCGCGGTTAGTCTCTCGCTCAGACGATGAAACAGCTCAGCCAAACATATTTGTATGAGCAAACAGTGTGTACTCGTAGAAATTCAACCACCTCGACTTCAAAAAAAAGCGTATCGGCGTATCCCCGATGCAAAGGGATGGATGGGCGGACGATGGACGATGATGGTTGACGGCACGGACGACGGCGCGGACGGGTCGGGTCGTCCGTCCTCGGCGGTGCTTCGCCCGGAACTCCCGTCGTCGCCCTCCGCGCCCGTCTCGTTCGTCGTTCCTCGGCGTCGGCGTCCAACGTCCTCAACCTCCACCGCGTTTTCACCCGTCGTCGTCGTCGTCACTCATAGATACGCCTAGAGATACGACCCGTGCGTGGTGTGCGAAAACGAGCGAGCACCCACGGGTGGGTGAGGGCTGGAAGACGGGGACGTTTGAACCGGCGACCGATCGACCCCGCGCGGCGCCGCGCCGAACGCGGAGGTCGTTCGTTCGTTCGCCGACGTCGTCGTCGTCGTCGTCGTCACCGCCCCGTCGCCGAGACCCGACGCGGACCGAACGTCGAGCACCCGATCGGCCCGACCCGATCCGATCCGATCCAACCGCCCCAGGATGAACGCGCCCGCTCGACGACGACGGATGGCGTTCGGGCGATCCCGAGCGCGCGCGCGGTCGTCGTCGAGAGACAACGCGGCTCGGACGCGGCTCGGTCCTCGAGCGGGCGCGTCGGCGGAGAGAAGAAAAAAACAAACGAAAGCCGAAGACGCGGGTTCGTCGAGCGAGCGCGCGTCGTCAATCGACCACGTACCCGGCCGGGATGGAGGCGCGCATGGAGAGGGACATCTTCAGTCTTCAATCGCTCGTGCGTGGATATGTCGTCCGAGACGAAGACGTACATCGAGGGGTTCGTCCGTTCGCCAATCTGTCCCTTCCCCAATCGAGGAGTGATGAACGGTGAAATCGTCATCTAAATTGTCATCCGCGTACGTACACCGCTTCAAAAATCACAAAGGAGGGAAGATCCACGAAGAAGATTTATCGATAAGTGTCCGAATCGACGGATGATGATGGGATCGACGATCGAGCGCGCGCTTCCGCCTAAACCCGTTGAGGGGTGACGGATGGGGTGACGGATGGATGGAGACACGAACGGACGTTTGTTGAAGAACTCCACTCGTCGTCGCCGCGAGGACGGGGCGTTGACCGAGGACGACGACGACGACGACCGATCGAGGCGACGACGACGCACCGATGCGTGATGACGCGGGGCAAAGAGATGATTTCGAGCGTCGCGTTCACGCGTTGGTGCGTCGAGCGGTGTGGGAGAGGACGACGACGACGACGACGACGACGCGACAGAGAAACAAAAAGTCTCGAACTGATGGGAAGGATGTGATGGAAGAAGAAGAAGAGACGACGACGACGACGACGACGAGACGAGAGGATGATGACGACGACGACGACGACGACGTGAGGGATGGAACGACGTGTGAGTCGTCTGCGCGCG
>Ga0181573_10004017_pt1 | contig 12671 bp, 8 predicted proteins | sample 101ome_25_FD_148643 | JGI IMG/M metagenome (GOLD analysis project Ga0181573, IMG submission 148643) | Coastal salt marsh microbial communities from the Groves Creek Marsh, Skidaway Island, Georgia - 101409BT metaG (spades assembly) | ecosystem: Environmental > Aquatic > Marine > Intertidal zone...
GAGTTTGGCGGCCGGGGCGGCGACGTCGGCGGGTTGGCGGGTTTGACGGGCGCGGCGCGGCGGGAGGCGGAGATTGCGCACGGCTTGCGCGCGCCGGTCGAGCTGGAGAGGACGCTCGAGACGCTCCTCAAGTGGGAGTGAGCGGCGAGAAGTGGAAGTGGGTGACCCTTCTCGCGCGATAAAATCTAACGACGCCGCTAAGAGTTACGAAGGTATAATACCGAAGGTAACATTAATCGAGCGCGAACGGATCGCCCCCGTCCTCCTCCTCCTCCGATGCAATCTTCTCGACGCGGACGTTCGTGCCGTCCACCTCCACCACGCCATCCCCAAAATCTCCAGCCTCCGTCCCACCCCCCGCGCCCCCAGACCCCGGCCGCCACAGCGTCAGGCTCCAGAAACCCATCAGGTGTCGCATCTCCCCCTCGCCCCGCTCCCCGCCGACCATCGCGTGGCCCTTCCCGGGCACCGCGTGAACCGACGCGACGTGCCCGGGGTTCACGTCGATCAGAACCTCCGCGGTCTCTCGCACGGACGAGACCGAGACGACGCGATCGGATTCGCCCGCGGTGAGCGTCACGGGCGTCGGCGCGCCGGAGGATCCATCGTCGCCGGAGGATCCATCGTCGCCCTCCTCGTGCAATGTACGAATTTGCTCGGAGAGCAGCGCGGCGCACACCGTCGCGCATCCGCCGAGCCTCCCCTTGCCCTCCTTGTGCGCGCGCATCGCGACCGTGAGAGCGACGGTCCCCCCGTCGGAGAAGCCGAAGAGGTGCACGCGCGACCTCGGCCACGTGGGCGTCGGAGCGGCGGTGGAATGGGCGGTGGAATGGGCATCGGTCAACGCGTCGATGAGGTTCGCGAGGCGGGTCACGACGCGGTCGAGGCTGTCGACGCGTCGCGTGTCGCTCGGATCCGAACCGTCGATGGGTTCGAAGCTCTCCTGGTCCATGAACGTGAACCACGCGCGGCCGTCGTCCACGAAGGGGATCGGGTGCGGGCCCTGGAGCGCCACGCAGCACGTGCGCGGGAGCGCCATGGATCTGGCGAGCTTGGCGAACGGCGCGGGCACGTCGCCGCGGCCGTGGAGCATGAGCATGAGGTTGTCCGCGTGGCCGTCCGCGCTGGGAACGATGACGTGGCCGTGCGGCCAGTGCCTCGTGAGCGCGCCGTCCAGCGACGCGGCGTTCGCCGCCGACGAACGCAGCGAAACGCCGAGCGTCGTCTCGTCCGACAACGACGATGACGCCTCCGTCGCGCGTCGATCCTCCTGCGCGAGGAGCGCGCGCTCGAAGGCGCGGTCGAACCCGAGGCCGTCCTCGGGATCCCCCCGGGGTTCGGGCGGGGTCTCCGCGCGCTTGGGAGGCGCGGCGCCGAGGAAGCCCCTGCGCATCTCGCCACCGCGGGCGACTCCTCTCGGCGCCCGTGAGAGTGGCCGAAGGGGACAACACTCGCGCGCCGAGGTCTACAAGTACACAGACAACCCGGAATCCCCACCCACAAGGGTCACAACGAGCGGCGACGGTCGGGCGGCGAAGCAGCGCCATCGCCGCGATGAGTTCCACCGCCAGAGCGTCGCACGCGCTCTGCGCGAGGACGTGCCGATTCCTCTCCGGCCGCACCGCCTCGCGCCCGTCGTCGTCGTCGGCGTCCCTCAAAGGCGCGCGGGCGGCGGCGGCGGCGGAGCGCGCGGGAGGATCGCCCGCCCATCGCGGGCCCGGCCGACGTGGATGGCAATGGCGCGCCGTCCGCGCCAGGCTCGACGTCGCGGTCCGGCCGGACACCTATCGACAGGAGCTGGACGTCAAGATCGAGCGCGCGCGCTCGCACTTCGCCGCCGCGCCCGCGCCGGCCCCGACGCCCGCAGTGCCGCACCCTAAACCCCTCGATGAGATCCACCTGCCTCCGACCGAGGTGCACGAGTCCGCGCGCTCCAACTTCCGCATGCGCGCGGAGTTTCGGGTGTGGCACGACGGCGACCGTTCCTACCTCGCCATGTTCGACAGCGACGACCCGAAGACCCCGATCGAGGTGCCGTCGTTCCCGATGGGCTCCGAGAAGATCAACGAGCTCATGCCGGCGTTCATCGAAGAGATCGGCAGGTCCGAGGTGATCCGCCGGAAGCTCTTCCAGGTGAACTTCCTGACGACCATGAAGGGCGACGCGCTCATCAGCATGCTGTACCACAAGCCGGTCAAGACGGACGAGTGGGAACGTGAGGCCGAGGAGATGAGACAGCGACTGGGAGTGTCAATCATCGGCAGAAGCAGAAAACAAAAGGTGAGAAACCCCGTCCCGCCCGGCGCCCGCGTCTCGACCGCCACGACGCCGACACCCGCGGGAGCTCCGAAGACGAGAAAAATGAATATCACCATAGAATCAATCCGCTGAGCTACGGCCGTGGTGATAGACTTCATGCACCACCAACCGAGGAACACCCGCGGCGGTCTTTTGGTTTTTTGGATTTTTGGTTTTTTTGTTTTGCCGAAACCACGAGCCGGCGACCTCCTCTCGCGCGTCCATCCGCTCACGCCGCGTCTCCGCCCGATATCGCGGTCCCGCTCGCAGGTTGTCCTCGGAAACGACTACGTCATGGAGGAGATCGAGGTCGACGGGCGCGTGTTGACGTACAAACAGCTCGAAGGTGGCTTCACGCAGCCCAACGCCGGGATCAGCGCCAAGATGCTGGAGTGGGCGAGATCGGCGGCTGTGTCGGACGCTGTGTCGGACGCCGTCGGCGAGGCGGCCGCGCCCGCGCGCAGGAACGACGACCTCCTGGAACTGTACTGCGGCAACGGCAACTTCACCATCGCGATGGCGCCCGTGTTCCGCGCCGTCCTGGCCACGGAGGTGAGCAAGGTTTCGGTGGCGGCGGCGCGGCTCAACGCCGACGCAAACGGAGCGGGGAACGTCGCCTTCGCCAGGCTCTCCAGCGAGGAGCTCACGCTGGCGCTGGACGCGGGAAAACGATTCAGCCGCCTGGACGACGTGCCCCCGCTGGAGTCCTACGACCTGCGAACCGTGCTCGTGGACCCGCCGAGGGCCGGGATGGGCGAGGAGGTGAGCGAGTTTGTGTCCCGATTCGACCGGATAGTGTACATATCGTGCAACCCAGAGACGCTCGCCGCGGACGTGAGGACGCTTCGCGACACGCACGAGGTGGCGCGATTCGCCGCGTTCGACCAGTTTCCGTACACCCCGCACCTCGAGTGCGGCGCGCTGCTCATCGCCAAGGGGAGGTGAGACCGCCGAGGGGACTGGACACCGAGGTGGACGCGACGTTAGTTGAAGGTTATCAACTTTTCGAGTACAAGGCGTGACATTTCAGTAATATTGACCCACCCGGCGACGAGTAATATCGACGCGGCTGCGATGCACTCGTCTCGGCTAGCTCATGCTCGACTCCGCGCTCCCGTCGTAGTCGTAGCCGAGCAGGCGCTCGTCGAGGGAAGCGTCCGACTTTGCCGGCCGGGAAAGCCGCCGGCTCGCCGCCGCCGCGGTGACCCCGGCCAACCCCGGAGCCGACCCGTCGCCGCCCGCACCCGGCCCGTCACCGCCCGCACCGGCATACCCGTCGAGCGCCGCCGGCCGAGCCCGCGACGCGTTAAAGCTCAACGCGAGCACACCGTAGAGGCACACACCCGCCCCTAAACCCGCCGCGGCCCCCTCGAACCCCGCCCCCGCGCACGCCAAACCGCCAACCACGGGCCCCAACACCTGCCCCGCGTCTTGGAACACGTTGTACAACCGAACGGCACCCTCGGTGACGGCGGCGCCGGGACCCCTCGCGTCAGCCGCCGCGCGTTTCATCCCTTCGAGCGCGGGCGCGAGGGCGTGCGCGTTCGCGACGCCAAAGACGGCGAGAATCGCGAAGAGCGCGACGTCGGGAAGGGCGTCCGCCGCGCCGATCGCCGCGACGGAACATCCGGCGACGAAGACGCCCGCCGCGCACGTCAACTCCGCCTGGAAGGTGGCCGTGTACTCCATCTCGGCGTCGGCGGCGAGGAGGCCGACCAGGTACCCGCCCGCGACGGCGAACTGCGCCCATCCGTTCTCCATCGCGGCGAAACCCCTGCGGTCCACGAGGTACAGCGAGAGCATCGGTTGGACGAAGCCAAAGGCGACGCACGCGAGGAAGAGGGCGCCGCCGACGGCGACGAGCCTGGCGCCGAGAAGTTCGCGCCGCGACGTCACCGGGGCAGAGACGTCCACCCCGGCGTCCCTCCTCCCGCCCAGGGTGCCGTCGCGTCGCTCGATCGACTCGGACCATCGCTCGGCACCCCTATCGGCGCCCCCGTCGGCGCCACCCTCGGCACCCCCACCCTCGCCGCGCTCCGCCCTGTTCAGGGAACTGAGCTCCGCGGCTCGAGCCTCGACGCTCTCGAATTCATCGTCGAGGAGCGCGTCCAGCCACTCGCGCCTGGTGCCGGCGGCGAGGCACCCGGGGTCCCCCGCCAGCCACACCGCGTTACCCAGCACCAAAAAACCCGTCACCTGGAACGGAAGCCTGAACCCGCCAACGCCGAGGTACGTCGCGCTCCCGTTGGGGTTGTTCCCGCCGAGAGTCGCCGCATTTTCGCCGGGCTCGTCGGCGTACGAGTCTCCGACGATGGAGAGCCACGACACCAACGGCCCGGCCGCCGCGAACCCCAACGCCACGAACAGCTCGTTCACCTTGAGCGTCCGCTTCAGCCGCGCCGGGTCGGATCCCATGCTCCCGTTGATCGCCGCGTACACCGCGAGGTGCGTCGTCGCCACCCCAACCCCAACCGCGGCTCTGCACGCGAAAAACATGCACAACACGCTCGCGGGGTTCGAAAACCCCAGCTCCCCGGCAACCCCGAAGAGCATCCCCGCGGCGCCCTGCAGAAAGAGGCCGACGATCATCAGCGCCGCGCGCCCGCCGTCGGCGTTGGTGAAGCTGTTGAACGCCTTGGTGGAAACCACGGTGCCCACCGCGAAGGCGCCGAATATCGCCCCCGTCCAACCGGGACCGTACCCGAGGTGGTCCACGGCTCGGGGCAGCAGCGGGAGCGGCGCGGCGATGATCAGCGCGCTGGTGAACGACACGCAGTGCAGTAAGGACACCAAGACGCCCGCGGATTTCACGCTCGGCTGCGGGAAAAAGTCCGACGCCGTCTCGTACGCGTCGTCGTCCCTCGAATCGCGTCTGTCCGTCGCCTCGGCTCGGTCGTCGTCGTCGCCGCCCGCGTCGCCTCCCCGTCCTCCCGTCCCCGACCCGCCCGCTCCCTTTCCCCTCGCTCGACCTCCGTTACCGTCCCCGTCCCCCGTAACGTCGTCGTCGTCGTCATCGTCGGACGCGCCGAGGTACGCCCGCTGCGCCCGCGTCGCCTCCGCCTCCTCTATAGCCGCCGATCGGGGCGAGATCGTCGTCGTCGACCCCTCGCCGAACCCCACGACTCGCGTCTCGGGCGAACACCCCGCGCGTCCCAAGGACGACCGCCGCTCAACCGGTTGAGCGACGTGCGGGAGGTTGAGGGCGGATCGATGAGGCGACGTGGGGTTGGACGACGTGGGCGACTGCGAGACGCTCCGGCTGGAGTGCTGCCGGCCGAGGCTCTCGCTGAGCATCCCGCCTCGCGCGGATTGCGCGCGGCCCGGGCGCGGGGGCCGGGCCCTGTGGTGTCCCTCCGCGCTGGACCCGAGTAGGCTCAGGTTGTTCCCCACGCTGCCCGCGCGGGCGCCGTCCATGGACGAGAGCGACTGCACGGACCCCGAACGACGCCTCTGGTGGAACGACCCGACGCTGAACCTTCGGCTGAAGTAGTGCGCGGCGGTCTCGCCGTGGTCGCCGTCCTCGGCCTCCTCGCCGCTCTCCGCCATGGACGCCAGCGAGGAGATGGACATGGACCGGGTCGGGGTGGACCCGAACCGGAACGTGGTCTGCGGCGAGCCCACGTACTGCATGTCGACCGCGCGCTAACAACCCGCGCCGCGACGGGGCGGAAAAGATTAAACCGCGTTCCCTCGGGTAGGTTCTTCCGATGGTGTCCCGAGGGTCACGTCGGGACGCCGGCGCCCCCGGTCGCCGTCGGTCGCGCGCGAGATGAGCCGCGCGGACGCGCCGACGCGGATATCGGGGCTACCCGGGAGGCGATGCGAGCCCTCGCGACCTTCCGAACCCCGGCGGCACCCGCTCCAAGCGCGAGCCCAATGCGCGCGACCCTCCGGAGTTCGGAAGGTCGTCGCTGACTCGACCTTGGGTCACGGCTGTGTCATGCACGTCGGGTCAGGCAAACTTGTAGAAGCGGCGAAACACGTGCGCCTCGAAGGGTCACAGCCCGCCGCGCGTCTCGGCCCGGGGCCGCGCCGTCCTGTTCGGCGACCGGCGCGGACTCGAGGAGGTTGACGGAGGGCGGAGGCGGCGCGAGCGCGGGTGGATTTAGGGCGGCGGCGCGAGCGCGGGAGGCGGCGGCCGGGGCGCGCCTGGGGAAACCGTCGGGGAGGTTTCGAGATAAATCCACCAGCGCGGACGGGTGAGATTTCGCCATGAGGGTCACGCCGACGCTGCGGTTCGCGCGGGCGCTCCGGGACGATAACGAGCCGAGGAGCGCGTACACGGCGACGATATGGTGGCTGTTCGCCTTCGTGGGGCTCGCCAACTGGTTCTTCGTGTTCTGCCTCTTCGTGCAGGTGCCCGTGCTCATCGCGGTCGAGGGGGGCCACGACGAACAAGGCGGTCTGCCCGAGGGCATACGGCTGTCGTCGTTCCTCAACGTGTTCCAGCAGCTCGGCAACGGCGTCGCGCTGGTCATGATGTTCTCGCTCCGCGCGTCCGCGATCCCGACCTTCGGAACCCTCCTGCTCCTCGCCGCGGTCGCCGCGAGCGCCACCGCAGCCGCCTTGCTCCCGTGCGCCAACAATCTCGCCGTCGACGGGCACGCGTGCGACAACGGCTTCATCGTGCGATCTCTCTTGGGGCACAGGCGAAGCGTCGGGTTGTGGTGTGCCGCGTTCGTCTCCGGCATCATCGGCAGCAGCGGTAACCTCATCGTGGTGCCCTACATGTCCAGGTTTCGCAGCGGCTACACCTCGGCGTATTTCGCCGGCACCGGTCTCAGCGGCATCTTCGCCTCGGCGCTCGCGGCGGCGCAGGTGTGGGGCGCGAGCGACGCGTCCCCGAACTTCGGACCCGACACGTTCTGCGCGGTGGTGTCCGCCAGTTGCAGCGCCAGTCTGGTGGCGTGGCTGGCGATCGTCAAGATGGATTACGATTTCGACGCGGCGGAGGCGGCGCTGTGCTCGGCGAGCGCGACCCGGGATTACAACGCTCGGCATGGACACGCGGGCACACGGGCGGCGGGCGGCGGCGGGAGCGGGGGCAGCCCCGGGACGGGAACGCCGGGTACGCCGACGCGGGGGAACAGCGGCCGTTCGCTGGAGCGGATGAGCGGGATGGCGACGCCCGGGTGGACGCCGCCGCAGTCGCCGGCTCGGGGCGGAATCGTCGCGACGGCGAGGCGGTCGAGCACGAGCGGCGCGAGCGTCGGCAGCGGCGTGGACCCGGAGTCGCTGGAGCGGCCGCTCTTGACGCCACCGCAGTCGCCGTCGCATCCCACGCGGCGGCAGCTGCACTCGCTGTACACGGCGCGGCCGCCGAGGGACTACGACGGGGAGGAGGAACCGGACGATTTGAACGGCGCCGAGGAAGGGGGACGGCCCGGGCTCGGCGGCGGCGGCGGCGGCGGCGGCGGCGGCGGCGCGAGGCGGCCGAGCCACCGCGGGGGGTCGATGCTCAGGCGGGTGGCGCCGGTCATGGCGGTGAGCTGTGCGGCGGGCATCGCCAACTACGGCCTGTGCGTGCCGGCGTACGCCTTTTCGGCGGAGCTCTTGGCCGAGGCGTCGGGGTACCCGAACTTGCCGACGATGGTCAACGTGGTGTATTACGTCGTGACCCCCGTCGGGTTCGGGATGGCCGGGGGGGTGCCCGGCCGCGCGGCGTACCCGATCGCGTGCGTGTCGTGGGTGCTCGCCATAGGCTTCGTGCTGTGGACGGGGGTGTCGGCGAGGAGCGGAGGCGGCGGCGGCGGCGGCGGAGGCGGCAATTTCACGAGGATGGACGCCGCCGCGGGGGTCGGCTCGGGGCTCGGTCTCCTGACGGGCGGCGCGGCGGGTGACGGCGGCGGCGGCGACGGCGACGACGACGGGGTCTCCGATCCGATGGATGCGTTGAAGGCGAGGGGATTGCTCGTCGCCGTCGCGGTGTTTGCGCTGTGCAACCCGTACACCATCTCCGAGGGGTTCAGGTGGTGCCAGAGTCTGCACATGGGAGAGAGGCCGGCTCGGTGGGTCGCGCTGGCGCTTCAGGGCGGCTCCGCGGTCGGCGCGATCGTCGCTTTCCTGCTCTTCTGATCCACGCGAACGAAGCCTGAACTTTACCGGAGTATTAACTTTACATCGACGTACGTCTACGACCCCTGGTCCTCGGCCAACCTTCGCGCACCTCACGCCTCCGAATTGTGAGCAGTTCTTCGAACAGCCGGTATCTCAAGCTCTACGAGCTTTCGATATGATCACTCTTCCTCCGAATCGGACCGGAACCCCGAGTTTCTTCCCGCCAGCGCCGCCCTCGTGCCCGACCCCGACCCAACCTCCACGCCCGGCCCGCGATCGCCCCGCCCCGCCATCCACGACCCGACGGCCGCGAACGACGCGGGCGAGACTCCCATCGCCCCCGAGCCCACGCTGGCGTAAATCTCCCACTTGTCCCGCGCGGACCCGACGGACGAGACGTGCGAGCCGATGCGGTGCATCCTGTTGATGGACACGTGGGACGCGCTCCTCGGGACGGGGACGTTCGGGACGCCCGCCTCGGGATCGCGATCGTCCCCGGAGAGGAGGGGCTCCTCCGCCTCGGAGTACTTCTCAGCCTCGTCCAAGTCGTCGTCGCGACCATCCGGGGCGCTCTTGGACATGTAATACGCGGGCGCGACGAGCAAAAAGACGGGGACGCACCCGAGGAACACGTCCGCCGCGCGCCAACGCGACGCGAGGTCCATGGTCTCCGGGAACGGCCACCGCCCGCCCTCCTGCACGACGCCGATGAACGGCGACATCGAGAGTTGAATGGTGCCGGCCAGCGTGGACGCCACGCCGCTGATCCTGCCGAAAGCGCCGTAGCCAAACACGGAGGCGCAGTAGCTGAAGAAGGTGCTGAACACCAGCTGCCTGACGAGCGGGAATATCACGAACAGCGCGCAGAAGGCGTAGGTGTTGGGTACGAGGAGCAGTCCTCCGTACACCATGGAGAGGCTGGTGACGAAAAAAAACGCAAACATCGGCCGCTTGAGAATCGCCCCCGCGGCTCCGACGGCCGTCAGTATCGCCATCGGTATGAAACCCATGGGAAGGACGATGCTGAACGCGTCGGATAGCGTCTTAGCGGTCTTGGCCGGGAAGAACGTCTCCATCTGAGGCCCGAGCGTCGCGAGAACGAAGCCCTGCCTGAAGATGTGGACGCACATGAAACTGGCAGCCATCCAGAACGCTCCCGATCTCAGCTGCGCGCGGATGCCCAGGTGCGCCAGAGGCGCGGCGGGAGGCGCTGCCCCGCCCGACCCGCCCACTTGCGGCGCCCTGTGAGGCCTGTCCGGCCAGAAGAGCACGGCGGTGATCGCCACGAAGAGGCCGCACGCGCTGAACGCCAAGAACATGGCTCGAAGGTTGAAGATCTCCTTGGACCCGGAGAAGTAGGCCACGCTCATGAGCTCGAAGACGCCGGTGGAGAGCTCGAAGCACGTCACGAGCTGCGACATCGCCGTGCCCTTGCCCGCGGCGCCGTACAGCTCCGTGAACTGGAACGTGGGCATCTGCACGAACGGACCGGCGACGCCGAGGAGGAAGTAGCCGGCGGCCATCTGCGGGAGGCTCTCGCGGTCGCCGAGCGCCATCAGCGCGCTCCCGGCGAGGACCATGACGCCGCCGAGGACCGCCGTGAACCTCGGGCCGGCGTGGTCCAGGACGAAACCCAGCGGCATCTTGCAGAGCGCGTTAGCGGCGATGCCGAGGGTGCTGATCCACGACATCGCGCGCGCCCGCCCAAGCTCGGTGGCGCCCGCGAAGAGGCCGGCGTCGAGGAGCACCGGTCGGAGCGCGGTCCATCCGTACGCTGTTCCCGAGCAGAGGATGACATGGAGAGACGCCAGGGAGAACAACGCGGCGCGCTGCGCGTTCGTCGTGGGCGCCATGGCGTCGCACCGGACTCGTCGCGTCGAAAGGTCGCTGAGGTCGAAAGGTCGGATTTGACGTCAGCGAACACCGCCGCAAATGGCTGGGGGAAGGAACTTTACGGGCGGATCGGTGGCGTCGGGCCGGTCGCTGCGGAGGTACGCACAGGTGGGTTTGGGACGCGCGCGGCGGCGACCCCGGTATGCGAGGCGCGCGTGACCTCCGAGGACGGGTCGCGCGCTGTTATGAGCGCGGCCGAGGGCGGCGGCGCGTTAGTTTAGTTATCGGGCTATCGAACCCACGTGGAAAAAGGCGATGAAAAAGAGGGCGTTTCATGAGAAACGCTCCGCGTGGGACATGCAGATTTTTCTCGCGATCCCTTCTCTGCGCCTTCTCCGGTGGAGAACGGAAGCGCCGAAACCTCGGCTTTAGGCACGCGACGCCGTGCTAATCCGAACCGGCGCGAGCATTCAGACGTACGCGCGCGATGTTCAGAAGCGCCGCCGCCGCCGCCTCGCCTCCCTTCGCCGTTGAGCTCAAACTACGAGGGGCTGTCGAGTCGCTTCTACCTTCGTACTTGTAGACGCCGTCTCCGTCGTCGCAAAGGAACAAACTTCGCGGGCGGTTTCAAACATAGTCTAATGATGGTACGGCTCCCCCTTGAGTATGGTCCACGCCCTGTAAATCTGCTCGAGCAGCACCAACCTCGCCACCTGGTGGTTCATCACCATCGAGCTCAGCCTGATGGTCCGATCCGCGCGTTCCCTCACCGCGGCGCCGTGCCCAAACGGCCCGCCGACGGCAAAGACCAATCCTCCGTAGCCGCCGTCGCCAGCCTCCGCGACAAGCTCCGCCAGCGCCTCCGAGGTGAGGTCCTTCCCCCTCTCGTCCATGAGCACGACGAGGTCCCTCGAGTCTATGTGTTTCATGACTCGCTCGCCCTCGCCCTCCATCTGCGCCTTCGGATCCTTCGCGTTTTTCGGGTTCGTCTTGACGGTGATCTCTTCGAACGGGGCGTATCGGCCGATGCGACCGCTCCACTCCCCGCACGCGTTGTCCATGTCCTTGCCCCCGCCCTTGCTGACCAGTATGACCCTGATGGGCACGGCGCGAACGGCGCGGGCGTTCGCCTTGCGACGCTCGGTGTCCACGTTGTTCCCGCCCGTCGCCATCGACCGCGTCGGCACCCGGACCCACGGCGCGGGCCCGCGGGGTTGCGCGCGGGCCGGCGACGAGTGCGACGAGCGCACGGGTACGCGATGGGCGCGGGGATCGCCGAGGATCCCGCGACGCATCGCGGCACATCCCGCGCGGATTCTCGCGACCGAGACCGTCGCATCGCACAGCCGAAGCGCGCGCATCTCCGAGTGACCTCCGCCGTTTGCCCTAATCAACGTGTCGATGGTGGATCATGCATGAAGCTGTGATGAAGGCACTTCGCATGAGAAATCGCCAACGCTCAATACTTGTAAACAACACGGACCATCATGCACACCTCCTAAAGATCGACTCGTGGCGCGACGCACCCCCGTCGATCACGCCTCCTAGCCAGAACTTTCGAACCTGAGCCGAATGTCACGCGCGAACCGCCACGCGTAAACCGCGCACGCCGCCAGCGCCGTCGCGAACGTCCCCAGCGCCCTCGTGAACCCGACGACTTCGATCAAAACGGCGAGGCCCACCATCCCGACCGCCCCGCCCGCGAGCTTCTGCGCGAACCCCTGCGCCCCCAAGCCCACCCCGAACATCCCGCCGTGCCGATCCTCCACGAGCTGGCTCATCGCGGGGAGCGCCGCGACTTTCACGGCGCCGACGCCCAGCCCGTGCGCGCATCCCGCGGCGAACACCAGCCGCCGGTCGATCCCGCCGCCGAGAAGCCCGTCCCCGCTCGTGTCCAGGTCGTCGCCCGCGGCGGCGCCGAGCGCCGCGAGCGCCGCCGTCGCGCCCGCCGCGAGCGCGAGCCCCGCGGCGAACGTCCCGGGCACGGACACGACGCGAAGGTACGCCGCGGCGGAGAGCTGCACGGCGACGTCCGGGAGTTCCCTCACCGCCAGGAACATCGCGCATTTCGACGCGTCGAACGACATCACCCCCGACAGGAGCATCATGACCGCGCCCGCGACGGAGTACTCCGCGGCGCCCATGGCGGCGCTCACGGCGATGACGCACCGCGTCTCGGGGTCCCTCAGCATCGAGACGCACGTCGACGCCCACGACGATGGCGTCGGCGTCGAGCGAGGCGAAAGCGGGGACGAAGCCGCCGCGACGAGCCCCTTCTTCGCCGCCTTCTTCGCGTCGTTGGTCAATACGACGCCCCCCTCCCCGCCGTCCCCGCCGTCCCCGCCGTCCCCGCCGTCCCCGCCGCCCTCACCGCCCTTACCGTCATCATCGTCGCCGTCTTCTTCCTCCGAGAGGAAGGGCGCGCACGGCGCCCTCGGCGGCAGGTCGCCCCCCGCCGCCATCCACGGCGTCAACACCAAAAC
>Ga0181573_10004020_pt1 | contig 12667 bp, 7 predicted proteins | sample 101ome_25_FD_148643 | JGI IMG/M metagenome (GOLD analysis project Ga0181573, IMG submission 148643) | Coastal salt marsh microbial communities from the Groves Creek Marsh, Skidaway Island, Georgia - 101409BT metaG (spades assembly) | ecosystem: Environmental > Aquatic > Marine > Intertidal zone...
GGGGGGGGGGGGGGGTGGGGGGGGGGGGGGGGGCCGGGGGGGGGCCCCCCCGGGGGGGGCCGGGGGGGGGGGGGGGCGGGCCCGCCCCCGCGGCCCCCCCCCCCCCCCCCCCCCCCCCCCCCCTCCACCCCCATCGTCTCGAGGAGATGAGCGTACCCCCCCGGTTCGTCTCGCAGCACCCCCGCTCCGCCAGTGAGGAGAATCCACACCAGGCCCCGCACCGGGGGCGGGACGCCACGGGCCACGGCGCGGCGAAACCGGCGTCCACGCGCTCTCGCGTACCTCGCGAGACCGCCACCGTCGGGTCCCATCATCCGCCTCCACGCCTCCTCCCGGCGCCGATCCCGTGCGGCGATCTCGTCGGGGTCGGAGAGCGGCGGGTTCAGCCGGCGACCCTCGCCGGCGCCTCGGGGTGGGGGGTCGCCGCCGGCCCGCAGGCACGCCCCGACCGCCGGGCCGGGCATCCCGCCAACGACGTCGTCGTCGTCTCCGTCGCCGTCGGGCGGTCCGTCTCCGCTCTCGGAGGATGCGGCGGTCGGGACGGTAAAGTCGGACGGCGACGCAACGGCTGCGGCGCGATCACCGACCCCCCGCTCGCCGTGGGCCCCGGTCCGGCCCGGCCCGAATCCGACGCGGCCCGCGGCCTCCTCCCTCTTAAACTCGGCGAGCCAGGCCGCGCGGTCCCGGCGAGCGGCTCCTGAGACGAGGTGCGACGCCGACGATGACGGAGAACCAAATAGGACCCGGCTGGCGAGGGCCGCGGCAGCGTCGCCGACGGCGGCAGCGAGGCCGGTGAGGGGCGGGGCTGAGGGGTGGGGTCGCGGCCAGGGAGGGCTGAGCGCGGGGCGCGATGTCGCGAGGCCTCGGTCCGCACCCCCCGCCTCGTCTCGAGTAAGGACTTCCCACGAGCCGAGAGAAACCGAGGGCGCCGAAGACGCGGCGGGCCCCCGGCGGGCGCCCTCGTCGCCCCTCGCGCCGGGGGGCAGGGGCTCTCCGGCCACCTCGACGGGGGGCGGGATGAGGGGGGGGCGCCACTCCCGACTCTCGAGAACGATCCGCGACTCCTCCTAGCCGGACGCGGAGCGGAGCCCGTGGAAGACTCCTCCTCCCTGCCCACCCCGACTCCACGCCCACCCTCGGGTGGTCGTCGACCCCCAGCGACCTTGAACTAAGAAAAGGGGGCGCCGCGACGCTGTGGCGCACGCTGAACGGGCTCTGTCGAACGCTGTACGGCCCCCCCGCGGACAGCGAGATGCCGCAGGCGGACCCCCCGGCGCCTGTCGGCCGCCCCGCCCGGCGTCGGCCGCCCCTCCCCCCCTCCACCTCACCTCCGGACGCCCCGGACGCCCCCCCCCACCCCTCGTCGTCGGGATCGCCAAGGTCCTCGTCCCACTCGTCCTCCTCGTCCTCCTCGGACGACGACGCGTCGGGCGGGGCAGGACGGCGGCAGAGGCCGGGCGGCGGTGGCCGGGCGCCGGAGACCGGTCCGGGCCTCGGCGCGGCCCCCCCCCCCGACCGCCTCGAGTGGCTGGACGCCGAGGGGGCGGGCCGCGGCGCGGCGCCATACTCGGGGCCGGGCGCCGTTCCGGGCGACGAGACACGCGGTCTCGTGCTTTGCACTAGGCCCGACGGCACCCGGCGAGCGGGTGTGGGAGGGGAGGCGACGGAGCTGTGGGGGGTTGGCGTCGCCGTCCGGGTCGGCGTCGCGGTCCGCGTCGGCGTCGGGGTCTTTCTCTCGTTCGTCGACACCCTTCCCGACCGACTGACTGCTCTCTCTCTCTCCCCCCGCAGTGAGGTGTTGCGGGTCGTCGCCCGTCGGACGGACGCTGCACGTCTCGACGCCCTCCCCCCCCCCCCCCCGCCCCCCCCCCCCCCCCCAGTGTCTCCGTGCCCCGGTCCACCGCCGCCGCCGCCGACGCCTTGATGTGTCTTTTGGAGGCGGTGCCCGTTGAGTCCCTGGCGGAGCGTGCGGCGGATGCCGCCATCCGCAGGGCGGAAGTCAACGGGGGGGGCGACCGGTGGGCCACCGCATCCAGGAGCGGCGGTGCTGCGGCTGCGGCCCGGCCCAGCTCCCCCCCCCCCCCCCCCCCCCCCCCCCCCCCCCCGGGCTCACTGGATGAGCTGCTGACGGCCGACCGCCTCGTCGTCAGACTCGAGACTCCTGATCCGACGGCGACCATTGCCGCCGGACCGGCCCTCCCCGCGTGGGAGGTGGAGACGACGGCCGTTCCCCCCCTCCGCCCCTCCTTTGGAGCGGGGCCGTGGGGTTCGGGTGTCCGCGGCGGTGCTACCGGGGGATCGAGTCCGTCGGGTGGCGGCGGTCCCTCAGGTCGAGGGGGCGCGGACAGAGACGGCGATGATGGCGGCCGGCCGTCGGTCCCCCCCTCGGACCCCGCCGTTCCTCCCCCCGTCGCTAACGACTCTTTCGACACCGATAGCGACAGCAGCCTCCCCGACGCCGGGGCACTGGACGACGACTCGTCCGACTCGGACGGGGGCCCTCGGGCTGGCGGGGGAGCCGCAGGCCGGCGGGCGCGGGCGGCGCGGCGGGCGGCGGCGCGTGGTGGACCGCCGGGGCGGAGGGGGGCGGCCCGCCGCAAGTCCGGAGGCCGGTTTGGCGATGGCTACGCGGCCCGGGCCCGCGAGGCCGGCGCAGCCGCCGCTGCCGACGGAGCCGCCGCCTTCAACCGTGGAAGATTCCACCGCGACGACTCCATCGTTCCCCCTCCCTGCGAGGCCTGCCGCGACCACCCCAGCGCGTCCATGCGGGGCAAGTGCGGAACCAGTCGTTCCATCAGAGCGTGCGTCCGCCGTCCGGAGCACCCGGGGGTCGAGGCCAAAGTGCGGTGGATGTTGACCCACTGCGCCACGGCGCGTCCCGTCTGGGGAGCCACCTACGCCATCGACCCCGCCGAATGTCCTGACGACGTCGACGTTCCCGCGCGGGGCTTTGACGCGTCCGCGTTTCTCTCTTCCATTCAGCGTAACTGGGTGAGCCCTCCTGTCGGGGGAGGAAGTGGAGGAGGAGGGTCGCGCCGCGCCTCGGCGGGCAGCGGATCTCACCTGAGCGACGCGCAGAAGAGGCGCCTAGAAGAGGGACTGCCGTGGCTGGCGGAGGTCATCGAGCAGTGGCGGGCGGGGCAGGGCAGGGCAGGGGGGGGGAGCGGTGGTGGGGGGGGGGGCGGGGGGGGCGCGCCGGGGGGGGGGGGGGGGGGGGGGGGGGGGGGGGGCGGGGGGGGCGCGTCGGGCGCCCCGTCGGTGGACCGCCGCCTCGACATGCTTTGCCGCTGGCTGGTGGCTGCGTGCCCAGAACACCCGCCGCGCTACAAGGAACTATTCGACAGCAAGTGGCTGGGGTGGGGGAGCCTGGGGAAGTCGGCCGCCGCATCGCCCATCGCTGCCGTACCCCCCCCCCTCTCGATCTCCACCCCACTCTCCCCTCTCCCCCTCCCTACTCCCAGTCGAGGCCGCACCACCCACCCGAGAGGGTGAACCCCCCCTCGAGGCCGTCCAGGGATGGCGCGCCTACAACTTTGTCGAGAAGCTGAAACTCAACTACGCTCCCGACGCCCCCAAGCGCCCGTTGAGACGACTCTCCTCCGCCCAAATGGCGATGATGCTGTCCGGCTGCGCGTGGCTCGAGGAGGCAGTGCGGATGTGGAAGGAGGGAACCAGCCATTTGAGCTGGAGGAGCAATCCACGTAGAGCAGCCGAGAGGCTCGACGCGCAGGTGCGGTGGCTGACGGTGGCCTGCCCCTCGCGGCCGCCCAGGGACGCCGAGCGCTTCGCCGTTCCCCCCTTGGCGGGACCGGGGGGGGACTCGGGGACCCAGAGTTGGCGGGCCTACGTGTTTGTCAACGAGATCAGGCGGGGAAGGGCGGGAAAGGGCAACCGTCGGGCCTGGCGCCCGCCTCGTGGGCCTCCCCGCCTGCCCTCGGTTCGTGCGACACCCCCGCGGCCCGCCCCTGACCCTCGGCCTCGTCTCCCCCCCCCTTTGGTCTCGTCTCGCAGGGGCAATTGGCAGGAGGGTGCCACCCCCGCTCTACTCCTGACCACCGAACAGAAGGACAGGATTCTCTCCGGCTGTCCATGGACAGTCGCCGCCTCCGCTGCGTGGGCGCGTGGAGAGTCCCACCTCGACCGCCCCAGTGGCGGAGACCGGTTTGTGCGGCAGCAGGCGCGGTGGTTGGTGGCCGCGTGTCCGACAGTGGCACCGCGGTGGAAGCAGCACTTCGAAGTGGCGCCTGAGCCCAACCTGGCTGGGGGGATGGCGGACGAGGGGGCTGCGGACGAGGGGGCGGCGGACGAGGGGGCGGCGGACGAGGGGGCAGGCGGAGGTGGGCCGACGCCACCCTCCCCCGCCGCCGCAGCCGCTGGGGCGCCCCCGAGGGACCCCGGCATCCGCAGCTGGCATGCCTACAACTTTGTCGACAAGTTGAAGCTTCACTGGGTGCCGGAGTCGGCCCGGGCGGGGCGTCGCCCCCCCCGGCCCTTGCCCCCGGAGGCGATCGAGGAGCTCATGCGGGGGTGCGCTTGGTTCCGGGAGGCCACTGAGGCGTGGGCGAGGGGAGAGAGTCACCTGGCTGCCGGACGGCAGCTTCACGCGCCCGCGGCGGTGGTCAAGGGGGAGGAGCTTGGGGAGGTGGAGGACGCAGGACGAGGGGGAAGGGTGGGGGGTGTTGTCGGGGGGGGGGCGAGGGGGTCTGGAGGGACGGCGATGACCCTGGCCGCTGGGGGCGGAGGCAGGGGCGGGCCCGGGAGGTCCGCTGCGGGTCGCGGGGTCAAGCGCCCCACCCCGTCCGGGGCCGGAAAGTGGCGTCGAAAGCGTGCTGCGGGCAGCGACTCAGACGATGACGGCGCGTGGGGCGAGTCGAGCGGCGACGACGAGAAATCGGCGGCGGCGGCGGCGGCCGTCCGGCGGCGGCCCCAGCGAGAGGCCGCCCGGGTCCGCCGGCGCTACCGTGGGGTCGACGAGTCGCCCAATGAGAGCCCAGAACTCGACGCCTCGGCCCCGCCCGCCGAGTCCGACGGCGGTGGCATCTCTTCCAACGACAACGACGGCGAGGGATTGGCCCCGCCCGGGGTGCACACCGACGGCAAGCCCAGTGTGGGGACAGACGACGACGACGATGACGACATGGCGGCAGCAGCGGTGGCGGGCCCTCGTCCCGTCCCGCCGCCGTCGTTGCCCTCGTTGCTCCCGTTGCTGCCAGACCTTGCCACGCTCCCCCCGCTGCCCTTTCCACCGGCTGGCGGGGGCGGAGCGGGGTAGGAGAGAGCGGGATGAAAGAATACGGCGGGAACGAGGACATCGTCACGTGGGTCGACACAACACCAACTGCTACCTCAGCGCTACCCCCCCCCCTGCCCTCCCCACTCCGTTGTCTTCGAGAACGCACGTGGAATCGTGAATGATGCCACCGGCCTCTCTACTGGGAAGGGGATTGACGTAAAGACCTTCGCCGCCGTCGTCGTCGCCGTCGCCGTCCGACATGTCGCCCCGCAGACCGTAGGCCGGCCACTGCCTGACCTCGATCCCCGTCAACGTCACGATCGCGCCACCCGAGCACACAACGCCGCAGGCGCCCTTGGCGTCGCCGCGTCCCCGTCCACCCCGGCCGGCCCGCAGGCGCCCGACGAGGCGCCCCCCCCGCACATCCACCGTCGTCCCCCGGTCGCACGCCTTAACTCCATCGCCCGAGGGCCCCTTGACTGTTGGGTCTTCTAGTGTCATCTGCGCGCCTCCTGTCGCCGTGACGGCCGCGGACCGCACCTGCTCCCCCGCGCCCTCGATGGAGAAACGTAAGGCAGAGACGCGGGTGCCCTCTCCCGACGCTGCGAGGCCAGTGCCAGGCGCCCGCCGCACCGCCGACTGGCGCCCCTCAACCGACAACGTGGCCTTTCCCTCGACTAACACGCCCGTTCCCTCGAGGATGACCGAGTCCATCAGCGTCAACGACGTCCCGGGGTCTCGGACGACGAGTCCAAACGGCCGCCTCCCGTCGACGTGGAGGGCTGGGGCCGCCCGGAGCGTCCCTGGACCCCGCAGCACAACGGCCGTCCCCCCGGCGACGACGAGGGGGGCCCGAAGGACGACGATTGCACCGTCCAGACAGACGGTTCCACCCGTCGCGATACGCTCTGCCAGGGTGCCCATCGGGGGCAGAGGGGCGGCGGCCTCGCGGGCCGTCACGCGCTCCCCGCTCACCGCTCCGCCCCGCCAGAGGCCAAGGGCGGTCGACGCGGCGAGAGCGGCAAAACCTGCCAGGACAGCGGCGAGGAGGGGCCCGAGGGGAACCATCGACAGAGGCCAAAGATCCGCAGGGAGGACGCGATGACGTAGCGCCGTCGCAGCGAGGTCGAGGGGGCCTCGACCCGTTCCGGCGGCGCGGACGTCCTGGCCCCACACGGCCAGCACCGCCCCGGCCACCGCTAACAGTAATGCCCCAGACGTCGCAACAGCAGCCGCGAGCTCGGGGTCGGGTGGGGCCGGGGGGGCCGATGGGGGCGACGGGGGGCGGGGGAGGGGGGAACGGCGCGAGGGGCCGTCGCCCTCGCCCCCCTCGCCGTCGGTTTCGCACGTGTAGGGGGAGGGGGGGGGGTTCTCATCGTCGTCGTCGCCATGGGAGGATGAGGAGGAGGGGGGGGGCAAGTGGAGGGGTCCAGCAGCAGCAACGTCGGCTGAGGCCGCCAAGGGGGGGTCATCCCCCGGTGGCGGCGCTTTCGCTGGAGCCGTCGCCGACGTCAATGTCGTCATCGTCTGTTGCCGCGGGCTGCTGCCGCCGCCCGTCCCTCTCTCGCGCTGCGACTTGGCCCCCGCCCTCAACTCGCGCTGCGACTTGGCCCCCGCACCCAGCTCGCGCGTCGACCGCCCCCGGCCCGATGCCGCCTCCTCCTTCTCCACCTCGCGCCGCGACGCCGCTTCGCGCGCGCGGGGCCCGGCCGTCGCCTCGGTGGCGCCGGGCCGCACGAGACGCCCACGGCCCCGGCTCGCGCTACGTGCCTGCCAGCGCTTCTCGCCCCCCCCGCTCGAGTCCCCGGCGCCGACCGCGACGGCGCTCGATCGGCCTCGCGACGGCGAGTCTTCCGCGCCCGGATCGAAGCGGATGCCTCGACCCCTCCCGCTCATAGCGCTGGTCCCGCGAGGCCAGCGGGGCCGGCGAGGCCGGTGCGGCCCGCGGGGCTGGCTCGGGTCTGGGCCTGCGTGAAGAGGGCCGGGGTTCGAGGGGAGGGTTGGCCCCCAGAATGGATGGACTCGAAACGTAGCTGCGACCATCAGCACCCGTGCGGTAGGGCCCGCGGGGCGGAGCAGGCGCCCTTCCCGACCGCCCTAAGCCGCCACCGACCCGCGTCCCCGCCTGGTTTGGGTTTTCCGGGGCGGCGATGGGACGAATCGAAAGACGGCGATGAAGAGTCGCGCCAGTCTGCGCGTTGGGACTGGGCGGGAGTCGACGGGGGACGACAGAAACGTCCTCCTGAAGCGCCGATGGCCCGCTCGGCCGCCGTCCCCGCCGCCCGCCTCGGCGCTCCCGGCGGCGCCACCACAAAGGCCGAGAGGCCGCGTCGGCTCAGCCGCGCCGAGCGCCCCGACTCTGTGCCCCGCTCCGAACGACCCCCTATCGGAGATCTCATCCTCACAATCCCTCGGGGAAAACGGGTGCCAGAGAATGTTCGATACCTCGGGACAAAGACGACGTCGGCCACCGCCGCCTTCTGCCCCCCCCCCTACTGCCCGACCGCCGCCGCCGCCGCCGCCACCCGCTCCGGCACGTGGTCCTTGTCCCACCGCTCGCGCCATTCCGCGGGGACCGAGTCTGACTCGATCAAGGCCTTGGCAACCCGCTGTCTCCGATGGAACTCCACGTACTGGCACTCGATGTAGGAGTGCTTCTCGTGGTGACAGGCCCAGGGACGGGGTCCTCCCTCGGCCCTGCAGGCGTTGAGGAGAGTTAACAAGTGACTGCAGTGGTCGCGGTACTGGTGGGGCAGACGGGCTGCCGACATCTCGGCGTCGGTCATCTTCGTCGGGCCAGCCCCGGGGACCCCGGGGGCCGTCCAGGTGCGGGGGGGCATCTCTCTTCCTTCTCGCGCTCGCTTCCTGATGGAGGAGTGGAGAGAAAGAGAGGGCGCGGGACCGGGACGGTCGCGGCGCGCAAGTGTGGGCGGGGCGAAAAGCGGGGTGCCCGGCGCGCGGCGGGGTCGGCGGCGGCGGCAGTGGCCTGCGCAACAGGGGAGGGCGGTTGGAGAGGTAGGGGGTGAGAGGTGAGGCGACGCGCGGAAGGGGACGGAGGAGGGGGGGCAGTTCCCAGAGGTGGAGACATTCTTCTCGGCGGCAGGTTCACCGCCGCCGTCGGTCTCGACCGCCTAGAGGGTGGCGCCGCAGGGGCGCCGCGCGCTGGCGCGCCGTTTGGGCAGCGGTCGCTCGGGATGATGGCGAGCCGGCGGGAAGCGACGTCCGCGAACGGTTCGTCGAGATGGCTCGGGATGGGCCACTCCATAAGGGCAGGCGGCGCCGCGGTTCAAGGCAGAGCCGCTGGACGGCGACCAAAAGGGTGGAGTCATCCCGGGGCGTGATCGCGGTACGAACCACTAGACAGGCATATGGAGTCGCACGCCACGACCGAGAACAGCGAGCGAGAGCCCGCGACGTCTCCGGTACTCCGCCCGTCGGCCCAGTTTTCCTCGTCTGGGAGTTCGACGGGGGCAAACGCACCCTCCAGCGCCTTGCCTTGGCCCTTCCTACCTTCGCACGAAATTGATGTCGGCAGGAAAGAGGGGGGGGGCAAGGGGGGAAGTCTCGCTGTTCCCCCTGTGCGTGTTCGGCAGGGAGGGCCAAGAGAAAGGCCGAGCGGCACAGAGACGTTCAGAGGTGGTTGTGGGGAGTCAAAGTCCGCAGGATTCGACTGCGTCTGCCCCGTCACAGCCTCCCCGTCGTCGCCCGTCGACCTCTGCCCGCCGACCCGCCGTCGTCGATGAGCAGCTCGGACGACGTGGACGACAGAAGCAACAACCCCGCCGCCCCCCAGCCGCAGCCTCCCCCCCTTCCCCCCAATAAGCGCGCGTATCCGTTCGCCGGAGACGGTACGGGGGTGGACGACGCGGACGACGGTCGCCCCCTCCCCAAGCTCACCGTTGACAGAGTCGCCGCCCGGGACGCCGCGTCCGATCTCGACCTCCTCGCTTGCCTGACCGGCGGTCCCCCTTCGGCCTCGGGTCTCGCCGGCTCTGCGGCGCCCCTCTCGACCGGCGACGACGGATTCGAACCCGCGCCGGATCGCCCCCCCCAGCTCATCCACTCTAAAATCCGCGGGACGGCCGGGGAAGTCCGCCGGCCGCGCGTCGGAGAGGCCTTTCAGGCGCGGCGGGGCCGGGGGAGATGGGTTGTTGCTCTCTCTCTCTTTCCCTCTCTCTCTCTCTCTCTGCTGTCTCTCTCTGTCTGACGCACGCGCTCCACCCGCACCCCCCCCCCCCCCCCCCCCCCCGTCCCCAGGCAACCCTGCCCGAGCTGGGTAGCGAGGCGCCGCTGCCCCCCGGAGTCGACGCCGCCGCCGACCCCGCCGTCGCCGCCACCCCCAAGAGATGACGCGTTTCGCCGCCCACCTCCTCTCCGACGGGGAAACCTATCTCGGAGTGGCCCCGCGCTGTGTCTGCGCCTCGGTGCCCCCCTCTTGCGGACCCGCCGATGGCGCCGGCGGGCCTGCCCTCCTCGTTGACGCCCCTGGGCGACTCCGCGTTGCCTCCCGGTCAATCACCATCGAGCCCGACGACGATCGATTGCCCCTATGCCGCGTCGCTTACGCCGACCTAGAGCGGTTCGACATGACTCGATTGACCTCGGACAACGGCCCCGGCGTGGCCCTCGTGGTCATCACGTCCCGCCGGGCGTCGTTGCGGCGCGAGCGGGGCGCCGACCACCCCTATGTGTCGGCCATGGCCAGGCCCGACGATCCGCCCCTCGAGTGGCGAGTTCAGTGCCCGTCGACGGACGACGGCGGCGTCCCGCCGGCCCTGATCGCCGCCCTCTCGTGTGCCGCAACCGAACGGGCGCGCGCGGCCGACCCCGCTGCTGCCGTCGCCGCCGCCGGCCCCGCACCCCTGGCCGACCGGCTCTGCCGCGCCGCCGACGTCTCTTCGCACGCCCCCTTTGACCCGTCGTGGTTTTTCACGTTGGACGAAGCGGCCTCCCCTCCCCTCTGGTCTTCGCTTTGCTGGTGGCAGACAGCCTCGAATGGGGAGCCGGGTCGATTCGTAGTGTCTTCTCGGAGACTCTATTTTCAGCGCCTCGCTCCCGTGCCGTCCGGCGCCCGCCCCGCGGCCGCTGTCGACCGACTCGCCCTGCTCTCGCATCCGCTCGCGGGTGTCGCCGCAGTCGTGCCCCGGTGGTCCACGGCGGGAGGGGGGGGTGTTGAAATTTACACCTTCGACCCTGCTTGGCTACACGGGCGGACGGGGACGGGGGGGCACGACGACCCTCTCGACGACAACTCCATCGAAGCCTCGGTCGACGTCTCTCCCCCCCTTTGGCCCGGACCGTCGGCCCTGCTGGTGTTTGGGGATGGGGCGGCCGATGCCGTTGCCCCGCTCCGCGCGCTCCGGTCGGCCCCGGCCCTGGGCGCAGCCCTCCCTGCGCGGCTGCGCTGCGCCCTTTCCGCCCTCCTTGGTGGGGCAGACCCCATCCCTTTGGACTCCTCGGGCGGCAACGCCCCGCACCCGCCTCCTCCCCCCCTCCCACTCCCGGCGAGCGCCCCCCCCGACCTGCCGCCGGCCCCGGCCACCGACCCCTCTCGAGCGTGGCGGCTCGCGTTGGCAAGAGCCTGGGCCGGAGGCCTCGTCTCCAACTGGGAGTATACCACAGGGTGCGCCGCCATGGGGGGGCGGAGCTGGTCGGACGCGGGACTTTGGCCGTACGGTCCACACGTTCTGGGGGCGCTGTTGGCGGGGTCGGCCGAGGGGCCCGCGGCGGCCGAAGCGGCTGCCTCTCTTGACCTCCTTGAGTCTCCCTCCCCTCTGAAGGAGGACGGCCCCGAGGAGGAAGGTGGCGCCGAAGGGGACGGGGGAGTCGCCGTCGCTCGGCCCTGGCGCGATCTCGCCCGGCCCGCCGCCGCCCTGCACCCTGGACGCCTCGCCGCCGCCCGACTCCGTCTCTCCGCCCTCGGGGGACGCTCCCGCGGGGGCTTCCACTGGTCGTCCACGGCCCTCGCCCCAGCTCACCTCGCCGCCTGGATGGTCCGGGCCGCCCCCGGCCATCTGATTCGACTCCAGGGCGGACGACTAGACCACGCCGATCGCCTCTTCGCCTCCCCCTCCGCCGCGTGGCGGTCGGTCGCGGGGTCGGCTGGTGTCGACGGGAGGGAGCTGCCGCTCGACCTCTTCCTCCCTGACGGTCGGCTGCTCGCGGCTCCCGCCGGGGGGGTGGGGCTGGGAAGGCGGGCTTGCGGGGCGCGGCTGGACCGCGCCGGCCTGCCCGCCTGGGCGGCGGGGGCGAACAAGGAAGACGGGGCCGGGGCCGGGGCCGGGGCCGAGGATCAGTCGGCGCTCCGCTTCCTCGCGGGACATCGCTTAGCCCTGGAGGCGGAGCGGGCAGGGGCACGGCTCCACCTGTGGCTAGACTGCACCTACGGAGCGGCGTCGGATCGTGGGCCCGAGGCCGAGCGGCGGGGGGCCCTCCACCACCCCGTCTGCTACCTCGCCCGGGGGGGGGAGGGGCTGGTGGGGGGCGTGGGGGGAAACGGGGGGGGAGAACAGGGAGCGGCCTCTGCCCTCGGTGCCGCGGCACGGACGCTGCAGGCAGCGGAATTCGGGCAGATGCCGCGGCGGCTCTTTCCCGGTCGCCACCCGCGGCGACGGTGGCATCCTACCGCGGCGCTGGGGACCGTATCCCCGATCACCGCGGCGTCGCCCCCGCTGCTGAGCCTCATCGAGATGGCGTTTGTGACGCGGCCCGTCCGCGCCCGGTCTGTCCGCGCGGACCGAGCCGCCGACCCCGGCGTCGTTGCGGGGTTCGCCGCAGCAACGCGGCTGGCCGAGGCGGCGATGGTGGCAGGGCGCCGCGGCGAGGGCGTGCCCCTCGGGCCCGGTCACACAGCGGCGGCTGGCCTTTCGTGGTGGTCGGCACTCCTTGCCTGCGCGGCCGCGGCGGCTGACGATGCCATCGATGACGACGCCAACAACGAGTCCGACGATGATGCCATGCGAGGCTCCGGGGTCGACGGTTCCTTCAGGGAGGCCTGGAACGCGTGGACGGCGGCTGAGACCGCCGAGGTCGCCGAGGCCGCCGCCGAACGGGCGACGGCCGAACGGGCTCACCGCGCCGTCATCGCCGCCGCTGCCGTTCTCGACGCATGCCCGACACCCCCCCTGCCCTGTCCCGCCGCCGCCGCGGCATCCGTCGCGGACATTTCCCACGCGTCTGGTGGTCTGCGCTGGTTGCGGGTCGGCCTCGTGGGGGAGGGACAGACGGGAGTCCGCCGCGCTGCCGCCACAGACGCGGCGAGAGCGGCGGGTGTGGCGGCGGCCCGCGAAGCCTCGGCGGCAGCAGGGCGCCTCAGCGCGGGGCTTCGAGCCCTGGGCGGGTTATTCGGGGCGGGGGGGGGCGGAAGCGGGGGTGGGGGTGGGGACGAGGCCGGCGGGGTCGGCACCTGTTCCGTTACCCCCCCTGCGCCCCCGC
>Ga0181573_10004021_pt1 | contig 12666 bp, 12 predicted proteins | sample 101ome_25_FD_148643 | JGI IMG/M metagenome (GOLD analysis project Ga0181573, IMG submission 148643) | Coastal salt marsh microbial communities from the Groves Creek Marsh, Skidaway Island, Georgia - 101409BT metaG (spades assembly) | ecosystem: Environmental > Aquatic > Marine > Intertidal zone...
CACAACCTCGATCACCACGCCTTGCTCACTGAGTACTTCATAACCTTTCGCCGCATACTCCGCTGGAATACGCCAATCAACAACCGTCACACCGCGATCGTTGTTATAACGATAAAGGTTCGCCGCGCCGACTAGCGGCACCACCGCAAACCAAAGTCCGCAACCGATAAGCAGTCGCTGTAATCGTTTACACGCCATACGCTTCTCGATAGCGCGACATTGCAGCCAATACATGCTTGGCATCCTCACGCTGCTCCAAATAACGAATCACATCGTGCAGTGTAATCACACTCAGCACCGACATCCCCGTATCGGCCTCCACTTGCTGAACCGCCGAGAGTTCACTGGTCCCACGTTCACAGCGATCAAGACCAATCAACACCGCTCTCGGCGTTGCCCCCGCCGACTCAATGATCTGCACTGATTCGCGAATTGCCGTACCCGCGGTAATGACATCGTCAACAATTACGACCTCCCCGGAGAGCGCATCGCCGACTAGGACGCCACCCTCTCCGTGCTGCTTAGCTTCTTTGCGGTTGTAAACATAGGGTACGTCACGCTGATGGTCTCGCGACAACGACACCGCGACAGTCGCGGCGAGCGGTATCCCCTTATAGGCTGGACCAAAAAGCGTGTCGAAAGCGATCCCTGAGGCCGCGAGAACGCCCGCATAGCATTGACCTAGTACCGATAGCGCTGAACCCGTTGAGAATCGACCCGCATTGAAGAAGTACGGGCTGATCCGTCCTGACTTCAACTCGAATTCGCCAAAACGCAACACATCGCAATCTATCGCCAGGGCGATAAACTGGGCCTTAGCGGCTTCAAGAGTCATCGGTGTCGCTTGGTTCAATGGTCCTCCAAGTGAGCGGTTCACGGGCCAAGGAGTTGTCAACTATGCCACAAAACGCGACTTACCGGACCCCTCAGACTCCGGTTTTGGTACCAGTTGGCGTATCATTTCTAAGCTTTATCAATGGAACCCACGATGCGTGTTATCAGTTTAGTCGTAGAAGGCTTCGAGCGCGCACGCGATGACGGCGTGTTGGATTGGCTGTTTGTGCAGGACGCGGACATTATTTGCTTGCAAGACACGCGCTGCTCCGAATACTCGCTTCGGGACGACGCTTTTTTCCCAACTGAATACAATGCCTACTTTCTCGACAACTACGAGGATCACCGACGGCACGGGGTGGCCATCTACTGCAAAAAGCTACCCAAGGCGATCATGATGGGCTTGGGGTTCTCTCAATTCGACAGCCAAGGGCTGTACCTGCAAGCTGATTATGGCGAAGTCAGTGTTGGCTCAATTTTAGTACCCCCGAGCTGGGGCGCGCAGGGCGATGCCTCCGAGAAAATGGCCTTTCTAGGCCAGCTGAGCCAACACCTCAAAAAGGTGCGAAACAAGCGGCGAGGGTACATTCTTTGCGGCGGATGGGAAATCGCTCACCGCCCTGTCGATGCGGAAGAAGCGGGGAATCGCACGGATATTCCGGGTTTTGGCAAGGAAGAGCGGGACTGGCTGAATCAACTTTTTGCCGAGGGATATGGCGATGCCTTTCGCGCTGGCAATTCGGACGATGATGAGTACTCTTGGTGGCCCGAGGGTGATGATAACCCGGGCGTTCGCACCGACACGCAGATCGTATCTGAGGACCTGCTCGACGCGGTACAGTGTGCCTCGATTTACACTGTGGATGCCTTTTCCTCACACGCGCCGATTATCATTGATTATGACATCTCGATCTGACGTGACTAGCCAGCAAGCGCAGCGCGTTGCGCGGCATTGATCTCAGCACCGGCACGAAGGGCCATATCCAACAGCGCATCGAGTTCATCGCGGGTAAAGGTAGCGCCCTCGGCTGTACCCTGGACCTCGATCAGTCCACCGGTCTCGGACATCACTACGTTGACATCGCTCTCAGCGCAGCTGTCTTCTGCGTAATCAAGATCGCATACTGGCCGCCCCTGCCACATGCCGACGGATACCGCTGCAATCCAGTGACGCAATGGGTCTGCGCTGAGGTCACCGGAACGCTGGAGTTGATTGAGCGCGTCGACTACCGCGACGCAACTCCCCGATATCGCTGCTGTTCGGGTGCCGCCGTCCGCCTGTATGACGTCACAATCTACCGTGATCGTGCGCTCACCTAGGAGAGAGAGGTCGATCGCGGCGCGCAGCGAACGACCAATGAGGCGTTGAATTTCTACCGTGCGCCCGTTTTGTTTGCCGCGCGCAGCTTCGCGGTCCATACGCGTATGGGTCGACCGCGGTAACATGCCGTACTCAGCGGTTAACCAACCTCGGCCCTGCCCACGCATAAAGCTCGGCACCCCCGCCGAAACCGACGCCGTGCAAATAACCCGAGTGTGACCAAACGAAACGAGCACAGAACCTTCGGCGTGGTGGGTGAAATTGCGCGCGAACGTGATCGCTCGCATCTCATCGTCTGCGCGGCCACTCGGCCGTATCGGATCATTACTCATTTCGATTGTTCCTATATTGGCTGCATCGATTCGCCGGATAAGGCCGCAAGCCCGAGTTACTGCTAGACTGTCGGTCTTTCAACGCGCGAGGGGATACGCGACGTGACCCACAGTATGACGGGATTTGCCCGCAGTAGTGCAGCATCTGGCGAGATGATGGTGACTGTCGAATGCCGATCGGTCAACAACCGATATCTAGACCTGCACTTTAAGCTACCCGAATTAATCCGCAACCTCGAGCCGGCACTCAGAGAGCTCATTGGCCGTCACCTGCATCGTGGGAAAGTTGAACTCGCGATTCGCTATCAAGCGGATCAGCAGAGCCCAACTATCGCCGTCGATGCGCAACGGCTTCTGGCCATTGCCCACGCACTGCAGGAGGTCGGAGACGTTTTTCCTGCTGCGCCACCAAGCACCCAACTCGACCTCTTGCTCGCTCCTGGCGTGCTGACCCAAGCGACGCCGGATGCGGAGGCAATTCAAGCCCTGGCGATGGAGGCGGCAACTCAAGCTCTCGCTGAGCTACGCGCGACGCGAGCGGACGAGGGTGCCAAATTGCGCGACCTTATTGTGCAACGGTGTGAATCACTGCGGCAGCTCGTCGGCACCTTGAGAGAACACCAACCCGAGCTGGTCAGCGCTCAGCGGCAAAAAATCCTCAGCAAAATTGCCGAACTGGGCCTGTCTCCCGACCCGCAACGACTCGAAGAAGAACTCGTGATCTACGCACAGCGCGCCGACGTCCTGGAGGAAATGGATCGGATAGACGCGCATCTAGATGCGGTACTCAGTTGTCTAAACAAACCCGAGCCCTGCGGTCGACGCCTCGATTTTCTGATGCAAGAGCTGAATCGTGAGGCAAATACATTGGGCTCAAAAGCGGTAGCGCTGTCGTCCACGGAGGCGGCTATTGAAATGAAGGTGCTCATTGAGCAGATTCGTGAGCAGGTTCAAAATATCGAATAATCAATCCGGCGAGAGATAGGATGGAAATGAGCCCGATAAAAGGATCTCTTTTTGTGATTTCAGCGCCCAGCGGCGCGGGCAAGACATCGCTTGTGCGAGCGCTGATTGCCGACGACGAGCACATTGCCGTTTCCGTTTCGCATACCACGCGGCCCATTCGCCCAGGAGAGACAGATGGTGTCAATTATCACTTTGTCAGCCGCGATGAATTTGTTGCCGCTCAAAAGCAAGGCGCGTTTTTTGAGTGGGCGGAAGTGTTCGGCAATCTCTATGGCACTTCTAAGGCGGCGTTGCAGCAACAGCTCGATCAGGGTGTGGACGTCATTTTAGAGATCGACTGGCAAGGGGCATCGCAAGTTCAAAAATTAATCAACGACTGCTGTACAATTTTCATTTTGCCCCCCTCTCGGGCGACGCTGGAAGAGCGCTTGCTCAGCCGCGGCCAGGACGACTCGCAAACTATTGCGCGGAGAATGGCTGAGGCCACCAGTGAGATGTCTCATTTCGATATTGCTGATTTCGTTATTCTCAACGACGACTTCGATACCGCGCTGGCAGATCTTATCGCTATCGTGCGCAGCGTCCGCTTGCGTCGGAGCGTTCAGGAGCAACGCCTCGCCACGTTGATTAATGGACTCATTCCAACCGGTTCTGCATAGCGTCAAATTCACAAAACGCGCGCATTCATTATGGTTTAGGCTATACTCTGCGACCCGAAAAGGGGTCTTATGGTTATTTGGAGAGTAAAAAAACATGGCACGCGTCACTGTAGAAGACTGCCTCGATAACGTCGACAACCGCTTTGAGCTGGTCATGCTCGCATCCAAGCGGGCCAGACAATTGGCGACTGGCGGCAAAGATCCGTTGGTTGATGAAGAGTCTGATAAGGCCACTGTCATCGCATTGCGAGAGATCGCTGATGGTTTGATCACGCCTGAAGTCATTGCGCGTGAGAACGAAATCGAAGCCGAAGAAGAATTCGCCGCAAGCTTCGAGACACCGCTTTACTAGGATAATTCGCTCAGCATGGCCGCGAGTACATCATTCCAGGCTTTGAGCGAACCCCTCACCTCAAAACTGAAACTGCCGTTTTCGGGGCGTTGGCGTAACGACGCCTCACAGCCGCGAGATGGCGCGCTGGTACACCTAGAAAATCTTCTCGCCGGTTATTTGGCCGCCTCGGATATCCAGTCGGTAAAACGCGCCTACTACTTTGCGGAACAAGCGCATTACGGACAGACGCGCCGCAGTGGCGAGCCCTATGTCACGCATCCTCTCGCTGTCGCCACCATACTCGCCGAAATGCACATGGACCATCAAAGCCTCATGGCGGGCTTGTTGCACGACGTGATCGAGGATACTGGCGTTACAAAAGTCGATATCGGGGCGCGCTTTGGTCAGGAGGTTGCCGAACTCGTCGATGGCGTGAGCAAATTTACATTCCGCGAGTTCGAAAGTGCCGAACACAAGCAGGCTGAGAATTTCCAGAAAATGGCCATGGCGATGGCCAAAGATATTCGCGTTATTCTCGTTAAGCTTGCTGATCGACTGCACAATATGCGCACGCTCGGTGTGCTCAGCGGAACGAAAGCGAGACGCATTGCGACCGAAACGCTGGAGATTTACGCGCCAATCGCTATGCGTTTGGGCATGAACGAGGTGCGAATGGAATTTGAGGATCTTGGCTTAAAAGCCTTGTATCCGATGCGTGCGCGCCGACTTCAAGCAGCGCGAGAGGCGGTCGGCGGCAATCGCAAGACGCTCATGACACAAATCCAGTCGCAGCTCGAAGCGGCCGTCGCAACAGAACGGCTGAGCGCGCAAGTGATCGGACGTGAAAAGCACCTCTATAGCATTTATCAAAAAATGCGAATGAAGCGTAAATCGTTTAAAGACATCATGGATATCTATGCTTTTCGCATCATTGTGAATTCAGCTGACGAGTGTTACCGCGCGCTCGGCATTGTTCACAGTGTCTACAAACCCGTACCGGGAGAGTTTAAGGACTACATCGCGATCCCCAAGGCCAATGGCTACCAGTCCCTCCACACGGTGCTTAAAGGTATGCATGGCGTACCAATTGAAATTCAAATCCGCACCCAAGAAATGGAAGATATGGCGAACAACGGAATCGCGGCTCACTGGCTTTATAAGACGCAAGACGCCGGTGCCAGCATGTCTCACGCAAGAGCGCGAGAGTGGGTTCAGGGATTACTGGAGATGCAAGCCCGAGCTGGGGATTCGCTCGAATTCATTGAGAGCGTCAAGATCGATCTGTTTCCGGACGAGGTCTATATCTTCACGCCAAAAGGCGCAATCATGGAGTTGCCTCGCGGCGCAAGCGCCATTGACTTCGCCTATGCCGTACACACCGACGTCGGTGATCGCTGTGTCGCCTGCCGAATTAATGGTGAACTGGCGCCTCTTTCAGAGCCGCTAGACAGCGGCCAAACCGTGGAAATCATTACATCGCCGAATGCACGGCCAAGCCCGGCATGGTTTAACTACGTCATCACCGCGCGAGCGCGGACGCACATCCGTCACTATCTCAAGAATCAGGGGCGCGATGATTCTGCGTCGCTGGGACAGAGTATCCTCGAAAAGTCTCTGTCGGGATTCGGTGCACAATTTACCGCCATTTCAGACACACAGTGGCATAAAACGCTCGCTCGATTTTCTCAGAAGAATCAATCTGAATTGCTCATCGCCATAGGCACGGGCCAATTGCTCCCACAATTGGTTGCGGCGCACCTCTCGGGAAATGAGCCAGCGCTTGATGATGTCAGCACCGTCGGCTCGATGGCCATCAGTGGTACCGAGGGCTTTGCTGTGAGCTATGCGAAATGCTGTTGTCCGCTGCCTGGCGATGACATTGGTGGCTATCTCAGCCCTGAGCGAGGGTTGATCGTTCACCGCCGGCCATGTCGGAACCTAAAAGAGTTACGCAACCAGACCGAGCGGCTTTTCGCACTACGATGGGCTGACGATACACAGGGAGCGTTCCCTATCGCGCTACGAATCGAAATAGAAAATCGACGGGGCATGTTCGCTATTGTCGCGACACGCCTCAATGCTTACGGTCTCAACATTGATAAAATCACGTCGCAAAACAAAGACGCATTATTTACCTATATTGACCTCGAATTCCAAGTGGAATCCCGAACACACCTTGCGCGCGTGATGCGGCGACTGCGCAGTCTCGAGGGTGTCCGCAAGGTCATGCGTAGCGCACGTCGATAACGTTATAAAACTGAGGAATACACAGTGTCTAACCGAGCCATCATTGCCACAACATCCGCTCCAGCGGCCATCGGTCCATACTCGCAAGCCGTTAAAGTCGGCAACTCCGTCTGGATTTCAGGTCAGATTGCACTTGACCCTGTAACGATGGAGATCGTTAGCGGTGGCATTGCTGCAGAGGCACACCAGGTCTTCCAAAATCTGGCAGCCATCGCAACAGCGGCGGGGGGATCGCTAGAGGATGCGGTAAAAATTAATATTTCTATGACGGACCTCGCACACTTTGCCGAGGTGAATACCATCATGATGGAATATTTCACGGAGCCCTACCCGGCGCGCGCCTGCGTGCAGGTTGCAGCGCTACCCAAGGGCGTTGCAATTGAGGTCGAGGCCATCTTAGCGCTGTAGGGCGTCAGCCAAGGGCGCGTAACCCGCTCGAAACGTCGGAAATTGGAGTTGATAGCCAAGCTGGTGTAGCACGCGGTTGCTGCAACGCCGGTTCGCGCGACTCATTGCGTCAGAAGGCCCAGCCTGAACAGGGCTTAGGTTAACCCCCAGCCGCGCGGCTAGCCATTGCTCGACCTCCTGCAATGGCGCTGGCTCATCATCTACCGCATTAATGAGGCTCGAGGGAGGCGCTTGAGTCTGCGCAGCATTCAGCACAAAGGCGATCAGTCCCGCAAGATCATCGCGATGTATGCGATTGCTGTAGCGCCATCCCTGTGAACTCGCCTCGCCCCGCGCGACGCGCGCAAGCAGGTGGCCGGGACCGGCGCCATAAAGCCCCGCGGCACGAATAACAGCACTGCAGCCTGCGTTGGCAATAAGGCGCTCTCCCGCCAACAGCGCTGCACAGTATGGATCGAGTTCATCAACTGCTGAGGTCTCGTCGACCCATCCGCCATTCGACTCCTGGTAAACACGCGTTGATGAGACAAGAACTGTTAATTTGGCCGCTGCGGTGCAGCCTGCGTCGACTACATGCTGAAGACTCTGGTGATAGCCACGCTGATAGCCAATGATGCCCCGCTCAGTCGGTAGCGGGGTAATCAGAACGAAAGGCGCCTGTGCATGCGCGAGCGACAGCAACGTCGCGGGATTGGTATAGTCAATGGCAATACGCTCAAAATTGTCGGGCAGACGCTCTGGCGACCGACAGGCCGCGATGATATGCCACCCTTGGGCTGCGAGGCGATGGCCGACCCGAGTGCCAACATCACCGCAACCAATAATCAGCAACGTCGGTGACTTCACCTTTGATCGCTCCTATCGCTATCATGTGTCATTCATCGACCTCACGACTGTGATTGCCTGTGTCCACATTGCTCAGAGAACAGCCCATCGACTCGCTCAAAGGTGTCGGCCCAAAGTTGCGAGACCGGCTCTCGGAGGCCGGCATAGCAACGCTCGAAGATCTGCTTTTCCATTTCCCGTTAAGGTATCAGGATCGCACCCGAATCACACCTATCGCACAATTGCGAGATGGTGCTGACGCGATTGTCAGCGGTGTAGTCAGGGCATCGGGAATCATCCCGGGCCGAAGGCGGACCTTGATGGTCAAAGTCGCTGATGACTCGGGCCTCATGACGCTGCGTTTTTTTCACTTCCGACAGACTCAGGCGAAACAATTTACGTCGGGAGCCCACATCACGGTGTTTGGTCAAGTACGACGCTTGGGCGAGTCGGTCGAGATGGCACACCCGGAATATCGGATCGATGAGTCAGAGGCCCTTTTAGAGCCTTCTCTAACGCCTGTGTATCCAACACTTGAGGGGATTGGACAAACGACTTGGCGACGGCTATGCGCTCAAGCGATTACCGCGCTACGTCAAAATCCCCCCGAGGAACTGTTAACAGCGCTGTCTCTGGGGGGGCCGAGTATCAAAGACGCGCTGATTTTCCTTCATCAACCACCGCCAGCGGCTGATCTGGCTGCTATTCGCTCACTGGTACATCCGGCACAACTGAAACTGGCTCAGGAAGAATTGCTGGCACACCAGCTGGCGATTCAAGAAATGCGCGCGCAGGCGCAAACATTGGCAGCGCCAAAAGTCGGCGGTGACGATGCGCTGATTGACCGATGGCTCAACACGTTACCCTTCTCTCCAACCCAGGCCCAGCGACGGGTCGATCGAGAGATCGCGGTCGACATGGGGCGGCCTTGGCCCATGATGCGACTGGTTCAGGGCGACGTGGGATCAGGCAAAACTTTAGTGGCGGCGCTGGCTGCTCTGCGGGCCATTCACGCGGGTTATCAGGTTGCCTTGATGGCGCCGACTGAGCTGCTGGCAGAGCAACATCTGCGCAATTTCTCGCAGTGGTTTGACGCGCTGGGCATTCACATCGTGTGGTTATCTGGCAAGGTAAAAGGCGTCGCTAGAGCATCGGCTCTCGGGGCTTTAGGCGATGGCTCAGCACAGCTGATCATCGGGACGCACGCCCTGTTTCAAGAGCAGGTTCAATTTTGTCAGTTAGGACTCGTCATCGTTGATGAGCAGCATCGGTTTGGTGTGCACCAGCGCTTATCACTCACCGAAAAATCGCCCACTGATTTGCGCCCCCACCAGTTAGTACTCACTGCCACCCCCATCCCCAGAACGCTGTCGATGGTTGCCTACGCAGACCTGGATTGCTCTGTCATTGACGAATTGCCGCCGGGGAGAACACCCGTGAAAACCGCCCTGATTGACGCGGGTCGCCGAGACCAAGTGATCACTCGAGTCGGCGAGGCCTGTCAATCAGGCCGGCAAGCATACTGGGTGTGTACCCTCATCGAGGAGAGTGAAGCACTGCAGGCCCAAGCCGCTGAGGTGACCGCAACACAGCTGGCCGAGGCACTTCCCCATCTGCGCGTGGCACTGATTCACGGGCGCCTAAAGAGCCAGGACAAGGAATCACTGATGCAGCGCTTCCAAGCCGGGGAGATTGATTTGCTGGTCGCGACAACGGTGATTGAAGTCGGCGTTGATGTCGCTAACGCGAGCCTCATGATTATTGAAAACCCCGAACGCCTGGGTTTGGCCCAACTGCATCAGCTGCGCGGGCGCGTTGGCCGAGGTCGTGCGGAAAGCCACTGCTTACTGCTTTACCAAACGCCCCTGAGCCATACGGCAAAGACAAGGCTACAAGTGATGCGAGACTCTCACGATGGGTTTTGGATCGCCGAAAAAGATTTAGAGATACGAGGCCCGGGTGAAATGCTCGGTACGCGCCAAACAGGACTCATGCAGTTTAAAGTGGCGCAACTGCCCGAGCACGCCGCGCTTCTCGACGACCTGCCGGAGTTGGCCAATCAACTGAAAAAACGCGATCCAGAGAGCGCACAGCGTCTCACCCACCGTTGGGCCCGCCACCGACAAGCCTATGCTCACGTATGAGTCTCCGCGCTCACAAGACCTGCAAGAGGCGTTACACTGCACAGCATGAGTGAATCTGTCCCCATCTCGCTGGAGCCCAAATGGCGCGCGCTGTTACGCTTGATGCGCTTTGATAAGCCGATAGGCGCCTTGTTGTTGCTGGCACCGACGCTTTGGGCGCTGATCATCGCCGCCGAGGGGCTTCCTAGTACCGAACTTATCGTGATCTTTGTGCTTGGCAGCATCGTGATGCGAGCCGCAGGTTGCACCGCCAACGACCTGGCAGACCGCAAACTCGATGGCCATGTCGATCGCACGCGCCAAAGGCCTTTGGTTACCGGCGCGGTTCAGGCCCGAGAGGCCGCGGGCTTGCTGTTCGGTTTGTTGCTTATCGCGCTCGGTCTAGTGCTGTTGACCAACCCACTGACGGTTGGTTTGTCGGTGATTGGCGCTGCGCTCGCGGTCATCTATCCTCTCATGAAGCGGGTGACGCATTGGCCGCAACTCGTGCTGGGTTTCGCCTTTTCCTGGGGTATCCCCATGGCGTTTAGTGCCGTCAGAAACGAGCTACCCGTGGGGATGTGGTGGCTGTTTGCCGCCAACGTGTTGTGGACCATTGTCTATGACACGCAATACGCCATGGTTGATCGTGAAGATGATCTCCAAATCGGCATTAAATCAACGGCCATTTTGTTTGGCGACAGCGACCGGTGGATCATTGCACTATTTCAAATCGGATCGCTCGGCGCATTCATCATCTGCGGCCGAAGCTTTGCTCTTGGTTGGCCTTACTATGTTGCCGTCGCAGGCGTCGCTGTCATGTTTATGTGGCATCAATGGCTGATTCGCCACCGCGATGAAAAGGCCTGCTTTGCCGCTTTTAACCAAAGCAAATGGATCGGCCTCATGATCTTCGTCGGAATCGCTGGGCACTACGGTGAGTCGGTCTCACCACTGTTGGGCGCACTCTAGCGCCATGACGCTCTCTGTTCGATCGTCGATCCATGAGTTTTCTCGCGCCGACTGGTCAAGCTGGTTTCCTGACAGCTACCCCTTTATGCGCTGGGAATTCCTCGCCGTTCTCGAGGACACCGATTGCGTGGGCGCTCGCAGCGGCTGGATCAATCACTATTTTGTCTTAAGTGATGACTCACAACGCCCGATCGCTGTTGCACCCTGTTGGCTCAAGGATCACTCCTACGGCGAATATGTTTTCGACTGGTCATGGGCCTCAGCTTGGGAACGTAGCGGTTTGTCCTACTACCCGAAACTGGTCACTGCAGCGCCCTTCACACCGGCAAGTGGGCCGCGGGTCTGGTGCTCACCCGAGCATCCACACGCGCTCTCTGAGCTGGTTGAGCAGATCGGTCGCTATTGCCGTGCCCAGGGGATCTCGAGTTGGCACTGTCTGTTTGCCGAACCCGACCAGGTCAATGCGCTCGAAGACCTCGGCCTGCACACGCGTCTGACAACTCAGTTTCATTGGTTTAACCGAAGTTACCGTGATTTCGACGATTTTGTGGGCACGTTTGCCTCAAGAAAGCGCAAGAGCGTTCGCCGAGAACGACGGCGAGTCGAACAGCAGGGCCTCACACTACGGGCCCTGTCTGGCGATGACATCGACGGCGAAACGTGGGCGTTTTTTCATCGCTGCTATCAGATGACCTACGCCAAGCGCAGTGGGCACGGCGGCTACCTAGGGCCCACATTTTTTACCGAGGGCTGCCCTCAGCTTGGCGATATGCCCGTGATGGTGGTTGCCGACCATGAAGGTACGCCCGTTGCCGCGGCACTGTATTTTCGCGGTGGTGACACGCTCTACGGTCGCTATTGGGGGTGTCTGCAGGAATTCGAATACCTACACTTCGAAGCCTGTTACTACCAGGGCATCGACTACTGTATCCGCGAGGGCCTGAGCCATTTTGATCCCGGCGCTCAGGGCGAACACAAAATCCAGCGCGGGTTTGAGCCGGTATTAACCCATTCCGCGCACTGGATTGCTGACTCACGCTTCGACCAAGCGGTCGCGGCGTTTACCCGTGAGGAATCGGCTCAAGTTCGCGCTTATCGAACTGCAGCCGCTGACTTCCTGCCGTTTCGGGCCGACGAATCCCCCGATTAAGCGGGTGCGTGGTCTCGCAGAAAGACCCACTGCCGCGCATCGGACTGCTCAGCGCTAAAATAATAGCCCTCGCTGGTAAAATCCTTCATGCCCTCGGGACTGTTTAAGCCCTCGGTAATAATGTGGCGCGCCATCAGGCCTCGCGCCTTTTTTGCAAAAAAGGAAATCATTTTGTACTGGCCATTTTTGAGATCTTTAAACACCGGCGTGATCACCTCGGCGTCGAGGTGCTTTGGCTTGACCGATTTAAAGTATTCATTGGACGCGAGATTCACCAACACCTTGCTGCCACTTTGCGCGATATGCTGATCAAGCACCTGGGTCAGCTCATCACCCCAAAATTCGTAGAGATTGGCGCCGCCTTGATTGGAAAATTTAAGCCCCATCTCTAAGCGATATGGCTGCATCAGATCCAGCGGTCGCAACAGTCCATAGAGCCCAGAGAGTATTCGCAGATGGCGCTGAGCAAAGGTTAAATCTTTCGCAGTGAGGGAG
>Ga0181573_10004026_pt1 | contig 12657 bp, 11 predicted proteins | sample 101ome_25_FD_148643 | JGI IMG/M metagenome (GOLD analysis project Ga0181573, IMG submission 148643) | Coastal salt marsh microbial communities from the Groves Creek Marsh, Skidaway Island, Georgia - 101409BT metaG (spades assembly) | ecosystem: Environmental > Aquatic > Marine > Intertidal zone...
ACGCTGAAGTGCAGCGTGGCGCCGGCGGCCCCCACGCCCAAGAAAATCGCTAGGGACCAGGTCTCTAGCGGCACCCAGCTTGAGACCGTTAGCGTGCCCGCGAGCACGAGGGAGACGGGCATGGTGGAAAGCACCATGGCCCCCGCGGGTTCCTCGGCCATGCGCCGGGCGCTGAGGGATAGCCCGGCCCAGCATAGTACGGAGCCGGCCACCGCGAGGTAGGCGGGATTCCAGGGCGCATTGCCCGGGTTAATCATGACCCACACCCCCGCCAGGCCCACCACAATGGCGAGGCCCCGGCGCCAGCCCAGGGGCTCCCCGAGGAGGGGCCAGGCCAGTACCGCAATGAGCAGGGGCGCGGTGAAGGAGAGGGCCACGAGCAGGGTAAGGGGCAGCTGACCTAGGGCGAAAAAGAAGCCGAAGGTCGCCCCGCAGGAGAGCACGGCCCGGAGTCCGTGGCCGGGCCAGCGCTTGGGCTTTAGGTTTTTCAGATCGCCCCGAACCCCCGCAATGAGCAGCACAAAGGGCAGGCCAAAGACCAAGCGCCCGAGCACGATTTGGGGCGTGTCGTAGTGGCTCGACAGGGCCTTCACCCCGGTGTCGATGAGGGTGCCCGCAAGGCTCGCTAGGAGCATCCAGGCCATGCCCTGGAGCGTAGGGGAGGACAGCGCTTTCATGCCAAGGGTCCTTAGGACGGGGGCGAAGTATACTCTGCCCACGCAGCAGCGCCGGAGCGCGGTAAGGCTTGCGGCGAAGGTTCAAGGCGAGCTTAAGGGTAATAGGGGAGAGAAGCATGGCAGCAGTAGGCATTGCGCAGCAGGACGATGCGGCGCTTCGAGCGGCGGGCTTCGAGCCCTACGAAACCCCCTCACCCTTTATCCACTTTATCGGCGGCCTCTGGTGCAAGGTGGAGGACGATCGTGCCTTCGCTGCCGTGCGCATTCAGGACCCCCACTGCAACAGCTTTGGCTCGATCCACGGCGGCATGCTGCTGGCCCTGAGCGATCAGCTGATCGCCATGAGCAGCCGTCTGCTGACGGGCCGTGCGGGCATGACCATGCACGTGGATGCGGATTTTCTCGATGCGGCCCCCGCGGGCACGGTGCTTCAGGGGGAGGCTCGGGTGCTCCGGGCGACGCGCTCCACGGCGTTCCTCGAAGGGCATTGGCACGGGGAAGATCGGCAGGTCATGCGCGTCAGCGGGCTGGTGCGGCTCATGGGCGATGCGGATGGGCCGCGGCGGGCGCCAGGATTGGATCGCTGGGGTAAAGCGCCAGAGGCCTAGGCTGCGGGCCTAGGCGGCTGACCTAGAGCAAGGCGAAGAATCGGGCGCCGCCAAGGCCCAGGGCGCCAGCGAGCACGAGCCAGGGGCCGAGGCGCAGCATTGCATTCTGGCTGCGTAGGGTGGCCAGGCGCAGTAGGAGAAAGGCAAACCAGGGGAGGGCCAGGGCATTCGCCCCTTGGGCCAGGAGAATCATCTGCAGGGGCTGGCCTCCGAAGGCCGCGCCGAGGGCGCCCACGACCAGCACCGCAAAGGCTGTCAGGCGGGTCCGGGGATCCTCCAGGGTCGGCGGCCAGCGAAGGAGCCCGGCGAGGGCCCAGGCTGCGGCGAGGGGCGCGGTGAGGGCGCTGCTCAGCCCCGCGGCAAAGAGCCCCAGGGCCAGGAAGGGTTCGGCCCCGGCACCCAGCAAGGGGCGGAGGGGCGCGGCCAGGCGCTCCAAACTTGATCCGTCTGCGCTGCTCCCCGCCGCCAGCAGCAAGATTGCCCCGGTGATGAGGCCCCCCACGGCGATTGCCCGCAGCGTATCCTGCCGGGCGTTCTGATAAAGCGCCGCGTCGGCGCGGGGGCCCGGTTCCTCCGCGGGGGGCAGACGATCGAGCAAAGCTCGCCCATGGAGAAAGAGGTTATAGGGGACCACGGTGGTGCCGATCAGGGCCAGGGCGAGGGCGCCGCCTTGCCCTGTGGGGGCGGCGAGGGTCAGGGGCGGGATGCCCGCACCGAAGGAGGCCAGCGCTGCAAGGCAGAACACCGCCGCCATGACGGCAATCAGCCCCAGCAGGAGCCCTTCCAAGCGCGCCCGAAGGGGCGTGAGCAGCAGGAGTGCCGCCAGGGCCCCGAGCCCGGGCCCAAGCAGGGTAGGGGGCAGGGGCAGCCAGGCCCCTAGGCCAAGAGCTGCGCCTGTCAGGTTCCCCGCCTGGTAGGCCGCATTCCCAAAGCCGATGGCCAGGGCCGTAAGGATCACGCTAAACCAGCGAAGCCCCGGCGGCTCAAGGGTCTCCCGAATCAGGGCACCGAGATCCCGGCGCCGATCGATTACCAGCTGCACCAGCAGCAGCTGCAGCCCGGCGGTGAGGGCGAGGGACAGTACCAAAGCCCAGAGCAGGCCGAGCCCCGTGGCCTGCCCTGCCAGGGTGGCGGTGGTAAGCGTTCCCGGACCGAGAAAGGCCGCGGTGACGAGCCAGGCCGGGCCTCGCCAGGCCGGGCCTCGCCAGGCCGGGCCTCGCCAGGCTGGGCCTTTTATCATCGCCGTCCTCGCCACCAGCGGCGAAGGCCCTGGCTGACGGCGTGCAAGACCTCAAGCATGGCGTCGACGGCCAGAGCCAGGGCGGTACGTAAGCGTAGGCTTGGAGGTGCCCCCGCGCTTCGATCCCAGCGGCGGAAGAGACGCTCAAAGAAGGGCCAACGAAGCAGGGGGCGGCGAAGCGCTGGCCACGCCGCTGTGAGGCACAGGGCCGCAAGCACCGCGAAGGGCGGGGCTGGCCAGAAGGGCAAAAGAACCCCCAGGGCCGCGAGAAAAAGACAAAACAGGCCAGCGCCTGCCCAGATGAGTCGAAGGGCCATGCTACGCTCCTTGGGCCCGCCGACTGGGGGCCGGGGACCATGGGGGACAAGTCTATGAAGAGCGTCAGCAAGGGTCATGCCAGAGAGCATAGCGCGAAAGGGCAGGGGTTTTCGTGCTCATGGCTGGCGGAGGTGGTGAGGCTCACCACCTTCCGGCGGAATTGGCTCCGTGGCTAGCCTTTGGGCCGTGCTCCTCGTCGCCTTGGCGGAACTGGGCGATAAGTCTCAGGTGCTAGCGCTTATGCTGGCCATGCGCTATCAGCGGCCCGGGGTGCTGACCCTGGGCATGGCGGCAGGGATCCTCGCCAATCATGGCCTTGCGGCTTGGCTCGGTGCCTCCGTGCTGGCTTGGCTGCCCGCGGAGGGCATGCGCTATGGGCTTGCAGCGGCCTTCCTGGCCATGGCCCTTTGGCTCCTCTGGGAGGGTGACGAAGAGGAAGAGACTTCCGCGGAGGGCGAGAAGGGCCCCCTCGGTGCCGGTTGGCTGGGCGCCTTCACCGCCGCTGCGGGACTCTTCTTCCTCGCGGAAATGGGCGATAAGACTCAGCTGCTGGCCCTGGGCTTGGGGGCGCGTTTCGAAAGCGTCGTGCCCGTGGTGCTGGGCAGCGTGACCGGCGTGCTCCTCGTGAATGCCCCCCTATTCTGGGGTGGGCAGTGGCTCGCGGCCCGCGTCTCTATGGTTTGGGCGCGCCGCGGCGCGGCGGCCCTCTGTCTCGCCCTTGCGGCTTTTACGGTGTGGCTGTAAGGCGGGTGCGCGCCGTGGTTTGTGCCTCGAGGACGGCTCGATTCCAGGTGACTGTACGCAGCGTTTCCCCGGCGAAGGCCTCGGCCTGGTCCGCGTAATGCGGGCTCCTCGGGCGCGTACTGGCGCTACCGAAATTGTGACGGGTCCGCAGCCGCGGCGTGCCGTCGGCCCCCCACTCCGCAAAAATCATCAGGCCGTCCCCAGCCACCGCCGTGAGCCGGCCATCGTTCGTTTGTTCCCGGCCGTAAATGGCCCTAAGCACGTCGGGGCCGCCGGCGATGGGGATATCGATAGCGCCCCGACGTAGCCGATTGACCGATCCCCAGGGGGGATCGAGGCGGCCGAAATGGGCCTGGAGCTTCTCTGCGCAGGTGAGTACCTGTTCTTCGATGGGGGCCGGTGCGCGGGGGGCGCGTTCCGCAAGCCACTCCTCCGAGAGCACGCAGACTCCAAGGGCGGCTCCGGGGTTGTCGAGATCGGTGTTCCGATCCCAGGCAGCGAGGACGGCCTTCGCTTTGGCGAGAAGCGATCCGGCCTCGGCGTCCAGGGCCTGGGCGCTATCCACATAGGCCATGGATCGGCTGTGCGCCGCATAGGCCTTATCGAACTTGATGGCTTCGAAGGCCTCAGCGCTCACCTTGGGGAGGCTCGCGAACAGCTCGAGGCCCCGATCCGCCCGGTTGGTCATGCGCGTGGGCAGGCCAAGCTCCTGTGGATAGGCGGTGGGATCCGGGTTGTCCCCTTCCGCGGTCACAGCGAAGGGTGACTGGTTAGCGCTCAGCACAAAGCCGCTGGCGGGGTTCAGCACCTGGGGATTGGCTCGGAAGCTTTGGGTTTGCTCCCAGATCAGATCGCTTCGGTCTCCGGGTAGGCGCTTTTTCCAGTCCCAGCCTGGCGCCCGGAGCGGGCTTCGGCTGTTGTGGACAAAGGCGATGTTCCCGGCGCGATCTCCATAAACGAAGTTGAAGCTGGCGATGGCATTCAGATCCATCGCGGCCTGCCAGCCTTCGAGGTCCGTGGCGCGGTTCATGGCGTACCACTGCTCGGGTTGGCGGATTTCCTTGTGGCCTGCAAAGCGTAGGGCGTAGAGGCCATGGTCCGTTTCCAGCACCGGACCGTGAACCGTACTGCGTACGGTCTGCGTGAGGGGCCAGTAGAGGGATCCGATGAGGGGCACCTTCAGGGTGATGGAGCGGGTCTCGAAGGGCACCCAGGCCCCATCCAGCTGGTAGTGGTCGGGATGGGCGGCGTCCGTGGTGAGCACGAACTCATCGACCAGGTCTGGCTGGTTGACGGTAACGCCCCAGGCCAGGTTTGGTGTGGCGCCGATGGTCGCAATGGGGGAGCCGGGGAAGAGGCCACCGTGCATGCGCCAGCCTTCCCCGCTTTCCAGGTGTACCTCATACCAGGCCACGGGGCCGCTCAGAGGTTGATGGGAATTGCCCAGCACGCGAGTAGCGCCGTCCGTGCTCCGCGCCGGGCTGACAGCGAAGGCGTTGGAGCCGATGGGCAGATCGCCGCCGAGGTAGGGCTCCGCCAGGAGGGGGGGCGCCTCCGCCACCGCTTCCGGCCCCGCCATGACCCGCTTAACGGCGCCGTCAAAGCCGTAGAAGAAGAGATGCTGGATGGAGAAGCCCGTGACCAGATCCTTTGCGGAAACGGGATAGAGCCGATGATCCACCTCCTCCGGATGACGCGCCGCATAAAGGTTGAGCCCCGCGGCGTAGCCTTCGAAGACGGCCCGAAGGTCCGGAGAGAGGCGGCTTTCATAGCCCGCTTCCACTGCTTCCCGGGCGCCGGTCCAGGCGATGAGATAGTCCACGGGGATCGCGTCGCGGCCGGAAAAGAGCGCCGCTTCCCCCCGATAGAGGGGGAGGATTTCCTCGAAGGTGGCGCGGTCATCTTCCATGTGGGCGTAGGCCAGGCCGAAGGCCACGTCCCGATCCCGCGCCCCAAAGATGTGGGGAACGCCGAGGGCGTCGCGAAGGATTTCTGCCTCATAGCCCTTGGCTGCGGCTTCAAAGGCCTCCGGATCGAAGGCGGCGCGCTGCTGGGCCTGCACCGCGAGGTCCAGGGCGATGAGGCTAAAGCCGAGGACGATGGTTAAAAGGAGGAGGCGTTGTCGCATGGCAGGCTCTTCTTTTTGGGCGCGGGACGGCGGCGGTAAAGGTCGCTAGCATAGCGCGGGAAATTCCATGTCACAGGAGGGGAGTATGAGCGAATATCCATTGCCCAATGCGGGGCACGATCTGGGTGGCCAGGTGGCTTTGGTGACCGGGGCGACGTCGGGCCTGGGGTGGCGCTTTGCCGAGGTGCTGGCGGCCGCTGGGGCGCGGGTGGTTATTTCCGGCCGGCGCGTGGAGCGCCTTGAAGCCCTCGCCGAGCAGCTTCGGGCCAAGGGCGCGGAAGTCCTTCCCGTGGCCATGGACATGACCGACCGGGCTAGCCTGCGGGCCGGGCTCGACCAGGCAGAGGCGGCCTTCGGGCGGGTGCAGATTCTCGTCAACAACGCGGGCATCCCCGATGCGCAGCGGGCCCATAAGATGAGCGATGAGCTGATCGATCGGGTCTTCAACACGAACCTCATCGCCCCCTGGGTGCTGTCCTGTGAAGTGGCCCGCCGCCTTATCGACGCTGGGGAGAAGGGCCGCATGGTGAACATCGCCTCCGTGGCTGCCTACAACTACAGCGGCAACGGGGCGGCCCTCTACTCCGTGACCAAGGCCGCGGTAGTGCGGATGACCGAAGCGCTGGCTGTGGAGTGGGCGAAGTTCGGCATCAACGTGAACGGCATCGCCCCCGGCGCCTTTGAGTCGGAAATGATGGACGGCATGCTCGAGCGCATGGGGGACATCGCCAAGTACTTCCCCCGGGGCCGGGTGTGCCCCTCGCCGCTCATGGATTCGACCCTGCTCTACCTCGTGAGCCCGGCGTCGGAAGCGGTCACGGGCACGGTCATCAAGATCGACGACGGCCAGGGTCCGCGCTAGTGGCTTCGGGGCGACGCGGGGTCCAGCGCCTCAGCCTGTTGGGGCTCCTGGGCCTTGCCCTCTTGGGCTGCGGCGCCGCCCCGGAACGGCCCGCCGTGGATTGGGAGATCCACGGTGGCCTGCTCATCGACGGCACAGGGACCCCGCCACGGCCTGGGACGCTGTGGCTCAAGGAAGGACGTATTCACGCCATCACGGAGCCCATCACGGAAGTTGGGGCCGCGCCCTATAAGGCGGCCCAACGCTTTGACGCCGCCGGGCGCGTGGTCACCCCGGGCTTTATCGACCCCCACAGCCACGGTGATCCCCAGGATACGCCGGCCTTCGAAAACTTTTTGGCCATGGGGGTGACCACCATCACCCTCGGCCAGGACGGTTCGAGCCCAGAGGTGGCGCCCCTGGCACCGCTGCTGGCGGAGCTTGATGCGCTGCCCCTGGGACCGAACCTCGCGCTGTTCGTGGGCCATGGGACGCTGCGGAACCTGGCGGGCATCGGTCGCGATCCGGACCCGAGCCCGGAGGCCATCGCGCGCATGCAGGCTCTTTTAGATGACGCCCTCGATCACACCTTTGGGCTCAGCTCTGGCCTCGAATACAACCCGGGGCTCTGGGCCTCGGAGGCCGAGCTCCTGGCCCTCGCGGAGGTCGTGGGGCGCCGGGATCGGGTGATCATGAGCCACCTGCGCTCGGAGGATGACGATGCGCTCTTCGAAGCAATCGATGAGCTGCTCGCCCAAGGTCGGCACGCGCGGGTGCACATCGCCCATCTGAAATCCGTGTATGGCCGCGGGGCGGCGCGGGGCGATGCGATCCTCGACAAGCTGACAGCGGCGCAGCGCTCGGGCCTACGAGTGAGCGCCGACGTCTATCCCTACAGCGCGAGCTACACGGGCCTGGCCCTCCTCTTTCCCCCTTGGGCGAAGGCTCCGGAGCAGTTTGAGGAGGCAAAGGCGACGCGGCGCGAGGAGCTCGAGGCCTATCTCAAGGCCCGGGTGCTATCCCGGAATGGCCCGGAGGCCACGCTCCTAGGCTCGGCACCCCATGCCGGCCTCACCCTCGCGGAGCTCGCGGAACGTCTCGAAAAGCCCTTTGAAACGGTGCTGGTAGAGGACCTCGGGCCCCAGGGTGGGTCCGCTGCCTACTTCATCATGGATGAGGATTTGCAGCGCCGCTTTATCCAGGATCCCCGGGTGTCCATCTCGTCCGATGGCAGCCCCACGGGTTTCCATCCCCGGGGCCACGGAACCTTCGCCAAGATTCTTGAGCAATACGTTCGGGAAGAGGAGTCTCTGACCCTGTCGGAAGCGGTGCGCCTGATGACGTCGCTGCCGGCGGCCCAGCTGGGGATACAGGATCGGGGTCAGCTGGCCCCGGGCCTGGCGGCGGATATCGTGGTGTTTGACCCCGCCGCCGTGCGGGCCCGCGCCACCTACGCCGAGCCTCACCGCCTAGCCGAGGGCTTCGGCGCGCTCTGGGTGAACGGGGTGCAGCTGCGAAGCGGCGGCGCCTTCACCGGCGCCGCCGGGGGTCGGGTGCTGCGCCCGAGCCCCTAGGGCGCGCGACCTCAGCCGGTGCGCGAGCCGCCGTCGACCCGAAGCACCGTGCCCGTGGTGTAGCTGGAGGCGGCGGAGGCGAAGTAGAGCGCTGCGCCCACGATTTCCTCGGGCTCGCCGCCGCGTTGAAGGGGAATGGTGCTGGCGGCCCGGGCCGAGAAGGCTTCCATATCCCAGGCCTTGGAGATATCCGTGAGGAAAGGCCCCGCGGCAATGGCGTTCACCCGCACCTTCGGCCCGAAGGCCCAGGCGAAGGACTCGGTCAGGGCATTCAGCCCGGCCTTTGCCGCGCCGTAGGGCTCGGCGTGGGGCGACGGCTGCAGGGACGCAATGGACGAGATGTTGATGATGCTGCCCCCGTCCCCGGCGGCCATGTGCGTCCCGGCTCGGGCCATGAGGCGGAAGGGGCCCTTCAGGTTCACCCCCACCACCTTGTCAAAAAGCGCTTCGGAAACGGACTCTAGGTCGGGGTAGAGGGGGGACATGCCCGCGTTGTTCACCAGGATGTCGACCCGGCCGTAGTGGGCAATGGCGGCGTCGAAAAGGGCATCGCACTGATCCCAGTCCGCCACGTGGCAGGCCAGGCCGAGCACCTCGGCGCCGGTGGCGCGGAGGGCCTCCGCCGTTTCTTCCACCTGCTCAAGCTTCCGGCTGGCGATGACCAGGCGCGCCCCGCGCTCGGCGAAGGCGAAGGCCATGGCGCGCCCCAGGCCCCGGCTGCCGCCGGTGATCAGGGCCACCTTTCCCGTTAAATCGAAGTGGTCTTTCATGCTGCGCGTCTCCCTAGGCAATCGAGGTCTTGCATCCCCCAAGACAGGAGGGCCAGAGTAGCCCAATCGTTCCCCATCGTCCCCTGCGGAGGACCCATGGCCAAAAGCATTCCCGAGCTGACCCCGGAGCTGGCGGGCTGGATTGAAAAGCAGCCCCTGTTCTTTGTGGCGACGGCCCCCCTGTCCGCCGAGGGACACGTGAACCTGTCCCCCAAGGGACTCGATAGCTTTCGTGTCCTAGACCCCCTGACCGTGGCCTACCTCGATTACACCGGCAGCGGCGCGGAAACCCTGGCGCACCTCGGGGAAAATGGGCGCATGACCATCATGTTCTGCGCCTTCGAAGGGCCGCCGCGCATTCTGCGGCTCTATGGCAAGGGCACGGCGACGCAGGTAGGGACGGCGGCTTTCGACGAGGATATCGCACGGCTGGCCATCGCCCCGGGCCCCGGAGCCCGGGCCGTCATGACCTTGAAGATCTCCCGCATCAACGATTCCTGCGGCTACTCGGTACCGAAGATGGCGCTGGTGGAGCCGCGGGACGTGCTGGATCGCTGGGCGGAGAAGCGGGGGGCCGAGGGGCTGGCGGCCTACCGGAAGAAGAACAACCGGCGAAGCCTCGACGGCTTACCGGCCTTCGAGGATCGCTAGCTTCGCGCCAGGGGCTCGGCCCCGTGGTCGATGATGAGCTGGCGAAGCGCGTCAAGCACCGCATCCAGGCGCGCTTCATCCGTGCCCCGGGCTACGAGGGTGGTGCCGTAGCGGCCCTCATCGTTGAAGGGGTAGGAGCCGAGATCGACGTCGTTGAAGCGCTTCTGTAGCGCCGTGAGCGCATCGGCAATGGTGCTTTCCCCGAGGTAGGCCCCCACGCTGCGGCTCCGGACCGGGCGGGCGCCCCTCAGGGTGGGGGCGAGCTTGCTGATCATGGACTGCATCACCGCGGGGATGCCCGCCATTACGTGAACGTTGTCGATGGCAAAGCCCGGGGCGCCGACGTCCGTGGGCAATAGCCGCGCCCCCTCGGGCACGCGCGCCATGCGCAGGCTGGCGGCGAGCACCGGTTCGCTCATGCCGCGGACCTTGGCATAGCCGCGAATGGTCTCGGCGATCTCCTCATTCATCACCAGGGGTACGGCAAAGGCTTCGGCGACGCATTCCGCGGTGATGTCGTCGTGGGTGGGTCCGATGCCCCCGGTGGTGAACACGTAGTCAAAGCCTGCCCGTACGCTATTTAAGGTCTCGATGATGACCTTAGGATCATCGGGGATGACCCGGGCTTCGCGCACGGAAACGCCCACTTCATTCAGCGTCGTGGCCAGGTGCGCAAGGTTCGCATCCTGCGTTCGACCGGAAAGCAGCTCATTGCCGATCAAAAGGACGCAAGCGGTAACGGGTTGAAAGCTCATGACACCTCCCTGAATACGAAGGGCCAGTATACGCCCCTAGGGGGCGCAGAGCGCCTCGAAGACCTTAGCCAGGGCGATGTCCTTCTCTGTGAGTCCCCCGGCGTCATGGGTGGTGAGGCGCACCTCCAGGCGGTTGTAGCTGTTCGCCCAGTCCGGGTGATGGCCTAGCGCTTCCGCCTCAAAGGCCACGCGGACCATGGCGGCCATGGCGCTGGGGAAGTCCGGGAAGGTAAAGCGCCGGCTGATCACTGTGCCGTCGCCTTCGAGGGTCCAGGCGGGGAGCTCCGCCAGGGCTGTGCTGCGGGCTTCGTCGCTGAGTAGGGGCATGGCTTAGGGAGCCTCCGCAGGGGCTGGGGGAGCAAGGCCCAGGCGGCCCCGATCCGCCGTGACCAGGGCGAAGTCCGCGACCGCCTGCTGGAAGGCCAGCTGGGCATCGAGGGCGCGCACTCGGGCATCGGCGGTATTTTCTTCCCGAGCGTTTAGGATAAAAAAGCTGCTGGCGCCTTCGCGAAACTTCACCCATTCCGCAGCCTCGAGGGTTTCCGCAGCGTCCGCCTCCTGATCAGCGAGGGCCGCAAAGTCCGCGGCGGCGGCGACCGTTTCCTGGAGACGAAGGATTGCTAGGCGAAGTCCATCCGTTTCCCGGGCCTGCCGAAAGGTAACCGCCTGCAGCGCCGCTTCCGCTTCTTCCTGGGCGCCCCGGGCCTTGCGTCGCTGCAGGGGCAGGGAGAATTCGAGCCCCGTAATAACGTCATTGCCATTTAAGGTTCGAGGCCCCTGGCCCAAATCCTTCGCCAGCTTTAGGGAAAAATCGAGCTCCGGGCGCAGATCGTTCTGGGCGAGGTTTCGCTTCAGACGCAGACGCTGAGCCTTTTGCGCCAGGGCCTGGAGCGTGGGCGTTGCCTCGATGATGGCGGCCAGGCGCGCGGGTGCGAGCTTCGCCTCCGTTCCTGCGATGGGCGGGAAAGCCGGAGGAAGGGCGGCCGCCTCCACGGGCTGCATGGCCCCGTTTTTATCCCGTAGAAAGAAGCTTAAATCCGTGGCTGCGAGGGTGAAATCGCGAGCTGCTCGGCGGGCCAGCTGGCGCCGCTTTAGGAGGTTTTGCTGGTTTTCCACCACGGCGATTTCCGCGATATCCCCGACCGCGGACTGGGCCCGGAAGGCCCGGTCGCGCTCCTCGGCAATGGCGAGAAGCTTCTCAAAGATGGCGAGCTTTCGTCCTGCGGCCACCCAACGCCAGTAGGCGATGAGGGCATCGTGCTGCACATCAAGCTGGGTTTGAAACAGGGAGGCATCGGCCTCGGCAATGGCCAGGGTGGCGTCCTGCCGCGCGAAGCGCCGGTCATCCAGGGTGCGATCCTGGAGCAGGGGAATGGTGAGGCCTAGGCTCAGTTCCCCACCGCCGAGGGTTTGGCGCTCCGTTTCGTAGCGGGGGAAGCTGCCGTCGCTGATGCGGTAGGCCGCCGTGAGATCGCCCCCCAGAGTGGCGAGGGGCTGGGTCAGCCTGAGATCGGCGTCGAAGCCGTCGTAGTCCCCCCGTACCCATTGCCGCGTGCCCTGGGAGAGGGTGCGGTCGAAGCCCCCTTCGGCGGCGAGGCGACGGGCCACCGCGACCTCCCGCTGGGATCGGGCTTCAAGAATGGTCGGGACCGCGCGGGCTGACGCAGCGAGCACGGCCTCGGCGGTGAGCACCGTGGCGCCCTCGGCGGCCACGCTCGGTGCGGTTCCGGCCTTGGCCGCGACGCTCATCCCAAGGGCAAGCCCCAGCATCATGAGGCGCCGCCGCAGCTTCCCGCCCTTAGGCACCGGGCGTCGCTCCCACACTGTTTTCCGGGGGGAAGCCGTTCAGCCGTCGCCAAAGCTCATAGCCCACGGACACCGTATCGAGCAGGATCCAGCCCCGGGCTTGCGCCCCAAAGCGCAGGTAGGCGTTGGAGGGCCAGGGCGCATCGTCGGGATCGGGTACCAGGAGCACGCGGAAGCGGCCATTGGGAGAGACCACCGGATCCACCGTGCCCACCACGGCGCCGAAGGTGCCCACGGCCACCTCGGGCCAGCCCCCGAATTGCACTGCGGGCCAGCCCTCGAACATCACCCGAGCCTTACGCCCGGGGGTGACGAGGGAAGCATCGAGGCCTGAGATATAGAGCTCGATGGCGGGATTTGACACCTTGGGGACGAACTCGGCGATGACGTCCCCGGCGCGTACGAGCGTTCCCATGTCTCCGGCCCGGATGCCGAGGATGGTGCCATCCCGGGGGGCGACCACCTGCTGCGTGGTTTGCCGGGTGACCGCCACCCGCGCCTGATTTAAGGAGGCCTCCGCCTCGCTTTCCTTGGCGCTCAATTCG